>Ga0185299_10000527_pt1 | contig 100189 bp, 92 predicted proteins | sample PaiPotPPA55metaG_FD_128002 | JGI IMG/M metagenome (GOLD analysis project Ga0185299, IMG submission 128002) | Iron sulfur acid spring bacterial and archeal communities from Banff, Canada, to study Microbial Dark Matter (Phase II) - Paint Pots PPA... ... | reverse complement strand
GAGGCCTATACCGTGCCGCTCTTGTGGTGGAACCGCATCGTCGCGACCTCCGCCAAGCTCAAGGGCTGGAACATCACCCCCAGCCACTTCCTCGGACAGGACCTCACCGACGTCTGGATCGACCAATAATCCCCGCAATTCTTGGTAATCCCCAGAATTGTTGCCGAACCGGGTTGACGGCCTCGGGTGGCCCCCGGACAATCGGGACCCCCGCTGACAGCATAGGATGGAGAGAATGGCCACAGCGGCTGCTGGCACGCGTCCTCGCAGCAACGAGTATCCGGTCCCGGACCGCATGAACGCCTGGGTGCTAGGCGGCCCGGAACAGCTCTCGCTCGTCGAGAAGCCAGTACCGCAGCCGGGTCCCGCCGAGGTCCTCGTGCGGGTAGACGCGATCGCGGTGTGCGCAACTGATATCGAGATCATCCGTCATGGTGTGCCCGCGATGATCGATGGCGGGTTGCCGTTCAACCGCGGCTTCACGCCGGGTCACGAATACATGGGCACGATCGTCAAGCTCGGCCCAACGGTCGATGAGTTTCAGGTCGGCGACCGCGTTACGGTTGAGGTCCATGCCGGGTGCGGCCGTTGCCAGCGCTGCCGCGAGGGCATGTACACCTCGTGCCTGAACTACGGTTATCGCGCGAAGGGCCACCGCGCCAACGGCTTCAGCACCGATGGCGGCTTCGCCGAGTACGCCGTCAACAACATCAACACGCTCGCCCATATCCCGGACGACATGAGCGATGCGGAGGCCACGCTGATCGTCACCGCGGGCACGGCGATGTACGGGCTTGATGTGATGGGCGGGGTCATCGCTGGCGAAGGGGTCGTCGTGATCGGCCCGGGGCCGATCGGGCTGATGGGCGTGGGCGTCGCAAAGGCGCTCGGCGCGCAACCCGTGATCCTGACCGGCACCCGCGACCGGCGGCTCGAAATGGGCAAGCGCCTCGGCGCCGACGCAGTCGTCAATGTCGGCCGTGACGACGCGGTCGAGGCAGTGCATCGGCTGACCGGCGGGAAGGGCGTGCAGTACGTGCTCGAATGCTCGGGCGCGCCGAACGCGCTGAATGAGGCGGCGCGCATGGTCAATCGCGGCGGCCGCATCTGTCTTGCGGCATTCCCGGCCGAACCTGTGCCGGTCGATCTCGCTTATCTCGTGCGCAACAACATCTACGTCTTCGGCATCCGCGGCGAAGGCAGGAGCGCGACGCATCGCGCCGCGGCGTTGATGGCGCAAAAGCGCTTCGACGCGAAGCTGATCCACACCCACACTTTCCCGCTCGCCGAGGTGCCGACCGCGATCCGCTATGCGCGCGAGCGCATCGAAGACGCGATCAAGGTGGTCGTGCAGATCCGCGAGACCTGAACCTGCTTTGGGGGGATTCATGACGTTTGTATCAGCCGCGGATATCAAGGCGCTTCTGGGGAGCCCGCCTGCTTGGCGGTCGGCGCTGAAGAAACTCTACGTGCAGGTGCTGATCGCGATTGCACTTGGCATCCTGCTAGGCGCCGCTTGGCCAAGTCTTGCCGCCGACATGAAGCCGCTCAGCGACGGCTTCATCTTGCTGATCAGAGCGGTCGTGCCGCCGATCATCTTTGCCACGATTGCGGTCGGCATCGCCAAGATGGGCGACATGCGCCGAGTCGGCACCGTCGGCGTCAGGGCGATCATCTATTTCGAGGTCGTCTCCACGATTGCGCTGATCATCGGCCTCATCGTCGGTAATTTGTGGCAGCCCGGCGCCGGCCTGCATATCGCGCCTGCCTCGCTCGATGAGAAGGCCGTCGCCGGTTATGTGTCGAGCGCCAAGTCGCTGACCATCGTCGATTTCCTGCTGAAGATGATCCCCTCGAACCTCGTCGGCGCCATCGCCCAGGGCGATCTTCTGCCCGTGCTGGTGATCGCCGTCCTGTTCGGCTGTGCCTTGTGTCAGATGGGCGAGCGCGGGCAGCGCTTGGTGTCTCTGATCGACGACGCAACGCATGCGCTGTTCGGCATCGTGCGCATCGTCATGTATGTGGCGCCGCTCGCCGCGTTCGGTGCCATCGCGTTCACGGTCGGGAAGTTCGGCTTCGGCATCCTCGCCAGCCTCGGTCAATTGGTCGCGAGCATCTACCTGACCTCGATCCTTTTCGTGCTGTTCGGCTTCGGCGCCATCGCCTGGCTCTTCCGGCTGCCGTTATTGAAGATCATTCGCTACTTCAAGGACGAGCTCTTGATCGCCTTCACGGCCACCTCCGGCGAGGCGATGATCCCGCGCTCGATCGAGAAACTGGAGCGGCTCGGGTGTTCGGAGGAGACCGTCGGTCTCGTCTTGCCGACCGGCTTTTCGTTCAACACCGACGGCACCGCGATCTACATGACGATGGCCGTTCTGTTCATCGCCCAGGCAATGGACATCCCTCTGAGCCTGGGTCAGCAGTTGATGATGCTGTTTGTCATGCTCTTTACCTCGAAGGGGGCGGCGGGCGTAGCCGGCGCCGGCTTCGTCGCGCTCGCCGCGACCCTGCCCACATTGGGGATCCTGCCGGCGGCCGGCCTCACCCTATTGCTCGGGGTCGAGCGCTTCATGTCGGAGATCCGCGCCGTCACCAATCTGTTCAGCAACATCTTTGCGACAATCGTGATCTCAAGATCGATGGGTGAATTGAGTGACGAGCACTTGCGGCTGGTGCTCGACGGCGCCCCCAAGGTCACCCGCATCGAAGAACCTGGCTTGGCGCCTCAGCTACAGGCGTGAACCGCGCCTCGGCTGGGCGACCTAGGCGACCTCGATCGCGACGGCTGTGACATTGTCGTCTGCGCGCCGCTGCAAGGCCGCCGCGACCAGATGTTCCGCGGGCGTTTTCGCGGTCGCCAGCAGATAAGCGAGCTGCTGTCCCGGAACGATTTTCGACAGTCCGTCGCTGCACAGCAGAAAACGATCGCCCGGTTGCAGCCGGTCGCTGATTTTATCGAGGTCGAGCGGGTCGCCGTTGGCGCCGATCGCCCGCGTTATGATGTTGGAGCGCGGGTGATGCGTCGCAGCCTCGGCGCTGATCGAGCCGGCATCGACCAGTTCCTGCACCAAGCTATGGTCATGGGTGATCTGAATGAGCCTTCCGCGGCGTAGCAGATAGGCCCGCGAATCGCCGGCCCACAGACAGGCGTAATGGTCATCGCGCGCCAGCAGCAGGACGACCGTCGTCGCGAGCGTCGCATCAGCGCCGCGGCGCTCCGCTTCGGCCCGCAAGAGTTCGTGCGCACGAAAAATCCGAGTCCGCGCCTCATACAGCAACTGCGCCGCTCCAAGCCCACCCGGCACGGTGCTCAACCCGCCTGCCACCATGCCGGAGGCAACTTCGCCAGCCTGATGGCCGCCGGCGCCGTCTGCCACCGCCCACACCCCGAGATCGGGACGATTTACAAAAGCATCTTCGTTGCGCGTGCGGACCGTACCGACATGCGTCGCGGCCCAGGAGCGGAAGCGCCCGGCAGCTAGTGCGCTGGTTGCCACCGGCGCGGTGATCATTCGCGAGATACCGGCTCAAGCGGCTGCTCTGCGGCGGTCCGTGCATCGAGCATGGCGGTGAATGTCGCAGCATCCGGTAGTCCCTGTAGGACGATAGTGCGCGGCGGTACGCGAGGCGCCCCGTCGGTCCACCACACACTGTCTGCTGCCACCAAAAGCGCTGGATCGAGGTCCGGACCGAGCGTCGGGAAGTCCATCACCAAGTCGAAGCGAGCCGCCAGCGCCTCGGGCCCAAGGTCGTCCTCCAGAGCCGCCCGCCCGGCCTGCTCGGCAGCGCGGAGAAGGCTGCCGCTGCTGTGGACCAGTTCAAGTAAGTCGGTGGATCGGGCGGTCTGGGCAAAGGTGAGCGGGAAATACCGCCCCACCCGGTCAACGCTCGGCAGCCAGAGCCCAACCACCGCATCGGTTCCGCACAGGCCGGCTGGCAACGCAAAGCGCCAGACCGCGGCTTCGAGCCAGGCCGGGCGCCACTCCTCGCCGAGTACTGCACGGCTGGCCGCCAACATGCGTTCCATCCAGGCGTGCCAAGAATCGATGAACCCGCGCGGCAACCCGACATGCACGAAATCGCCTCGCGCCGGGATCTTCCCATAAAACCCGATTGCGGCATCCTGCCGCCAGAATGGCGATTCGCCGTCGCCTAAAGGTTCGGGCACTGAAAGCCTCGCAGCACGCTGCCGGCAAACGGATTCAACACCGAGCCGGCGCGCAGTTCGAAAATCGCTTCCCGGTCGCCAACCCGAAATGTCAGCTGATAACGATCCGCCGAGCCGACTTGCTTTAACTGCCCCCGTTCGAACAGCCGGAAGAGGGCCCACGGCCCGGACTCCTGCAGCACTCCAGTGGTGCCGGAAGAGGGTGGATCGAAGACGAGGCGGACGGTGCTCATGCCGTTCGCGCCAGGCCAGGTGACCGAGGTCGCGCGGGACGGTCCATTCGCATAGGTCACCGCAGTGCCGCCCAGATCCAGCGTAACCTGAGTGGCGCCGCGATCGAGCGAGACCGGCGTTATGTCGAAACGTACGGCGGGAGTTGCGCTCGCCGCAAAAAACATCTCGCGGATTCTTGCCGCCTTCTGAAATTTCGCAAGCTCGGCCGGCGCTACCGGCGGCGGCACGCCGCCGACTGCCTGACCGCGCCACTCCGGGCCGCTGGTATCGACAAAGGGTCGTAGCTGGGTATTGAAGAACCCGTCCAGCAACCCGCCGGGGGATAAGAGCTTGGTGAAATCATCGAGCGGGATATCGTTCGTTGCCCCCGGGCTGAAGGGGTAGCGCCCAGCAACCGCTCGCTGGCAAAGGCCCGCCGGACCATCGGCCGCGCTGAACGCCTTCTTGACCTCCTCGGCGGTGCTGCCGGTGCGGATCGCGGTGCCGCTCGTGATCATCGCTTCAAGCCAGCGGCGCACCGGCTGCGGGGCGCGGCTTTCTTCGGCGCGCAACAGGACCACGGGGTCGTCGCTCCCGAGGGCGGCAGCGCTGGTGGAATTTGCGGCGGGTATCGGAGCCGCTAATTTGGCGAACTGCTGGCGCAGCGCATCGATTGCCTTCAGCGTCTGCTCGATCGGCGCGCCTTGGCCGCTACCGACATATTCCCGCAGCGCGCGGTAGCGCTCGTCGATCTCCTTGCCGGGTGGAGGGGGAGGAGGGGCGGCCGCCTGTGCCGAGAGCAGCGGTGTCAATTGCGCGGCAGCGGCCGAGAGCGATTGCTGCGCGACGCCCTGCGCCGCATAGGGGACGACTTGCCGTGTCGCGTTGGAAGCTGCCTGGGTTGCGGCTCGGCCGGTCTCCTCCTTCGCGGCTGCGCCAGCGGCGTTGGCGGCAGCGGTGGCTGCGCCCGCGCCGGGAGATCCAGGCGGTGGCTGCGACAGGGCTAGCTGCCGGGCAATCGAGACAAGCAGATCACGCATCGGCGATTGCGGCGAGGCCAGCAAATAGAGATCTTGCACCGCCTGCTGCGGGTTGCGCAGCGGCGCGGTGTTGAGATCGGCCAGCATCGCGTCCCACTGCTTGGCATAGTCGTTCTGGTAGAGCCCGATCACCTCCTGCTCAAGGCGGCGTCCCTCGGCGCTGTTGGGGTCGATCTCCGAACGGGTCCCCAGAACCCAGCTTTCGCCGGCGACCTGCTTGGTTGCAAGGCCGAGGGCGGGCAGCAGCACCTTGTGAAATCCGTCGACCGTATAAAAACCGGGTATGCCCTCGGTGAGCGGCTTGCCGGTAGCACGCACGAAGACAGTGGTACCGCCGGCGCCCAGCGCATCGGCCGGAACCCACGGCGGGATCGATTGCGCGGCCGGGGACGGCTGGATTAGCGAATACGCGCGGGTTGCCGGTGAGACCCGGCTAAAGGTCGCGCGCACGGCGGCCACCAGCGTGTCGTCGAGCTGCACGGTTGGCAGCGGGTTGGCAAGCAGAGCGTCGAGATGGCGCGTCAGCGAGTCACGCGACGGCGCCATGACCGGCCCGGGATAGCGGCCCTGCCAGTCAAGAGACATCCAGGCTCGCACCAAATCGCGATCGAGCGGACCGGCGCGGCCGAGCATCAGATAAACCCGAGTCGCCTGATAGAGGAAATCCGGCCGGCCGAAATTGTCGTGCATCTGGCTTTCGAGTCGCCAGAGCAGCCGTGGGAACAGCACGCGCTCGAGCGCGTGTCGATAGACGCCTTCGGCTCCGGCCGCCAGCTTGCCGTGCTGCGACAGGCCGAGCTGAAGCCACGAAGCATGAGCTTTCCTGTCGTCATAGCCATGCGGCAGGGCGCGCGCCTGGTCGAGCACCGGCAAAATGCGCGGCAGGTCTGCATCGGCAATTGGTTCGCGCGGTAAACCTCGTGCGGTCTGTTCGTAGGCGGCCAGCGCTGCGGACAGCTCCTCGATTTGTACCTCATTGTCAGTGCGCGCATGCCACAGCAAGCCGCCCAGCACGGCGGTAACGAGCGCGATCGCGGCAAAGGCGCCGCCGCGCACCAGTACGCGTCGCCGTGCCGCCCCCGGCCTGTCCGAGGCGAGCATCGCTTCGCCGAAGATCACCTCGCGTACGAGCCGGCCGAGAAAATAGCTGCGGCCCTGCTCGGGTCGAAGGCTTGGCGCGCGGCGTTGGTCGATGCCGAATGCGCGGGTCAGAACGCCGGTCAGCCGATCGATCGGCGTGCCTTCCTGGGTGCCGGAGGTGAAGTAGACGCCCCGCAGCATCGGTGCCGGGTCGAGCCGCGAGCCGCCAAACGCTTCCTGCAGAAATTCGGCGAGCGGCGCCTCCATGCTGGCAAATTGCGACGGGAAACCGGCAATCAAGCCGCGCCTTTCCGGGCTGCGCTCGGCCTGCAGCCGCTCGAACAATCGGCTGTTCAACCGCTCGACGAGCAATGCAAATTCGGTCCGGAAGCCACCGACTGGGCCCGCTTCCCGTTCGGTCAACGGGAACGTCGCGCCCCAGACCTGACCGCGCCTTTCGCGGTCGAGATCATCAAAGAATTCGGTGAAGCCGACGAGTAAATCGGCCTTCGTGAACACGGCGTAGATCGGCAAATGGGAGGCGAGCCGGTTCTCGATCTCCTTGATGCGCCGGCGAATCGTGCGCGCATGGTCGAGCCGCTCCCCTTGCCCCCCACTCGCGATCTCCGTCAGCGAGATCGCGATGATGACCCCGTTCAATGGTTGGCGCACGCGGGTGCGCTTCAACAGGCCGAGAAAGGCATCCCAGCCCGCGCGATCGACCACCGCATCGGAGTCCTGGGTCGTGTACCGGCCGGCTGTGTCGATCAGCACGGCATCTTCGGTGAACCACCACTCGCACAGCCGTGTCCCGCCGACCCCCGCGACCGCGTTCTGCCCCATTTCGGCGGCAAGCGGGAACCTCAGCCCAGCATTCAGCAGGGCGGTAGTCTTCCCCGCACCGGGCGGGCCGATGATTACGTACCAAGGCTGCTCGTAGAGGTACCCCTTCGTGCCGCGAGCCTTGCGCAGCAGCGTCAGAGCGGTCGTGAGCTTTTCTTGAAGCGCTGCGGCTTCGTCGGCGGAAGCGACGGCGCTTGGGTCGGCGGGCGCCGCAGCGACCCCCTCGGCTAACGCGGCATCGCGGCGGCGGCGGCGCCAGTCAAGCCAGAGATTCGCCCCCGCCCAAATCGCAAACATCACGATGATGAGAGCGAGGCGTATCTCCCATCCCTGAAGAAATGACAGGAACGGCCCGAAGGACCACAGCAATGCGGCCATCAGCACGGTGCCGAGAAAGCTCAGCGCCCACCGCGCAATCAGGAAGGCGAATAAAGTGCTCATCGCGTCACTGCGGCCGGTGCAGCACGATCTCAATCCGCCGGTTCTCTTCGCGCCCCTCCGGTGTCGTATTCGGCGCAATTGGATCGGATTCGCCGCGGCCCTCGGCGGACGTGCGCGAAGGGTCAGCGATCTTGCGGTCGATGATCGTCTTTGCCGCCTGCGCGCGCCCCATCGACAGCGCGAAGTTCGACGGAAATTTCAAATTGTTGTGAATCGGCTGATTGTCCGTATAGCCGACGATTTGGACCTGTCCAGGCTCGCTCTTCAACGCATCGGCGATGCGGTCGAGCAACGGCAGGAAGCGGGCTTCGACGGTGGCGCTTCCTGAGGCGAACATGCCGCGGTTCTTGATCCGCACCATTGGCGTCGGTGGCGTGCATGCCACCGTGACGAGACCCTGATCGACTTCCGGTTTCAGGAAATCGCAGAGCGGGTCAGCGGGCGGCGGTTGGGCGGGCGGTGGCAACGGCACGACCGGAGCGGCCCGGGCAATCTCCGGCATGTGATCGGGTGGCGCGTTCAACAAACGCGTAAACAGGTCGTCGGACGCCGCATTCAGCGTCGTTGAGAGCCAGACGAACAGGCCGGCCAGAATGGCCAACGCAACGCTAGCGCCGACCCAGACCGGCACGGTCGGTCGGGCGCCGCGATAGGGCGCCGCGATGCCTCTCCAATGCGGTGATAATTCGGGTTCGGCGAGCTGGCGCTGCCGCAGGATCAGTGCATACGTTTCTTCGCGCAGCCGATCGAGCTCGGCAGGTCCGCGCGGCGACAGCCGGTAGCGGCCCTGAAACCCAAGCGACATGCACAAGTACATCAGCTCGACGACCGGCAGGAACCGGCCGGGGTTTTGCCGCATCTGCGCGAGCAGGTCGAAGAAGCGCTCGCCGCTCCGCACTTCCTGGTGAAACGTCGAGACGAGGGAGCGGGCATCCCAGATGCCGGTACTGCCCCACGGCGTGTTCAGCACGACGTCGTCTAGGCTGGCGCACAGCGCATAATGCGCCGGGCGCAGCAGCTCGATCGGCACGCCCTGATCGCGCGCCTGCTGCTCGAACCGGCGCATCGCCTGGACCGCGCGCTCGCGCAGATCACCGGGGTCTGGCTGATTGATCGTATTACGCAGGCGCACCATCAGCTGCAGCAGGGGCGCCGCCGCTGCCACCAGCGGGCTGACGCCCATCGCGACGGTCTCGACGCCGTCGGAAGCCGCCGGCGAGGCTGCTGCCGATCGCGGCGGCGCCTCGGCCAGTCCCACCGGCGCATCGGCCGGGGCGGCTCGGCGGCCGCCGGGGGTCGGGCGGATGACGGTCCGCTCGCCATCCTCTGGCTCGATAAATGGATTGTCGCTCATGCCGGTGCTCGCGTCCGCTAGCCGCGGATTGCCCACAGTTCCAGACGGAGATTGGGGAATTCTCCGGACACGTGGATGGCGAACCCTCCCGAGGATTGCATCTGCTGCCAATGCGGCGAGTTGCGGTCGAGCTCGAAATAGGAGGCGCCGGCATAGAACGGGATTTGCCGAGGCGCGACCGGCAACGGCCGCACCGCTATGCCGGGAATTGCGACATTGACGAGATCGCGGATGTGCTCGACGGCGCCGATCTTGACCTGACTCGGGAACAGCCGTTGCAACGTCTCGGTCGGCACATCGGCCTGCACCGTCAGCACAAAGCTCGAGGAGCGCAGGATCGAACGATCATTAATCGGACCGACGCGAACCCCGTAACGCCGCTCCTGCAGCGGGATGGCAATCGCGTTCTGTTCGAGCACCGCCGAGAGCGAGCGCCGCAGATCGGCGACGACCGGCGCAAAGCTGCGCTGAAGATCCTCGTGCCGATAAGCGGGATAGTTGTTGGGGCGCTTCGTCGCCTCAGTGAAGGTCGCGAATTCACCCGCCATCTGGACGAAGACGGAATAGAGCTCTTCGGGATGCACATTCCCCGAATCGCCCCAATGCGCCAGTAGCTTTTGCCACCGGTTGATCGATTGCAGCAGTAGAAAATCGGAAACGGCCGAGACGCCTTGGGAGCCGGGCGCGGTAAGCCGCCCGGCCAACGCCTCGCCGCGCTGATTGAGTATCCCGGCGAACTCGGTGATCAGGCCGGCGAGTGGCGGGGCACCGGAACACAAGAGCGCCGGGGGGATCCAGCGCTCATCGAGCGAGGCGCGGCGATCGGCGGCGACTTCGATGATCCGAGCCAGCCCGATGCACAGGTATCCCGCGCGTTCTTCGGTTTCCAGCATGTAGCGCAGCCGCAACCGCCCGATCTGCAAGGGCGCGGGTTGCGGTGAGGCCGAATGCGTGTCGAAAGCCTCGAATTCCTGTAGGCGATAACGGCCGTCCGCCCCGTTGGCGGCAACCTCGACCGCGCCCGACTGTCGCACCGGCGCCGCGAGATAGACCACCGCATTGCGTGTGCTTTCCGGGAGGTCGAGCGGTGGCGGGTGGTCGGTCTCGCCGGGGATCGCGAACGGGGTACCGTCCTCGAAAACGCCGGTCGCCGAATTCACGGCAAGACGGCCTGTTGCTAACAGCTCGCGGTCGATCGCCATCTCGACGATACCCCAGGGATGGGGGCGGAGCGCCGCGGTGCGCGTCCGGACCAGCGATTCGAGCCAGCGATCCTGCTGTTGAAAGTGCTGGGCCCGCAGGAACATGCCTTCCTGCCAAACGACCCGGTTCGTCCATGTCATATCGTACACGCTTCCCCTGCCGAAGCGGAGCGGTCAGCCTATCATTGGCCTCAGGGCTAAGCGAGAGCCGCGGCGAGCCCCTGTGATCGCCAGCCTGGGGCTAGGTGGTCCGCTGCCGGCTACCGGCGTGATCCCCGCCAATTTGTGCAATGAGCCGGCCCGCGATCATGCGTCCTGATCCTTCGCCGACGCCTCCGCTAGGGCGCGCTCGTAAGCGCGGGCGAAATTCTTGCCGAACACGCTGTCGAAATCGTCGGACAGGGCATGGGTGATGCGCGCATACAACGCTTCAAACGCGTCCCACGCGCCGGCCTTGCGCTGCATCGGCACCAGATCCAACCTGCCGCGCTCGACGGTGCGGCGCAGCTTATCCGGTTCGAGCTCGGCCAGCAGTGCTCGAACCGCGGATTGCATGGCGACCACGGTGGCGAGTTCGTGCAGACGCACGTCGCGCAGCGCGTCGGCGACCGCTTCCGCGGCATTCATGTCGGTCCTTCGACCGGCCCCGAGCAGGGCGCGCAGCGCGTCCTCGTCGTCGGCGGAGAATTTCAGCGGGTTGTTGCGTAGGCTGCGCAAGGAGGTCTGTTCGAGGCGGAACTCGCGCTTCACGGCGGCGCGCGCGATTAACGCTTGGCGCAGGCCGGAAACGAGCACGCGAAATGCCCTGCCGAACCCTTCCATGGCCGCGGCCGGATCGCCGGCCGGCCGCGTGTCGGAGATGCCGGTGCCGTGCAAAAAAGCGGCGAGCAGATCCGTTCCGACCGAGGCTGCCGGCGCAACGGGAGGCGGTGAGGCAAAAGGCTCCGGTGCTGCGGTCGGGGCCGGTGCGAACGGTGCCGCGATGGGGGAGGGGGCCAGCGCCGGCGTTGGGGCGGCAGGGGGCGTCGCCTCCGGCGCGGTGGGCGCGGCCGCGAAGGAATGGAACTCGCGGTCCCAATCGTCGGGTAGCACCGGCCGGGCAACCGGCGGAATGAACGCGTCATCGATATGCGGCGAGTGATCGGCCACCACCGGGCCGGCGAAGGCCACATCGGGCGTGTCGGGCGCCAGCGGATCGTAATCGGGCGGCAGGGTGACACCGGGCTGTCCGATACTCGACCCGAAGGGATCGGGGGCCCCCGCAGGGCGCAGCAGCGGGTCTGGCTCGAACCGGGCGGCGGCCGCACCAGCCGGCGGATTGGCGAAAGGGTCGAGATCGAACGGATTCTGGCTCGCTACCGGGCTACGCAGGGGGGCCGCGGTCTCTACGACCCGCACCTCGATTTCATAAGGGCCGATCCGCAGGCGATCGCCATCGCGCAAATCGTGCGGTTGACCGCGCCCGAGCGGCTCGCTGTCGCGGTTCAGAAACGTGCCGTTGGTCGACAGGTCGGCGACCTGCCAGTAGCCCGCGCGGTAAGCCAGAATGCAATGGCGCTTCGAGATGCTCCGCTCGGGATCGGGCAATACCCAGTCATTTTCGGGACCCCGGCCGATCGAAAACTCCCCACTCTGCAGCGTGCGCGACTCGGGCGCGACGGCATCGGGGCAGCGCAACATCGACAGGGTGAGCGTCATTCCAGGCGGCTTATTTGTAAATCAAGGTTGGCCCCGGGCCCCGTAAGATAGCCGAGCGCGCCCCGATTTGCGAAGCCGAAAGCCCAGAATTGCCTTAAGCTGATGGGAGAACGCCGCCAACACTAAGGCGGCCCGGCAGGTTCGCGCCTCCCTACCGTGCCACCGACAGGCGCGATCGCACGAGTTCGCCAGCCGAGACAGTGAAACGCAGCAAAGCATCGCCTTCCTCACTCTCAGCCAGAAACGCGTCGATCGGGCCGAAGAATCGCTGCAATTCACTCGCGGTGCAGGTCGGCAGAAAGACCCGCAACACGCGCGGATCGTAAAACCGGAAGACGAGCGGTGTCCCATCCTGGCGATACACGATATTGAATTTGCGCAAATGACGGCGAACGTCGTCGAACCCGGCGGCGGTTGTTAAAAACAAACCCCAGCTCTGGCCGAAGCCGGCGTCGGCAAACCGGAGTGCAGCCGGCTGCTCCTCCTGCAGCGTCAAGAGATAGGGCGAGACATTGGCGAGGCTGTCACCGACATCGCCCTGATAAAGCGAGCGCTGTTGGATCGCCTCGCCCAGTTCGGTCAACCAGCCGTAAATTCGTGTATCGCGCGCCGAGTCAAGCAACATATAGAGCGTTCCGTCGGGCCGCGCGCCGGCTGCCTGCATGCCGAACAGCAATGCCGCCAGCCGGCTCGGCTGGCCGCGGGATGATGGGCTATCGATCCGGCCGTCGCTCATTGGCCTCCCCTGTCATGGCGCTGTTTACACCCGGCTATGCGGGGATAGATCCATCGCGCTTTCTTAATTCTGCCAGCCTTGCCTAGCGGTTTTACAGCGCCTACGCTGCTGGAGCGTATACGGTCGGGTTCGTTACTGCCAATACTGACCGATCCGGGGCGGGGCGGCAGCAGGATTTTGCGCCATGTTCGTCATCCGCGACGCCGTATGGGACCAGCTGGCCGCCGCCGCCCATGCGGATTTCGTAAAGCGCATGCGGGTGCATCTTGGGCAGTTCTTCCCGGAGCAATGCCGTGCGCTGGGGGACCAGAGAACCAGTCAGCTGATCGAGGCCGGCATCATCCGCGCTCGCGAGTACGGCTTCGACTCCGAGCGCGAGGCCTGCAAATACATCGATCTGATGTGCGTGTTCGGCCACCGCTTCGATAGAGACGAGCGGCTACCCTGGGCACGCGAGATCCTCGACGGCCGCTCGCCGCCCGAACCGGAACAGCGCATGCAGCGTCTCCATGAAGCGGCAGTAAGTATGGCCAATCGGTTGGGCGGAGTTCAAGATTTCAGCGTAAAGGCATGAGTGACAAGCTGGCAGACTCCGGACAAGACGCCGAGAAAAGCTTCGGTACGTCGGCGATCGGTTCACCGGCACAATCGTGCCCGAAAAAGACCCCGTTACCCAAAAAATTTGCCACTGCTGAAGCCGCTGCGGTGGCCGCGATGCAGGAAGCAAACCCGAAATCAGTCAAAGAGGGGCGCGAATATGGCGGATGGGTGCACAAAAACAGCGACGGAACCTTCTCGTATGACCCGCCGGTGAAGGGGACAAAGGACGGTTTGACGAACATGCCCGCCAAAGGAGCGGATGACGTTGCCTGGTTTCACACGCACGGGGCCGCCGATCCGGGGTATGACAACGAGAATTTCTCGGGTGACGACGGCGATAAGGGCTACAGCAAAGCGAACAAAGCTGTCGGCTACGTCGCCACACCGAGCGGCGCGATCAAAAAGTACGACCCGGCGACGGATAAAGTCACGACGCTCTCGGACAAGGCGCCACCATAGATCGCATACGATGCAGCACGTCCGTTGTGCGATAAAGGATGAACAATGGCAGAGATCCTGTTTATTTCACTGATTCACTTGATACAGCACCCGGATGTCTACCACCAAAAACCGGTCAGGGTCATTGGTTATGCAAGTCTCAAATTTGAAGCGAAGGCTCTTTACATATCTCGCGAGGATTACCAGAACGCGATTACGAAGAACGCGATTTGGCTCGATATCCAACTCACTGATGAGACTACCAAATACCATCAAATGTATGTTTTGGTTGAAGGCGTATTCGATAAGGACAACCTCGGTCATCTCCAGCTTTATTCCGGTACCTTGAGGAATGTGAGCCGGCTTGAACGCTGGCAGAGCGGTGGTTAAGTAGCCCGAAACTTACTTCCTGATGCAGGCCTGACGGCGGCCGTCATACTCGGGGGAAGCGGTAATGCCCCAGGATTTTACCCAGGATAACCGGCTGATCGCGGTCCAGACGCCGCGCGGCAAGGACGCTTTCCTCCTGACCGGGATCTCCGGACATGAGGCCGTGTCGCAGCTGTTCGAGTTCGATCTCGAAATGCTGTCAGACGAGGTGACGGTCGATGAGAAGACACTGGTCGGCGAAAACGTCACCTTTTCGATCCAGCCGCGCGGTGGCGAGCGTGCGTTCTTCAACGGCTTCATAAGTAACTTTTTCGCGGCCGAGCCGGCCGATTCCGGCGGGCGCGTCTATCACGCCCGCATCGTGCCATGGATATGGTTTCTGACCCGCGCCGCCAATTCGCGCATCTTCCAAAAGAAGAACGTGGTCGACATCGTCAAGCAGATCTTTTCCGACCACGGCTTCAGCGATTTCGAATTCCGTACCCAGAAATCTTACAAGGAATACGAATACAAGGTTCAGTACCGCGAGACCGACTTCAATTTTGTGTCGCGACTATTGGAGCACGAGGGTATTTTCTATTTCTTCAAGCACGAGAACGGCAAGCACACCGCAATCTTTGGCGATGCCCCGAGCGTGTTCAGCCCGAGCGAGCAGGACAAAGTGTCGTTCGTGCCGCGCCCGGAATGGGAGCATCTGCATGGATGGCATCACACCTACGAGTTCCGGCCGGGCAAGTGGACGCTGACCGATTACGATTTCAAGAAGCCGCAGACCGATTTGACGGCGGATCAGCCGACCGTCGCCGGTCCGCCGCACATGAAGCAGTACGAATTCTTCGACTATCCCGGCCTCTATACCGAGAAGGATGCCGGCAGCGCGCTCGCGCGCACCCGCATCGAGATGGAAGAGGCCGACTACCACATGGTCCGCGGCCGGGGCATGGTGCCGAGCTTCCACGCCGGCGAAACCTTCACGCTCGAGCATCACAAGATAAGCGACGAGGAGGGCAAGGAATACGCCTTGCTGTCTGTTCAGCACCACGCGGTCGAAACGAGCTATTCGCGTGCCGATGCTGGCCCGTCGCATTACTCGAACAGCTTTGTCGCTTTGCCGTCCAAGACCGTGTTCCGGCCGCCGCGCAACACGCCGGTCCCGGTCATGCACGGCCCGCAGACCGCGACCGTCGTCGGTCCGAAGGGCGAGGAAATCTACACCGACGAATACGGCCGGGTGAAGGTCCAGTTCCGCTGGGACCGCTACGGCAAGGCCGACGAGAACAGCTCGGTGTTCCTGCGGGTTGCGCAGAACTGGTCGGGTAAGCAATGGGGCGGGCAGATTGTTCCGCGCATCGGCATGGAGGCGATCGTCGAGTTCCTCGAAGGCGATCCGGACAAGCCGATCGTCACGGGCTGCTTCTATAATGCTACCGCGATGCCGCCCGACGCGCTTCCCGACAACAAGACGCGTACGGTATTTCGCACCCGCTCGACCCCGAACGCCAGCGGTTTCAACGAGTTCTCCTTCGAGGATAAGGCCGGTAGCGAGCAGGTGTTCCTGCACGGCGAGCGGGACGAAGACATCCGGATCAAGAATGACGCCAAGGAATGGATCGGCCACGACCGGCATCTGATCGTCAAGAACGATCAGTTCGAGAAAGTCGAGGGCAGCAAGAACCTGCAGGTCATTGGCGACCAGAAGGAAAAGGTCGGCGGCTCGGTGTCATTGGATGCGGCCGAAGACTTGCACCAAAAGCTCGGCATGAACGCCGCGCTGAAGGCCGGCATGAATGTCGCGATCGAAGCCGGGATACAGATTACGCTGAAGGCCGGTCCAAACTTCATCGATATCAGCCCTGCCGGGATCCTGATTGTCGGCACGCCGGTGGTGATGATCAACAGCGGCGGCGCGCCCGGGCCGCTGACCGCCATGCCGCAACCCCCCTCGGACGTCAAGGAGGCCGATGACAGAAAGCCCGGCCAGCCTTTACCCGCCGGCATCACCGGGAAGAAGCCTGACCCGGGGACCGCCCCGACCCTCGTCAGCGAGAGCTTCGGCGGCGGTGACTCGCCGCAGGCGCAAACCTTGAAGCAGGCCGCGCAAACGGGCGCCCCGTTCTGTGCGATCTGCGCCGCCGCGGCAGCGGCTGACGCCTGATTACGGTATTACCGTCGTGGTCTGTCCGGGGTTGGCCACGGTGATGACGCCGGCCCAGTTGCACATACAGATCGAGACGTTGTCGAGTGCCGGCTGATTGGCTATCAGATCGGTCACCGCTCCCGGGGTCCACGGCGTCATCGTCGCCGGGATGCAGGGCTGCGGCGTCAACACGCCGAGCGCCGCGGCGGTTGCGGCGGCGACCGCCGGGTTGGCAAGGCTCGTGCACATCCCAAACGGCATGATGTTGACCATCGAGATGTGGTCCATGATGTTGGCGGCGAATTGACTGCCGCACAGCACTCGGTTGGTCGGAAGCACGACCAGGTTCGATGGCGTCGTGCCGAACGAGCAGGTCAGCGTCGCGGTATTCACGACTTGCATCGGCATGGCGGTTTCCCCGGTCAATCAGCACATGAGCATATTGTCTTTTTCGGACGCATCGCGCATGCGTTTGTGCGCCGTGCGCTAGGCCGAACGCGTGATCACGGCCGCTGATGGCGGCCTCCCGCGGATTGCAGATAACCAATCCCGCTTACCCGACCCAGCGCCGCAGATTACCCATATCCATATGGGTGAACTGCTTACCGGGATACATACCGACCCCGCCGAACACGAAGGTGCGGAAATCGAGCGCGACCGCGTCGTTGTCCATGTTGGGCAGATGGATGTCGAGTGCCCGGCCCTGGATGTGCTGTGAGTTCTTCGCCGCTCCCTCGATATGCGCGTTCGTCGCCGCCGATCGATAACCGCTGAAGATGCTGATCTCGTCCTTACAGTATTTCCAGTGCAATACGAACAACAGATCCATCAAGCGAGGATCAAGGATTTTGGTCTCGTTGGCTCGGAAATCGCGGCATGTATGCGAGAACTGTTCCACGGCAGGAACGATGTATTTGCCATCGTCGGTATAGAAATTGTTGAAGCGCTCGTTGGTATGAACGAACAGGATCTTCACCCAGCGGCGAGATGGAAACCCGCCCTTTTGCCAATTGGGCGGCGGCCAGACGCAATTTGCCGCGCCGCTTTCCGCCGCGAGCGCTGGCGCCGCGGCCGACATGATGCTCGCGCCCGCGCCGAGCAGCAGTTTGCGACGGTCGATCATGGAAGCCTCAGCCTCGTCCCGGCTGTCTTGCGATCGTAAGTCACCAAGCCTAACCGTATCTCGTGCTATTTAACACCCGATCGCAGCCCTGTGGATGCCGTTAAACCGTCCGGCGCAGCCGCGGCATAAGTTGACCGTTTCACTTCCGGCTTGGGGAAGGAGGGGGAGTAGGGCGAGTCTGTGCTCCCGGCAGTGCCGGGAACTGCTCGGTGCACGGCAATGTCGGGAACGGCCAGCCCGGGCATCCGCCCCCCGCGGATTTGCCGAGCGGCGCGGCCGGCGAGGCGGCAGCCGCCGGGGCGGTCGGCGCGGCCGGCGGCACAGTGGCCGCCGGTGCCGCCAGGGTTGTCGCGGGCTCGTCCCTTTTGCGTTGTCGCTCTTCCTGCCACTTCGAGGCTTGGTCTTTTCCAATGTCGCGCTCGCGCGGGCTGACGATCTTGTCGAGCTGGGACTTGAGATCGGCCGCGACGCTGCCCCATACGCCCTTGCTCTCGGCCGCCAGGAGCGCCCATTTGTAGGCTGCGATCAGATCCGGAGGGAAACCGTCGCCGCCGGCGGACCAGATCAGCGCCAATCGGTACTGCGCCTCGGTGTTGCCCTGCTCGGCGGCGTTTCGGTACCAGTATTCCGCGCGCTTGTAATCCTGCTTCAGATCGCCCGCGCCGATTTCGTAAAGATTGCCCAGTCCGAACTGGGCATCGGTGTCGCCGTGATCGGCGGCGCTCTGCCATTCGCTGATGGCGCGCTTGTAATCGCCTTTCTCAAAGGCGTCCCGGCCTGCCGCGACATCGGCAATGCTGGCTGGCGCCAAAACGACGATGAAGAGAAAGCATAGCGCGACCAAGGACCACAACGGCGCCTGCTTTTCGGTCCGCTTCACCCGGTCGGGCATGCGGCTTCCTGCGGCGACCCTTGGGCCGGGCTGCGCAATTCGAAGTACAACATCGTTGCGGCGGTCTTTCCCGATTTCGCGCGGCCGATCGCGTCCGACAGAGTTTTCAGGTAGTCGCGGGTCAATTCGACCTCGGGCCGCGGATCGGCGAACAGCGGTTTCGACGTCGCAACCAGCGTAATCAGCTGCTTGCCGGGGTTTCCGCCGAGAATAATCTTTGTCAGCAATGGCGGGCAACCGAGCACGAAGTGGTTGCGAATTGGTCTGATATTGAGGCGGTCGCGGCCGCTCGGGAACAGGTGCAGCACCTCGCCTTCGGGATTGAAGTAATCGATGTAGAGATAGCCATCGAACGCCGGGGCGCGAACGTCGACGATCAGGCGATCGCCGATATGAGCTTGCTTGGCGGCCAGGGCGAGTGTCGGCGCCTCGCGCTGCGGCCGGTCCGTCAGCGCGCTCAGCATCGCGGATATCTCGCAATAGGGCCAAACCAACAGGCCGACATCGAAGGCAATCGGGCGGCTGACGTTGATCGCCTTGATGTCGCTGCGCAAGCGATCGATCTCCTGCGGTGTCGCCAAATGCCCGGACACGCGCACATCGCGCTCGGGCGATACCGCAACATCGAGCGTGGCGCATTGATAGCCAGCGGTCGCAGCTGCCAGCTGCCGCTGCAGCTCGTCGGCAGATAGTCCGGGGGGCGCGGAGACGCGCAGCATGAAGGCGGCGACCGCGGCCCCAATGAGGACAACCGCGCCGGCCGCGATCAGCAGGGGGCGACGCCGCTTCGCCGGGACGCTTTGCCGCGCCGGATCGCGAGCCGGCGGCGTGATCTTGGATCCCTCGATCAGCTCGCGCATCGAGGCCGGGCGATCCTCCGGCAGCGGCTGCAGCATCGGCTCGATGACCGGGCGCAGGCTGGCCGGAACCGCCGAGAGATCGGGTAGCCGCTGGCGCGCCGCGATGACGGTGGTAGGGGAGGATCCCATCTCGAGGGTCTTGCCGAAACCGATCGCGGCCGCAGCGAGCACGAGTCCTAGGCTGTACATGTCCGAGCGTGAATCGACATTCCCGCCGAACAGCCCGATCTGCTCGGGCGAGGTGTAAGAGAATTTCCCGGCAAAGGCGGAGCCGATGATCGTGGCGTCACCGTGACTGGCCGATTTGGCGATGCCGAAATCGACCAGCTTTGCTCGATCCACATCCCCCTCGGGCAGAATGATGTTGTCGGGCGACAGGTCGCGATGGATGATGCCGCGGTCATGTGCGACGGCAAGCCCCTGGGCGAGGCGGCCGCGCAGTCGCAATACCTCGTCCGGTTCGAGCCGCCGCCGACCCAGGATCTTGGTCAGCGACTCGCCCTCGACGAATTCCATGACGAGGTAGCGCAGATCGCCCTCGCCGCGGAACAGCCCTTCATAGCTGACGATCGCGTCGTTGCGCACGCGCCCGAGCTTGCGTGCTTCTTCGGCCAACAGCTGCGACGCCTTCGGATCATTCGCCACCCTCGGCGGAATGACCTTCACCGCATGGATCGTCCCGAGTTCGATGTGCCTGGCGCGGTACAAATCGCCCATGCTGCCGCGCGCCAGCAACGCCTCGATACGGTAGGTGTGGCCGAACACGGTCCCGGGCGCGAACTGCCCCGGATCGCCGCGCCGGATAACGACCGTTCTCTCTTGGTCCGGCGGCGAGAACGGAGGCCTTATGTGCTCAGGCATGGCAGGCCGGCGTGATATCGGCGCGGAGGGCCGGATGGCTCCCGGCGCAGCGTGACATCATGGATCGGGTGAACAAGCGAAGTCCATGTGCTCGGCAATAATCGCCGTCTCGGCGAGGGTTCAGCGTATGCCCGCTGTCGAAGGCAAACACCCCAACTGGCGCCATAGCGGTCCCCGCTCGGCGATTAGCCGTTCGATGAAGGCGGCCAGCCGCTGCTGCTCGCTCTCCGCCTGATCGCTGCCGAGAAGCTTCGCCCAGCCTTCCGGGTCCGGCCGCTCGCGCTCCTGCATGCGGGCGCCGACAAACAGGTCGAGCATCGGACACGGCAGCGGGGCACCGGTTCCCGACGTGGCGAGTCCCATGCCGGTGTTGAGGTTGTCCGGCCGCACGAAGCGCCGCGCCGCGGCCTGGTTAAAGCGCCGCACGATCGCGTCCGGCTCGCGCGCCTGCGCGGTGAGGGAGAATGCCTGATCCGTCCCTACCAGAATGCCGACGAGTTCGCCGGGGTTGTCGCGACGCGGAAGATCCGGCAGGGCAAGCAGCTCAGAGACCCGGCGCGGCCCCTCAGATAGGGCGGCGACGATCGGCCCGAAAAAGCCACGCTCGATTGCGGCGTGTCCCGCCGGGACCTCCATTTCCCATGCAAATTGGTTGCTCGGGCGGAGCAGGGCGAGCGTCACCTCGCCGAGCGCGGCGTCGCGTTCGGTTGCGCTCAGCCGGCAGGCGCCGCGCACGAACACGTCCCGCCGAAAGCAGCGGACCGCACACATGTCCTTGACGAGTTCGCGCATGACCGGATCTTCGAACCGCGCCATCACCGCCCTGGCTTGATCGCCGTACATCAGGGGCGAGAAGTTTTCGAGCAGTTGAGCCGACGCAACCCAATTGAGTTTTGCTGCTGCAAGATCGCGAACCACGTCAGCATGAAAGCACGGCCGCCAATGGGCGTTCATGTATTCGTGCGCCAGATACGAGATCTGGCCTCGGTCGGCGTAGCCGAGCAGTGTCTGCACGAGCGGATTGTCGCTCAGCTGATAGGCGCCCGCCTCGATCAGCGCCCGGACGACCTCGATCCCGGCTTCCACCTGGCGGTCGCTGCGCGTCGCGCTGCGGCGGCCGACCTCATGCAGCAAGCGCTGCATGCCGATCGCCTGCTGCCATCCGGGCAGCGCGTTGTAGCTCACATACGCGATGCCGCCCGGTCGCAGCTTCCGGTCGATCAGCCGCACAATGCCGCCGCGCACCGGATCGCTGACCCAGCTCCACAACCCGTGCAACGTGACGACGTCCGCCTCGGGCAACGCATTCGCCCGATGGCTCTCCGCGAAATCGGTGAGATCGGCCTCGATGAACCGCGCATTTGCGATGCCCGCCTCGGCGGCGAGCTCGCGTGCGGCCGCGATATGCGCCGGGCTGAAATCGATCCCGGTGACCTGCCATCCGGGGTTGGAAGCTGCCAGAGCCAGCGCGCCAAAGCCGCAACCGCAGCCGAGCTCGAGATACGAGATCGAGCGCTCCGGCGTGATGTCCAGCCCCGTTACACCGCCAAGCAGGCAGGCGAGGTGGAGATGGAGCGGCGATTGGTGCTGATAGTAGCCGGGCAGATAGGCGATGTCGGTGACATAGCCGTCGCCCCAGCCGGTCCCCGTCCCGCTCATCGGCGGGCCTGCGCCGCGATTTCTTCGGCCTCGACGATCTCGGCCTCGAACAGCGCGTCGGCGGCATCGGCGCGGCGGATCCCCGGAACTGGCAGTTCCGGACCCGGGACCCAGGTGTTCCAGCCGAGACGTGGGGCCGGGTCTGCTGTCGCATTGAGCAGCAGCGGTGGCACTTCAGGGCCGGCGAGCACCGGGTTCACAGCAAAAGCCGTCTCGAAGCCGAGAAACGCGCGCACCAGCGCCACCAAACGCTGCAACCCGCTGTGATCCGGGAGCAGGCTGGCAAACGTCTTCAGATCGAGCGGTCCGATACGCACCACGATCCGCGCCTGTGGATCCCAGGCGCGGACCCCGGCTGCCGCATCGACGCTCAGCCGGTTCCACTGGCCGGGGTGGCGGCCGCGCGCAAGCGAACTGCGCTGGTCCGGGGGCAGCTCAAGCCACGCCCCGGCGAATTGGATGACTTCGACTTTTCTCCCCAGCCAGTCGGATACGAGTGCGGCCAGCTTTTCCGCCGACCGCGGGCGGCTGGCGAACAGGCCGGCATAGTGCAGCAGCGGGTCGGATCCGATCCTGAGGCGCGGTGTCAGATGCGGTGTGGCAAAGCCCGTGAAAGCAAGCAGGGCCTCAGTGACTTGCCCGGCGCCGGGCGTGACGGCCATCGTTTCAGCTTCGGCCGAGCGGTTGAGGCGGTATTTGATGCCGGCACGCGCAAACAGCCCGACAACGCGATGCGACAAGAGATCGACGAAATCGTGCAAGGCGCGAGACCGGTTGCGCAGCGTCGTCGTCAACACCTCGGTGTAGAGCCGCGGCAACACGCCGGCCGTGCCGATGAGACCGATCACGCTGGTCGTGAGTTGCGGCGAGCGGCCGTCGGCGGGCGGCTCGATCGCGGCAACCTCCGCCGCCGGGTAGGCGAAACCCGGTGACGAACGGAAACGTATCGCCTCCGCCGGGTCGGCGTTTCTTGCCGCACGCGTCAGGATTCGCACGGCGGCATCGAACCGGAACCGGCGGGGTTCCGCGAACAGCCGGGCATAGGGTGAACGCGCTGCCTTGCGGTCCGGCGGGCGAGGCGCCGCCGCGCCGTTCCTGCGCGGTTCGGCCGGTGCAACCGGTTCGTTCTCCGCGACGGGCGCGTCTACGGCGGCCGGTACATCGATAGGAGGTATATCGATAGGAGGCGGCGCCTCTTGCACGCGATCGGTGAGCATCCGAACGCGGTAGGCCCGCACCGGCCGCGCAATGTTCTTGAGCGCTTGCTCGCCGATGTCTTCGAACCCTAGCTCGACCCTGCCGACCGCGTCCTCCTGAACGCGGGCGGACACGCAAATTCCCCCGGGCTCGGCGATTCCTTCCAGGCGCGCCGCAATGTTGACGCCGTTGCCGAAGATGTCGTTGTTGTCGAAAACAATGTCGCCCTGGTGGATGCCCATTCGGAATTGGATGCGGCGGTCGGGCGGCTCCTTGCCGTCGCGCTCCGCCATCTCGGCTTGCACCTCGCTGGCGCATCGGAGCGCATCGACGACGCTGCCGAATTCGATCAATAGGCCGTCACCCGTGGTTTTAACGAGTCGGCCACGATGCGCCACGATTTTGGGCTCGAAGAGACCGGCCTGGATCGCTTTGACCCGCCGCAGCGTGCCTTCTTCATCATCGCCCATCAGCCGAGAGTAGCCGGCGATGTCTGCGGCAAGGATTGCAGCGAGCCGGCGGATCGGTTGCAGGGCTTCTGGTTCGCTCACAGCAGGACGCGCATCCCCGCGCGGGCCGGCCAAGCGGCGGCGCGGCCGGATCGCCCGCGCAGCACCGCGTTGGTGCGCACGAACGAATTGACTGTGGCATGCAATGCCAGAAACCGGTCAAGCACCGCCGCCAGGAGATACAGCCCGCCGGTTTGCCAGGCGGCGGGGTCGAACTCGAGCGTGACATCAAGTCCGCGGCAGAAGGCACCGGCCCGGCCGCCCGGAACCCGCGCGCTTCCCGGCGCCGCCGAAACGCCGAGCAAAGCCTCAATTGCATCGCGCGTTTCCGGCGAATCGCGAAGGTTGTAAAGCCGCAACACTTCGCGCAACGCTGCGGCCCCTTCAGCTCCTCCGACGACCGACAGATGGCCAAGGGACAAGTGCGATACCAGTCGCCAAAAACGGTGTTCTCGGAGCGGCGTTCGCAGCGGCGTCGTCGGTGCGGTCAGGCATAGCGCTTGCGTTATTCCGGCTGAGGCTTCGATCGGCCGAAGTTCAGGATGTCCGCCGCCAAAAGGCAAACCGGCGGGAAGATCGCGGTTCATGCACAGCGCATCGACCGAAAGGACCGCGCCAGTGGCCGCCTCCGGCTCGAAATCAGGGTCGTGCGGCGCTAAATACACCTCGCTGCCGGTCAGCGGCTCGGCGGTCAGGCGCCGCGCCAAGTGATAAAAGCCGCCCGGAGTCCGGCCGTCGGGGTCGGCTTCGGTCAGGCGATAGAAGGGCCGCCAGGGGCGCGCGCTGCCATCCGAGCGCGTCTCGCGGATGTGTTCGACCTGCCAGACCTCCATGGCCGACGGCCGGCGCGCATCCGGAACGATGCGGTATTCGGTGTCCGTATGAGTAAGCTGGATCGGCTCGCAGCGCTGCGGGAACAGGTTGATCATCGGCGTGCAGCCGAGCGCCAGTGTCCCCGCGCCGACACTGCGCTCGAGCTCCGGCAGCGCGCGGTCGAGATAAACAAAGATCTCAAGCCGCTGACCCGCCGAGACCAGCGTCTTGCTGTCCAGCTGAGTGAAATCGACGAACAAGAATTTTTCCGGAAAGGCGAAGTACTCGGTGAGGAGGCGGAACCCGGAGAAGCTGCGGGCCGGCCACGGCAGCAGCGCTTCTTCCGGAGCAAAGCCAACGGGCTCGATCGCGGTTGCCGGCAATACAACCGGAGCCGCATCGCTCGGCGCGTCGGCATAGGCCAGCGCGACGGCGCGCACGCACAGCAACTCATAGAGCGGCAGCGCGACATTGTGGGCGCCGCGAATGAAGAAACGCAGGCGGTCGATGCCGAGCCGAGTGAAATCGACATCCGCGGACCGGCATTTGAGGGTGATCCGCAATACCGAGACCGCGCCCGTCGCCAGCGGATTGGCCGGTGCGGCGAGGGGGAGGCCCGAGAGCCGGACATTTTCGATCTCGATCGGCCACAGTGTCATCGGCCAGCTGGTGCGAAAGCGGCAGATTTCGCCGTGAACCGGTTCCGTCTCCAACGCGATCCCGGCAGGTACGTTGAGCGGTTGGGCGAGGTCGGGCTCGGACTGAAACTGCATGATCGCAGCCGAGGGGACGGGCGCCAGATAATGCGGATAGAGGACCCCGAGCAGAGCGTCGGTCAATTCGGGGAATTCGTCGTCCAGCCGGTGATGGACGCGCGCGGCGAGGAACGCCACGCCTTCGAGCAGGCGAGCGACATGCGGATCGTCCACCACATCGGGGGCGAGCCGCAGCCGGCCGGCGATTTTGGGATGCGCCGTAGCAAACTCGCCGGCGAGCCGGCGCAGCGCGTTCAATTCGCGATCGTAGTAGGGCAGTAGCGCGTCAGACATCGCCCGGTGCCACGTGATCAGCCGAACCTGCCTTCACCTGTACTTCAGCCGTCGCGGAATTGACCAGCGTATCGAAAGCAATCGGTTCCGGAGCGGGTTCGACCCTGAGGAGCGCTTCGATGCGCAGCCGCAAAACCGGCTCCAACGTATTCTGCCCGTCGGCCAGTGCGACCCGGATCCGCCCGAGGCGCGGCTCGAACCGGCGGATCGTCTGCTCGATCCCGGCGCGCAGTTGCTCGCGTTGCTGTGGGTCGTTGAACGCGCCGGCGGCGAAATCCGAAATGCCGTAGCCAACCGGCGACACTTCCAATTCGCGGTATCCGGCTGGCCAGGAGCGCCAGCGGCGGCGCGCGTTCAACAGCGCTTCAAGATCGCGGCGCACGCTGCGGCGCAGGATCGCGACGCTTTCACCAGCCGAGAGCGGTGGATCGCGGGCGACCTCAGGCGCGTCGTCGATCAGCCGGTCGAGCAAGGGGAGTTGAGCGCGCGGCTCTCTTTCGGCGCTGCCGCGGCGCAAGGAGCGGCTATTCATGGTCCGAAGCGCAGGGTTGCGAGTTCCATGATCGGCTGGGCGTCATCGCCGATCAGGAATACCCGTTGCCCAATGCCGCGCACGGGGCCGGTCTGCTCATCGATCCAGCTTGTCGCGCGGCCGAGCTTCAATTCGTCGCCGATGTCGGCCGTGCCGCTGTCATAGAGCGCCGGGAGATAGACGACGCCGTCTGGCCCGTCGGTCACCACCATGCTGGCGCGCCGCCACACCAGATCGCGCGGCCGGCGCGGCGCTTCGAACTCTATTGAGGCCACTCGCTCCGTCGGAATCCAGTAGTACTTCCCGGTCGTCGTCAGCACCTCGAAAAAGCCGGCGTGGAGATCATCGACATCGCGAAAATCATCGAACGGCGTCGTCGCATCTTTCTGGACCGCGACACCCGCGGCGCGCGGCCGTGCCTCCTCGGCCCCGGCGGCATGCCGTGTGGCATTCTCGACGTCGCCGGCGCGCAATGAAACCTGGGCGGCGAGGGCTTCGCGCAGCGCCTCGGTCGGCTCGCCCAGGAATTCGGGGACACGGCCCTCCCGGCTATGCTGACGGCGGGCGATCTCGGCGCGCAGCAATTGGCGGAATTCCGCGACGGCGATCAGCGCCGTCGGATCGGCTTGCGCGGCGGCATCGAGAATGACGTCGGCGCGCTCGACATTGCCGGTGAACAGCAGCAATTCAGCCAGCAGGATCCGGCTGCCGAGATCCCCAGGGTTCTTGCGAACCGCGGCGTTTGCCGTCTCGATGGCCGGCATCAGTTTGCCTTCGCGAAACAATGCGCCGACCGCTTCCGGGGTTTCTGCCATCAGCAAGGTTCCTTCTACGTCCGCATGCCGGGTGCGCTCAGGTCGGTGACCAGCCGAAACGTCGCCGACACATCATCAAGCTGGAAATGCGGCTGCAGCAGCACCGTGCAGCCGAAAACTCCCGGGCGGCCAGGACGCTCGCGCACGCTGACATTCGCCGCCACCAGGGGGTAGCGCGCCCGCGTTTCCGGTCCGCCCGTCAGGCTCGTGTTGACATAGTTCGACAGCCACTCACGCAGCTCGCGCTCGATCTCGCCGGCGGTTTTGAAGGCGCCGACCATGGTGCGGCCGATGATCTTGACGTAATGGGCAAAACGCGACGCGCACAGGATTGAATTGAGCTGCGCTGACAGTCGCGCGTTGGCGTTGGCGGCGGCTGCGGTCGGGCCCATGAAGCTGGCCGGCGCCTGCATGCTGCGCACGGCGGAGAAGACAGCCTCCTCGCCATAGGGCAGTGCCGAGAGCGGCATCAGTCCGGCTTCGACGAGGGCGGCTTCCATCCGGTCGGACAGAACGAGGTCGAGCGGCGGCCGCACCCAGACGTGATCGGGATCGGTGCGGAACGGCTCGATCGGCAGATCCGTCACCAGCCCGCCGCCGACGTAATCGACCGCGCTGCCGCGAACGTCGGCCGGCCACGCATGGTGAAGGAAAGCGCGCGCGACGACCGCGGCAAAGGCATAGCCGGCGTTCATCCAAACGCGGTGTTCAGAGCCTGGGGCGTACTCTGCATAGCGGAAGCCCTCGGCGCGTGCTGGGTCGTCGTCCCAGGGCGGGCGGGCAAGAACGCGCGGCAGCGCGACGCCAATGAACCGCATGTCCTCGCGTGACGACAGGCTGCGCCACCGTGCGAACTCAGGTCCGCGGAACGGATCCGACACGTCGGTGCTCATCGCCAGCTCGGCGAACTCATCGACTTGCAGCAGCGTAGGCGAGGCAGCGAGCACGGTCGGTGCGAAAGCGGCCGCGGCGACCCCGGCGAGCTGCGCAAGACCGGTTACGTCATCGGTCGGAGCGCCCGGGACCGGAGCGTGCCGTACTTCGTGGTCAACGATCAAAAGTCCGTAGGGCTCGCCGCCAGGGGTGCCGAATTCCTCTTCGTAAACCTTGCGGAACAGGTTGCTCTGGTCGAACTCAACGGCGCGTTCGAGATCGCGGCATAGTTCGGCCCATGCGATGTTGAGCACCTTGATTTTGACGCGGCCCGTCGGCTCGAGCCCGCCGGTGAGCCAGTTGAGCCCCCGCCAACTCCCTTCGAGGCGGCGCAACCGGGGATGGTGCAGGATCGCGTCGAGCTGCTCGCCGATCAGCGCATCGAGCGCGGCAATGTCTCGGTCGAGCGCGCCGCGGCACGCGCCGGGGTCACCCGCCAGCCGGTGCGCCGCAGCGGGGCCGAACCAGGCTGCAAGCGCCTGCCATGGGCTGAGATAGGGGAACGCCGCGACCGGTTCGGCGGCTGCGGCATGCCGGGGCCCAAAGTAAGTTCCGGTCAGAACCCGGTCGCGCAATGGCGCATGCGCCGGTTCGGCAACCGCTTCCTGCCGCACGATGTCGGCGGCTTCGCTCACTCCTCGACCGTTCGCGCGCCGGCGCTGACCCTCGCCTTACGCCCGCTGCGGGATGCGTGCGACGAGGCGCATGCTCGCGGTCAGCTCTTCCATCTGGAGCCACGGCCGCAAGTAGGCGATCGCATTGTACGAGCCCGGGCGCCCGGGGATGTCCTTGACCTCGACCCTGGCCTCGCGCAGCGGGAACCGCGCCTTCATTTCCTGGCCGGCGTTCTCGTTGGAGTTGACGTAGTTCTGGATCCAGCGATTGAGCCACTGCTCGACATCACCAGCTTCCATGAAGCTGCCGATTTTGTCGCGCGCCATGACCTTGAGATAATGCGCAAACCGGCTGGTCGCCATCAGGTACGGCAGGCGCGCCGAAATGGCGGCGTTCGAGGTTGCTTCGGGACGGTCGTATTTCTTTGGCTTTTGCGTGCTCTGGGAGCCAAAGAACACCGCGTAGTCGGTGTTCTTGTAATGACAGAGCGGCAGAAAGCCGATGTCCGACAATTCTTTTTCGCGCCGGTCGGTGATCGCCAGCTCGGTCGGGCATTTCGCGTCGAGATCGCCGTCATCCGAGGTAAAGACGTGGAACGGCAGGTTCTCGACCTTGCCGCCGCCCTCGGCACCGCGGATCGCAGTGCAGAAGCCGGTCTGGGCGAACGCGTCGGTCAGCCGTGTCCCCATCACATAGGCGGCGTTCATCCAGCAATAATGGCCGTGCTCCATCGGCTTCGCGGCGCCCGCTTCGTCGAACGGCGCTTCCTCGTAACCGAATTCATCGATCGGCTTGGTCGCCGCGCCATACGGCAGACGGGCCAGGGTGCGCGGCATGACGAGGGTAACAAAGCGCGAGTCTTCGCTTTCGCGGAAGCTGCGCCATTTTGTGTATTCGATCGTATCGAAGATCTTGGCGAGGTCGCGCGGCCGGCTGAGCTCGGTCCAGCTCTGGAACCCGAACATCTTGGCGCTCGTCCCGGATATGAACGGAGCGAACGCAGCCGCGGCGATGTTCGACATCAGCCGCAACGTCTCGATGTCGTCGGGGTGGTTGGTCCATTCGTAGTCGCCGATCATCGCGCCATAGGGCTCGCCGCCGGGCGTGCCGAATTCGTTCTCGTAGATCTGCTTGAACAGCTGGCTCTGGTCGAATTCGACCGCACGAGTGAGATCGCGGTATAGCTCCCGCTTCGGCAGGTTGATGACCCGCAGCTTCAGGTTGGTGCTCGTCTCGCTGTTCATGACGAGGTAGTGCAACCCGCGCCAGCTGCCCTCGAGCTGCACGAAGCGCTCATGGTGGATGATCTCGTTGAGCTGCTCGGACAACATGCGGTCGCAAGTCGCGATCGCGCGCTCGAACGTTCGCGTCAGATTACGGTCGAAGGTAACGGTCCCGGCGAGAGCTTGTTCGACGAGGGTCTTGACGAGTTCCTGGGCGCGGTCGGGTTCGGTCTGCTTGGTGGCCGCAACGACCTGTTCCAGAATGCCGGCCGGCGCGGCCGCTTCGGCGGCGCCGGTCTGGCGCGCGACATTGCGATCGGAAATGGCTCAGCCCTCCTGCTTGCCGAGCCCCAGTTCGCTTGAAAGCGACTTGAGCTCGTTTTCGTTCTTTAAAATCTGTTCGAGCAGATTTTCCAGCTGCTCGGAGCGGTCTACCTTGCTCATCAGGTCGCGCAACTTGCTGCGGGTCTCGAGCAGCGCTTTCAGCGCCGGTACCTGCTCCGCGACGCGAGCCGGCTCGAAATCCTCGATGGAATTAAACTTTAAAGACACCGCCATCTGGGTGCCGTCATCGGCCAGTTTGTTATCAACTCTGATGTTCAGCCCAGGAGTCATCCGCGCCATCACTTCATTGAAGTTGTCGCGGTCGATCTGAATGAATTTGCGTTCCGCGAGCGGGCGTAACGGTTGTGTAGGATCACCTGAGAAATCGCCCAGCACGCCGACGACAAAAGGCAGTTCGCGCAATACTTCAGCACCCTCGGTCTCCACTTCGTAAGTAATGTGGACCCGCGGCTTGCGCACGCGCTTTAACTTTTGATGAACGCTTTCGGCCATTATCCCCACTCCGAACTCTGTTCGGGAATAGGCAGAGCAGCCCCGTGCCGCTGCCCAATTGGCCTCATACTACACTTTAAGCTTTTAAAAACGGAACAAAATCTGATTCAACTACGCCAGACCCTTCTATTCAGTAGGGGGACGTATCCCAAGGCTGGACAGAATCGCGGAGCGATAAGTCACGTCGGGGACAATCTCGGCCATCAGCTCCGGCCACGTCATGCGGCCCCGGCGCACCGCCTCTTGCAGGGTATAGGCGAGCGGCGAATGGGGCTCGGTGCGGCGGAAGAAATCGGCGATCTGCGCTAGCGCCCGCAGCGCTTCCTCGCGCGACGCCAGCTGCTGGGCGCTCACGGCCGCTGCCGCAAGCGGGGCTCCAGCCGCCCCTCCTTCGGAGGTGGTCGCGCCCGGCTCCTGCGCTACCTCGCCGGACCCGGCAAACCGCGCGGCGATGCTGCGGATCTGCTCAAGAAGATCGCGCACGTGGCTGGTAGGCGGCGAGTCGGCGCCCGCCCGCCGGTCGAGCGCCTCGCCGAGCGCCTTCCAGGCCACTGCCGCAGCGGCAGCATCGGCTTGCAGCGCGGCGAACGCCTTACTGCCCGCGGCCTGCGCCTCGTTCTCGACAGTCTCGAACGGCACTGCGCCGGCCTCGATGCGCTGTTGCCGCCGGGCTTGGTCGTCGAGGCCGGCTAGCTCGAACGATTGTTGGTATTGCCAGATTCGCAGCGGCGCCCCGTCCGGCCGTTGAAAGAGCGCCAGCTTGCTAAGGGGCTGGATCAGACTTCCCATCCCCGATATGCCGTTCAACCCGGCGACGGGAGCGACCCGCGTCGCCGTCCCGTCCTCGTCCGGTAGCGGGAACAGCTCGTCCCAAAAGCCTTCGACCAGCCCGTTCATTAACTGGACGCCGGCGGTGAAGCCGCCGAGCCCGTCGCTGCGCAGCAGCGCTTCAGTGAGCCAGGCGGCGATCTCGAGGTCCTTGGTGCGGGTGGCGATCGCCTCGCAGGCCAACTCGCGGATCGTGCGCCACTGCGGCGGCGTGCCGCCTTCGGGAATCTCCCCGCCATCGATCGCCCGTTCGGTGGCCCTGGCTTCGGCGCGCGCGTCGCGCAGGCGGTAATACAGGGAATCGGGCGCGTAGTCGGTGCGCAGATCGGTGCCCGCCGGCGCTCCCCCTTCAATCGGTGCCAGCAATGCCGCGAGGTCGAAGCCCTCCGGAACATTGTCCATTCCCAAGTCCCCGTCGCGTCTTATCGACACTTGTTGCTCCCGGCGGAAGTGCCGGGGCGCCGACCATCATACTGGACAGAGCATTCCTGCAACACATACGCTTGCTGCGGGAGACGTGAACGGGCCGGCGGTGACCGATCCGGCCAGCTGACAATCAGGAGCAAGGGATGGCTGCGATCGATTTGAAATCGCTGGTGGGCCGTCTCAACGAGCCGTGCCGGCGAGCCCTTGAAGCCGCGGCGGGTCTGACCCTGTCGCGCACTCATTACAATGTCGAAATAGAGCATTGGCTCTTACGGCTCGCCGAGCCTGCCGACGGCGACATCGCAGCCATTCTGCGCCATTACGAGGTGGACCAGTCCCGTCTCGTAGTCGATCTCAACCGCGCGCTCGACAAGATGAAGACGGGCAATTCACGCCCTCCATCGCTTGCGCCTGAGATTGTCGAGTTGGTGAAGGAGGCTTGGCTCTTCGCCTCGGTTGAGCAGGGCCAAGCGCGGCTGCGGTCGGGGCACCTGTTATGGGCGCTCGTCGCCGATGAGACGCTGGTCCGTCGGGCTCGCGATGCCTCGGGCCAGCTGCTCAAGATCCCGGCGGACGCGCTGAAGCGCGATTTCGCGGCAATCACCGCTAACAGCAGCGAGGCGGCGAGCGCAACGGCGGCGACCGAGGGCGCTCCCTCGGCGCCCGTTGAGCCTGGTGCCGCCGCGCCCTCCGGATCGGGTGCGCTGGGGCAGTTCACGATCGACCTGACCGCGACGGCGCGGGCCGGCAAGATCGACCCGATCCTCGGCCGTGACAGCGAGATCCGGCAGGTCATCGACATCCTGACCCGGCGGCGACAGAACAACCCGATCCTGACCGGCGAGGCGGGGGTCGGCAAAACCGCCGTGGTCGAAGGCTTTGCCATCCGCATCGCCGAGGGCGACGTGCCGCCGGCCTTGCGTGAGGTCAGCGTGCGGACGCTCGATCTCGGCCTGTTGCAGGCCGGGGCAGGGGTGCGCGGTGAATTTGAAAACCGCCTCAAATCGGTGATCGAGGAAGTCAAGGCGAGCCCGCGCCCGATCATCCTGTTCATCGACGAAGCCCATACGATGATCGGCGCCGGCGGCCAGGCCGGGCAGAGCGATGCGGCCAACCTGTTAAAGCCGGCGCTGGCGCGCGGCGAATTGCGCACGATCGCCGCGACCACTTGGGCCGAATACAAGAAATACTTCGAGAAAGACGCGGCGCTTAGCCGGCGCTTTCAGGTCGTCAAGGTCGATGAGCCGGCCGAAGCCTCCGCGATCGCGATGGTGCGTGGTCTCGTCGGCACGCTTGAGAAACATCACGGCGTCCGCATTCTCGACGAGGCGGTCAGCGAAGCGGTGCGGCTGTCGGCACGCTACATCCCGAGCCGGCAATTGCCCGACAAGGCTGTGTCGCTGATCGACACCGCCTGCGCGCGCGTCGCGATGAGTCAATCGGCGATCCCTGCGGCAATCGAGGACCGCCAGCGTCGCATCGCCTTGATCGACACCGAGGCCGGGATCGTCGATCGCGAGATCGCCACCGGCGCCGACCATCAGGCGCGCAGGGCCGAACTCATCGAAGAACGCGGCAAGGCGGAGGAAGAGCTGCACTGCCTCGAAGCACAGTGGGACAAGGAAAAGAAGCTCGCCGAGGAGATCGCCGCGCTCCGCGGTAAAATCGAGGATCCTGAGAACGACGGAGACAAGGATGCCGCGCGCCTGAAACTCGCCGCGCTAAACGAGGAGCTCCGCGGCATCCAGGGTGAGCAGCCGCTGATCTTTCCGGTCGTCGATGGCCAGGCGGTTGCGGAGATCGTCGAGAGCTGGACCGGCATCCCGGCCGGCCGTATGCAATCCGACGAGATCCGCACGGTGCTCCATCTAAAGGAGGCGATGGAGCGCCGCATCGTCGGACAGCCGCATGCGCTCGATGCCGTGGCGCAGGCGATCCGCACCTCGCGCGCCAAACTGACCGATCCGCGCAAGCCGATCGGCGTGTTTCTGTTTGTCGGCCAGTCCGGCACCGGCAAGACCGAGACGGCGCTGACGCTCGCCGATCTGCTCTATGGCGGCGAGCAGAACCTGACCGTTATCAACATGAGCGAGTTCAAGGAGGAGCATAAGGTCAGCCTGTTGATGGGCAGCCCGCCCGGTTACGTTGGTTACGGCGAGGGCGGCATTCTGACCGAGGCGGTGCGGCGCCGGCCCTATTCGGTGATCCTGCTCGACGAGATGGAGAAGGCGCATTCCGGTGTGCAGGACGTCTTCTACCAGGTCTTCGATAAGGGAATGATGAAAGACGGCGAGGGCCGGGACATCGACTTTAAGAACAGCGTCATCATCATGACGTCCAATGCCGGCTATGAGCTGATCGACAAGCTCTACGCCGATCCCGAGACCGCGCCTGAGGCGGCCGCGCTCGGCGAGGCGCTGATGCCGGAGCTTCTGAAACACTTCAAGCCGGCGTTCCTCGGCCGGGTGACGCTGGTGCCTTATCTGCCCCTGTCCGATACGATCATCCGCCAGATCGTCGAGCTTCAGCTCGGCCGCATCCGTCACCGCGTCCATGACTCCTATCGCGCGGCGTTTGAGTACGACCCGGCCTTGATCGACGCAATCGCCGCGCGCTGCACCGAGACAGCATCCGGCGCGCGCAACGTCGAAAAGATCCTGTCGCGCACGCTGTTGCCGGAGCTGTCGGGCGAGGTGTTGGCCCGCCTCGCCGACGGCCGGCCCGTCTCGGCGGTGCGGGTCGGGTTGGATGCCGGCGGATCGTTCTCGTATACGCTGAACTGACACGGACGATTAGTAACATAGCGTGCCGAACCGCTTTTATCTTGGGGCGGCTCTACTGTAAAAACTGGCAGTCAACTTGGCGTAGAAGAGGAGAGTAGACCCCGGCGGCGCGGTTCTGATAGATGTCATCCTAGGGTTAACCGGACAGGGAGGTTGCCATGGCCATCTACATGAAATACGGAAGTATCGATGGCGCCTGTACAACGGAAGGCTTCCAAAAATGGATCGAGCTGAACTCGTTCCAGTGGGGCGTCGGGCGAGCGCTAGGGACCGGCGCTCGTGGCTCGTTGTCGCGTGAGCACAGCGAGCCGACGGTCAGCGAGATCACGGTCACCAAGCTGAGCGACAAGTCCTCGCCGAAGCTTTTCGAGGAGGCGCTTTACGGCAAGCTCGACACCAAGGTCGAAATCAAGTTCACCACGACGGTCAAGAACAAGGTGGAGACCTTCCTGGCCTACGAGCTGACGAATACCGGGCCGAGCCACTATTCGCTCGGCAGCGGTGGTGACATGCCGACCGAGACGGTCACATTGAACTTCACCAAGATTCAGATGAAGTTCACGCCGATGGAAGCGGGTCTGACCGGCTCACCCGAACAGGTCGGTTACGATCTGGAGAAGATGCAGAAGCTCTGATCGCGCAGCGCGGGGACGCACCTATGCATGCGTCCCCAAGCCCGTCTGCACGTGGGCCAAGCTGTGCAGAACCGGAGCGGTGAGGTCGGGCGGATCAAAGGCCACGAGCGGCGCGTTGCGTGCCGCGCGTTGCCTTTGAGGATCGAAAGACAGCAGCGGCGCGCGTTGCGTGCCGCTCGTCCAAGTCTCTGAATAACGGGCAGACGGCTTCTTCAGCCGACTGCCCGAACCCGATCAGCGCGGCGCGGGCTGAGTGCCATAGCTGTTCGGCGCGGCCGTGGTGCTGCTGGTAGTCGCTCCGCCTGCCCCGAGGGGCGCGGCCGTGCTAGCCGGCGGCGTACCGTATGGGTTCGTCGATGCTTGCCCGGCGGGTGGAATGCTCGAGCCGACCGAAGGGGTCGCGCCACCCTCCAGCCGCGCCATCGTCCGCTCATCGAGCGTCCCGGTCGGGCGCAGACCGTTCTGCCGCTGGAACCGGGCGAGCGCCCGCTGCATCTCGGGGCCGACCTTGCCGTCGATCGGACCCCTAGACAGGCCTTGCGCCTGCAGCTGCTGCTGTGCCTGTCGGACCTCGTCCTGCGAAATGTTGCGCGACCAGAAGCCATTGGCGCTGCTCGGCGCCTGCGTGCTGGCCTGCGGAGCCGCACCCGGCGTCATGCTCGGGCTGGCCGGTGCCGCGCTTGGAGCAGTTACAGCGGTACTCGGCTGGTATGGATAGTTCGGCGCCGTTGTCTGGACGCCTGGAGCCGTGCCGGAAGGGGCGGTCGTGGTTGTGGTTGTGGTTTGCGCCTGGGCTAAGCCGGCAAAACCGGCCGCGGCGGCGAGGGCAATGACGGCTGTCAGCGAACGCTTCATCACAGTTTCTCCACAATTGGGGAAGTGTCAGCCACCCGCCGAACAACCCCGACGCGATGGCGTTCCCCGCTCGCGCTGGAGTTGGACTCGATGAGCCGGGCTCACCCGCTGCGTGGAGGCTCCGTCGCAATTGCCGCCGCTGGGCTTCGCGCGCGGTTGGATATCGGCACACTTTTGCCGGCTTATCGCGTCTCTTCCTCTAGGCGACGCAACCGCGCCTGATATGCCGCTATTGCGGCGGCGAGCGCAGATTGCCGCGCGGCTCGTATGTCCGCACGAGCAGGGTTGCGGCGACGTAGTTGATTTCCGCGGGCCCCAGGCTGCCGCCATCCTTGCGGCAGATGCTCGCGTGCATCACGTACACGCGCCCGAATTTCCAGGGCGGGCCACGCTTTTCGAAGGCAACGCAATTGTCCCGGCCGAGCGTGAAGGCCATGCTGGTCAGATCGTCGGTTTCGGCGAAGTTGCGCCAGCCGCCGCCGTTTCTCGTCATTTGGTTCATATCGGGAAATTCTTCGCGCAGATCGTTGTAGCCGGATTGAGCGGCGCAACCCTTGTGCTGCGGACCGATGGCGCTGACGAAGTACGGATCGACGACGATGACATCGGCTTCGACCGCGAGTACTCCGAGATTTGTCATGACAAGGTCGTGCGCCATCTTGCAGTTCGACAAATCGGGCGACCGGTCGTTTCCGGGCAATCCGACCCCGGCGTAACTCACCTGCGGACCGGTCTTGCAACCGGTCGCCGCGCCGGCTGCGATGCGCGACGCACTGCACGGGACGTCGGGCCACTTGTCTTCCTCGACCCGCACGCTGCCGCCATACGGGTTCCATTTCTTCCAGGCCGGCGTAATTGGCGGCGCCGTGACGCTGACCTCCGGCAACGACAGTGGTCCGTCAGCAGCCCATACGCTCGCAATCAGGCCGACGGCAGCCGCGGCGCTGATTGCCGCCGCGGTCAACCTGCAGCCGACCGAGATCACGCTTTTATCCCGCGCTCTCGCAAAGACCTTCTCCGGTGCACTGCGGGAGAGGCTGGCGTGCGTCAGTTCGGCGTCCAGCTCAAGGAACGGATCTCCGTGAATTCCCGCGGCAGCTTCGTCCAGGAATCGCCGGCATTCTCGCTCTTGTACAATTCGCCGTAGTGGCTGCACGCGACGATGAGCCCGGGATCGGCCGGATGGGTCGCGAACGCCCAGATCGGCGAGTTCGGCTTCACCGGCAATTCAGCCATATGCCAGCTCTTGCCGCCATCGGTCGAGCGCTGGATCGCGCCGGTCGTGCCGACCGCTCCGTCGCCGGTCGCGACAAACAGCGTCTCGGGGTCGTCGGCCTTCTGCGCGAGGCTGCGGCAATAGGGCAGGGGGAACTGGTCGGCGACCCCGAGCCCCGTCCAGCTTTCGCCGCGGTCGTGGCTCGCAAAGATCTCGCGCGGCGTCGTCGTCAACACGGTCGTGCCGCCATTGACGACGACACCGATGTCGTGGATGTCGGGATCGTTGATGCCCTTCGTGATGCGCCGCCAGCTGTCGCCGCCATCGGTGCTGTGCAACACGCCGTCGACCTCGATCCCCGCCCACACATTGCGATGATCGGTGGGATCGACGGTCAATGCCGTAACGCGCGGAACGCGCACATTCGGGCATTCGTCGGCGATCGTTGCCGGCAATTTCTCCCAGCTGCGCCCGCCATCCTTGGAGCGGTAGAGCGCGGCCGGCCGCGCCCCCGCGAAAATGGTGTCGGGCTCGGCCGGATCGACCGCGATCTTCCACACGTCCATCTTGTTCATCGGCGAGTCGAGCCGCTCGAAGCTTTGTCCGCCGTCGGTGCTCTTGTAGATGCCGTCATCGGCGCCCGCGAACACGATGCGCTTCTCGTGCGGATGCACAGTGAGGCCGAACACGCGGCTCTCGCTCCACAACCCCTTCATGACGCGCCGCCAGCTCTCGCCGCCATCAGCACTTAGCCACAGGCCGCTGCCGATCGTGCCGGCGCAGATCGTGTATTTCCCTGACATGGCTTCCTCCCTAAAAACTCCGTCGTCCCGGCGAAAGCCGGGACCCACGGTTCAACCATTGCGCCGCTTGACGGGTGAGTCCCGGCTTTTGCCGGGATCGCGGCGGAATTGTCAGTCCGTGCCTTCCCATCCTGTATGCGAGATGTCGATGACGACGCCATCCGGCCCCGCCCACTTCATCTCGAAATTGGCGTGACCGCCGGCCGCCATTGTCGCGTCGACATGGTCTTTGCCGGTCAGCCGCTGCGCATGTGCGTTTTCCAGCCTCTCGCAGGCCTCGTCGAGATCGTCGACCTCGAAGCCGAAATGATGGATGCCATCGAAGTTCGGTCCGTGCGCGCCAACGTCGGCCGACTTTTCGGTCTTGTAGTTGAGGATCGCCACGTTGATGTGGCCGTCGGTCAGGAACACCGCGCCATTCGGGCTGCGCCGCAATTCCTTGAGGCCGAACGCCGATTTATAGAATTCGGCGACCTTGGCCGGCTCTTTCGTCGTCAGTGCGATATGCTTTATGCGTGCCATGATTTCCTCCCTTACTGCTGTCGAGGTGTGTCGTTACCGCCGTTGATCGTGCGCCAGACGCGCTCCGGGGTCGCCGGCATTTCGACATGGGTGACGCCAAATTCCGAGAGCGCATCAACGACCGCGTTGATGACGACACCGAGCGCCGGGGTCGTGCCGCCCTCGCCGGCCGGCCGGATGCCGAGCGGGTGCGTCGGGCTCGGCACCTCGCTCAATTCCGTGTCAAAGAACGGCACCCTATCGGCCTTCGGCATCGCGTAATCCATGAACGAGCCGGACAGGACCTGGCCGGTTCCGGCCTCGTAGACGCATTGCTCCCACAAGGCCTGCCCGACACCCTGCACGATGCCGCCATGTACCTGACCGTGCACGATCATCGGGTTGACGGCGCGGCCGCAATCATCGACCGCGCTGTATTGCACGATCTCAACCTCGCCAGTCTCCGGATCGACCTCGACCTCGCAGACATGACAGCCATAGGGGAAAGCGGCGAGGTTGACGGTCTCGTCGCTCGTCCCCTGCAACGGCCCGCGCAATTCCTGCGGCAAGTCGGCACGTTCGAGCGCCGCGTGCGCCACCTCGAAAATCCCTATTGAGCGATCCGTCCCCTTCACCTCGAATTTGCCGCCGGCAAATGCAATGTCCTCGACCGCCGCTTCGAGCACGTGGCTGGCGATCTTCAGCCCCTTCTCGATGATCTGGTTTGAGGAGTTGAACATGACGATGCTGCCGAGCCGAAGCGCCCGGCCGGAATGCGCGCCGCCGCCGACCGAGACGCGATCGGTGTCGCCGGTGACGAGCTTGACGCTGTCGATCGGCACGCCGAGCCACTCGGTGATCAATTGCGCGAAGCTCGTCTCGTGACCCTGGCCTTGTGACGTGGTGCCGATGACGACCTCGACGGTGCCGCCGACCGGACCCTCCGGCTTGACCGTCACCTCCGCCTTCTCGCGCGGCGCGCCGGTCGCGGTGTCGACATAATTGGCGATGCCGATGCCGCGGTATTTGCCGCGCCGCCGCGCTTCCTCGCGCCGCGCCGGGAAGCCGTCCCAGTCGCCGATCTCGAGCACCCGTTCCATGACCCGGTGATAGGCGCCGCTGTCGTAGACCATGCCGAACGGGTTGGTATACGGCATCATCGATTCCGGCACGAGATTGCGCCGCCGCAACTCGATGCGGTCGATGCCGGTCTTCTTCGCTGCAAGATCGATCAGCCGCTCCATGACGTACATGACCTCGGGCCGGCCGGAGCTGCGATAGGGCCGCGTCGGGATCGTATTGGTCAGCGCCGCGCGCCCGCGGAAATGCACGACCGGCACGTGGTAGATGCTCGACATGATCTCGACCCCCTTGTTCAAAGGGCCGAAGGCGAGCGCATAGGCGCCCTGGTTCACCAAATTCGAACCGCGCATCGCGAGGAACCGGCCGTCGCTGTCGAGCGCCAGCTCGGCCGTACAGGCGAGATCGCGCGCTTGGTAGTCGGCGACAAAATATTCCTGCCGGTCGCTCGTCCACTTGACCGGCCGGCCGAGGCGTTTTGCCGCCCACGCGACGAGCGCGAATTCGGCGTTGAACGAGCCGCGCGTCCCGAAATTGCCGCCGACATCCTGCATGACGACGCGCACCTCTTCGGTCGCGACGCCGAGCACGGCCGCCAGATCGCGCCGCGGGCTGACCGCGCCGCCGGCGCCGGCATAGAGCGTATAGCGGCCGCTCTGCGGATCATATTCGCCGACCGCGGCGCGCGGCTCCATCGGCACGCCGGTGATGCGCGGGATCCAGGTGTCGAGCCGTACGATATGCGCGGCGTGCGCGAAGGCTGCCTCAGTCGCCGCCGCATCGCCGACATCGCCGTCGAGGACGACGTTCGGGAAATTCTGCCGAGCGCGCGGCGCGCCCGGCTTCACCGCTTCGAGCGCCTGCGCGACTGACGGCAGCGGCTCGTATTCGACCTCGACCGCTTCCGCCGCGTCCTTCGCCTGCGCCACGCTCTCCGCGACGACGCACGCAACGATCTCGCCGACATGACACACTTCCGGTCCGACAATAGCCGTATGCTGCGGTCGCCGGATCGGCGTGCCGTCGCGGTTCTGGATGCTGATGTCGGCCGGATGCGTGTTCGCGGTATGCGGCAGCGGGTTGAGACCGTCGGCCGTGACGTCTTCCGCCGTCAGCACGGCCAGCACGCCCGACATCTCGCGTGCCGCCGCGGCCTCGATCCGGCGGATCAGTGCATGCGCATGCGGCGAGCGCACCATGACCGCATAGGCCTGCCCGGGCAGGTTGACGTCGTCGCTGTAGCGCCCCTTGCCGGTCAGGAGGCGCAGATCCTCCCGCCGCCTGACCGGCTGCCCGATTCCCGTGCTACCCGCCGCGCCGTCCATCGCGCGATTACGCCGGGAAGGACAGGAAGCATTTGTCTGATGCGAGGATATACGTCTCCATGTAATCCTGGATGACCGGCTTGCTGCGGCCCAACGCCTCCATCGCGCCGGCGAGCGCCATCCAGTTCAGCATCTCGTGCTGCCCGGAATATTCCATCTCGTCGAGCGTCCGCTTGCGCCAGGTGCCGTAATCGCCGCGGCTGATCGCGTCGAACAGAATGCGGTCGCCCTCGTGGTCCGGCCAAAGATAACCGTTCTTCGGCGACAGGAAGCAGTGCGACCAGCTCGAGGACGCGACGAGCGCCACCCGGTATGGCGATCTCGCCAGCACCTCAGCGATCGCGGCGCCGACATCCATGCAGCGCCAGGGATGCGGAGAGGGCGGGTCGCCCGATTCACCTTCCGGCCGCGGCGGCCCGTAAAGATGCCCGAAACCGCCCTTCGCGTGGATTAAATTGCGGCCGTAGCAGTTGATCGCGAACGGCACGACCGGGTAGGGGAAGCCCGTCCGGTCCCAATCGAGATATAGAAACGTGTTCGTGAAGGCGTGCGCCATCGGATGGTGCAGCGGCTTGTACGCGTAGGCGAGATCGATGCCGCGCTCGATGAGGCCGGTCGCAATGAATTTGGCCGCCTCGCGATGCCCCTTCAGGGGCAAACTCCAGTCGGCTGGCTCGCCCCAGCGGTTCGGCTTGCCGGCGCCATTGCTGCCGTTCGCGGTCTTCCACGGCTGCAGATCGAATTCGTCGTCATAGCCGAGCACGCAGAACGGCGGGACGATGTCTTCCTTGAAGTTTTCGTATTGGTCGTCGCCCCACACCAGCACGAAATCCGGCTTGAAATCGTCGAGGATCTTGCGGATCGCGCGGAAGTCGTTGCCGAACCGCTCGCCACAGCGCTGCGCCGCCGATTGCCCATCATCGTTGCCGAGCTCGGCCAAGAGTTCGGACGGCCAGCTCGCCGGGTCCTTTACCGCCGGATCGACATTCGGCGCCTCCAGCACCCGCTTGAACACGTCGGTTAAGCGTTCGTTCGGCAGACACAGCGTTGGCCAATGCGTGCATCCCAGCCCTAGAATTTCCGCCATCTCCGTTCCTCCTTTATCGCGTTTCGTTCGAGTTGAAGAACCGATCCAAATCCGGCTGGGTCGGGAAAACCTGGCCGCCCTCCGGCAGCGTGACCCAGGGCTGTTTGCTGCGCGTCCAGAAATGCGCGGTCGGGCGCAGCCAGGACGTGTCGTCGAGCGTACCGGCGCGAACCCGGCGGATCATCTCTCCGGGCGACTCACCGGGTTGCGGGTTGCTCACCACCCAGCAGGCGCAATTGGGGCACAGCCATCGCGTGACGATGCGGCCGCTATCTGCGGTCTTTTGCGCCAACCGCGGCTCGCCGTTTGTGAGGCGAAATGCTCGGTCGGGCACGGTGATCGCGAGCGAAAACGCGCTGCTGGTGAGGTGCTGACAATCGGTGCAGTGACAGGTGTAGACTGCCAGTGGCGTTTCGCTGATTTCATATCTCAGCGCGCCGCACAGGCATCCGCCCGTCAGGGGGAGCTTCATCGCGGCGTCCTCAATACTGCCCCTTCGGTTCGAGGCCGAAGACGTGTTGGCCGTACATCGTGCCGACCGCGTCCCAATTCAAACTCACATGTCGCGCCACCGCGTTGGCGTCGCGCCAGGCGCGCTGCACTGGATTAGAGAGATGCAGACCCCAGCCGCCGGTAGCCGCGTTGAGCGCTTCGGCCGCCTGCAGCGCGAGCTTTGTCACATAGGCCTGGTTGCGCCGGCTGCGGATGCGGTCGGCGACGGTGATCTCCTGCCCGGCGCGCAATTTCTGCAGCGCGTTCCTCATATCTGTCAGCAGGATCAGCTCGGCGGCTTCAACCGCGGCCGCCCCCTCGGCGACCCGCAATTGCACGGTCGCGAATTCCGCCATCCGCAGATTGCCGCCGGCGAGCGCACCGCGGGTCTTGCGCCCGGTGGTCGCCTCGACAAAGGCGTCAAGCGCGCCTTTCGCCGCCCCGATCGCCGTCGAGGCCAGCATCGACGCGCCGACCATCAACAACGGCAGGCGATAAATCGGGTTGTCGTGGTGCCGCGCGCCGGGCGAGGTGCCGGCCCGCGTCTCGGCGAATTTTAGCACCCGGTGCGCCGGCACGAACACGTCCTTGACGACAATGTCCTTGCTGCCGGTGCCCGCCAGCCCGCAGACGAACCAATTATCGACGATTTCGTAATCCCCTTCCGGCAGCAGAAAGAACGCGCCCTCAAAAGGCGGCTCTTCGCCGGGTGGCGTGATCATCGCGCCGAGCTTGCCCCATTGCGCAAGGTCGCAGCCGCTCGCGAACGACCAGGTGCCCGACAGCCGATAGCCGCCGTCGACCGGGATCGCCGTGCCGGTCGGCGCGAAGCAGGCGAAGGTGAAGGGGTCGGCATCGCCCTCCCACAATTCGCGCTGCGCCTCGATCGGCCAATGCGCCAACGAATAGCCGTTAGATACCGCGCCATTGACGGTCCATCCAGTCGAGGCGCAGGCGGCCGAAATCGTCAGCGCGATCCGGAGCGCCACCTCGCCGTCATACTCGAACCCGCCGAACATGCGCGGCCGGCAGGTGCGCAGCAGTTCTGTGACGCGTATCCGGTCGATGATCTGTGGCGACAGGTTGCGGCTGCGCTCGGTCTCTTCCGCCAGGGCGCGGATCTCGGGCACCATCGCGCGCGCTCGCTCCACCAGTTCGTCGGAGGAGGGGGGCGCGAGGCGGCGGACCGCGGCAGTCGTCATGGAAGGGGCATCCTTCGGGCTGGAGGCGTTCGCAAGCGCTCCCCGGCGCCGAATTGTAACGCGCGCGAAAATACCACGGCAATCAAATTGGCCGGGTCAGCCTTGTGATTACCGACTTCCGCGTACCCCGCGGGCGGGGCATGCGCACGGGGTTGGATCATTTTTGGGTCGCGCCAGCGTTGAACATGGGAGGACCGGGCGCAAGCCGGCGTTTACCCATGTGAACCCCGGCCCAGGGGACCACAACCGAGAGGTATGAAATGACCAAGACCATGTCCGCCGTCGCCCTCGCGCTGATGCTCGGCGCGATGCCGATGGCCTATGCCCAGACATCGCAGCACCCGATGAACTCCAACACGCAAGCGACCAACGCGAACCGTGCCGAGGAGACCATCCAACCCGATCAGATCCGCGCCAGCAAGATGATCGGCAGCTCGGTCTATGATGTACAGAACCGGAACATCGGCAAGGTCCGCGATCTCGTCCTCGACAAGGACGGCAAGATCGCCGCGGTCGTCATCGATGTCGGCACGTTCCTCGGCATGGGCGGCAAGACCGTTGCCGTCAAGCTGAGCGATCTGAAGACGGACAACAACCGCATCACCTTGGACCGCACCAAGGAGCAATTGCAGCAGATGGCCAATTACCGGCTCGAGAACCGGAATACGGGCGCCGGCAGCACGACCTCGCCGGTCCACGGCGGCAAGCTCGGCTCCGGCCGCTAATCAGCTCAAGGCCAATCCCTCTCCCGCATTGCGGGAGAGGGTGGCCCGCCCGCCCTTTTTAGCCCATCGCGCTAAGAGCCCTCTCCCGCAGGAGGGAGAGGGCGTCCGAGGCGCAGCCGAGGATGAGTGAGGGGCTATCCCCTAACGCGACAGCGCGGCGACGATTGCGATGACCAGCGGCTTCATGAAAAAGCTGCCTTGCGGCATGATCGCGGCCGCAAGCCCATGCCGCTGCAATTCGCCGGCGACGATGGGACCGATCGCCGCGATCGGCGTCGCGTGCAGCGCCGCTAGCAGCCGATCCTGCAGGCCGTCCGCCGCGGCCGCCACAAACAATCGCACGACCTGCGGGGCGCTGGTGAAGGCGATCGCATCGACTTGTCCCTGTGCCATCGCCTCGATCAGCGCGGCGATCTCCCGGCTGTCGGCGCTCGGCACATAGACGTACGGAACAACCGCGTCGGGCAACGCGCGGGCCTGCCGCAGAAAGTCGACCAGTCGTAGTGGTGCATCGGGCGGCAGCTGCACGCCGACCCGGCGCCCCGCCAGATCCTCTCGAGACAGCACATCAATGATCCCGTCAGTCGTCGGCGTCGTCGCGCGCATGCCCGGGTTCAAGCCGATCTCGCGCAGCGCCCGCGCCGGTTTCGGCCCGCGGGTGATCGTGCGCATTCGCGCCAGAGCATCGCGAAATTCCGCTTCGATCCCCGCCCGCTCGCCGGCACTGCACAGCCGCCTCAGCCCTTCGCCCGTCATCAGCACGAGGTCGTCGAACGGCGTCGCGATCGCGCGCTCAAGCCAGGCGCGCACCATGCCGGCGTCAGGCGCATCCGCGATCGCCACCAGCGGGCACTGCAACGTCAGGGCGCCCTGTTCTTCGAGCATCCGGCCGAGCCTGTCGAGCTCGCGGTGCTCGACCAGCGCTATACGCCGGCCTGCGAGCGGGCGGTCGCTCGCTATAGGCTCAGGCGCTTGCATCGGGCACGATCCGCCCGCGTGCGGCGAGCGGGAAACGGGGTTCTGTAATGGTCACGGGCATCAGTGCGGTCACCCTTGCCACACACAATATGGCGCGCGCGGTAGGGTTCTACCGCATGCTGGGATTTGAAGTCATCCGCGGCGGCGAAGCGGCGAGCTTCACGAGCTTTCGCGCCGGCGGCAGTTTCCTGAACCTGATCCTGCAGCCGGCGGAAAAGCGCTGGTCCTGGTGGGGCAGGCTGATCTTCTATGATGACAATGTGGAGGCGCTCTACGAACGTCTCGTCGCCGCCGGCTGCCGGCCCGAAGCGCCGCCGCGCGATGCCGCATGGGGCGAACGCTTCTTTCACATCACCGATCCGGACGGCCACGAACTAAGCTTCGCCTGGCCCCTATCGCGGTGAGGCCATCTCAGCAAACCGCATCCCCCACCCACGCCGTCATTGATTTCCGGCGCCGCTCTCGCTAGATGCATCGGGCTTCGGCAGCCCGAGTAAAGCTCATGCGTCCCCATCGTCTAGAGGCCTAGGACATCGCCCTTTCACGGCGGCAACAGGGGTTCGAATCCCCTTGGGGACGCCAATACTTCACTGAGCTGGCATAGGCGCCCATAGCCCCGCGCCGACGAAAAAAGGGGGCGGCCCGCGATAGGCCGCCCCCTTTGTTTCCGGTTCAGGTTCGGTGCTAGCTAGGCCTCGTGATCGGCCTAGCCGGTCAACGCTCGCTCGCCCTTTCGTCGTGGTCGTGGGCGGGTGCGAGGAGTGGCGCCAGCGTGTTGGTGGTGGCGTCTCTCGCATGCCCCACATAGCCAAGGCCAAAGGCGGCTTCGATCGTCTTCAACAGCGAGTAGTGGGATTGGAAGCGCGTGTCCTTCACGCCCCGCACCCCGTAGTTCGTGATCGCGATGAACACCACCCGATCGTTAAAGTTCTTCGGATCGTAGCACTTGACCGCCGGCAGCAGTGATCCGGGAGCGGTGTCCACCCCGGTATCGGGATTGTAGTTGGGGCAGGTCAGCGGGCCGTTGCCCTCGTCGAACACGACGAAGATAGCGTTGCGGCCGTCCTCCCACACCGGGCTGCCCATGATCGCGTTGACGAGCCAGCCTGTCTCCTCGTCGCCGCGCTTGATGTCGTTGTCGTCCGTGTCGGATGCACCCCCGCAGGGCGCGAGCGGGTTGCTGAGGCCGTGCATGTCGCGGCACTGGTCGGGCACGATGTACGAGAGCGCAGGCACCTGCTCGCTGCCGAGATCGCTAAACAGCTGCTCGAGCGGGACCTGCTTGGCGAACTGCTTCGGGTCGTCCTGAACTTCGGCGACGTATGGGAATGGGTTGTGCTTTACCGCGTACAACTTGGCCGTGTTGTTGTCGCCGGGCCAATTGGCGAGATGGGTGCCCGCTTCCGGGATGTTCTGTTGATATGTCCGCCAATCCTTGCCCGCCTTGACCAGCTGGCCGGCCAGTGACGGCAGATTGACGCGCCAGCGATGCGGCGAGGGGTTGGCCGGCGGGGGGTAGTCCGTGGCGACCGACGGCGAGTCGTCGTCGCTGATGCCCACCGTGCTCCCCGGCGGATATTTGTGCCCGGTCCCGATAACGTCGGTTCCAATCCAATCGCCGGTTATCATCGCGAGATAATTCGGCAGGCTCGGGTGCCAGACCCCATGGTAGTTCGTCGCGACGTTGTAGGTGTGCGCGAGCGCTTGGATCTGCGGCGCCTGGGGATTGTCGAGAATGCCGTTGCTGCCGAAACTCGTGAAACTGTTGTGGTTCTCGAGCACGATGACGAACACGTGATCGAGCCTCGGAACTGTGCCTTGGTCATTGTCGCGTGCCAGGGCTTGCGTAGCGGGCATGCCCGCCGCGAGCGCCAGGATGGCTGCTAAACCGCGCAACTTCATTGGTTTGTCTCCCCTCTGACGATCGCCGCACCGGGCGGCTTCGTCTCAACCATAGGGTGCGGTTATCGACGCTTTGATTGCGCCTGGGTGACGATCCCGTGACGCCAGCCGCCTGGCTTTAGCCTGGCGCTGACCCGAACCAGTGCATCCAAACGGTGACGCCAGCTTCTCGGGCCGATAAGCGCCAAATTGGCTCGGTTCTTCAGAGCCCCGCTGCGACAAGATTCGAGGACAACGAACCCTGGCATCGATTGTCTGGACTGCCGTAACGTCCGTTCTATTCGTTTGCCACGATCACCCAGAGCCAGTAGGGAGGTCATCTTTCCCGCGCGCCCGCGCTCACCATTCGCAGCTAACCCCAAGGATCTCCTGATGAGAGCAGCATGCGTTCTCGTGCTAGCATTGGCAGCGTGTGCACCGACGGGTCAGCCGACGCCGATTAATTCCCCGGTGTTCGCGACACGAGGTCCGCTGCCCGGTCAACCGGGCTATCTCGAAACCATAAAATTCATCGATGACGGGCTGAGATACGTGGATCCATGGAGCCAGTTTTTCGTCTCTCCCGCAGGTGAGATGTGCTTCCACACCGGCCCGAGCGCACCGCGGGTCAACAACGCCTTTTACCGGGATTGGTGCATACCTCCACCGTTTGTGGATCGTGTATCGGTGATTGAGAACTTCGGTGGCGGCCCCCATGGGGTCGAATTGTGGTGCATGCGTGCGTACCCGCAATGCGCACACAGTCCCGAAACGGGGTACATCGCGAACAGGATATATGCCACGACTCTCGATTACCGGCAGGAGCGGGCTGCTTTGCAGAACTTGGTCTACATGATGGGTGGAAGCGTCAAGTTTTCTCCGCCCCGGTCAGGCGAGTGAGGGGCGGGCCGTCGCGGCCGCACAAACAAGCATCGATAGGCCGGGCGCTCGGGCCGCTTCTGATGCATCGCAGAACGTTTCGTCCTTACTCCGAGGCCGGCGTGATCGTGCCGAACAAGCCGTCGGTCTCGCCGTTGGGGCCGGCCGTGAAATAGAGTGTGTCGGGGCTCGATTTGGCGCCGCCGCCCAGTGTCAGGGTCCACAATCCGTCAATGACCAAGGGCTTCCCGCGGGCATCCTCGAGCACATCGATGAAATGCCCCTGTGAATCAAACACGTTGATCCGGCCGTCGCCAAAATTTCCGATCAGGATATCCCCGCTGAAGCGGCCAAAATCGAAAGAAGCTCGCGCGAGGCCCCATGGCGAATTGAGAACCCCGCGGCTGGCGAAGCGGCGCAGTAAATGCCCATCGGTATCGAAGACATCGACAAAGCCGTTGCCGGGACCGGCTAGATCATCGTGCTTTGCCGCGTTCTGCTTGGCGTAGGTGACGAACAGCTCGCCGTCGATGCTCTTGATGCTGAAAGGCGCGAAGCCAGCCGGGATATTCGGATCGACAAAGCCGCCGTCAGTCGTTGCCGGATTATAATTGCGGTCGAAGACATCGATTGTGCCGTCTCGGAAATTGGCGGCGTAGATGAAGTCGCCGTTGATGTTGACGCCGAATGCGAGGCTTTTGTACACCGCGCCCGCGGCCGGGCTCGGCGTTTTCGAGTTGTCGACGGCGAGGACTGCATTGTTCGGAGGTGTCAGCCCGCCGGTCCAGGCGGAAATCGTCCCATCTTCGGTCGCGAAGATGAAAGAGGCCGGAAGCTGCGTTCCCGGCACGAGAAATGCCGTCGCGGAATTGGTGGTCGGGTTCCAGATGATCCCGGTCGGCGCGGCAGGCGTCGGGCCGGGCGGACTCTTCGGATTAACCGGCTGACAATCGGTCGTCGGCACGACGTTTCCCGGCAGCGGGATCGACACCTGCAGCTTCTGTTTGGCGCCCTCGCCATCGTAAAGCGTCGAGCAACCCCTGGCATTGTCGGCCACCCAGAATGGGCTGCCGGCCGGTGTAAACGCGACGCCCCAGGCATTCTGCAAGACCTGGTCCTGCGTTGGAGCAGCACCCGTTATGTCGGAGACCAGCGGGCTAACCACATAGGCGTTTCGGTGATGGTCGCGGTCGTCGGCGCTAGCGGCGCCGCCAAGCGTTAGCGCCAGGATCATCGCGATCGGCACGGTAGCGGTGATGTTGTTTGGCATGCTTCTGGTCCTCCCCGAGTGACAGATGGCCGCGCCGGTAAGACGCCAAACGACGCCAGCCAGATGACTGATCTGATGTTGTTTTTAAAGGTGCGAGGCGAGAGCGGCAGGCTCGCCGATCACGACCGAGGTGCCGCAACAATGGGACGATTGACGTTAACACTCGCCGGGTTTCGCGGCCTATCACATTGCCTTGATCAACGGCAAATTGGTTGTCGCACTCGCCCCTTTTCGGCGGCAACCTGGGTTCGAATCCCCTTTGGCCTATTGCGGTTCTGGGCGCAGCAAACCCTATAGCTCGGCTTCCGGCAGTTGCCGGCGTGATGACCGGGGGTGATGACCGGCCTCGCCGCACGTCGCGCGGGTCAGGCAAAGTCCGGCAGCGGCCAGTGGATCGTTTTAACCATACTGCGCCGCCATTAACATTAAATTGGAGAGACATTCGATGATGAGTTTCGCTATGCGAAGAGGCGGGTAGAGATCGTGTGGGGGTGCTCCCCCGGCGGCCTCAATATGGGACCTGCGGGAAAGCGCCGCCGTCATTACCGGGCTTGGATGCATCATGCCTCTCTACCGTTGTCATTTTCTCGACGTTCACGACCGCATCGAGGCGCACGAGGAGATCGATGCGGGCTCGCTTCTCGATGCGATTGACCGCGCCAACGCGATGCTCAATGAGAGCGCCCGCTATCACGTCGTCGAAATTTGGGCGGGCAACCGATGGATCTACCGCGCCGGGCGCGAGCAGCACCGGTATCCCGGCCCGGGCATGTCCAGCCCCAGTTAGGGGCCGGAACAACATTTCCCCTGCAAATCCACTTCGCGGCGGACCCATCGAGTCGGTCCACCGCCGCGCCGTAAGCAGCGACTGATCGGCGCCACAGTCGCGACGCCTTTGCCGTTGCCTGATACGCGAAAAAGAGCGAGTTTGTCGCCAATTCCGCTGGGATCCGGCGGAGGATCGGCTGAGGGGATTGGCTGATGAAGGATCCGGTATTTGCCTCTACTTGCGGCGGCCGCGCGACCGCATTGTTTGGCGCGCTCGCGCTGATGGCGGTTCCAGCGGCCGCGGCGGACCGCATCTCGATGCGGGTCGAAGTGTACGGCCCGCTGGGGCTGCACGTGCTGACGCTCAACACCTATGTCGACGAGATCGGCGACCGCTACGCGATCAACATGCATTATAACACGACCGGGGTCGCCGGGCTGATCATCGACCAGACGACCCGCGCCAACGCTTCCGGGCGGCTCCTCCCCGCCTCGGCGCAGCCAGAAGCCTTTCATAGCGAGACCCGTCGCAACGGCGTCGAGCGGCTCGATCGCGTCAGCTATCATCCGGACGGCACCGTCGAAGGCAGCTCGACCGTGCCCGCATCCGACGCGGTCACCCCAGCCGCGGCGCGCGGCACCGTGGACAATCTGACCGCCTATTTCCGGCTGGAGCGCCAGCTCGCTGCGAAGGGGACTTGCGCGTTGACGGTGCCCGTGTTCGACGGCCGCTACCGCTATGACCTTCTGTTCCAGGATGCCGGAAAGCAGGCGCTGTCGCCCGAGCACGGCCAGCATTTGGAGAGCATGGCCGTTGGCTGCCGGATGACGCGCCAGACGAGTGGCGGCCCGGACAATTCCGAGCAGAGCGAAGGCGCTCGCGGCGGCACCCTCTGGTACGCGTCGCTCCTTCCGGGCGACGTCGTCGTCCCGGTTCGCATGGAGCTCGATACCCAGATCGGGGTCGTCGATGCCTATCTCGCCGAACTGCACGGCCGCGGCGTCGATCTCCAGCTGATGAAGTAGAGCGGGGCTTTCAAGTTCGGGATATCGGTCAGGCGACGGCGGGTCGCCGCGCGGCTAAACTCGGCCGAATTTCGCCGGCCTGGAGCCCATATGATTCCCCCAAAGGATCAGCTCGTCATTTGCTTCGCCCACGTTGCCTATCGGCTGCAGGAGCGGTTTACCGCGCTTGGTACGGGCATCGACAGCTTTGCGGTCCGTGATGCTGAGACCTTGACGTCGCGGATCGCCGAGGCCGACGTGCTGGTGATCTCCGGGCTGTGGCGCAACGATCTGCTCGACCGGGCGTCGCGATTGCGCTTCATCCAGGCGATCGGGGCCGGCACCGACCAGTTTCCGCGCGACGAGCTGGCCGGTCGCGGCATCCGCCTCGCGAGCGCCCGCGGCGTCAACGCCCGCGCCGTCGCCGAGCACGCAATGGCGCTGATCCTGGCGCTGAGCCGCCGCCTGCCAGAGGCGCGCGACAACCAGGCAAAGCATGTCTGGCGCGGCATGATCGGCGACCTCGCGCAGCGCGAGGACGAGGTCGCCGGCAAGACATTGCTGATCGTCGGTCTCGGCGATATCGGCGGCCGCCTCGCGCGGCTTGCGAAGGCGTTCGACATGCGCGTCATCGGTCTGCGGCGCGATCCCGCGCTCGGTCGCGGTGACGCCGACGCGGTGCAGCCGATGAGCGCGCTCGGCACGCTGTTGCCCGAATCCGATTACGTCGCGCTGACCTGCCCGCTGACACCCGAGACCCAAAACCTCATCGACGCCGCGGCGCTCGCCCGCATGAAACCCGCGTCCTATCTCGTCAATGTCGCGCGCGGCCGGGTCGTCGACGAGCCGGCCTTGATCGAGGCGCTCGCCGCGCATCGCATCGCCGGCACTGCGCTCGACGTAACCGTTGAAGAGCCGCTGCCGCCGCAGTCGCCGCTCTGGGCGATGGAGCAGGTGCTGATCACCCCGCACACCGCCGGCGAAACCCGCCGCTACGAGGACAACGTCATCGAGATCCTGCGCGACAATCTCGACCGCCTGTGGCGCGGCGACCCGCAACTCCGCAACCAGGTGGTCTAAAATCTTCATTTGCGGAACGGAGGGAGAGGCGATGCCCCATACGATAATCCGCGGCGGACGGGTGCTCGATATCGACAAGGGCACCGCCGCGCCGGCCGACATCCTGATCGCAGACGATACGATCGCCCAAATCGGTCCGCCCGGGCTTGCGGCGCCGGACGGCGCGACGGTGATCTCGGCCGAGCGCAAATTGATCCATCCCGGCCTCGTCAACGCCCACACGCACGCGCACGGCAACCTCGCGAAGGGCATGGGCGACCGCTGGACCCTCGAATTGCTGCTGACGGCGGCGCCGTGGCTGACCGGGCATCGCACCGCGGACGACATCCATCTGACCGCCCAGCTCGGCGCCGTCGAGATGGTGCTCAAGGGCTGCACCGCCTGCTACGATTTGTTCGTCGAGTTTCCGTTGCCGACCCGCGAGGGCATCGCTCGCGTCGCCGCTGCCTATCAGGAGGTAGGCATGCGCGCGGTGATCGCGCCGATGGTCGCCGACCGCACTTTTTACGAGGCGATCCCCGGTCTCGCCGACGCGCTCCCCGATGTCCTCCGCGAGCGGGTTGCGGCATTGCGCCTGCCGCCGGGCGCCGCGACGCTGGACGCAATCCGCTCGGCCTTGCAGGATTGGTCCTTCGATCGCGACCGGGTGCGCCCCGCGGTCGCGCCGACGATCCCGCATCATTGCTCGGATGATTTCATAACCGGCTGCGCGGCGCTGGCGCGCGATTTCGATATCGGGCTGCAAAGCCACGTCGCCGAGTCGAAGGTGCAGGCGATCGCCGGCATGCGGCACTACGGCAAGACGCTGACCGCGCATCTCGACGAGCTCGGAATCATCGGCCCGCACTTCACCGTCGCGCACGGCGTCTGGCTCGACAATGACGACATGGCGCGGCTCGGTGACCGCGGCGCTTCGATCGCCCACAACCCCGGCAGCAACATGCGCCTGGGCGCCGGCCTCGCCGATGCCCGCGCGATGCTCGATGCCCGCGTCAATCTCGGCATCGGGACCGACGGCGCCAACTGCTCCGACAACCAGAACATGTACGAGGCGATGCGGCTGGCCTCGTTTGTCTCGAAGGTGCAGGGGCCGGAGTGGCGGCGCTGGATGACGACGCGCGAGGTCGCGCTCGCGGCGACCGAGGGCAGCGCCCGCGCCCTCGGATTTGGCGACCGCATCGGCCGCATCGCGCGCGGCTATCAGGCCGATCTTGTCCTGCTCGACCTCGACCACCCGAACTGGCTGCCGCTCAACAACCCGGTCAACCAGCTGGTGCACAGCGAGGACGGCAATGCCGTGCACAGCGTCATGATCGCCGGCCGGATGGTCGTCGAGAACCGCCGCGTGCTGACCGTCGACATGGAGCGTTTGCGCGACCGGGTCGAAGCGGCGCGCGAGCGCCTCGCCGCCGCCAACGCCGACAATCGCCGCCTGTACGACGCGCTGGAGCCGATCGTCGGCAGCTATTGCCCGGGTCTCGCGCGCACGCCCTATCACGTGCACCGCTACGGCGCCCGCCCGGAGTAGACGAGGTAGAGCAGGAGGAACAGCGATGACCGAGCCCGTCTGGGACAAGTTTCTGACCGAGCGCGACAAGGCGGTGTTCGCCGCCGGCGGCTTCGGCGCCCGCGCCGGCTTCGGCAAGCGGCCGGCACTCCTGATCATCGACGTCAATTGGGCGTTCTGCGGCGAGCGCCCGGAGCCGATCTTGGAGTCGATCAAGCGTTGGCGCACCTCCTGCGGCGACGAGGCTTGGATCGCGCTCCCCTACATCAGGCAGCTGATTGACAAGTCGCATGCCAAAGGCATCCCGGTCATCTACACGACTGGCGAGGGGCGGCCCGACAAATGGGACCGCGGCAGCTGGAGCTGGAAAAGCTCGCGCGCCGGCGAGACCGGAGCCGCGCCGCCTCCCGGTGCCAACGCTCCTCCAGTGGACGGCAACGAGATCGCCGCCCCGATTGCGCCGGCGCCGCAGGACATCGTCATCAAGAAGCAGAAGCCGTCCGGGTTCTTCGGCTCGAACCTCGCCTCGTATCTGACGCTCCTCGGCTGCGACAGCGTCGTCGTGACCGGCACGACGACCTCGGGTTGCGTCCGCGCCACCGTCGTCGATGCGTTCAGCCTCAATTACCGCGTAATCCTCGCCGAGGAGGGTTGTTTCGACCGCAGCGAGGCGAGCCACGCCCTGAGCCTCTGCGACATGCACGCGAAATACGCCGATGTGGTCCCGACCACCGAGGTCCTGGCCTATTTCGACACGCTCCCCGCCGGCCTCTTCGACCTGCCCTCCGGTATTCCGGGCGCCGCACCAACCGTGAAGGCTGCGGCTGAATAGGCGCGGTTATTTAGGTCCCGGCGCAGGCCGGGACCCATTTATCAGTCGCTCCGTGTGCCAGAAGAATGGGTCCCGGCCTTCGCCGGGATCTAGATCTTGATTGAGATTGCGAGGAGCGCAGCGACGAAGCAATCCCCATCCCGGTGCTCTCTGGTCGTGGAGATTGCTTCGCTGCGCTCGCAATGACGGCTTTATTCACCCCTCCAGCGCGCCCTTGAGAATGTCGCGCGCCGGTGCGGTGCCGTCGAGCGGCCGCAAGGTGCGCCGGCTGATCTTCCAGCCCTGTTCGGTGCGCACGAATTCCCAGCGGTTCGCCGACACCCGGTGCACATGAAACCCGCGCGACGAGCCGTGATTGGGCACGTCGAACACAGGCCCGACACGGTCCGGCACGAGGATCTGCAGATACGAGATCGCGACCGCGGTGTCGCCGTCGATGCGCACATACGGAAGGCCCGCGAAATGCGCGATGCCCTGTTCGATCGCGCGGTGGTGCTCCGGGTTAGACGAGCCGACCGCGATCGCCGCGCGCCCGGTCGGACGCGGAAATTCGGCGCCGCGATCGAACACGCCGTCCTCTGCCCATACGTGCGCGACGAACTCGCCCGCACCGGTATCGGCGCTCGGCGGGTGGCTGGCGATCAGATTGTAGATTGCGAGCCGGTCCTCGATCATCCGGATGCGCTCGTCGAGCGTCTTGCCGCCGCTCTGCTCGGCTGCCATTGATCTCTCCTGCTTCCGCGACCCGCGAACATTATCCGAAAGGATGCGGCCATGTCGTTGAGCTGGGACTTCGCCGCCTTTGTCGCCGACCTGCGCTACGACGATCTGCCGCCCGCGGTTGTGGACCGCGCCAAGGGCGTCACCTTGCAGGCGCTGTCCTCGGCGTTGCTCGGCAGCCGCATGCCGGGGAGCCGGCAGGCGCTCGCGCTGATGCAGGAGGAAGAGGCGGGCGGGGGAGGCGCCGCCACCGTGCTGTGCCATGGCGCGAAGCTCACGAAGGCCGGCGCCGCCTTCGTCAATGCTGAGACGATCTTCGCCGGCGGCAAGTGGGACACCTTTCGTATGCTGACCCATCCCGGCGTTGCGATCCTGCCGGCGGCACTCGCCGCCGCCGAGGCGACCGGCTGCTCGGGCAAGGAGTTCCTGACCGGGGTTGCCGCCGGCTACGAAATCATGGAGCGGATGGCCGCCGAGTTCATCCCGACCGTCATGTCGCGCGGCTTTCATGCCGGGCCGGTGTTCGGGATTTTCGGTGCCGCCACCGCCGCCGCCAAGATCGGCGGGCTCAACGCCGATCAGATCAACGGGGCGATCGCGCAATGCGTCAACCTCGCCTCGGGCAATCTCGAAGGCGCGAGGAGCGGCGGCCGCGCCCTGCGCGAAGGCGGGGCGGTGCGCAACGCGCTGCTCGCCGTCGCGCTGGGGCGAGCCGGCATCCCGGGCGGCGAGACGACCCTGGAGGGCGAGGCCGGCTTCTACCATTCCTATGCCGGCAACAATCACGGCCTGCTGCGCTACAGCTTCACCGGCGACAACCGCGCCGATCTCGGCAAGATCACCGAGGGCCTCGGCCGCGACTGGATCTTTCTCGAAACGCTGTACCGCATCTATTCGACCGCCGGCTACAACATCGCGCATGTCGATGTCACCGCGCGCCTCTGCGAGGAGCACGACATCCGCTACACGGATATCAACCGCATCGAGGCGGTCGTGAACTGGCTCGAAACCGAATATCCGAGCCCGGCCTTCCCGAGCCGCGGCATCGACATCCCGCCGCGGCCCGGCAGCACGCAATACTTCACCGCCTATGGCGCCGTGACCCGCGGCTATCCCCTATTGCGGGGCGGCGAACCCGGCCCCGGCGAAACCGACCCGCCCGAGGTTCTTGAGTTGATGCACCGCGTGACCTTGATCCCGACCGTGCGCCGCACCTTGTTCGGCCCGCGCATCACTGTCTTCACAAAGGACGGCCGCAGCTTCACAAAGGAAGGCACCGGCCGCGAATTCATCTGGGATTTCGAGGAAGCGGCGCGCCGCATCCGCGACATCGCCCCGGGCCTCGCGATCCCGGAAGCGCAATTCGCCGAGCTGATCGATGCCTGCCGCCATCTCGATACGCTCGATGCCGCCACCAGCCGCCTGATTGGTCTGACAATCCCGTAAAGCCGGGTGAGGAATTCGAAAAGAAATTAGGTCCCGGCGCAGGCCGGGACCCATTCTTCCGCTTGCTGTGTGCCGCCAAATGGATCCCGGCCTGCGCCGGGATCTTCGTTTCGGAGCATGATGAGCGAATAGGGATATGTGGACGCGACCGCCGCGGCTTGCCTAGGATGCGGCGCCTTTTACAAACCCCCCACCAGACCGGGACCCCGACCGATGCCTGTGCAAGCCTCGCCGCAAATTGTCTCCGAATTGGCCCCGACCGGCGTTCTGCGCGCCGCGATCAACATGGGGAATTTCCTGCTGGTGACCGGCAAATGTCCGAACGGTGATCCCTCCGGCGTCTCGCCCGACATGGCCGCCGCGATCGCGGCGCGCCTCGGCGTCCCGGTCAAGTTCATTCCCTATGCGCGGCCCGGCGAGATCGCCGACGATGCGGAGAAGGGCCTCTGGGACATCGGCAATATCGGCGCCGAGCCGCAACGTGCCGCGGTGATCAATTTCACCGCCGCCTATTGCGAGATCGAGGCGACCTATCTCGTGCCGGCCGGCTCGCCGATCCGCAGCGTTTCTGAGGTCGATCAGCCCGGCAAGCGCGTCGCGGTCACCGCGCGCAGCGCCTACGGCCTCTGGCTCGAAAACAACTTCAAGAAGGGCGAGCTTTTGCAATTCGACAACGCCGACGCGGCGATCAAGGCTTTTGTGGACGAGAAGATGGACGCCTATGCCGGTCTACGGCCCGGGCTCATCGATGTCGCCGCGAAGCTGCAGGGATCGCGCATCCTCGACGGCCAGTTTACCGCCGTGCAGCAGGCGGTCGGCACCCCAAAGAAGAACGCCGCCGGCTTTGCGTTCCTGCGCGATTTTGTCGAGGAGTCCAAGAAAAACGGTCTGATCGCCAGCCTGATCGAGCGCCACGGCACGGTCGGCCGCCTCTCGGTCGCCCCATCCGCCTGAATCACTACGTCCCGGCGAAAGCCGGGACCCACCGTTCGGGCATCCCGAGATCGGAAAAGTGGACCCCGGCTTTCGCCGGGGCGCGGTTCAATCAGTGCGCCACAACCCTGCGGTAGAGGTGCCAGGTGGCATGCCCCAAGGTCGGCATGACGACGATGAGGCCGAGAAAGGCCGGGAGCGAGCCGAGCACCAGCCCGCCGGCGACCGCCAGCCCCCAGAGCGCCATCGGGCCGGGATTGGCGGCGACGGCGCGTAGCGACGTCATGACCGCCGTCCCGAGCCCGACCTCGCGGTCGAGCAGGAGCGGGAACGACACGACGCTGATCGACAGCACCAAAAGCGCAAACAGAAACCCGACGCCGATGCCGATGCCGATCATCGCCCAGCCGCGCGACGTCGTCACCACATCATGGATAAAACCGGTGATCGAAGCCGGCGGCTCGGGGCCGAGGGTCAGGTCGTAGATTGCCATCGCCGCGCCGAGCCACAACAGGAACAGCGCCAGCAGCACGAGCCCCAGCCCCACGATCGCGCCTAAAGAGGGCGAGCGAAACACATCGAACGCGTCGGCCCAGCTGCCATCGCCGGTCTCTTCGCGGCGTCGGCTCATCTCATAGAGCCCGACCGCCGCGATCGGCCCGATCAACGCGAAGCCGGATGCGAGCGGGAAAACCAGCGGAAGCAAATCGTAACCGAACGCAAGCCGCGCGAGCACAAGCCCCGCGATCGGATAGACCACGCAGAGAAAAACGACATCGGTACGGAACGCCGCGAAATCGTCGAGCCCGCGCTGCAGCGCCTCCCTGATATCGGCGATCCCGATCCGCCGAACGGTCGGCGCGGGCAGGTCCAACCCGCGCGGCCGTCGCCCAGCCGCCTCGACGGCGTGGCCGGCCAGCCGCAATTGATCGACGCTCCATTCAACGGGATTTCGGATATGCATATCGCTCCTCCCGAACCGCTCATTGGAAGGGGGCGCGGGCCGCCATGGTGGCCGCCTGCAATCCGGCTGCCGGTCACCGCAGCAGCCGCGACCCGCCATCCTCGTTAATATAGCTGATATCGGCCTCCGCTCCGCACAAGCCGTGGCCGCGCGAACGGGGTACAAATCGGCGTGACGGTCTTTTTCGTCAGCGACACGCATTTCGGCGATCATCGGGTGCTCAATCTATACCCGCGGCCGTTCGCCTCGGTCGCGGCGATGGACGCCGAGATGGTCGCGCGCTGGAATGCAGCCGTCGGCAAGGATGACTTAGTCTGGCACCTCGGTGATTTCGCGCGCACGGCGGCCCGCGCCGCCGAAATCCTTCCCCTCCTCACCGGGCGGAAGCATCTGGTGCTCGGCAACAACGATCCCATGCCGCAGCCGACGGGCTGGGAAAGCATCGCGAGCTATGCCGAATTGCGGCTCGACGGGGTTGATCTCGTGCTCTGCCATTACCCGTTCCGGCGCTGGAAGGGCATGGATCGCGGCAGCGTCAACCTGCATGGTCACAGCCACGGAAGGCTGAAGCCGTTGCCGCAGCAATTCGATGTCGGCGCCGATGTGCGCGATTTTCGGCCGGTGACCTTGGCCGAGCTTCTGCCAAACAAAGAGCGAAGGAGCCGCAATCATGCCGGATGAGGACGCGCTCGGTCTGCCGCCCGGCGCCTTCGCCCGCCTCGACGAGAGCGACGACACGCTGTTCTATGAACCGCCGCGCCTCGTGCAGCACATCGACGATGGCGCGATCGCCGCCCTGACCGAGCTGTACCGTGCCGTGCTGCCGGCCGGCGGCGTGCTGCTCGATCTGATGAGCAGTTGGGTCAGCCACTTGCCGCTCGAGATCGAATACGGCGAAGTCATCGGCCACGGTATGAACGCCGAGGAGCTCGCCGCCAACCGCCGCCTCAGCCGCTGGTTCGTGCAGGACCTCAACAGGGATCAGAAGCTGCCGCTCCCAGATGCGGGCGTCGACGCCGCGATGATCTGCGTGTCAATCCAGTACCTGCAGCGCCCGGTCCCGGTATTGCGCGAGGTGCGGCGCTGCCTGCTTCCGAGCGCGCCCATCGTGATCGGCTTCTCGAACCGCTGCTTTTGGACCAAGGCGGTCGCGGTCTGGCGCGCCCTCGACGACCGCGGTCATGCCGCGCTCGTCGCGCGCTACCTCGACCACGCCGGCTTCGCCGCGATCGAAACCCGCATTCTCGCCGACTATGTCGAGGACGTCAGCGACCCGATGATCGCCGTCCTCGGCCGCTCCCCACCCGAATAGGCCGGACCAGGTATCGAAGTTACGGGGCCGGCGCCGGCTTACAGGATGCGTCCTTCGACTGCGCTTCGCTCGCGCTCAGGATAAGGCAATTTCTCAAGGACCATCAATAATATACCTCATCCTGAGCAGCGCCGCGGCGAAGCTGTGGCGCGTGTCGAAGGACGCTCGCTCCCGATACGGCTGATTGCTTCGCATGCTTCTGTACCGGGACGAGGATCTCAGGAGCGCTGAAATACGAGACCTTGACCGCCTCCGGCCGCAACCCGCAGTCTGCGTCGCATGTACGGCTACATCATGCGGCGGCTGGTGTTCGGCGGGCTGACGGTGCTCGGCGTATCGATTGTCGTCTTCGCCGTGCTGCGCGTTCTGCCCGGCGACCCGCTCGTCGCGATCTTCGGCATGGAGGGGTTCACCAAACTCAGCGAGGCCGAGCGCGCCCGCTACATGGCCGATCTCGGGCTCAGTGATCCGCTCGTCGTGCAGTACCTGCATTGGATGGGCGACATCCTGCGCGGCAATTTCGGCCGCTCTTTCTTCCGCTCCGAAAGCGTCGCCGAGATGCTGTCGCGGCGCGGCCCGCTGACCGCCGAGATCGCGCTGATCTCGGTCGTCCTGTCGTGGATCGTCGGCATACCCGTCGCGGTCGTCAGCGCGCTGCGGCCCAACAGCCTCGGCGACAACCTCTCGCGCTTTCTGTCGATCCTGTTTCTCGCGATCCCCGGCTTCTGGTTCGGCATGCTGATCGTGCTCGCCTCTCTGTTCTGGTTCGGTTACCGGGCGCCGATGGGGGGCGCCTCGCTGTTCGCCGACCCCTGGAGCAATCTGCAGATCGTCATCGGGCCGGCGGTCGTGCTGGGCTTGGGTCAGGCCGCCTACATCGCGCGCATGGCGCGCTCCAGCCTCCTCGAAGTGATCCGCGAGGATTACGTCCGCACCGCCCGTGCCAAGGGCCTGCCCGGCCGCCTCGTGATCAGTCTGCACGCTCTGCCCAACGCGCTGCTGCCGGTGATTACGCTGTCCGGCATCCTGATGGGGTTCGTGCTGGCGGGTTCGATCCCGGTCGAGCGCGCCTTCGCGACCCCCGGCCTCGGCTTCGCGATGTACACCGCGGTCTCGGAGCGCGACGTCTTCGTGATGCAGAACCTGGTGTTTCTCTATGCCATCGTGTTTGTGATGCTGAACATCCTGATCGACGTCGCGATCGCCTGGCTCGACCCCAGAATCCGTTATCGATGATCCGTTGTCAGTGATCCGCTATCGATGACCGCTGCCGATCCCGATACCGCGCTGCCGCTCGACCCCGCCGTTGCGGCGTCACGCGTTGTCGAGCCGGCGCGGTGGCGCCGCCTCGGCCGAGGCTTGCTCAATTTCGCGCGGCGCTCGCCGTTGTCGGCGTTCTGGGGCTGCGTCGCGGCCTTGATCCTCGTTATCGCGGTCGCCGCGCCGGTGCTCGCCCCCTACGGGCCGTTGAAATCCGATTTCCGCCATATGACGAAGCCGCCCGCCGCGCCGCATTATTTCGGCACCGACCAGATCGGCCGCGACACGCTCAGCCGCGTCATCTATGGCAGCCGCGCCTCGCTTGCCGTCGCGATCGGCGCGGTGTTGTTCGGCACCACCCTGGGCGCGCTCTGGGGTCTCGCGAGCGGCTATTTCGGCGGCCGCTTCGACATCGTCAGCCAGCGCATCATCGAATTCCTGCAATCCTTTCCCGATCTGATCCTCGCGATGGCGATCGCGATGGCGCTAGGGGCCGGTTTCGGCACGGTCATCGTCGCGATCGCGATCACCCGGATCCCGTTTGGCGGCCGCGTGATCCGCGCCGTGGTGCTGTCCTTGAAGGAGATGTCCTATGTCGAGGCGGCGCGCGGCCTCGGTGCCTCGCATCTGCGCATGATGCTGCGCCACATCCTGCCGCAATGCATCGCGCCCTATCTGATCCTCGCGACAACGCATCTCGGCGTCGCGATCATCATCGAGGCCTCGCTCGGCTTTCTCGGCGTCGGTATCCCGCCGCCGACCCCGACCTGGGGCAACATGCTGGCGGACTCGCTCAATGCAGGCCTCGTGCCGCCGTGGTGGCTCGTGCTGTTCCCGGGCTGCGCGATCACGCTGACCGTGCTCGCCTTCAACCTGCTCGGCGACGGCATCCGCGACGTCCTCGATCCGCGCCTCCGCGGCGCGGTGTCGGTCCGCGCCAGCAAATCGGCGGCGCTGTAACATGGAAACCGTGGGGCTCGGCCTCTATTTCGAGGATCTGCCGGTCGGGCGGCAGTTCAAGACGATCGGCCGCACAATCACCGAGGCTGACATCACCAATTTCGTCAACTGCACCGGCATGGTCGAGGTGTTGTTCACCAACGCCGAGTTCCTCGCGCACGAGAGCGACATCAAAGGCCGCCCCGCGCCGGGCGCGCTCGTCTATTGCTTTGCCGAGGGTCTCCTCGTGCAGTCGACGATGCAGCACACCGGCTTTGCCTTTCTGCAGATGGAATTGTCGGTCGAGAGCCCGGTCGTCGCCGGCGACACGATCCATGCCGAATGCGAGATCATCGAAGCGCGCCGCTCGAAGAGCCGGCCGGGCAGGGGCCTCGTGCGCACCCGGGTGCGCGTCGTCAAGCAGGACGGCACGACCGCGCTCGTCTATACGCCGCTTCGGATGGTGCGCTGCCGCGAGGCGTAAAACTTCTCGTCGGACCGGCGGTGAGACGATAGCCTCGCACCCGCGGCTTTGATGAGGATCGGCGGGTGGGACGGCTCGACGGCAAGGTGGCGTGGGTCACGGGCGGCGGCAGCGGCATCGGCGAGGCCGCGGCGATCGCGCTGGCGGGCGAGGGCGCCGCCATTGTGCTGACCGGCCGCCGCGCGGCGCCACTCGAGGACGTCGCCGGGTGGATCCGCGGCACCGGCGGCACGGCCTATGTCCAGCCCGGCGATCTCACCGACCCGGCGCAGGTGCGCCGCATCGGCGATTACATCAGGAATGAGGTCGGCCGGCTCGACATCCTGCTCAACAACGCCGGCGTCAACATCAATGACCGGCATTGGGACAAGCTGACCCCGGAAAACGCGCTACTGATGATCGCCGGCAACCTCGCCGCCCCCGCGCAATGCGTCACGGTCGCGCTGCCGATCATGCGGGAGCAACAGGACGGCCTCATCATCCACACCGCCTCGATGGCCGGCCGCTTCATCGGCGGCTTCCCCGGCCCGCTCTACACCGCAGCGAAGCACGGCGTCGTCGCGATGAGCCACTCGATCAACATGCAGGAATGCGTCAACGGCATCCGCTCGTGCGTGTTTCTGCCCGGCGAGGTCGCCACCGCGATCCTCGACAAGCGCCCCAACCCGGTCAGCCCCGAGGAGCGCGCCCGCATGGTGCAGCCGCAGGATTGCGCCGACCTCATTCTCTATATCGCGCTGTTGCCGAAGCGGCTCGTCGTGAACGAGGTCATGCTGAGCCCGACCTGGAACCGGCGCTATGTCGCCGAAATCGAGAAATTGTCTTCGCTCTGAGGGGAAACGACATGGCCCAGACCACCGGACTGAACCGCAAGAAGATCATGGTACCGACGACAATGTCGAAATCGGGCTGGGCGCTGATCGAGGCGCGCGACGACGTCGAGGGCGTCGAATTCGTGCCGACGATCCCGAAGCCCGAATTCCACAAGGTGCTTGAAGAAGCGAGCGGCATCTGCCTCGGCGTGCAGCCGTTCAGCGATCCCGAGCTCGACGCGGCGCCGCATCTCGAAGTCGTCTCGCGCATCGGCGTCGGTTACGACGCGGTGGACGTCCCAGCGCTCACCCGCCGTAAGATCCCGCTGATGATCGGCGGTACCTCGAATTCGGTCAGCGTCGCCGAGGCCGGCATCTATCTGACGATGTCCTTGGCGCGCAAGGGCGCGATGATGGACACGATGGTCAAGGAGGGCCGCTGGCACGACCGCTACAAGGACATGCCGGTCGATCTCTACGGCAAGACCGTGCTGATCGTCGGTTTTGGCAAGATCGGCACGCGCTCGGCCCGGCGCTTCGCGGCGATGGAGATGAACGTCCTGATCCACGACCCCTACATCTACTCCGAGACGATCCGCGGCAGCGGCTATGAGCCCGTGGCGGATCTCGACGAGGGCGTCGCGCGGGCGGATTTCATCACGATCCATTGCCCGAAGACGCCGGAGACGACCGGCCTGTTCAACGCCGCGCGGATCGGCAAGATGAAGCGCTCCGCGTTCCTCGTGAACACCGCGCGCGGCGGCATCGTCGACGAGAAGGCGCTTTACGACGCGCTGAAGGCGAACCGCATCGCCGGTGCCGCGCTCGACGTCTTCGTCGAGGAGCCGACGCCGCAGCACAACCCGCTCCTGGCCCTGCCCAATTTCATCGCGGCGCCGCATGTCGCCGGCGTCACCCGCGAGGCGGTCGACCGCATGGCAGTGGTCGCGGTGCAGAACATCCTCTCGGTCCTCGATGGCAAACCCAACCGAGACAATGTCATTAACCGCGAAGTGCTGGCCTGACCTCTCACCTCGGGAGAGCGAGGGGAGCGGAGGTCGGACCGGCCGCAGCTCGTTGACCTTGGCCTAGCAAGAAGGCCCAAGGGCTTGCGCCATTGGACGGAATCGGCTTTATAAACCCGCGCCGGAGACTCGGTCGCGGTCTGCCGATCCCCGTCATCGGCGCCTGGGCGGAACCAAAGAACATTCCGCCGTGTTATGGCCGACTGCATCGCCTTTTGCGCTGAGGCAAATCGCGTCGGCCACTGATCGCGCAAGGATCGTCCCCGGGGATCTTCCGATGAGCTCGCCAGAACCCGTCCTGCCGAGGGCCTCGACCGGCGTTGCCGGCCTCGACGATATCCTTGAAGGGGGGATCGCCCGCAACCGGCTGCATCTGCTCGAAGGCACCCCGGGCACCGGAAAAACCACAATCGCCCTGCAATTCCTGATGGCCGGCGCGGAAGCCGGCGAAGTCGGAATTTATGTCAGCCTCGCCGAAACCGAGGAGGAGCTGCGCGCCGGCGCCGCTTCGCACGGCTGGACCCTCGTCCCGGGCATCGAGGTCTTGGAGCTGGTGCCGCCCGAAAGCGTTCTCGATCCCGACCAGCACCAAAGCCTCCTGTACTCGTCCGACCTCGAACTGGGCGAGGCGATCCAGCGCATTTTCGCCGCGATCGAGCGGCTGCGGCCCAAGCGCGTCATCATCGACAGCCTGTCGGAGATCCGCCTGTTGGCGCAGAGCTCGCTGCGCTATCGCCGGCAGATCCTGGCGTTGAAGCATTACTTCGCGCGCCATCACTCCACCGTCGTTCTGCTCGACGATATGACCGCGGAGACTGTCGACCGCGCGGTGCATAGCATCGCGCACAGCGTCATCCATCTCGATCAACTGGCGCCGATCTACGGCGGGGAGCGTCGCCGGCTGCGCATCGTCAAATGCCGCGGTCAGGCGTTTCGCGGCGGCTACCACGATTTCACGATCGCCCCTGGGGGCGTCAGGGTCTTTCCGCGCCTGGTTGCCGCCGAGCACCGCGCCGGCTTTGCCGGGACTCTGATCAAGAGCGGTCTGCCCGAGCTCGACGATCTCGTCGGAGGCGGGCTCGCCGCCGGATCGAGCACCCTGGTGATAGGTCCCGCGGGGATCGGCAAATCGGTGCTGATCCTCCAATATATCGCGGCGGCAATCGCGGCTGGCGAGCGGGCCGCGTTGTTTGTATTCGACGAGGAGCTCGGCCTATTGCTGGCACGCGCCAAAGCGCTCGGTTTTGATCTTGCCGGGATGCGCGATGCCGGCAAGCTGTTCATCGAGCAGGTCGATGCGGCGGAATTATCGCCCGGCGAGTTCGCGCATCGCGTGCGCACCTGCGTCGACCGCGAGGACATCCGCGTCGTGGCGATCGACAGCCTTAACGGCTATCAGGCGTCGATGCCGGAGGAGCAGTACGTCATCCTGCATCTGCACGAGCTGTTGCAGTATTTGAATCGCCGCGGCGCGGCGACATTCCTCAGCGTCGCGCAGCACGGCATGCTCGGTGATATGAAGCAGACGATCGATGTCACCTACCTCGCCGACACGGTGCTGATGCTGCGCTTCTTTGAGGCGCATGGGCGAGTGCGACGCGCGATCTCGGTCATCAAGAAGCGCACCGGGTCGCATGAGAACACGATCCGCGAATACCGCATCGGACAGAACGGCGTCGATCTTGGTGCTCCGCTCGACGAATTTCAGGGCGTGCTGCGTGGCGTTCCGACCTATGTCGGCTCGCGCGGGCCGCTGATGGGAGAGACCGGTTGACGGAACGGTCCGAGCAACCGGTCGAGCTAACGCTGATCCTGGCGCCGTTCGGGCGCGATGCTGCGGTCGCGAAGGGCATTCTGAGCGAGGCGGCAATTCGTTGCGAAATCTGTCCCGACGTGCCCGATTTTGTGGAACAGCTGACGCGCGGCGCTGACATTGCGGTCGTTACCGAGGAGGCGATCCGCGGCGCCGATCCGCGTGCGCTGACGGCCTGGATCGCCGGCCAGGCGCCGTGGTCGGATTTCCCGTTCATCCTGCTGACCGGGCATGGCGGTGGCCCGGAGCGCAACCCGGCGGCGGCGGAATTGATCCGGGTGCTCGGCAACGTCACCTTTCTCGAGCGGCCGTTCCATCCGACGACATTGATCAGCGTCGTCGAGACCGGGCTGCGCGGCCGCCGGCGGCAATACGAATGTCAGCGCCTCAACGAGCACCTCGAATTGCGCGTCCACGAACGCACCGCCGAATTGGCGGCCGCCAATAGCCAGCTAATGGCGCAGATCGAGGAGCGCGAAAAGGTCGAGGCGACATTGCGTCAGATGCAGCGGCTCGAAGCCATTGGCCAATTGACCTCGGGCGTAGCGCACGATTTCAACAATCTGCTGACGGTCGTGCTCGGCAATATCGAGATGGTAGAGCGCGGTCTGGAGGATACCGGTGTCGACGGTAATCTTATGCAGCGGCTTGGGTATATGCGCAGCGCCGCCGAGCGCGGCGCCAAGCTGACCGATCAGCTGCTCGCCTTCTCGCGTCGCCAGCGCCTTGAACCGAAACCGCTCGACCTCAACGAGGTGGTCGCCGGGATGCGCGACCTGTTGCAGAGCACGATGGGCGGCAGCATCCGCATTGATACCCGCCTTGCCGCGAGCCTCTGGCCGGCGATGGTCGATCCGACCCAGCTTGAGCTCGCCGTCCTCAACCTCGCGATCAACGCCCGCGACGCGATGGGCGTGGGCGGCAGCCTACAGGTCGAAACCGCCAATGTGCGGCTCTCCGACCCCGTGTTTCCAGAGGAACCGCCGGCCGGTGAATATGTCTCGATCTGCGTCTCCGACAACGGCGCCGGCATGAGCGAGGAGGTTCGGCGCAAGGCGTTCGAGCCGTTCTTCACGACGAAGGAGATCGGCAAGGGCTCCGGCCTCGGGTTGAGCCAGGTCCTCGGTTTTGCGAAGCAATCCGGCGGCGGCGTCCGCATCGACTCGCGTCCTGGGGCGGGGAGCTCGGTCTACATCTATACGCCGAGGGCGCAGGCGCGGGCGGCCGACGCGAAGGAATTGCGCCTGGCTGCCAATGCGGGCGCACAGCCCGGCCGCGCCAACATTCTCTTGGTCGACGACGACAGCGATGTGCGCGAGGTGACCGCGGCGATGCTGCGCGAGCTTGGTCACCGCGTCTACGAGGCGGACAGCGGCGGCGCGGCGCTCGATTTGTTGCAGCGTCAGCCGAACATCGATCTGCTGCTGGTCGATTTCGCGATGCCCGGCATGAGCGGCGCCGAGGTCGCGCGCCGCGTGCGGATCGTGCGGCCTTCATTGACGACGCTGTTCGTCACTGGCTTTGCCGATCGCACGGCGCTCGCCGGGGTCGGCGAGAGCCGCATCATCGGGAAGCCGTTCCACCATCAGGAGCTGGCGCAAAAGATCCGCGCCGCGCTCGCCAAAACCGACGCGACCGACGGTGAGGCTGCAGATCTCGCCGAGGCGGCCGGCTCGAAGGTCGCCCTCTCCTCAAGTTAGGCCCGACCCGGGGCGCTTGACTTCCGATCCGCTAGCTGGCGGGATCGGCGCGACTCACGCGGCGTAATGGAGGATCGGATGGCGCGGGCAAACCGGGTGCGCGAGATTTGGGCCGAGGGCAAGGCCGTCATCAACAGCTGGTGCGGCATTCCCTCCAGCTGGTCGGCCGAGGTCATGGCCCATATGGGCTGGGACTCCCTGGTGGTCGACATGCAGCACGGCTTGATCGACTACCAGGTCATGGTGACGATGCTGCAAGGCATCTCGACGACCAACACGGTGCCGCTCGTCCGCGTGCCGTGGAATGACCCGGCCCACATCCAGAAGGCGCTCGACGCGGGCGCCTACGGCATCGTCTGCCCGATGATCAACAACCGCGCCGAGGCCGAGAAATTCGTCAGCTCGATGCGCTATGCCCCGCTCGGCAGCCGCAGCTCCGGGCCGATCCGCGCCTCGCTCTACGGCGGCGCCGATTATCACGCGAAGGCCAACGACATCGTCGTCGCGCTCGGCATGATCGAGACCCGCGAGGCCATGGAAAATCTCGATGAGATCATGTCGGTCAAGGGGCTCGACGCGATCTATGTCGGCCCCAGCGATCTGTCCATCTCGCACGGCTATCCGCCCGGCGGCGACAAGCCCGACGAGTGGATGATGGACGCGCTGAAAAAGATCCTTGCCGCCTGCAAGCGGCACAAGGTGCAGCCCGGTATCCATTGCGGGGCCGGCAGCTATGCCAAAAAGATGATCGAGATGGGCTTCACCTTCGTCACGGTCGGCGGCGACAACCGCTTTATGACCTTGGGCGGCCAGGCGGCGGTCGCGGAGATGAAGGACGCCCCGAAACCAGGTGCCAGCTCCAGCCCGTACTGAATCGTCGGAAGCCCCTCACCCCGGCCCTCTCCCCGCTCGCGGGGAGAGGGAGAACGGCTTCAGCATCCGGAATACAAAACCCCTCGCCCCGCTTGCGGGGAGAGGGTGCCTGAGGGCGAAGCCCGAAGGCGGGTGAGGGGCAATCGTTGCGCTACGGCCGGGTCATCTCGAAAAGGATCGCCTGCAACGGCATCCGGCCGGGGTCCGGCCCGAATTCGCGGCGGTAAATCTCGGTCAACGCGGTGACAACCGCATCGGGATCACCGCCGCGCGCCCGCACCTGATCGGCGAGCGGATTGCCGTAGACAAAACCGCGCGCGAAAGCGGCGACATCCGGAATCGCCTGGTCGCGGCTCAAGACCTCGATCCTCAGGCCGGTGAAGCCGGCTTCCGTCACCGCCTCCTTGATCGGATCGAGCCGGTAATAGCTGAACGGCACGTTGTAGAATTGCGGCGGATCGGCCGGAAATAGCTCGGTAACGAGCCCATTCGCCAACCCGCCGAACGGGTTGAAGCGGTGCGCATCCCAAACGCTGAACAGATAACGGCCACCCGGCTTCAGAACGCGGTACGCTTCGCGATAGGACTTTGTTTTGTCCGGGAAGAACATGATTCCGAACTGGCAGACCACCGCATCGAACGACTGGTCGGGGAAGGGCAAGTCCGTCGCGTCCGCCGGTTGGAACTCGACCGCCTCGCCCGCGGCGAATTTGCCGTTTGCGACCTCCAGCATCGGTGGGTTCAGATCGGTGACGGTCAGCGTAGCTGCGGCCGGCAATAGATCGCGCAGCCGCCGTGTCACGATCCCGGTGCCGGCACAGGTTTCCAGGACCCGCTGCGGCGCCGATGCCGCCGCGCGGCGCGCCATGGCGTCGGCGAAATCGGCAAAAATAACGGGGCCCAGCACGCGATCGTAGATCTCCGGAATGTTGCCGGTGAAATTCGCCGCGTTATCGCTCATTCGCGTCTCTCCATGCCTTAGCGAAAGCTGTCAGCTGCTCACGCCGGGCCGTTTGAAACTGTGGTCGAGATGGCCCTTGCCGCCCTGGTCGCCCTGCTCGAACAGCCAGCTGTAGCCGCCTTCCGGATTAGTCAGAATCTCCCAACAATTGTCGTCCGCATCCCAGAAGAAAAAGCTGTAGGTGCCGTGCTGAAGGCGAGGCTTGGTAATCTTCTTCAGCTTCCAGGCCTCTGCTTGGCCGCAAACGACTTGGTGCGCCCCATCCACCTCCTCCTGGGTGCGGACATCCAGCCCGTTATGGTTCAGCAGGTTCATCGCACCGGCATTCTTGCTGTGAACGACCGCGATCGTGTTCGGGCCGCCGAGCCGGATCAAGAGCGAGATCGGACTGGTCTGCACGACCTCAAGGCCGAGGAATTCCTCGTAGAACCGCCGCGAGAAGACGAGATCGCGGCTCTCCAGCGTGCTGTGCGACAGAAAGTTCAGCTTGAGGGCGGGCATCTGCGCCTCCACCGTCTAAGGTGATCTGTCGGATCATAGCACAGGGAGGGGGGGCTCAGCCGCCGGGGACGCCCTGCGCCTCGACATAGAGCGCGTAGACCGATTGACTCGCCGCCATGAACAGCCGGTTGCGCTTCTTGCCGCCGAAACACACATTGGCGCATCGTTCGGGAAGCAGAATGCGGCCGATCAATGTGCCGTCCGGCGCGAACACCGCGACGCCGTCCTCGCCTTCGCCGCCGGAAAACCCGCACCAGACATTGCCCTCGGTATCGACGCGGATGCCGTCGGCATAGCCCGGCATCGCATTGAAGAAGACGCGCCCGTTCGTCACCCGCGTGCCGTCATCAACCACGTCGTAGACATGCACGGTCTTGTCGCCGGCGGGCGTGTCGACGACGTAGAGCTTCGACTCGTCGGGCGAGAAGGCGAGCCCGTTCGGCCGCTCCATATCGTCGACCGCGATCGTGAATTCCCGGGTCGCGGGATGCAGCCGGTACACCCGGAACGGCAGCTCCTGTTCGGCCTTGTGCCCGAGGTAATTGCCGCGGATGCCGGCGCCGTTGTCGCTGAACCAGATCGTGCCGTCGGATTTGACGACGACGTCGTTCGGGCCGGTCAGCCTGTTGCCGTCGAAGCGATCGGCCACCAGGGTGATCGTTCCGTCATGTTCGGTGCGGGTCACCCGCTGCGCGTCCATCTCGCAGGTGATCAGCCGTCCGATCCGGTCCCGGGTATTGCCGTTCGCGTAGTTGGACGGCTGGCGGAAGATGCTCACCGCGCCGGTCTCCTCCTCCCACTTCAGGATGCGATCGTTCGGGATATCGCTGAACAAGAGATACCGACCGTCGCCGAACCACACCGGCCCCTCGGTGAAGCGGCAGCCGCCGGCAATCCGTTCGATTGCTGCCATCGGCAGCGCGTATTTCGCGAACCGCGGGTCGAGGACCTTGATGCCGGGGTCGGGATAGCGGATCGGCGGCGCGCCGGCCGCCCACCGCGACCCGGCGATGTCATTGCCGATTTGGGCAGAACCGACCGTCAGTGAACTATTGCTTCGCGCCATGCCGCCTCCCGCTATTACCAGTGGTCAGGCCCTCACCCGCCTTCGGACTGCGCCTCAGGCGCCCGCTCCCGCAATGCGGGAGAGGGAAGGGGGCTGCGCCATCGAAACCCTCTCCCGCATTGCGGGAGCGGGGGGGACCTGCCGCTGAAGCGGCAGGTGGGTGAGGGTCTACGAATTCGGGCCGCGCTCCATCGACACCGGCTGCCACCGCTTCAACCCGCTTTCCGCCAACACCGACGGGTTGACGCAGGACATCGGCCATCTGCCGCTGAGCACCAGCGACAATTCCTGCCCGACCCGCCGCCGCCTTGCCGGATCGAACCGCGAGGTCGCAGAGGCGACGTGCGCGGTCAGAATGACATTATCCATTTTGAGGAGCGGGTTGTTGCCGCCGGGCGGCTCCTTTTCGAGGACGTCGAGCCCCGCTGCCGCGATCATGCCTTCGTCCAATGCCTTGATCAGCGCCGGCTCGTCCGTCGTCGGGCCGCGCCCGGTCGAGATATAGATCGCGGTCTTTTTCATCTGCCCGAAGTGCTCTTCCCGGATCATCCGCTGGGCGCTCTCGGTCGCCGGCGAATGCATCGAGATGATGTCGGCCCGCGCCAGGAGGTCCGGCAGGCTGACCGGCTCGACGCCGCGCTCGACCATGACGATCTCTTCGATGAACGGGTCGTAGGCGATGACGTTGAGACCGAATGGCTTGGCGCGCTCGGCGACGGCCCGCGCGACGTGCCCGAACGCGATCAGGCCCAAGGTCAACCCGCGCAACCGCGGGATCTTCAAGAGCATCGGCCGCCCCTCGGCCCAACGCCCCTCGCGCACCAAGCGGTCCTGCTCGACGAGCCGGCCATGCGTCGCCAGGATCAGCCGCATCGCATGATCGGCGACTTCTTCGATGAACGTGTCGGGACAGTTCGTGACAGGGATGCCCTTGGCGGTCGCCGCGGCGACATCGACCGAGTCGACCCCGACGCTGCCGAGCGCGATGATCTTGCAGCGGCTGAGGCCATCGACCATGCGCTTGGTGATCGGGCGGCCCTTGGCGTAGAGCGCGTCGGCATCCCGTGCAGCCGCGACGAATTCCTCCTCCGAGCCAGCCTTGATCTCGTAAATCTCGGCGTCGATCGGGGTCAGCGCCTCCAATTCGTAGCCGTAATCGCCGCCGGCCACCGTAAAACTGGCGCCCGCCGGCGTCGCGATCCTGAATTTGGCCACCCCGATCCTCCTGTCCGGAAATTCGAAGGCCGGATCAGACCGTTGGCGGCCGGCTATGTCAATCGCTGCCGGCCTGCGGCAAAGCGGGGCAGCACGGGGCTGTCAAACCGCCAGTTCGCACCAGATCGGCGTGTGGTCGGACGCTCGGTCCTTGCCGCGCGGGCTCTTGTCGATGTCGCATGCGGCGATGCGGTCGGTGGCTTGCGGCGACAGCAGCAAATGATCGATGCGCAACCCCTCGTCGCGGTTCCAGCGGCCGGCCTGGTAATCCCAGAAGGTGTATTTGTGTGGCTCGCGGTGAAACACCCGATAAGCGTCGGTCAGCCCGAGATAGAGGAGCGCGCGAAAACGGGCGCGCGATTGCGGCTGCACCAAGGCGTCGTCGCGCATCGCGACCGGATCGAACACATCCTCGTCGCTCGGGCAGATGTTGTAGTCGCCCGCCAGCACGAACGGGATCTCGCGCGCCAGCAAGTCCTGCGCGTGGTCGTGCAGCCGCTCCATCCAGGCGAGCTTATAGGCGAATTTGTCGGTGCCGATCGGGTTGCCGTTCGGCAGATACAGCGAGCCGACCCGCACCTCTTCGCCGGCCGCGCCGGTAAACGACGCTTCGATGTAGCGCGCTTGGTCGTCCTCGAAACCGGGCAGGCCGGTGACGACATCGCGCGGCGGCTCCTTCGACACCAGCGCGACGCCGTTATAGGCGCGCTGGCCGATGCACTCGACCCGATAGCCGAGCGCCTGCACCTCCAGCCGCGGAAAATCGTCGGCGAGGCATTTGATTTCCTGGAGGCATAGCACGTCGGGTTGGGCGCTCTTCAGCCAATCGGCGAGATGCGGCATGCGCACCTTGACCGAATTGACGTTCCAGCTCGCGATCTTCACGGGTCAGCTACCGCAATCATAGGACGCGACGTCATTCCGGGATCGCCCGAAGGGCGAGGCCCGGAATCCATGAACACAGGCCTCTGGAATATGGATTCCGGGCGCGCCGCTCCGCGGCGTCCCGGAATGACGGAGAGTGTATCTAAATCGAGAAGGAATTGCCGCAGCCGCAGGACGAGGCGGCGTTGGGGTTGCGGATCTGGAACGAGGCGCCCATCAGATCCTCGACGAAATCGACCTCGGATCCGTTCAACAGGTCGAGAGAGACCTCATCGACGACGACCCTGACGCCGCCATGCTCGAACACGATATCGTCCGGGCTGGTTTCCTCGTCGAAGCTCAGACCGTACTGAAAGCCGGAGCAGCCGCCGCCCGATACCGCGATGCGCAGAAAGGCGTCCTCGGCTTTCTCCTGCGCCTTCAGCGCCGCGATGCGCCGCGCCGCGCTGTCGGTGATGATGACCCGGCGCTCGGTGGTGATTTCTGACATATGCTGCGCGCTCCGTGCCGCTGGCCCCTGGCCGTGGTGCTGGCCGGGCCCTGGCATGTATTTAGGCATCGTCCCTCCTCTGTCAAACGCGCAGAATGAGGGCTATCGGGTTCCGGGCCCGGCGCTACATATTAACAGAACCCATTAACAGAACCTATCGAGGGAAGGGTCTGACCATGCTGCGGGCATTGCCCGGCGGGCGAATTGACGAGCTTGAAAAAGCTTCGGCCGACAAGCTGGCCTGTCTGCTGGCGCTCGAAAAAAAGGCGCTGTGGCTGTCGACCTGGATGATCCACAACGCCAACCATCTGCGGCCGAGCCGCGACGGGCTCAAGGTCGGCGGCCATCAGGCGTCGAGCGCTTCGGTCGCGACCCTGATGACCGCTCTCTACCTCGATGTGATGCGGCCCCAGGACCGGGTCGCGGTCAAGCCGCACGCCGCGCCCTTGTTCCACGCGCTGCAATACCTCTTGGGGCAGCAGAGCCGCGACAAGCTCGAGCGCTTCCGCGCCCTCGGCGGCGCGCAGGCCTATCCGTCGCGCAGCAAGGATGGCGACATCGTAGATTTCTCGACCGGCTCGGTCGGGCTCGGGGTTGGCGTGACGCTGTTCGCCTCGCTGGTGCAGGATTACCTGCGGCTCAAACGGCTTGTCCCAGCCGACCCCCCGCCCGGCCGCATGATCGCCCTGGCCGGCGACGCCGAACTCGACGAGGGCAACATCTTCGAGGCCTTGCTCGAAGGCTGGAAGCACGACGTCCGCAATCTCTGGTGGGTCGTCGATTACAACCGCCAGAGCCTCGACGCGGTCGTGTCTGACCGGCTGTTCGGCCGCATCGACGCGCTGTTCGAGATGTTCGGCTGGCGCGTCGTCACGCTGAAGTACGGCCGCCTCTTGCAGACCGCGTTCGCTCGGCCCGATGGCGAGCAGCTCCGCGAATGGATCGACGCCTGTCCCAATTCGCTCTATTCGGCCTTGGTCTACAAAGGCGGCGAGGGGTGGCGCGAGCATTTGCGCCGCGACCTCAACCGCTATCCCGGCATCCGCGCGATCCTCGACGAGCACAACGACGAGTCGCTGGGGCGCTTGATGACCAACCTCGCCGGCCACGACATGGGTTCGGTGCTCGAGGCGTTCCACGCCGTCACCGACGATCAGCCGACCTGTTTCATCGCCTATACGATCAAGGGCTACGGCCTGCCCTTCGCCGGCCACAAAGACAACCATGCCGGGCTGATGAACCCCGGGCAGATGGCATCCTTCCAGACGAGCATGGGCGTGCCCGAAGGCAGGGAATGGGACCGCTTCGCGGGTCTTGATCTTCCCTCCGAGGAGCTGGAGGCCTTTCTCACCAAGGTGCCGCTCGCGGCCCAGCAAACACGCCGGCACCGGCCTCCGCCGATCCCGGTCCCGCCAACGATCGAGACGCCGCGCGGCCGGCAACTCTCGACGCAGGAAGCCTTCGGCCGCATCCTCGGCGCGCTCGCGACGGCCAACAACGCTCTGGCCGGTCGCCTCGTGACGACCTCGCCCGATGTCACGGTCTCGACCAATCTCGGCGCCTGGGTCAATCGCCGCGGCATTTTCGACCGCGCCGAGCGCGCCGACACGTTCCGCGAGGAAAAGGTCGTCTCGGCCCAGCGCTGGGGCATGTCGCCGCAGGGCCAGCATATCGAGCTCGGCATCGCCGAGAGCAATCTGGCCCTCCTGTTGGCGGCGCTCGGCCTCGCTGGACCGCTGTTTGGCGCGCGCCTGTTGCCGATTGGCACGCTCTACGATCCGTTCATCAAGCGCGGGCTCGACGCGCTCAATTACGCGCTGTACCAGAACGCCCGCTTCATTTTGGTCGCGACCCCATCGGGCATCACGCTGGCGCCGGAGGGCGGCGCGCATCAATCCGTGCTTGAGCCGCTGATCGGCATGGCCCAGCCCGGTCTCGCCAGCTTCGAGCCGGCCTTTGCCGACGAGCTCGCGGTGTTGCTGCGCTGGGCCTTCGAGGAGATCCAGCGCGACGACGGCCAATCCGTCTATTTCCGCCTGTCGACCCGGCCGGTCGACCAGCCCGAGCGCGAGATCGATGCGGGTTTGGGCGACGCGATCGTTGCCGGCGCGTATTGGCTGCGCGAACCGGCGCCGGGGTCCGAGCTGGCGATCGCCTATTGCGGCGCGGTCGCGCCCGAGGCGCTCGCCGCTTATGAAACGCTGCGCGAGGACGTACCTGGCGCGGGTTTGCTCGCGGTGACCTCGCCGGATCGCTTGCACGCCGATTGGCGCGCTGCCGCGGCGCGCGGCGAGACGAGCCGGGCCGAGCAGCTGTTGTCACAGCTTCGCCCCGGCGCCGCGCTCGTCACAGTGTGCGACAGCCATCCCGCGACTTTGTCGTGGCTCGGCAGCGCAGCGCCGACGACGCTGGTGCCGCTCGGCGTCGACCATTTCGGTCAGTCGGGCGACATTCCCGATCTCTACCGCGTCTATGGTATCGATTCGGAGGCGATCATCGACGCCGCGGCGCGCGCCTGCCTGCGCGCCGACGGCTTCACCAACCCATAACAAAACCATGCCGGCCGCAACGGCCGGCATGGTCGTTTCCCAGATGAGGGCGCGAGCCCTCGTCAGTTACTTGCTCGTGCTGGTGCTCGGCGTCGTCGGCATGGTGCTCGACGGCGTGGTGGTCGTCGGCGTCGAGGCCGTTCCGCCGGCGCTGGCCGGGGCCGGATTGGTGCTGGACGAATTTACCGGCATGTTCTTCGAATTAGGCATGCTCGAGCCGACACCGGTGGTCTGCGACCTCGGCATGCGCGCGTGCGCGATCCGGGTCTTCTGCGCCTTGCCAAGCCGCGCAGTACGCGTCAACTGCTGCTTGTGAAGGCGCGCGGTGCGCATCTGCGGCATGCTCGATCCGGCGCCGGCTGTTTGGGTGGCGAGCATCCGGTCGACACGCGCGAGGCTCATCGTGCGCGGCAAGCCGTTCTGCTTCTCGAACCGGATCAGCGCGATGCGGGTCTGCCGATCCATCTTGCCGGTCACCTTGCCCTTCAGCAGGCCTTCCTCCTTCAGGCGCAGCTGAACCTGCCGGATTTCGTTGCGCTGAGAGACATGGTGCTTCGCCACGCGATGCCGCTTCATCTGCGGCTGCTGCTTGAGCTCGGCCGATTGCTGCTTCTGCACGTTCTGAGCAGGCGCCGCGCTCTGCATGTTGCTGTTCGGCGACTGCGTGGCATTCTGGGTATTCGTCCCCTGTGCCTGGGCGGCAGCGGCCAAGCCGAGCCCCAGGGCAAGCGCGACGATTGCACTTGCTGTATGCTTCATAACGGGAATCCTCCGCTTGCATTCAGGCACGAACCGCGTGCCCTGTTGGCCGAACAAGCCGCGCGATGCAGTGTTCCGCAATTATCGTTCGGCGCGAATACCGGCGTCCCCGAAGTGCAATACTGGAAAACCTAAGGTTGACTAGCGAAATTAAAGAAGTGGAGAGTGGCAATTCTCGTACAGGTTGGAAGACCTGTGCCTCTGATTATTTAGGCGCGGGGACTCGCGAGCCGGCCCGCTATTGCGGACCGCTGCGCATCGATGCGGGATGACCGGGCAGTTTGAAGCGCTTGCCGGTGTCCGTCACCTTGTCGCCATCGACCTTCAGCACCGACAGATCCTGGTCGCTGAAATTGCCGACATAGAGGTAATCGCCCTTTGGGCTGAAGGCGCCGCCTTCGGGAAAGACGCCGACCGGCACCGTGCCAAGGTGCGTGACCTTCTTGCCGTCGATCTTCAACACCGTCACCGCGCCGGTGTCGTTGTGAAACCACGCGGTCTTCGGGTAATTCGAGCCGCGCGCCTCGACGGTGACGACGAGATCGCCCTTCGGGCTCATGACCAATCCTTCCGCGGAATCCCCGACCGCGACGTGGTCGATGACCCGGATCGGATCGGCCTCGAGATCGATGACGCTGACCGTATCGACATTGCCGTCGGAGCTGCCGCCATTGCCGGTATTAGCCGCGATCGCGAGCTTGCCATCGGGGGTGATGGCGATGTTGTACGGATAGATGCCGGCCGGAAGGTCGCGCTTGTCATAGGTGACTTTCTCGCCGTCGATCGACAGGAGCGCCACCTTGTTCGCCGTGGCTTTGACGGCGAGCGCGCGCTTCCCGTCCGGGGTGATCGCAACCGCCGAGACCTGATCGCCCGCGGCGCCGATCTCCACCGTATCGACGACTTTGACCTCTTTTCCCTTGATCGACAGCACCGAGACGCTGCCCGCGGCGCGGTTGGCGACGAGCGCGAGATCCCCCTTCGCCGAGATCGCCATGCCCGAGGGCTGCTTGCCGGCATTGACCGTGGCGACGATCTTCGGCGGGTTCGCCTTGAGATCGATCACGAAAACCTTGTCGTCGGGTACGTTCTTCCAGCCCGCTCCGTCGGGCTCGGGGTTGAGCGAGTTGGCGACCAGCGCGATCTCGCCCGAGGGATGGATCGCCAGGTTCGTCGGCGGCCCGGCAATCGTGTTCATCAGCGGGATGCTGGCGACGATCTTCGGCGCATCGGGTTTCGAGATGTCGACGATCGACACGGTGTCATGACCCGGCTCGTGCGGGACCGCTTTGCCATCCTCGATGGTGAGCTTCTCGTCGTTGCCGACGACCATCAGCTGGGCGTTTGCCACGATAGCCGAAAAGCCGAGTGCAATGATGGCGCCGAGCGCGCCTTGCGCCGCCTGCCGCATTTCCCCTCCGCCCTTTTTTCTTGGCGCCTGCAGGAGCGCCACGCCGATGCTGCTCCGATTTCACCGGCCCGGCAAGCGCGCGGCATCGCGCCAGAAACCTGCTATTCTGCCGTTCCGGATAGAGGAACGCGCCGATGCAGAACCGCAATCGCGGCAATTACGAAATCGCCGGCAGCGAAGTGGTGTCCGAGGGCGCCGACATGCGCGTCTCGGTCTTGACGCTGGCGGCGGGCCAGGAAGTGCCGTGGCATTACCACAACGAGATCAGCGACAGCTTTGTGTGCCTCGAAGGTCCGATGGTCGTCGAGACCCGCGCCCCGCGAAACGCCTATCGCCTCGAACCGGGACAGCGCTGCGCCGTGCCGCCGAAGACCGCGCATTATGTGCGCGGCGAGAACATGGGCCCGTGCAAATTCCTGATCGTGCAGGGCGTCGGAACCTACGACTTCGTCCCGGTCGGCTGACGCGCCGCCGACTGGAGCGCCGGCGTCTCGCCGGCATGCCGCCGGGACGGCGGCGCTCCCACGCTATCAGGCCGCTTGCGGGACGGTGTGGAAATTGCGTGGCAGGCCGGCCTTGGCGATCGCGCCGTAAAGCGTCACCTCCGGCAAGGCGCGCGCCACGATCTTGCGCGCCTTTGCCAGTTTGCCCAAATCGATGCCGGTCTCCAGCCCCATCGACTCGAACATGAAGACGGTGTCTTCGAGCACGATGTTGCCGGTCGCGCCGGGCGCATACGGGCAGCCGCCGAGCCCGCCCAGGGACGCGTCGAACGCCTTGCAGCCGGCCGAAAACGCGGCGAGCACGTTGGCGAGCCCCAGCCCGCGCGTGTCGTGGAAATGCGCCGCCACCGGCAATGGCGAGACATCGGCGATGACGCGGCGGAATACCCGCCCGATCGCCGCCGGATTGCCGTAGCCGACCGTGTCGGCGAGGATGATGCCGTCGGCGCCGGCCCCAGCGACGTCGTTCGCGATGCGCCGCACCCGCTCCTCGTCGACATCGCCCTCGATCGTGCAGCCGAAGGAGGTCGCGAGCCCGCAATTGACGCGAGGCCGGTTCGGCCCGGCCCGCTCGCGGCACAATTCGACGACACGGCGGAAATCGGCGATCGACTCCTCGGTGCTGCGCCGCACATTCGAGAGGTTGTGGCCGTCGCTGACCGACAGCACGAAATTCATCTCATGCACGCCCAGAGCGAGGCCGCGCTCGGCGCCGCGCGAGTTCGGGATCAGCGCCGACACCGTGAGGCCGGGCAAGCTCAGCGCGTGCTTCACCACCGCCTCGGCGTCGGCGAGCTGCGGCAGGAGCTTCGGTGGGACGAACGAGCTGACCTCGATCTCGCGCACCCCGGCGGCGTATTCGGCGTCGAGCCAGGCAAGCTTCGTCGCTGTCGGCATGATCTCGGCGATCGACTGCAGCCCGTCGCGCATGCCCACTTCGCGGATCTGTATGCCCTCAGCCATCGCTCTTCTCCTCGCCCGGACCAATCAGAACCTAGGCTTTGCCTGCCCGATCGGCAATATCGGCCAAGTCCGTCATTCCGGGGCCGCCCGGACGGGCGGAGACCGGAATCCATGAACACGGGTCTCTGGAATATGGATTCCGGGCTCGCCCCCTCTTTTGCGAGAGCTCGCGCCTAGTTGGGCGCATCTCTGATGCGCCGGGCGGCGCCCCGAAATGACCTCTGACGTCGCCCCGACGCTTGACAGCGGCGCCGGGGAACGCGTCACTCTGCGCTCGCCCTTTCCAAAGACGGAGCCGCCCCATGCTCGACGCCTATCTCTATACCGGCCGGCGCAGCCCGTTTGGCCGTCATGCCGGCGCGCTCGCGCGGCTGCGGCCCGACGACATGCTGGCCTCGGTCATCGCCAGGGTCGTCGCCGATAGCGGCTTCGCGCCGGACAAGATCGAGGATGTCGTGGTCGGCTGCGCCAACCAGGCCGGCGAGGACAGCCGCTGCGTCGCGCGCCATGCCGCGCTGGTCGCCGGCCTGCCGATCGAGATCCCCGGCTCGGTGTTGCAGCGCAATTGCGGCAGCGGCCTCAACGCGATCGCAATGGCGGCGCAGGCCGTCACCTGCGGCGAGGGCGATATCTTTGTCGCCGGCGGTGTCGAAAGCATGAGCCGCGCGCCGTTTGTGATGGGCAAGGCCGAGGCGCCGTTCAGCCGCGAAGCCAAGGTCTTCGACTCGACGATCGGGGCGCGTTTCCCGAACCCCAAGGTCGAGGGCCGCTACGGCGCCGACACGATGCCGGAGACCGCCGACAATCTCGCGCGCGACTACCAGATAAACCGCGAAGCGGCCGATGTCTTCGCCGCCGCCTCGCAAAGCAAATACGCCGCCGCCAAGGCCGACGGCTTCTATGCCGAGGAGATCATCGCGGTCGAGGTGCCGGGCGGCCGCGCCGGGCCGGTCACGGTCGCCGAAGACGAGCACCCGCGGCCGCAGACCGACATGGCGGCGCTCGCCAAATTGCGCCCGCTGTTCAAGGATGGCGTGACGACCGCCGGCAACGCGTCGGGTATCAATGACGGCGCCGTCGCGATGATCGTCGCGAGCCGCAAGGCAGGCGAGGCGGCCGGCGCGCAGCCCTTCGCGCGGATCCTGTCGAGCGCGGTCGCCGGGGTCGAGCCGCGCATCATGGGCTTCGGCCCGGTGCCGGCGGCGAAAAAGGCGCTGGAACGCGCCGGCCTGACGCTGAAGGACATCGATGTCATCGAGATCAACGAAGCCTTCGCGGCGCAGGTCTTGGCCTGTCTGCGCGGGCTCGAAGTCTCGTTCGACGACAGCCGCGTCAACCCGAATGGCGGCGCCATCGCGATCGGCCATCCGCTCGGCGCCTCCGGTCCGCGCATCGCGCTGACCGCGGCGCGCCAGCTTCACCGGACCGGCGGTAAATACGCGCTCGTCGCGATGTGCGTTGGCGTCGGCCAGGGCATCGCGGCGGTGCTCGAACGGGTTTAGCCACACCGCAAACCCTCCCCCGCAAGCGGGGGAGGGAGTCCAAGGCGGAGCCGAGGACGGGTGGGGACTAAAGTCATGAATATCGCAATCGGACAGCTGCGCCATCCAACTCCCGAGGCGCAGGCTCTGATCGCGGAATTGGACGAAGTGCTCGGCGCCGTCTACGAGCCCGGGCAGCGTCACGGCTATTCGATCGAGCAGATCTTCCAGCCGAATGTCCGCTTCTTCATCGCGCGACTTGAGGATGAGGCGGTCGGCTGCGGCGCGGTCGCGCTGTTCGACGGCTATGCCGAGGTCAAACGCATGTACACGCGCGAAGCGGCGCGCGGGCAGGGCGTCGGCAAGGCGCTCCTTGTCCGCATCGAGCAGGAGGCGCGCGATTCAGGCAAGCCGACCTTGCGCCTTGAAACCGGCACCCTTCAGGCCGTCGCCATTGGCCTCTACGAGCGATCCGGCTTTCGGCCCCGCGATGCCTTCGGACCTTACGCCATCTTGCCGTCGCACCGCATCGTGACCAGCCTCTTCTACGAAAAGCCACTGTAGCCTCTCACCCCAACCCTTGCCCCGCGGGCGGGGAAAGGGAGTTCCGGCAGTGCCGCTGCAAACCCTCGCCCCGCCTTTAGCGGGGAGAGGGTGCCTGAGGGCGCTAGCCCAAAGGCGGGTGAGGGGCAGATAGGCGGCAGATTAAGTATAGGAACGCCATTCCCATATTAGGCCCATGACCGACACACCGACTTTTGCCGTTCGGCCGAGCTTTCTCGGGATCGAAAAAAGCGATCCCGCGGCGGCGATCTGCATCGCCGGCATCCCCTACGATCTGGGCACCTCGAACCGCCCCGGCGCACGCTTCGGCCCCGCCGCGATCCGCCAGGCGAGCCGCATGCTGGTCGATGGCGACCACCCGATCGCCGGCACCGCCCCAGCCGAACGCGACATCGCCGACATCGGCGATTTCCGCATCGCCCACGGCGACATCCAGGGGACGCTCGCCGCGATCGAGGCGCAGGCCAAGCAGTTCCGGCACCTCGTCGCGCTCGGCGGCGATCACACCGTGACCTTGGCGCTGCTGCGCGCGCTCGCATCGCGCCCCGGCCCCGGCCAACATTCGCCCGGCCAACAACCGCCCGATCAACAGCCGCCCGCTCAACAACAGTTGGCGCTCGTGCATTTCGACGCGCATGTCGACACCTGGCCGGACAGTTTCGGCCAGCGCTTCGGGCACGGTTCGCCGTTCTATCACGCGATCGAGGAGGGGCTCGTCGACCCGCACCGCACAGTCCAGGTCGGCATCCGCTCGCCGATGGACCAGGATGTGCACGATTGGACGCGCTCGAAGGGCGTCTCGATCCTGTTCGCCGAAACCGTGCATCTGATGGGTCCGCAGGCCGTCGCCGAGCGCATCCGCGAGGTCGTCGGCGATGCGCCGGCCTATCTGAGCTTCGATGTCGATGCGCTCGACCCGGCCTTTGCGCCGGGCACCGGCACGCCGGAGATCGGCGGGCTTTTTACCTGGCAGGCGCAGGCGATCCTGCGCCGCCTCGCCGGGCTCGATTTCCGCGGCATGGATGTCGTCGAGGTGTCGCCGCCTTACGATGTCGCCGAGATCACTGCGCTCGCCGCGGCCACCTTTGCGTGGGAATACCTGGCGCTCCTAGCGCCGCGCGATTGAGGTGCGGAGTCTCAGGCCGGCATCGCCGTCGCCGGCGCGCTGGCATTGGCGTCGCCGCCCTGCCGAATCACCGCGATAATCTTCGAGTAATAGTACGCTGGCGCGACCGCGAATTGCTGCCGGATCTCCTCGACCGGTCGGCTCAACAGCGCCTCCCAATCGGCGCCGATCAGCCACTTCGCGCGGCGGCCGCGGCGGTAGCCCTCAAAGATTGCGCGCCGGATCGGCTGGCCCGGCCGCGCCTGCGAGATGCGCCGCGCGGCAAACAGCGCGATGACGGCAAAACCCAACTGCCCGGTCTGCGCATAGGAAAACGCGACGAGAGAGGCTTCGCCGAGCGGGTCGCGGCCGTAGCCGGTCACCACGTGCAGCAGATCATGTGTCTCGCGGTTGCGCTCGCGGAACCAGATGCTGTCATCGCTCGATTGCGGGATCGTCGAGACCTTGGCCAACCCTGCGGCCGACAGATTCTCGCTTGCCATGAACTCGTAATAGGCGCGGCCGAGCGTGCCGGCCGGCAATGCGTTGAGCGTGTCCCAATCCTCGAGCCGGTCGAACAGGCGGCGCCGCTCGGCCAGCGCCTGCCGTCCGAACTCTGTCGCGCGAAACCGCGCGAGCTGACGCTGCGTGGTCTTGCCGCGCAGCGCATCGATCAGCAAAAACACTTGTCGCGTGTCCTCGCGGTCGCGCAACAGGGCGCGGATAGCGCGGTAGGCAACGATCGGGTGACGCCGGGTATCGGTGATCTGTGACATGGTGAGCTCCCTCTCTCGGGCGCGATCGCATCAGGATGGGCATTGCTGACAATAATGTCAATAGACACCTATAAGGCGATATGGCCGCTTCGATAAAGCGGCTCCGCCGCACCCCGGAAGAGGCGCGTCGGCTGATCCTCGACACGGCGCAGGAACTGATCGTCCGCGCCGGCCCGGAAGGGTTGCGCCTGCAGGAGATCGCCGCCGCGGCCGGCATTTCGCATCCGCTGATCCTGCATCATTTCGGCAGCCGCGAAGGGCTCGTGCGCGCACTCGTCCAGCAGGCTGTCACCGAACTCCGCGACAAGCTGATCGCTGCGATGGGGTCGGAGGAGTATTCGCTGGAACAGCAGCTCGATCAGGTATTCGACGCGTTTCGCAACGGCCTCGCCCAACGTCTGGCCTGGCTCGCGACGATCGATCCCGAGGGCGAGGCGGCGGTCGCCGTGATGGTCCTGCGCGACATCGCCGACAGCCTCCATGTCCGCCGTGTCGCCGCTGCACCGCCCGGCTTGGCGCCCGCGCGGGCCGACAGCGAGATGGTGGTCCAGCTGATCGCCGTGGCGGCCTTCGGCGACGCGATCATCGGCCCGCGGCTGCGGCGCAGCGCCGGGCTGCCGCCGACGCGCGACAGCGAACGTCGCTTCCGGGCGTGGCTCGCCGCCTTGATCCGCGAGCATTCGGCGCCTGGCCCCCGGTGACAGGGAGCGGCGCGACGAAATTGCCACGTTTGCCGGGCAACCGTTACTGGAAATGCCGCGCGGCACTCCCGTTTCGCGTAAATAATTGAGTTACCAACTTTTTTCTTGCATTCCCAGCGCGATGCCCTATCTACCGCATCGACGCAAATCGCACGTGCCTAGAACCCCGTTTCTTTAGGGGTGCTGCTACGACGTAACGCGTCTCTTTCGGTCGAGCCGGCCACCCGTGGGCCGGTGTCCTTGAGGGATACGGATATGCTCCGGCACGCGATGCGAAGTACCCGCATGATTGTCTGACGCAGCGGAGCGTATCGCTCCGCGGCGGCATTCACCCTGTTCTTGTCACTCGGGCCTCGCGTCCGGGTGTCGCCTCCTTGTCTGAGGAGGATCGTGCGATGTCCAAGCCCCGCCTCGTGCTGCGCGCCCACGGCCGCAGCGTTCTTCCAACCATCGATGCCGTCGTCGCGCGCGAGCGGCCGGCCGAGCCGCTCGTGTGTGTGCGTCCGGCGGCGATCTCCGCTGCGTCGCGCCATTTCGTCGCGGCGTTCCCCGGCGACGTGCTCTACGCCGTGAAATGCAACCCCGAGCCGCGCGTGCTGCGCGCGGTATGGGCCGGCGGCGTGCATCATTTCGACTGCGCCTCGCTGGCGGAGATCGCGCTGGTCCGTAAGCTGCTGCCCGGCGCCGAGGTGCATTTCATGCACCCGGTGAAGGCGCGCCACGCGATCCATGCCGCGTTCCACGATCACGATGTCACCGATTTCGCGTTCGACAGCGCCGAGGAGCTCGAAAAAATCGTGCAAGAGACCGTGCCGGTCGGGTTGGTCGGCGCGCCGCCGACGCTCGGCCTCTTCGTGCGGCTCGCGGTGATCCAGGGCGGCGCCTACGATTTGTCGGGCAAGTTCGGCGTCGGCATCGATGAGGCGGCGGCATTGCTGCGCGCTGCCCGCCCGCATGCGGCTCGGCTCGGCATCGCCTTCCATGTCGGCTCGCAATGCCTCGATCCGGCAGCCTATGCCGCGGCACTGCAGCTGGCGGCCGCGGCGGTAGCGCAAGCAGAGGTCGCGGTCGATATCGTCGATGTCGGCGGGGGTTTTCCGGTCAGCTATCCGGACAGCGTGCCGCCGCCGCTCGATGCCTTTATGGCCGCGATCGCCGACGCGGCGCGTGCCTTCGAGGGTGTGAGGCTCTGGGCCGAGCCGGGCCGGGCGTTAGTCGCGCCCGGCGCGTCGGTCGTCGTGCAGGTTGAGCTGCGGCGCGGCGACGCGCTCTATGTCAATGACGGCGTCTACGGCAGCCTGAGCGACGCCGGACGGCCCGGCTTCCGCTTCCCGGCGCGCCGCATCCGCCCCGACACGGCTGCCGATGACAGCGTGCCGGCCCGTCCGTTTGCGCTGTACGGGCCAACCTGCGACAGCGCCGACCGCATGAATGGGCCGTTCCTGCTGCCCGAGGACATCGACGAGGGCGATTGGATCGAGCTGGGCCAGCTCGGCGCTTACGGTGCTTGCCTGCGCACCCGCTTCAACGGCTTCGAGGGCGGCGCGACCGTCGAGGTCGCCGACCGGCCCTTGCTGGCGACGCCCGGATACGACGATTGAAGCGTTCCGGCGCCAGCTCATTGCGGCGAAAGAGGCGAGGGTACCCGTCACTCGCCCGCCGTCGTATCTGAGAGCCGGTCCCTGAATTTAGCTGGCGGGATCGCCACTCACTCCGCCGCGTTCTTGCGGCCGTAGCGGCGGACGCGCAGATCGGCCTGCTCCTTGTGGCCCCAGAAGCGCTCGATCGCGCACAGCCGGCTGCAATATTCGCCGATCATCGCGCTCGCCTCCGGCGTCTTCACTTCCTGGTAGGTGCAGGTCTTCAGGAATTTTCCGACCCAGAGCCCGCCGGTGTAGCGCGCCGCGCCTTTCGTCGGCAGCGTGTGGTTTGTCCCGATGACCTTGTCGCCGTAGGAGACGTTGGTCTCCGGCCCGAGAAACAGCGCGCCGTAATTCGTTAGCCGGTCGAGATAGCGCCGGGGCTCCCGGCACAGCACCTCGACATGCTCGGCGGCAATGCGGTCCGCCGCGGCGATCATCTCGTCCTCGTCGGCGCACAAGATCACCTCGCCGTAGTCGCGCCAGGCGACGCCCGCCACGTCGGCGGTCTGCAATACATGCAGCTGTCGCGCGATTTCGTGGATCGTGTCGTGTGCAAGCTTCTCGGAAGTGGTGAGCAATATGGCCGGCGAGGTCGGCCCGTGTTCGGCCTGGCCCAGCAGATCGGTCGCGCACATCTCGGCGTCGGCTGTGTCGTCGGCGATGACGAGGATCTCCGTCGGGCCGGCGAACAGATCGATGCCGACCTTGCCGTACAGCTGCCGCTTTGCTTCCGCCACGTAAGCGTTGCCCGGCCCGACCAGCATGTCGACCGGCGCGAAACTTTCGGTGCCGAGCGCCATCGCCGCAACCGCCTGCACGCCGCCGAGCACATGGATGTCGTCGGCGCCGCCGAGATGCATCGCCGCGATGGTCTCGGGGTGCGGGCCGCCCCGGTTCGGCGGCGTGCACGCCGTGATGTGCCCGACCCCGGCGACCCGCGCCGTGACGATCGACATATGCGCCGAGGCGACCATCGGATAGCGCCCGCCTGGCACATAGCAGCCGACCCGGCCGACCGGAATGTGCCGGTGACCGAGAATGACACCGGGCAGCGTCTCGACCTCGACATCCTTCATCGAGGCGCGTTGGATCTCGGCGAAATTGCGGATCTGCGCCTGTGCGAATTTGATGTCGTCGATCGTCTGCGGCGACACCTGCGCGACAAGGGCGCGGATCTCGTCTTCTGAAAGACGGAAGTTCGGCGGCGACCATTTGTCGAACTTCTCGGACAATTCGCGCACCGCGGCATCGCCGCGCGCTTTCACATCCGCGACGATCGCCTCGACCGCCGCGCGCGTCTTTGCATCGGCTTCTTCCTGCTGGCCGGCCAGTGCCGCCGTTTTGATGTGACGCGGCATTGTCTTCTCCTATTCAATGACCTCGTTGGCCTGTGCCAATAATGTCTGCGGCACGGCGAGATCGAGCCGCTTCGCCGTCCTCAAGTTGATCGCCAGCTCGAAGGTATTGGATTGGATGACCGGCAATTCGGTCGGCGCCGCGCCATCGAGAATGCGCCCGACGTAGAGGCCGGCCTGACGATACCCGTAGACGAGGCTCGCGCCATAGCTGATCAACCCGCCCGCCAGCACAAAGTCGCGCTGGGTGTAAAACGCCGGCAAACCGTACCGCCCCGCGAGCCGGACGATCTGATTGCGCCGGCTGAAAAAAAACGGGTCGGGAGCGACGAAGAGCGCATCCGGACGGAAATCCGGAAAACTGGCAAACGCGGCGTCGATATCGCGTTCACTGGTCGCTTTTGCGATCTGGACCGCCTGCCCCAGCGAACGCGCCGTCTGTTGCAGATCGGTCAGCTGGTTCGCCGAGTTCGGGTTGTTCGTGTTCAGCAATACTGCCAGCAACGTTATGTTCGGCACGGCTTCGCGCAATAGCGAGAGGCGCTTCCCGGTCAGATCGGCGGCGGCGATGCTGATCCCCGTCGCGTTTCCGCTGGGCGTTCCAGCAGCGCCGCTGCCAAATGGGTCACCGCCGCTGATGAATACGATCGGGATCGTGCGGGTTGCGGCTTTGACGGCCCGAGCGGGGGCGCCGCCGCCGGCGACGATGACCGCCGCTTGCCGGCGTACCAGATCGAGCGCCAGCGACGGCACCAGATCGTAGTGACCTTCAGCCCAGCGGAAATCGATCGCGATGTTCCGGCCGACGATATAACCGGCCTCGCGCAGCCCGTCGCGAAAGGCCGCGACGATATTCGCGAATGGCCCCGGTGACCCGCTATGCAGAAACCCGATGACCGGTAGCGCTTGCTGCTGCGCACGCCCTGCAGCGGACCAGGTGCTCGCCGCCGCCCCAACTCCGAGTATGAGGTCGCGCCGGCGCATGACTTTACCAGGCAGTCCAGCCGCCATCGACCAGCAGCGATGAGCCGGTCACAAGGCTCGCGGCGGGCGAAGCAAGAAACACGACCGCGTTCGCCACTTCCTCGACGGTGCCGATGCGGCCCAGCGGAATGCGGTCGACGACCCATTGCTTGAATTCGGGGTTGGCGAAAAACGGCTCGGTCAGCGGTGTCGTGACAAAGGTCGGCGCGATCGACACGACGCGCACGCCGTTTGGCGCCAGTTCCGCTGCCATCGCCTTGGTCAGCCCTTCGAGCGCGTGCTTCGTCATGACATAGACAGTGCGGTCGCGCTCCGATCCGACATGCCCCATTTGCGACGACATGTTGATGACGACACCGCTGCCGCCCTCAACCATCAGCCGCGCCGCACTCTGCGCCACGGTGAAAGCCGCTTTGATGTTCAGCGCGATCATGCGGTCGAGTGTCGCCTCGTCCACCTCGAGGAACGGCTGCGGCCGGTTCACTCCGGCATTGTTGACCAGGACGTCGAGACGCGAGAGCCCGCCGATCTTTTCCCGCATCGCGGTGCCGTCCGTGACATCGAACGGGAGTACGCGCGCGCCGCCGCCGCGCCCGGTAATCTCACCGGCGACCGCCTCCAATTCCGCCGGGGTGCGGCTGTTCAGGATCACCTCGGCGCCGGCATCCGTTAACGCCAGTGCGATCGCCCGCCCGATGCCGCGCCCGGCGCCGGTCACCAGCGCAATCTTGCCATCGAGCCGGAAGGCTTTGTCGGGTGAAGGCACGCGGAAGCTCTCTTTCACCCGTCGCGACGCAGGCCGATGTCGCGGCGGCAAAACCCTTCCGGCCAGTCGATCTTGTCGACCGCGCCATAGGCGCGCCCGCTCGCCGCGGCGAGATCTTCGCCTAGGGCCGCGATCCCAAGTACCCGACCACCATCGGCCAGCAGCCTGTCGCCATCGCGCTTCGTGCCGGCGTGGAAGATCTTCACGTCTCGGTCGCTCGCTGCATTATTTAGGCCGCGGATCTCGGTTCCACGCAGCGGCTCGTCCGGATAACCCTTGGCCGCCATCACGACGCACAGCGCCGCCTCGTCGTACCAGCGCAGATCGACTTCCTTGAGAATGCCGTCGCGCGTTGCGATCAAGGCCGGCACGATGTCGCTCATCAGGCGCATCATCAGAACCTGGCATTCCGGATCGCCGAAGCGGACGTTGTACTCCAGCAATTTTGGCCCTGCTTCGGTCAGCATCAGCCCGGCAAAGAGCACCCCCTTGAAGGGCCGCCCGTCGCGCTGCATCGCGCGCACGGTCGGCAGGATGATGCGGTCCATGACGACGCCTTCGAGCGCCGGCGTCACGAGCGGCGTCGGCGAAAACGCGCCCATGCCGCCGGTATTGGGACCGGTATCGCCGTCGCCGACCCGCTTGTGGTCTTGCGCCGCGATCAGCGGCAACGCGTTCATGCCGTCGACCAGTGCGAAAAAGCTCGCTTCTTCGCCCTGCAGAAACTCTTCGACGACGATCTCGGCTCCAGCAGCGCCAAACCTTCCTTCGCCGAGAGCCGCATCGACCGCGGCATGGGCCTCGGCAACCGTCGCGGCGACTGTCACGCCCTTGCCGGCGGCGAGCCCGTCGGCCTTGACCACGATCGGCGCGCCCTGCTCGGCGATGTACGCTCTAGCGGCGGCGGCATCGCGAAATCGGCGATAGGCGGCGGTCGGGATCCCCTCGCGCGCGCACAAATCCTTGACGAAACCCTTCGAGCCTTCGAGCGCGGCGGCGGCCTTGCTCGGCCCGAACGCGGCGATCCCCTCCGCTTCGAGCGCATCGACGAGCCCGGCAACAAGCGGTGCTTCCGGCCCGACCACGACAAAATCAATGGCGGCCTTCTTACAGAATGCGATAAGCCCCGCGGTGTCGGTGGCCGGGACCGGCACGCATTCCGCGTCCTCGGCGATGCCAGCATTGCCCGGCGCGCAATAAACCTGGTCGACGAGCGGCGAGGCACCGATCGCCCATGCCAGCGCATGCTCGCGTCCGCCTGACCCGACGACCAGCACCCGCATCGCTAGCGGTCTCGAAGCTCGTCATTCCGGGGCCGCCCCAAAGGCGGAGCCCGGAATCCATATTCCAGAGGCCCGTATTCATGGATTCCGGGCACTCGGCTGCGCCGAGCCCCGGAATGACGCCATCTGGCTGGTTGGAGCAACAATTGCACCCGCATTCGCTCTTGCTCCCCGGCTCCGGTAATATGGCGCGATGAACGACCAGCCACTCGACGCAGCGACCGCCTGGGGCGAACCCGCGCGAGCGAACCTGCCGGAGTATACCGTCTCCGAGCTGTCGCTGGCATTGAAGCGCTCGGTCGAGGAGAATTTTTCGCATGTCCGGGTGCGCGGCGAGATCTCGGGCTACAAGCGGCACAGTTCCGGCCACTGCTATTTCGTGCTGAAGGACGCCGACGCCGCCCTCGACGCGGTGTGCTGGCGGCAGACCGCAATCCGTCTGCCGATCCGCCCCGAGGACGGCATGGAGGTCGTCTGCACCGGCCGGCTGACGACCTATCCCGGCCGCTCCAAATACCAGCTCATCGTCGATTCGATCGCGCTGGCCGGCATCGGCGCATTGCTTCGTATTCTGGAAGAGCGTCGCCAGCGTCTCGCCGCCGAGGGCCTGTTCGCCTCCGAGCGCAAGAAGAGATTGCCGTTCCTGCCGGAGATCATCGGCGTCGTGACCTCGCCGAGCGGTGCGGTCATCCGGGACATCCTGCACCGCCTCGCCGACCGCTTCCCGCGCCGCGTGCTGGTCTGGCCGGTGGCGGTGCAGGGTGACGGGGCTGCGGCGCAGATTGCCGCCTCGATCGCCGGGTTCAACCGCCTCTCGGCGAATGGTCCCGTACCGCGCCCCGATCTGCTGATCGTCGCGCGCGGCGGCGGCAGCCTCGAAGATTTGATGCCGTTCAACGAGGAGATCGTCGTGCGCGCCGCCGCGGCCTCGGCGATCCCGCTGATCTCCGCGGTCGGGCACGAGACCGACACGACATTGATCGACCACGCCAGCGACCGACGCGCCCCGACCCCGACCGCGGCGGCCGAGATGGCGGTGCCGGTCCGCCTCGATTTGATCGCTGAGCTCAACACGAAGACCGCGCGGCTCACCGGCGGCCTCTCGCGGCTCTTTACTGAACAGCGGCTGCATCTCGGCGGGCTGGCGCGCGGGCTGCCAGATCCGCAGGACCTGCTCGGCGGCGCGGCGCAGCGGCTCGACGACCGCACCGAGCGACTGCGGCTGGCGATCAGTGGCCGCTTCGCCGCAATCCGCCAGCGCATGGATCTCGCCGCGGCGCGGCTGCGCCCCGCCGCGCTCGCCGCCGATGTCCGCCGTTCCCGTGATCGGCTAACCGAAATCGAGCCACGCCTCGCCGCCGCGATGACGCGCTCGCTGTCCGGAAAGCATGACGCGCTCGACAATTTCAGCGGCCGCCTAACGACCCATTCCGAGCGGCACGAAAGTCTGTTGGCGCGCGGCTACGTCGTCGTCCGCGATGCCGCCGAGAAGGTCGTCACCGATGCCGTGAAGGTGAAGCCGAATACCGCCCTCGAGCTTGAATTCTACGACGGCAAGGTCGGCGCCATCGCCGGCGGCTCGCGCCGTCCGGTGAAGCGTACCGTGCCGCCGATCGGGCAGGGCGATCTGTTCAAGGAGCCGTAGCCAATGCGTCCTTCCGGCCGTGCCCCCGAGACAATGCGCCAGATCAGCCTCGAACCGGGCGTCGCGAAATACGCTGAGGGATCGTGCCTTGCCCGCTTCGGCGACACCCATGTGTTGTGCATGGCGACCGTCGAGGAACGCGTGCCGCCGTTTCTGCGCAACACCGGGCGCGGCTGGGTCACCGCCGAATACGGCATGCTGCCGCGCTCGACGCATACCCGCACCGACCGCGAGGCGGCACGCGGTCGGCAGAGCGGCCGCACCCAGGAGATCCAGCGGCTGATTGGGCGCAGCCTGCGCGCCGTCACCGATCTCGCCGCGCTCGGCGAACGCCAGATCCGCATCGACTGCGATGTTTTGCAAGCGGATGGGGGGACTCGCACGGCGGCGATCACCGGCAGCTATGTCGCGTTGCACCAGGCATTGGCGAAATTTATCGCCGCCGGGCTGCTCCCGGGCTTGCCGCTCAACGACAGCGTCGCGGCGGTCTCCTGCGGCATCGTCGAGGGGATGCCGGTCCTCGATCTCGATTACGCCGAGGATTCGACGGCCGAGACCGATGCCAATTTTGTACTGACCGGCGGCGGCGGCATCGTCGAGATCCAGGCGACTGCCGAGGCAACGCCCTTCGACGATACGAGCTTCGCCCGGATGCTCGCGCTCGCCCGCGCCGGGATCGATGAATTGACGCGGGCTCAGCGCGCCGCGCTCGGGCTCTGAGCCTCATGCCGCGCCATCTCCGGCCCGGCGAGACGCTGGTCATCGCCAGCCATAACCCCGGCAAGGTCGCCGAGATCGGCGCGTTGCTGGCGCCCTTTCGGGTCGAGGCGCTCGGCGCCACGGCGCTCGGCCTGCCGGAGCCCGAAGAGACCGGCACGACATTCGAAGCCAATGCCGAGCTGAAAGCGCGCGCCGCGGCCGAGGCGAGCGGCCTGCCGTCGCTGGCCGACGATTCCGGTCTCGTCGTGCCGGCCTTGGGCGGCGCGCCCGGTATCTATTCGGCGCGCTGGGCCGGCCCCACAAAGGATTTCCGCATCGCAATGGAACGCGTGCAGCAGGAACTCGGGGACAAAGACCGGCAAGCGCATTTCGTCGCAGTGCTCTCCCTTTGCTGGCCAGACGGCGAGATCGCGACGTTTCGCGGCGAAGTCTACGGCCGGTTGACTTGGCCGCCGCGCGGCGAGCGCGGCTTCGGCTACGACCCCATATTCATCGCCGATGGCTATGACGAAACCTTCGGCGAACTCGACCCCGACCTCAAACACCGGATCAGCCACCGGGCCCTCGCCTTCGCAAAGCTCGTCGAAGCGTGCTTTGAAGGCTGAAGCGGCAGTGGTCGGAGCGCGGGCGTCCCGCCCGCATCCCGGCGAGCAGAAAGTACATGTGGGCATCGGGGCTGGATCGGAGCCGTGCGTAATTCGACTGCTCGCTGCGCTCGCGCTCAGGATGAGGTTCTTTCTTTAATGCCATCAAACATTTCACCTCATCCTGAGGAGGCGTGCGTAGCGCGCCGTCTCGAAGGACGCAAAGCGCCGTTGCAGCAACGCCGTTCACCCCTCGCGGTCTATATCCATTGGCCGTTCTGCCGCTCGAAATGCCCGTATTGCGACTTCAACAGCCATGTCCGCGAAACGAGCGACGACGCGCGCTGGACTCGCGCGCTGCTCGCCGATCTGGAGCGCCAGACAGAGCTGGGGCCGGATCGCGAAATCGTCTCGATCTTCTTCGGCGGCGGCACGCCGTCGCTGATGCCGCCTGAAACGGTCGCAGCATTGATCGAGCGGGTAAAAGCAAGATGGCCGGTCGCGCCCGATCTGGAAGTGACGCTCGAAGCCAACCCGAACTCGGCCGAAGCCGAGCGCTTCGGCAAATTCGCCGTGGCTGGGGTGAACCGCCTGTCGCTTGGCGTGCAGGCGCTCGACCCAGTTGCGTTGCAATTTCTCGGGCGCGGTCATGACCGCGAAGAGGCGGTTGCCGCGATCGCGCTCGCCCGCGACACCTTTCCCCGCTACTCGTTCGACCTGATCTATGCACGTCCCGGTCAGGGCGTCGCGGCGTGGGAAGCCGAGCTTGCCGAGGCGCTAGCCATCGCCGGCTCGCATCTCTCGCTTTACCAGCTGACGATCGAGCCCGGCACCGCCTTCGGCAACCGCGCCGGGCGAGGCGAGATCCTCGCCGCCGACGAGGATACCGCCGCCACCCTGTTCGAATTGACTCAGGCGCGGCTCGACGCCGCCGGCATGCCGGCCTATGAAATCTCCAATCACGCCCGGCCGGGCGCCGAATGCCGGCATAACCTCGCCTATTGGCGCTACGAAGACTATCTCGGCATCGGCCCCGGCGCGCATGGCCGCGTGACGCGTGATGGCGGCAAGGTGGCGTCGCAGCAGCGGCGCGCGCCGGAAGCCTGGCTCGCGGCGGTCGAGGAGACCGGTTCGGCGATCGAAACGATGACGCCGGTCCCGCGCGAGACAGCAGTCGAAGAATTGCTGATGATGGGACTCCGCCTCGCGGAAGGTGTGTCGCGCGCCCGCCTCGAAGAACTGGCCGAGCGCAGCACCGAGAAGCTGTTCGGGCCAAGCCTCCTCCGCCTCGTCGACGGCGGGTTCCTGCGCCTCGACGATCAACGCCTCGTCGCGACCGCCGCCGGCCGCCAGCGCCTCAACGCAGTGCTGGCGACGCTTCTCGCCTGAACCAAAGCCCGATCAATACACGAAATCGCGGAAATCGTGCGGCGCCGGGCTGATCACGACCGGCCCTTGCGGCTGCACTTCGAGCACCGCGAGGCCGCGCTGCACGAGGCCCTGCGGCGTGAAGCGAAACAGCCCGTCGACGCCGGTAAAGCCGCTCGGGTTGAGGATCGCGTCATGCGAGAACGGCGCGGGCCCACCCGCCTTGGCCAACACCGCGGCGAGCGCTGCCGCGTCGAAGGCGAGCGAGGCGAGGCGCGGCGGCGGATGCCCGTAGGTCGCCTGAAATCGGCTCTCGAATTCGCGCCGCTGCTCGGGCGGCGACGCGGCGAACCAGCCGCCGATGAGCGCCGGTTCGCCGGCGATCGAGGGATCGTCCCACAACCCGCTGCCGAGCAAATGAACCTGCGGCTCCGCGAGGCCGGCCTGTTTGAGTCGCCGCGCGATCTGCTTCAATGACTCGCCACCCTCGGGCAGCAACAGCGCGTCGAAGCCCGCGCCCGGTTCGGCTCCGGGCGCGGCTGCAGTTGACGCGCCGCCGGCCAACCGCTGGATCGCCGCCGCGGCATCGCCCGAGCGCGGGTCGAACGACTCGGTCTTGATGACGGTCGCGCCTGCCTGGCCGGCCGTCTCTCGCAGCGCATCGGCCATCAGCCTTCCGTATTCGGTGTTCGGCGTCAGCGCCGCAAACCGCGTCAGCCCGCGTTCGCGCGCGAACGAAACTTCGCGCGCCACCTCCTGGCGCGGCAGAAATCCCATCAAAAAGACGTTGTCGCCGGCGAGCTGCGTCGCCGTCGAAAACGCGATGACATTGACTCTCGCCTCGGCTGCGACAGGTTTTACCGCATCGACCTCGGCGGCGAGCAGCGGGCCGATGATCAGCTGCGCGCCATCGGCCAGTGCCGCGCGCGCCGCGCCCGCGGCGCCATCCGGCGTACCGCTGGTATCGCGCGGCACCAAGGTCAGGCGGTCATTGCCGGTCGTAAACAGCGCCATTTGCGCGGCTTCGAGCATTGCCTTGCCCAAATCGGCGTTGGCGCCGGACAGCGGCAGCAGCACCGCAACCTTGACCGGCCCCGCTGCGCCCGGTGGTGGCGAGCCGGGCGGCGGCATGGCCGGTCCCGCGTCGGGCGGTTGCAGCGCTCCTCTCGGCCCCGCTACCATGGGCCCCGGCGTACAGGCCGCCAGCCCGAGCAGCAGCAAGACGAGAGCCGGAATCGGTGAGCCGAACCGCGAAAAACGCCAGCGCTGCACAGAGGGTCTCCGGCAAGAATGCGAGTGCGGGGCGCGACCCTAACCAGCGCATTCGGCCAAGTAAACCCGCCGTGACGCGATCAGTGCGTTCGTTGCGGCACGGCGCAATCAGCGATGCCGTCATCGACCCGGCCGGATGGGCTCCCGAGCACGAATTGTCTCCTGGACTGCACCTCGTTGCGACGCCGATCGGCAATCTGGGCGACGTGACGTTGCGGGCCTTGTGGGTGTTGCGCCATGCCGATCGCATTCTGTGCGAGGACACGCGCGTGACGGCGCGGCTGCTCTCCCGCTTCGGCATCGCGACGCCGCTCAGCCCGTATCACGACCACAATGCCGACCGCGTGCGGCCGGCCATATTGGCGGCCTTGGGCCGCGGCGAGAAAATAGCGCTGGTGTCGGATGCCGGTACGCCGCTGGTCTCCGATCCCGGCTTCAAGCTGGTGCGCGCGGCGCTTGCGGAGCACCTGCCGGTCACTGCGGCCCCGGGTCCCTCGGCGGCGCTGACTGCGCTTATCCTGTCCGGCCTGCCTCCCGAAGTGTTCCTGTTCGCCGGCTTCCTGCCGCCGCGCTCGGCGGCGCGCCGTCGCGCGCTTGAGCAATGGACGAGGCTCGCCGCGACGCTGGTGTTTTTCGAAGGGCCGTCGCGGCTCGCGGCGTCGCTGGCCGACATGGCCGAGATCCTCGGCGGCCGTGATGCGGCCGTTACCCGCGAAATGACCAAGCGGCACGAGGAAATCCGCCGCGGCCGTCTGTCCGAGCTGGCCGAACACTATGAGACAATGGGTCCGCCGCGCGGCGAGGTCGTCATTGTCGTCGGACCGCCTGAAATGGCGCCGCCGGCGGAGGCCGATATCGACGCACGCCTCGACGAGGTGCTCGAAACCCACAGTTTGCACGATGCGGTTGCACGCCTAGCCACCGAAACCGGGCTCGCGCGCCGTGTCCTCTACGACCGCGCTCTCGAGCTGCAGCGCAAGAGGCCGCGAGAATGAATGCCGCCGCCCGCCGCCGCCGCGCGACGCCACCCCGTCCCGAGCGCCGGAAGGCCGAGCGCCGCGGCCGCTTCGCCGAGTTTCTGTGCCGCTGGCATCTGCGCTTGCGCGGCTGGCATATCGTCGCCAGTCACTGGCGCTGCCCGTCGGGCGAGATCGATATTCTCGCGCGACGCGGCCGGGTATTGGCGATTATCGAGGTCAAGGCGCGGCGCGATCTCGCGACGGCCGCGGAGTCGGTATTGCCGCGGCAGCGTCGGCGCATTGCGCGGGCCGCCTCCGCCTTTCTGATGACGCGGCCCGACCTCGCCGTGCTGACGCTCCGATTCGACGTAATGCTGGTCGCCCCGCCGCGTCCGCCGCGCCACCTGGCCGGAATGTGGCGCAGCGATGAGTAAAGTCGGCTGCGCAGCGGGGGCATCATCTCGCCCGGCGGGTGCGGGCCAACCCATTGCCGCAACACCCCTATTCGGCCGGACCGCCACCGCCCGCACATAGCGTATTCGCGGCGATACCCGAAATTGCCACGCCGCCCGCTCTTGCGGCCGCTAGGGAAAATTCCACAATGCCCGCGGTCTACGGCGTGGGGGGAACATGTCGCGGCTCAATTCCGTGCGGCTCAATTCGATGCGGCTCAATTCGATGCGGCTCAATTCGATATTGTGCGTCCTTTGCATTGTCGCGCTGCCGGGGATGCTCGGCGGTTGCGCCGGGGTGCTGGTTGTTGGTGGGCTCGCAGGGGCAGCCGGCGGCGGTTATGCCGCCGCGCAGGAGCGGGGCGTTGGCGGGGCGGCCGGCGATTTCGAGCTCCAGACCAACATCGAAGGCGCTTTCGTCGATGCCGGTCCGGGGCTGCAAGAGGGCATCACGACGAGCGTCTTTCAGGGCCGCGTGCTGCTGACCGGCCACGTCGCGACGCCGGACATGAAAGCGCGCGCCGCGCAGGTCGCCAGCCGCATTGCCGGCGTCCGTGCGCTTTACGATGAGGTGGAAGTCACGCCGCCCGGCTCGACCTGGGACGGCGCCAAGGATTCCTGGATCACCGCCCGGCTTCGCTCGGAAATGATGCTCGATCCTGACGTTCGCTCGGGCAACTACACGATCGACACGAGTAACGGCTCGGTGTACCTGATCGGCTCGGCGCGCAGCCCGGCCGAGCTTGAACTGGCCACCCGTATCGCCCGTTACATCCCAGGAGTGAAGCGGGTTGTCTCTTATGTCGAGCTGCGCACGGGCGCGCCGATAGCGGAGCGGCCGCCCGGCTCGGGTCCCGCGCCCGCGCCTGCACCAGTCAGCAGCGGGGGTGGGAATGGCCTCGGGACGGCGCCGCGCTCCGCGCCGATCGAGGTGCAGAAGCTGTGATACTTTGCGGCGGCGATGAGCGAACTGCCTGAGGTCTTCGATCCCGAAGAATGCGCCCGCTATCTGCGCGAGCTTGGCGCCGACGGATCGTCGATCCTGCCAATTGGCGAGGCGGCGCTGGCGCTTGCCTCGTTTGAGCGGCCGCGGGTCGGGCTCGGCCGCTACCGGCAGCATCTTGCCGCGCTCGCCCGCGACGTCGGCCGGCATGCGGGTGCTGCTGGCGATCTCGCCGCCCGCGCCCAGGCGCTCAACGAGATCATCCTCTTGAAATACGGCTACGGCGGCGACGAGCTGACTTACGACGATCTGCAGAATGCCAATCTGATGCGGGTCGTCGATCGCCGCAAAGGCCTGCCGGTGGCACTCGGCATCCTCTACTTGCATACCGCGCGTGCGCAAGGCTGGGACAGCGTCGGCCTCGCCTTTCCCGGCCATTTCCTGATCCGGCTCGGAGACGGCGCCGAGCGGCTGATACTGGATCCTTTCCATGGCGGGCAGATTTGTGGAGCGGCGCTGCTCCGCGATCTGCTCAAGGCGACCACGGGGCATGACACCGAACTGACGCCAGAGCATTACGCGCCGGTCAGCGACTGTGACGTGCTGCTGCGCCTTCAGAACAACCTTAAATCGCGCCTCTTGCAGGCCGGCCGCCACGAGCAGGCGCTGCGCGTCATCGATACGATGCTATTGCTGGCGCCCAATCTCGCCGAATTGTGGCACGAGTCGGGGATGCTGCATGCCCGCCTCGGCAACATGCTGGCATCCGTCGCCGCGCTCGAGGAATACGTCCGGCGCGCCCCCGACGGCACGGCGCGCCACCAGGCCGCTGCTGTCCTGCAGCAGCTCAAATCAAAGCTGAACTAACGCAGCATCTCGGTTAGACTGCTGGCGTTCGTCGGCATCTCCGTCATACGTTTTGGCGTGGATCATGACACGCTTCGACGCTGCCGCGGAACCGGCCGTCGCCGTTCTGCAACGGCCGGGTCGAGCGCCCCAGCCTTCTAAGCCTAGTCTCCTGACGCCGACGCCGCCGGGGTGAACCGGGTATCGCCCCAGTTTCTGCTGCCGACCGTCAGCCTGACCGGTGTCGTCAGGCCTTTGGCAAATTCCGGCTGCTCGGGGGCGCTTGGCGGCGGGCTTGGCTTGTATTTCCGGGTAAACGCATCCGCCGCCTGCTCGATGACATTAACCTCGCTCAGCTCGGCATCGATCGCCTTCAGCTCTTCCGCATGACGGGCCTCGAGGGCCCTCAGCTCTTCGGCATGCTGGTCCTCAGCGGTAGCGCGGCGCTGAATCAACTCGTTCTTGGCGCGGAGGATGTCGTCGGGGGTGAGGGTCCACATGGTCGCTGATCCTGAGTTGATTGGTGAGTTGTCCGCTTCGGCTGTCGGCAAGCTTTGTTCTCGGCTTGGCGGCAGGCGATCTATCCTGATGGCTACTCGAGGTGGCGTGTTCATTGGTCGATCCAGACGTCGGTGAGGTCCTGTCCGAGGAAGTGGCTGGGGGTGATGTTCCAGCCCTTGAGCTTGGCGGAGGTCGCGACGATGCGGTTCCACCACAAGAGCGGCACGGTATAGGCCTC
>Ga0185299_10000526_pt1 | contig 100317 bp, 83 predicted proteins | sample PaiPotPPA55metaG_FD_128002 | JGI IMG/M metagenome (GOLD analysis project Ga0185299, IMG submission 128002) | Iron sulfur acid spring bacterial and archeal communities from Banff, Canada, to study Microbial Dark Matter (Phase II) - Paint Pots PPA... ... | reverse complement strand
GCTTCGGAAGCCAAGAGAGAGGCCCAATCTACGTGAGTCTTCATAGCCACTCTCCGAATAGTTGCGACAAACCGTCTTTCAGGGATTGAAAGTGTGCCTTTTCGAGCGCTTCGTATCTGTCGTTTGGCAAGAATCCTTTTAGCTCAGCCCGACAAAGGCCGTCTGTAACACTTGCAATGCGCTCCGCAATTTGTTCTTGATCGATATTTCCCAAAAGGAGATCCGCCAGATGATCGCGTAAATGACCGTTGAGTTTGGCACCTCGATCGAGGAGAAATCGGATGTCGTATGCGTCTCTGGCTTTTACAACCCTTCTGAGCAAGAACGCTTCCGCCTTTTGGAGCAGGAGGTGGTCTCTCGATACAAATTTGACATTCGCCGTGTCGGGTGTTCCCAGCCCCTCCATCATTTGCTCGTCGATTCCGGATTCAATCACGGATCCCATGCGATTTAGATCGATCGTAAATAAGACTCCGCCTTCCGGAGAGGACACGCCAATTTTGAGAAAGTCCTGATCGGACCGAAACACGTTCACTCCTAAAGGATGTCGTTCAAGCAGTTTCGCCAGGGGTTCTAATCCTTGGCGTAGGACGTCTGCCACTTGCTCGACAGGAGGCAGATCTCCCCGGAGGTGCAAATCCAAGTCGGCCGAATGCCGTACGCTGTCTTGGAACAGCACTAGGTTCGCTCCTCCGTAGAGAATGAAGGATTCTGGCCACTGCCGGAACACAACAGTGGCAGCCTCCCTCATGAGAGCAATGACCCGGGCTTGCCCGTCAGAGAAGCCCTTTCCGCGCAATGTCTCCAGTTGTTCAGCTAGATTCACTTATCTTTGTGAACTCCCCGCACGACTATACTCATGGTTCTGCTCACAACATACATTTATGTATGTAAAAAGGATCGTAATCTAATTGTGAGCCACTGTACATACATATTTGTAAACTCTTGTCTAGGAGGTTCGGGAAGACGCATGGTATATATACCATGCGTCTTCCCTGCCTGGTTTACTAGACCCTCTCCGCTGGAGGTATGTATACCTCCAGCCGAAGCTAGCTTCGAGGTGGTCTTGTGCCGCCCCTGAAAAACTCCCATCGAATGGCGCTGGATGCATACTTCGATGGAAACAAACACTGCGCCTTCAACCTCGATGGGTTATCCGACTTGATTGCTGGAAATAGAGCCACATGGGGCTTTCCCAAGTCTTGGTCGATACAACATATCTCTCGAATCTTACTAGAGGGCGGATGGTTGCGAACAGTTTCCTTAACGTCAGACTTATACAGGTCGAAAACCCGATTTGCATCCAGACTTGCGTCACGATTTCAAATCGCTTTGTCAATTAAGAGGGGTTCATATCTGTCTCACGGAACAGCAGCGTCCCTGCATTCACTCATCGAGGCGGACGCCAGCATAACCTACGTCAATAAAGAGCAATCGCCAAAAAACCCGACCCGAAACTTGTCGCAGGACAGCATCGACCGCGCGTTCCTTCGACCGCCAAGAGAGTCCAACTACCGCTTCTGGCAGATGGATCCGCAAAATGCCACGCAGTATGTAATATTGAACGGCAAGTCCTCGCATGATTTGGGCGTTGAATGGACGGAGCGCGCTGAATTTGGACGACTGCGTTGTTCAAATCTCGAAAGGACGCTCGTGGACCTCGCAGTTCGGCCACAGTACTCAGGAGGTTCTTCATTAGTTCTCAGCGCATACCTCAAAGCCAAGGCAAATGTGGACGTAAATCGGCTCGCATACACACTCGAACAATTGAATTACGCACATCCCTACCATCAGGCAATCGGATTTCTTATGGCTAGAGCCGGATTTGAGCGGAGTGAATATGAACTGTTTAAGAAGCCGGGGCTGAAGTACAACTTCTATCTCAAGTATGGAATGGCAAAACCGTTGTACGATCCTGACTGGAAACTTTACTACCCGCAGGATCTCCATCTCTGAATGCCATTATCACCGGTCATGGGTGGAGGCACACCGTGTTTACTTGACCGTCGCCGTCTCGGTGTCCCTGAACTGATCGGCTTCCGCAAATCGAAAATCTACATCACACGTTAGGCCCACGCCTTCGGCCACCAGCCTTGGAAGATTGCGCCGCCAATAAGCTCCTTGTTCCAAGATCGCGTGACGATCACCCTCTAGGTGCTTCTTCGGGCATCCGCCCCAACAAACCGAAAGGAAAGAACACTTGGAGCACGTCGATAGTTCGGAAGGATTGAAATTTCTCCACCAAGTCTCATCCGAACCTTCTCTTCCTACCGCATCCCCAAGGATAGGAAAGAGCGCCGAAGTCTGCCTTTTCAAGGTCCCAACTGACCGGCTCGATTCTCCGACTTGTAAGCCGCAGCGGTAGAGCTTTGCGTCAGCGCCCAAGACAACAGAATCTCGCGCCAACGCGGCACAAACGGAAGTCCTAGGATAAGGAAATTTATCAGGGACTTCGGCCTCCTCTATGGAGATATTCTTTTCTGCTTCCTCGCGAACTCGCGCTCGAATCTGCTCATACTCTTCAATCGTGAGTTCGACCTTGCGCATAAATGCGGAATGCTCGGTATAGGAAGAAACACGAGCCGGTTGGAATACGACACGATGTTTTCCCGAAAACCAGCCCTTGCCCCTCGCAAACCTCATGAATGGAAGAACATCATCTTGGTTTCCCCTGTCTATGTTCAGACGGAGATCTACTCTGATGTGCTGGACCAACTCATCTACTAATTTAACGGCTTCGTCGAACGAAGAAGGCTTCTTAGGATCCGCATATCCTTTTCGGTACTTCCGCCTCTTGTCATGATTCGCACGCATTCCGTCGAACGATATTTGCACTTGTCGGATCTTGTTCCGCCGGACAAACTCGGCAACCCCATGCGGCCAGCACGTTCCATTTGAGATTACAGACGCCGAATACCAGACCTTCAGTTCGCCACATAGGTCCTGCAGCGCCTCGGACGCTGACTCGAAAAACTCAATGTTCAGCAGCGGCTCACCACCGTACCAGTCCACGTGCAGACTATCTTTTCCGCTATCCACCAGTACTCGCCGGGCGAGATTTACGACCTGTTGGATATCAGTCGCTTCCAGACGATCGCTAGAGCGTTCCTCGTAGCAGTAATAGCACCCGAGGTTGCAGTCCATCGTCGTTGTGATGGTCAGAACGATAGGAGTGCCGGTGACTGCGTCTCGGAAGCGGTCTCGGATGGCGGCCACCTCGTCCGTCCCGTCCTTGACAAGAAAACCTCCTTCCAGCAACTTGTCAAACAGACAGGCATCCAATTCTTCCGTGAGGATATATCGAGGAATTCCGCCGACTTGAGCTGCCAACCGATTCGCGTCCGGCCCGGCCAGGCTAAGGACTGCACCGCTGGCCGAATTGTAGAGCAGAAGTCCAGATTCAACTGGCACGACAAAATTGTAGCGAGAACTTCTAAAGGTCGCGCGTGGAGACAGGCTCATCGCAGTCCCGAGCTCTAGTACATTAATGGACGAGAGTGTGTGACGCAGCGTTAAGACGTTGCGTCACCTTTGTCGACGTCCATTACCGCAAGGCAGGTGCCGGACCCGCCACATAATCGGGCGCCAATTGCTTTCTTAACTGATCCAGCCTTCTCGCCTGTCAAGGAGACTGCTACGACTTGAAGTTTCTGGCCGACTTTTACTGAACCCAGCGGTTTCTTGACCCCGGAAACAATCAGATTCACTTTCTTGGGCGCCATACCTTCCTCCAATATTGCCTGGCGCAAACCCCAGGCACCTTGTCGCTGGCACGTTCCGTAGCAAGAGAGTTATGCTGCAAATACGTATCGCCGTGATTATGAGCATTATTTTCATCATGTCAAGCGTCAGTTGCTATTACCAAGGTCGCGATGCTCTTAGCAGGACGAGACCTGATACCATCCAGCATTCCAGCTTTGCGGAGAGCTACCAATGTTGCGTAGAAGCCAAATTCTATTGCTGGCAGGGGCAGTCATCGTGATTTCCGCCGCCGCGATTTCTCTGCCGAGATTCCTGGCGAGACCAAAGGACATCAAATCGGCCCTTGCCAACGCGTTGCATGTCCCTGACGAAAGAAAAAACGAATTCTTCATCAATCTACCGCCCGCGAATTCCCGCTATCCCGGCCCCATCCTCGCGGGCAATAAGCTGTTGGTTCTCCAACCCTCGATGGCGAATGACAGCGGTTTCTTGACAGGACAACACTTTAGCCTAACGGCCGACGATTCCACGGTTGCCGATGCGGCTGGCAGCCTTGATTCAGATCTCATCCGCAGCGCAGCGAAGGACAAGGAAAACTCGCTTGGCGCATGACTCAGTACGTAAGATCGTCTCTGCTCGACGCAAGCCCGCCGAATCTTGCCGACGTTTTCTCAAACATTACTGACTATGCGGGCACGGGCGAGATTACTCCGAAGGGCTCAATTAGCTGGAGTGATTTCACTTTGTTCAGGCGAGTCGCAGGAGCTGCGCGACTCTAAGACACACGACGAATGTAAACAAGGTGGCTAACGGTAACGCCGCCGGCAGCGATACGAAAGGTTTCCGCGCAAGTAGCTTTAGTCGCACATCGTGCCGCTTCCACCGCGAGAACTAGGCCGGACACGAAGCCCCGAATCATTTCGGGCACGGCGGCAGCCCCGCCTGCTTGAGCTTTTCTCGGTTCTCTTCCCACTTCAACTGCTGATTAACATACGGACGAATCAGGGCCTGCTCGTCGCGGCGGCGCCGGGGCAAACCGCGCGGGCCCGCAGTCTCCCACAGCCGTTTCATCGTGCCGAGATGGGCGTAAATTGCAAACATGTCGGCGCTCTTAACATCAGCTTGCATCCGGCGCATTTCAAAACGTCGGTCCACTTCTTTTGCGGTCGACCAGTCGGGGTCGTGCCCCATGGACGGGCCGCGGTTGAAGACGACAGAGATGAACACAACCTGAGCGTCTGCCGGCAATCGTTCAAGCCCCGGAAAGAGTTGAAGTGCCGCTGCTGGTGTCGCTTACGAGGAAGCGCGCCATTTATCTCCCCTTGAACTGGGCCGAAGTTGGACTGAATTTCAGGGGTTCACTCCAGGACGCGCCTGCGCGTCAGGTACTGCTGTGCCGGCTGGGCCAAAACGTTTCGGGGAGAGCTCCTGCCATTGACGAATTGGCATTGCAGGAGACGCTGCTTACTGACGCGCCTCAAGCATCAGACTCGGTCAAAGCTGTCTTCAACCGTTTGGAAGCGTTTGATTCCCGTACAAGTCCGACACAGCGGCGTATCATAGTCTTGTGAATTCACGGGTCTCTAGCGACCTCCTAGACCTTCTTCGCGCTGAGGAACGGAAAATGCTCGACACTTTCCCTCCCGTAGAGCGTCGAATCGCTGTTCTCGAACTTACCCGATCAATTGACCGTTTCTACCTCCGGCAGAATTCTCGGACCGAATCAGACACTCGCCGAGAAGAAGAAACAGACATGTTTTTCATCTACGGATGCAACAAGGCCCTGGAACTCTTTCTGGACGAATCGAGTCAGAAAGAGATGGTTCCTCTCAACAGGTCCACCGAGCAAACTCGGGCATGGGCAGATAGTATCCTTTATCACTGCGGTCAGATTGCGGTGTGTGAAAGGCTCCTAGACTGTGAGCGCGCGCAGCTCGGCAAGTTTTTAAACCATAACGGGACAATTCGTTTTGAGTACACGGAGCGTACGATTGGCCTCGAAGCGTACGAAGCCGAACAGTTCTATTGGCTGCGCGGCTTTGTGGCAGGGCGCGACCAGAACCGCATGGACTCCCTCAGGGAAATGCTGCCCCGGATCGAGCAGATCATGACACCCCTCGTTAGACCATGGCGGGACCACTACATCGGATATCAGACCACGCCCGAAATCGATTCTTATTTTCAACAGCGCGGCATCCTGCAGTGTCAAATCATGTTCGGACAGGACGCCTTTCCAGGAGAAGCTCGGTTCGGCGGATTGGAATTCGACGTTTACAGAGCTTCCGTCGCAACACTGGTTGGCTGGATGTTGAAACATCTCGACTACGCGAGAATATTGAAAAAGAAGCATCCGCATCTGGAAATCTCGAATCTGTTAACGATTCATCAGGACAAGAAGGTCCTCGCCGATTACCTTGCCGCTGTCTTGGAGATTGATCTGGCGGCTGCTGAGCAGTGTCTGCGTGTGGTCACGCTGACTCATGCTGATAAACCGCAACTCACCATCCCTAAGGGCCCTCCTGCACCGCTGGTTGAACTTGGCAGAGCACACGTATTGAAGTCCATAGCTGGCTGCCTGAATTCACCTTTCGATTTCATGGGCGCATCTCTCCGTCAAAAATATTCCGACGACTGGGACAGAGCCATATTACTGCGGGAGAAGCCCTTCCGGAACGAACTCTATTCCCTGTTTCCACAGCGCGAAATCATCCGCGTCCCTACCCAAGTAACAATCAGACAGGGCAATCGTGTGATCACGGATATAGACGCTGCCATTTTTGATCCTCAAAACAATATTGGCGGGCTCTTCCAACTGAAATGGCAAGAGCCATTCGGTCCCTCCATCCGCGCACGCGACTCGCGGAAAAAGAATTTCATCGGCCCGACAACGGCCTGGATAGATCAGGTCCTGAGATTTCTTCAAACTTTGTCCTCCCGGAAACTGGCCGATTCGTTCGGCCTGAGAAGCCGCGCGAAGTCAAACACGACGCAGATCTCTACCGCCTCTATCAGAAAGAGCTCGCCCGTATAGAGCGCGCCGGAGGCAGGCCGGTCCGCGTGCTCCTCGACTATGAACTCAAGCGGAATCTAAATCGCGATCTGGCCCTGCTGGGACCGGAAAAAGACGACCCGGAACGCAGGAGCGAGGTCGCCGAAAAGCACCACCTCCAGGTTGTGAACGGAAAGATTCCCGTTCCCGATCTGCGCGTCGAGTATGAGACCCCGGAACTCGAACTGCGTCACGTGGACCTGGAACTGGCGACGCGCGACTACCGGCCGCGCGCGATGGCCGACAAGGCTTCCGCCGGCTTCTCGCTCTATGCGCGTTCGGAAGATGCTTCGCGTTTGCGCCGCGTTCTCGACGAACGCGAAATCACCGCAGGAATCCTCACGCTATGAACATTGCCGCTACCCATCTCGCTGCCCTGAAAGCTCTCGGATACACCGAAACAGAGGCCCGGTTTCTCTACATCGTAGCGACGCATTCCGGCTACTTTGTGGCGCGTCAATTCCTCGCCTTCACCGACGCCCATTGGGGCAAGCGCACGACCATCTTCTGGAACAAACTTCACACCAACAGACACGCACGGACCGAATGCTTTCCAAAAAGCGGAACGGTCTATCACCTGTTCTCCCGCCGTCTGTATCGCCAGATCGACCGCGAGAACATTCGCAATCGCCGCGAACACGAAATCGAACACATCCAGCGGCGCATCGGAATGCTCGACTTCGTTCTCCTGAACCAAGGGCATCAGTACCTTGAAACTGAGCCCGAAAAAGTTCGCTTTTTCTCGAATCAATTAAACGTAGCGAATCAGTTCCTGCCCTCGAAGATCTACCACGGACAGACAACTTCCCAGCCGACCGTCCGCTACTTCGTCGATAAGTTTCCGATGTTCCTTGCTAGCGACACTTCTTCGCCTGTGGTGACGTTTACCTACGTTCACGCCTCAGAGGCAAACCTTACAGAATTCGTGCATCATCTCGAAACCTACCTCCCTCTCTTTCGGCAGCTTTCCGCGTTCCGATTTCTCTATCTGGCGAGAATCGATTCTCACTTCGAAAAGGCCACAGAACTTTTCGATTCTCTGGTCACCATTCCGCTCGGATCGGACGTTTCGGCGGACCTGTTGCGCTACTTCCACATTCGCAGGACCTGGGACCTCAGCCAGTACACGTCTCTCACCGAAGCTGACCTGATTTTCCGTAATCAGGCCAAAACCAGATTCGCTGGGCAACGCTTCGAACATCTCTATCGCGGCTGGAAAGTCGGACGAGTGACCGAGGGTGACATCCGCCAGGACTTTGGCGGTAGCCAGCGTCGCACCACCGCGCACTTCGCAGCTGAGGTGCTTTGTCCGTTTGCGGTTCCTGAGAAGGAACCTGAGGCAAAGGGGTGAAGAAGGTAAGGACTACACACTCCACCTTCGTCTTCACCTGTTTCTTCACCCTGTGGCGCCAGCAATTTCTTTGAGGAGAATCGGATGCATAACGCAGTGCAGGCAAAAGTCACCGTGGAAAAAACACCAAATCGGGCGGGAGCGACCCCGCTTTTTCGGCTTTCAGCCGCCCAAAAAGTTCGTGGGGTCGCTCCCGCCCTGCGGCACGGCAAATCGTGCCGGCCGTTTTTTCCACGGTGACAGGAAGCTCGGAAGAAACACAGGTCAACAGAGGAGGAACGTGATGCCGATCGTTAAGAAAGCACCAGGGATTATGACTCGCGAAGTAAAGCTCGAAGAGCCGGTCAACGAACTGCTTGAAGATTACGCTCGCTTCATCGAGAGCAACGCCGACCACGTCGTCAACGCCGTCCTGAAGAAGGTTCTTTGGCGGGATCAGGACTACCGCAAGTGGCGCGAAGCGCGCCGTAACCCACAGCCCGGCTCCGACAAAGGACACCCGGTCGAGGTGCGGGGGAAGGCCTAATGCAACGAACTCTCGAGTCGCGCGTGTTCATTTCGGCCATCCTCGCCATGGCCGCTGGCACGTTCCTGTTTTATGCCCATCCCTTTCCCGATCAGCAGATGTTTTTGCATGTCATCGCTCTGCGCGCTCCCCACGCTTTCCTGAGCTTCAAATACCTCTATTACGTGCTTCTTTTCACCACCCCGTACCTCGTCTGCTCGGCGGCGCTTTCGGGGCTCTACATCTTTACTCTGAAAGCGCGCCGCACTATCTCCCCTGGACGCCTTCCCCAATATCCCGACCCCGGCACGAGAGACGAGCTATTTCTTGTCGTCGGAGAAGTACATAACCCGCGCAAGCCGGTGCCCGCCAAGGCTCCGTATTGGCTCACGATTCCCGAGCGCGGTCTATTCACCGGAATCGCCATCCTGGGTGCTATTGGTAGCGGTAAGACGAGTTGCTGCATGCTTCCTTTTGCTGAGCAAATTCTCGCCTATAGAGCCGCCGACAAAGAGAGGCGTATCGGCGGTTTGATTTTGGAGGTAAAGGGCGATTTTTGCCGCAAGGTGAAAGACATCCTCGCGCGTCACCAGCGCGTCGAGGATTACATCGAAATCAGTCTCGATTCCGAGTACTGCTACAACCCTCTTCACAACGATCTCGACGCCTACGCGCTCGCCTACAACATCGCCTCGCTCCTCAATAATCTCTTTGGCCGTGGCAAGGAGCCCTTCTGGCAGCAGGCCTACACCAACCTTGTGAAGTTCATCATCCTTCTTCACAAAGCCGCCTACGACTACGTTACGTTCTTCGATGTCTACCAGTGCGCGATCTCTCCGCCGCTCCTTGAAGAGCGAATTGCCGAGGCCGAGGACATCATTCTCGGACGCCATTACGTGGCCATCGCGCCCAAAGTCTTTGGCGAGCGCACCGCCGACCTGGCGGGGCTCGGTTTCGTGCACGACGAGAGGGAAGACCGCTATCTGGCAGCTGCATCCCCCGAGTTGCGGGACATATTAAGGATGCGGAGCATTCCATCGGAGGCTCGCACGGTTCACGACCCGGCCCAAGCCGATCCCGAGAAGCTGGCTCAACTGGAAGCCGTCCAACGCTGGTTTCGAGATGATTGGAAACGCATCGAGCCAAAACTCCGCACATCCATCGTTGAGGGCGTCTCCGTCTTCCTCTCGCTCTTCGATGACAACTCCAAAGTGAAGCGAGTGTTCTGCCCGAAAAAGGAATGTTACGACCCCCAGAAGAACGCGGGCAACCGATTCGGCAAACCCCTGCCTTCGTTTAGCTGGCTGATTGAGAATGGCAGCGTCGCCGCTCTGAATTTCCCCATTGGTATGAATGCCGGCCTCGCGAAGGCTCTAGGCGTCATGATGAAGCTCGATTTCGAGCGCGCCGTCCTCAATCGCGTTCCGAAAATCGAAGCTCATCCCGAGCAACATTTCCGGCAAGTTCTCTTCCTTTGCGACGAGTACCAGCACTTCGCAACCGTGGGCGAAAGCGATCCGACCGGCGACGAGAAATTCTTTAGCCTCTCGCGACAGCCCAAGTGCATTCCCATCATCGCAACGCAAAGCATCAGCTCGCTGCGATCCGCGCTCCCCGCTGAAAGCTGGCGCACCCTTCTGCAGACCTTCCGCACCAAGATTTTCCTCTCGTTGTCGGATGATTTCTCCGCGAGGACGGCGAGCGATATCTGCGGACGCGAAGACCAGCTCAAAGTGAGCTACAGCTTGTCTGAAAGCGGGCACGACACCAAGGTCAGTTGGCTTACCGGCAAAGCCCTCTCGCACAAAGCCAATATCATCGCCTCGAAGAGCTACAACACGCAGAGCGACTACCGCTTCGACATCAAGACCTTCATGGAGTTACGCAATGCTCTTTCGGTGGTCGTTGCCTACGACGGAGTCAACCCGACGCCACCGATGTTTTGTTACCTCAAGCCCCACTACAACGACCCCAACGATTCGTACTTTATCCAACTCGCCAAAGGACAACTCTAATGAACGGATTCGAAATGATCCTGCCGTTTTTGAAGCCCATCGAGCACCTCATACTCGACGATTCCATCAGCGAGGTGATGGTGAACGGACCAGACCGGGTGTTCATCGAAAAACAAGGCTTCTTGCAACAGGTACCAGGGGTGTCTCTTGGCGAGCGATCCCTCATGGTCGCCGTGAAAAATATAGCCCGGCGTCTGGGCGACGACATCTCGGAATCGAAGCCCATTCTCGACTCGCGACTGCCCGATGGCAGCCGCGTCGCCGCCGTGATCCCGCCGTGCAGTCTCGCGGGCGTGACGCTCACGATCCGCAAGTTCAACACGCGCCACTTCGAGATGGAAGATTTGATTCGCGAAGGCACTCTCGATCGCGCCCTCGCGAACCACCTGGAAGACTATGTCCTCGCGCGCAAGAACATCCTTATTTGCGGTGGAACTGGCACCGGAAAGTCGACCCTACTTTCGATTCTCGGAAAATTCATTCCGCAGGACGAACGGGTGCTCGTCATCGAAGACACGGCCGAGATTCAATTACCGCAGCAAAATCTCGTTCGGTTTGAAGCTCGCCGAGAACAGAATGGCCTTCCTGCAGTAGCGATTCGCGATCTCTTGAAAGCAGCCCTCCGTCATCGCCCGGACCGTATCGTTTTGGGGGAGGTCCGCGGAAGCGAGGCGTTCGATCTCCTGCAACTCCTAAACACGGGACATTCGGGAACGCTATCCACGATTCACGCAAGTTCCGCGCAACAAGGCCTCGCGCGCTTCACCAGTTGTGTTTTGCAGAGCGGCGTGGAGCTACCTTTCAGAGCTATTAAGACAAACATCGCCGATTCGCTCAACGTAGTCATCCATGTCGAGCGCCGTCCTGGCCGCAGATACATTTCCGAAGTTCTTCTAGTCAACAGCTACGACCCGGATGCGGACTTGTTCGACTACGGCGCCGTATTCCTTGCCAAGCAGGACCACCCATGAGCACCGATAGCAAATTCGCGCCGCGAACTCTCACCGCTTCCGAGTATGTCCGGGAGCTTTTCGGGCCTGAGGATAATGCCGCGATCCTAGTGCGCAATCGCTCCACCGGCCACACCGTTCAAACCATCGCCAAGGCCGAGACCATCGCAAACCCCGATTTTCAATCTTGGCTCGCGGGTCAAAGCGCCAATGGTTACGACGTGTTCATGGGCATGAATCCGATTAAGGACGGCGCGTTCAGCCGGACCAAGGTAGATATAAAGGATATCCGCCACGTCTATCTCGACCTCGACAGAAACGGCGACCAGGCTCTCGGAGCGATTCGAGATTCATCCGAAGTTCCCGCACCGAACTTTGTACTCGATACCTCTCCGGGCAAACACCAAGTCGTCTGGAAGGTGAGCGGGTTGAGCCAGGGTGAATCGGAATCTCTTCTTCACAACCTCGCAAATAAGTTCGGGGGCGATCTGGCGGCGACCGACTCGACGCGCGTGCTGCGCTTGCCGGGATTCGCCAACCACAAACTTCCCGAGGAATTTATCGTCCAGGCGCGACAAGAGAGCGATGCGGTCTACACCCTACGCGACTTCACGATTGAGGAAGACTCACCCGAAGCTCCCCGGCACTTTAGCGACGCTCAAGATCGAAGACGGACGGTGCCGGGCAACCACCAAAGCCAATCCGAACACGATTGGGCCTACGCGAAACGCGCTCTCGCCCGTGGCGACGATCCCGAGGTAATCATCCAGCGTATCGCCGACTACCGCGCGGAAGACAAGGACAACCCGAATTACTACGCACGGCGCACCGTCACGAAGGCCCAAGCTGACCTGCACCGCGGAACGGCTACGTTGGGGGCGAACGATTCACAACGAATCGAGGGCGATCAACTCAACGAAGACCAAAGAGAGATCCGATGACTCGTGCCGCTCTTGTTGACACCCAACAACAGACCTCAAGACCCAAAGAGGAATACCCGCTAACAGTCCGAGAAGCAGCCAATTATCTTGGCGTCAGTCCCCAAACTGTATATCTTTGGGTTGAGCGAAAGCAGATTCCCCATCTCCGCGTAATGGGTCGCAACATCCGGTTCCTCAAATCGGATCTCGAAACGTTCCGCGCGTCTTTCAAACAGGAGATGGAGAATGTCTAGAACACGAAAGTACGACGGTGTGGTTTACCGGCGGGCTGGCACACAAATCTGGTGGATTCGCTATCGGGATCGCAAGGGAATTGCCCGGAGAGAGTCCACCCAGACCGCCGATTGGGATGAAGCAAGTAAGAAACTCAGAGAAAGACTTCTAGCGAGGGACGCCAATCTCCTGGAAGTCGTACGAAAGGGCGAAACCTTGACTTATGGGCAATGGTCGGATTCCTTCTTGGAGAACTATTCCAAGCCGCCCATGCGCGCCGAAGGCACGCACCAAGCGAACGAAAGGTGCATTAAACACCTGAAGGCTGCGTTTGGCGCAACCCGACTGGTGGATGTCACCGCTGATTCGGTTGACATGTATCTTCGCGAACGCCTTCGAGCACCCGTCGTCGTCAAGATGAAGCTCGGTTACAAGGAACTGCGAATCGTCAAATCCACAACGGTACACCAGGAGTTCAGAGTTCTCCGGCGTATGCTGAACGTGGCCGTTCGCAAGAAGCTCCTAGCTGTAAATCCCTGTTCTGGTGTTGAGTTTCCGGTCGCCGTGAAAGGTTTGTTCAGGCCGCACTATGTCGCGTGGTCCGAGCAACAAAAGATCGAATCCCACGCTCCGCAATACTTGCGGAATGTGGTTCGAATCATTACGGAGACCGGGTTGCGGATCTACAAGGAACTGATCCCGATGCAAAAGGACCAAGTGGATCTGCAAAATGCGGTGGTCTGGATACCGGATTCGAAGACTCCAAGCGGCACGGCCGAGGTTCCCCTCACCTTGCTCGCCATCGAGGCTTTCAAGAATCAGATGGCGATTGCGGGCGAAGGACCGTATCTGTTTCCGAGCGATCTGAATCCGACCGGACATCTCAAGAAGCTCAAGACCGTTTGGACGAAAACTCTGCGACGGGCAAAGATTCCCTACTTTCGGATTTACGACCTGCGCTCCGCGTATGCCACAAGGCTGAGCGCAGGAGGCGTAGCCGACGAGTGGGTAACGCAACTGCTCCGCCAGAGCGATGCGCAAGTCTTCAAGAAGTATTCCCAGATGAAGTTGCGGATGAAGCGCGAAGCCCTGGAGAAGCTCAACCGTCGAGCCAACGAAATGGTACCAGTAGGGGAGGCCGATGCTTTTTCGACCGCGCCATTGTGCACCGAGGTGCTCCAATGACGCATTCGTGCACAGTTCGTGCACAGTGTGCACGAATAACGGAGCGTTCGAGCCGAGGTGATTTTTCTAAGTCTTTTGCAATCAGGAAGAAGTTGGTGGACGTGACCGGGATCGAACCGGTGACCCCCTGCTTGCAAAGCAGGTGCTCTCCCAGCTGAGCTACACGCCCACGATTTAACAAGTTAAAACACTTTACATCAACGTTTTAGATGCTTCAAGTTGGGACCGCTTGGAACCATGATCGGTCGCACCCATTTGAATCCCGTCGCAGAGCGAGGTCGATGATTAGCTCGTGGCTGCCGTGACGGGTAGCCGTCATCGCATCGGGGCAACGGAAACCTCAATCTTTGAGGAGCTCATTAACGTACAGCGCGTTCTCCGGGAATTCCGGGACGAGCTCCTTAAGTTGTGTGCGCGCAACTTCTGGGTTTTTTTCGCGCAAGGCCGCCAGTGCCAACAAAATCTTTGCAAATGGTCGCACGTATCGGCCATGATCGGGGGCGATTTCGATCTGCTCGATCCCTGCTTTCTTGTCGCCGTGGATTCCAGCGAAGGCGAGAAAAAACTTCTTTGGTCCTGGCAAACTCCCGATGAAGTGTCTAAAACACTTTTTATGGAGAAGGCACGTTGATCACAGTATTCACCATGGTCACCGAAGCATTGAGTCCGATTGCTCTGCCATTGAGCGTGGTTGTCGCCGCATTGCCGGCGGTAGAGAACGTGATTCCTGCGGGAGCAATGATGGTGCCCGCCATGGTGCCTCCGCCCGCCCCATTAATCGTCGCCGCGCTGCCCACCTGCCAAAATATATTCTTGGGCTGCGCTCCGTTAATCAGGATGACGCTGCGAGGAAATCCTGGAGCACCCACAATAAGCGTCGTGGCCATTTGGAAGACCCAGATGGCGTTCGCATCGCCTTCGGCGTCGAGAGTGAGATCCGACCCGGTGATCGTGAACGAACCGCCCGCCGACGTATACGTCCCAGGAGTGACCGTGAGTCCGCCGAGTTGACCCGCGCCTGGATCGGGACCTGCGGGCTCACCTGCAAGATTGTTATATGCGGTCAACGCATCGTTCGCGGCTTGCGTTGCGATCGCAAATGTTACAGCCGTGCCTTCGGACGGACACGTACCGGTAGGAGGTGGAGCATTCGTATAGATCTTCCCGTTTACAAATCCCGAATTGGCCCCGGTGATTGTGTAATCGCACCCTGTCCCTGCATGATGGAATCCGGTTATCAAGGTGGAACCACCAGTGGTCCCGAGATCTCCATTGATCACCGTGTTGGTCCCGGTGTTGGTTATACCGGCGCCGCCCCCGAAAGACCCAAGAGTCGAGATCGCTCCTAGATCAGGCAGCGTCGGACCTAGGGTAGAGCCGGTGGTGAAGGTCCACGGATTCGGCGCAGCACCAGCTGCTAATCCATTACCGAATAGATCTGTAACCAGATTTGAGATCGCGGCGGTGTATTGCGTCCCCGCAGTGAGGTTCGCTGCGGGTCTGAAGGTTGCGATCTGGCTGGTCGGGTCGTAACTAACGGTTCCGGGAACTCCGCCAACCCCTGCCACGGCCAAAGTGAAGGTCGCGGTAGTAATCGTCACTGGATTTATCGCTTTGCTGAATGTCGCATTGATGGTCATGTTGAGGAAGACATTCGAGACCGCGCTAGCTGGGTTCGTTGCAGTTATGATCGGGGCGACGGCGTCTGCAGTCGAACCTGTCGTAAAGCTCCAGACGAAATTAGCGCCCATAGCGACGCCCGTGAGGTCGGCAGCGCCGGTTGTAATCGTGGCGGTGAACTCAGTATTCCCCGAAAGAGCCGAGGCTGGCGTGAAGATCGCCGTGTTGCTCGCTGCGTCGTAGACGATTGCACCTGTAACGGCAGTTCCGCTGATATTCTCGACCACGGCGAATGTACCTGACGCAGAGATCGTTGCAGGGCTCATGGCCTGGCTAAAAGTTGCGGCGATTTTCTGATTGATGGGCACACTCATTGCTGCGCTTGCAGGATTCGTGGAGGTTACTCGTGGTGCGCCGGCGTTCGCGTCGATGCCGGTTGTGAAACTCCAAAAATAGTTGGCGGCCAGCGCGGTTCCCGGAGCACTTTGCGCGGCGGTCGTAACAGTAGCCGTATATTGAGTACTGGCCGCGAGAGCGCCTGTGGGCGCAAGAATGGCTGTGTTGCTTGACGCATCGTATGTGACGGCGCCCGGTACGGCAGCCCCGCCGCTTGTCACCTCCAGCGTAAACGTTCCTGTCGCAGTGATTGTGGAAGCGTTCATCGGGGCATTGAAAGTTGCGGCGATTTTCTCATTGACGGGGACATTTGTACGTCCACCGGCAGGAGTCGTGAAGGAAACCTTGGGAGGAGATGCCGTGGTAAGAGTCCACACATAATTGGCAGCCAGACCTACGCCAGCGGGATCCTTCGCGCCGGTCGTAATCGTGGCCGTAAATAGGATGCCGGTCGCAAGATCGGCTGACGGCGTAAACGTGGCGGTGCTACCGGAGTAAGTGACTACTCCCGCGACGGGCGTTGCTCCTGGCCCAGCCAGAGTAAACGTTGTCGCGGTAATCGTAGCCGGATCCATCGCCTCGCTGAACGTAGCGGAGATTGCCGTGTTGACGGCTGCGGCGGTGGCCCCATTGACTGGAATTGTGGAAATGACAGTGGGCGGCGGAGCCGTTGTAAAAGTCCACACAAAGTTTGCTGCCAGCGCGGCGCCTGTGGGGTCTTTCGCTCCGGTCGTGATCGTGGTCATATATAAGGTGCTGTTTGTAAGAACCGCCGTCGGCGTAAACGTCGCAGTGGTGCCGGCGTATGTGACAGTCCCGGACACTGGCGTTGCACCCGGACCCGTCAGCGTGAATGTTGTTCCATTGATCGTGATCGGATTCATTGCTTCGCTGAACGTAGCAGAAATTGCTGTGTTGACGGCCACCGCTGTAGCTCCATTGGCCGGAATTGTGGAAACGACCGTGGGTGGCACGGCCGTCGTAAAGGTCCACACAAAATTGGCTGCCAGCGCAGCGCCAGCGGGATCCTTGGCGCCGGTCGTAATCGTGGCCGTAAATAAGGTGCCGGTCGCAAGAAGGGCTGATGGCGTGAACGTAGCTGTGCTACCGGAGTAGCTGACGGTTCCTCCAACCGGCGTTGCCCCTGGCCCGGTCAAAGTAAACGTGGCCGCAGTAATCGTCGCCGGGTTCATGGCCTCGCTGAACGTAGCAGAAATTGCCGTGTTGACAGCCACCGCCGTAGCTGCGTTGACTGGAATTGTGGAAATGACTGTGGGTGGCACGGCCGTCGTAAAGGTCCACACAAAATTGGCTGCCAGCGCAGCGCCAGCGGGATCCTTGGCGCCGGTCGTAATCGTGGCCGTAAATAAGGTGCTGTTGGCGAGAACAGCTGTCGGCGTAAACGTGGCCGTGCTACCGGAGTAGGTGACTATTCCCCCAACGGGCGTAGCTCCTGGCCCGGTCAAAGTGAACGTCACCGCGTTAATCGTTGCCGGGTTCATAGCCTCGCTGAACGTGGCGGAAATTGCAGCGTTGACGGCCACCACAGTGGTGCCATTAGCCGGAATTGTGGAAACGACCGTGGCTGCCGGTGCCGTTGTGAAGGTCCACACATAGTTAGCTGCCAGCGCAACGCCTGCAGGATTTTTCGCGCCGGTGGTGATCATGGCCATATACAAGGTGCTCGTTGTAAGAACGGCCGTCGGCGCAAACGTGGCGGTGGTCCCCGCGTAGCTCACAGTGCCGGAAACCGGCATTGCTCCCGGTCCGGTCAAAGTGAACGTCGCAGTATTAATCGTCGCCGGGTTCATGGCCTGGCTGAAAGTACCGGAAACTGCCGTATTGACGGCCGCCGCCGAACCCCCATTGACCGGAACGGTTGAAACGATCGACGGTGACGGAACTGTTGCAAAGGCCCACACGTAGTTGGCGGCTAATCCAACGCCACCGGAATCCTTCGCGCCGGTCGTAATCGTAGCCGAATATAAGGTGCCCACTGCGAGAGCGGCCGTCGGCGTAAACGTGGCTGTTGTCCCAGTGTAGGTCACGTTGCCCGCTACGGGCGTGGCTCCCGGTCCGGTTAAAGTGAACGTAGACGCATTAATCGTCGCCGGGTTCATGGCCTCGCTGAACGTAGTGGAGACGACAGTGTTAACGGGCACTGCCACGGCGCCGTTTGCCGGAACGGTACTGACCACGCTGGCTGGCGCAGCTGTGGTGAAGGTCCACACAAAGTTGGCTGCCAGCGCGGTACCTGCGGGATCTCTCGCGCCGGTCGTAATCGTGGCCGTATATAGAGTGCTGGTTGGGAGAACGGCCGTCGGGGTAAACGTGGCGGTGTTCCCCGCGTAGGTCACGGTACCAGCCACGGGCGTGGCTCCCGGGCCGGTCAAAGTGAACGTGGCCGCGTTAATCGTCGCCGGGTTCATGGCCTCGCTGAATGTAGCGGAGACTGCCGTGTTGACAGCAACAGCGGTGGCTTCATTGACTGGAATCGTGGAAACGACCGTCGCGGGCGGAGCGGTTGTGAATGTCCACACGACATTGGTTGCCACGGGAGCGCCTGCGGAATCTTTCGCGCCGGTGGTGATCGTGGCCGTATACGAGGTGCTCGTCGTAAGAACGGCGGACGGCGTAAATGTCGCGGTGGTCCCTGCGTAAGTTACGGTGCCGGCCACAGGCGTGGCTCCCGGTCCAGTTAAAGTAAGAGTAGCCGCGCTGATCGTCGCCGGGTTCATGGCTTCGCTGAATGTAGCGGAGATTGTCGTGCTGACGGCAACTGCGGTGGCTCCATTGACTGGAATTGTGGAAACGACTGTGGGAGGCGCAGCCGTCGTAAAGCTCCACACAAAGTTGGCTAACAATGCATGGCCTGCTAGATCTTGTGCGCCGGTCGTAATCGTTGCTGTAAACACGGTGCTGTTGGCAAGAACGGCCGTCGGCGTAAACGTGGCGGTGCTACCAGAGTAACTGACTGTTCCCCCTACGGACGTTGCTCCTAGCCCAGCCAGAGTAAACGTTGTCGCGTTGATCGTCGCGGGGTTCATGGCCTTACTGAACGAAGCGGAGATTGCGGTGTTGACGGCCACAGCGGTGGCACCGTTAAGCGGAACTGTGGAAACCACCGTAGGTGCGGCAATCGTGATGAAGGTCCACACAAAGTTGGCTGCCAAGGCGGTACCCGTGGGATTTTTCGCGCCGGTTGTGATCGTGGCCGTGTATAAAGTGCCGGTCGCAAGAACGGCCGTCGGAGTAAAAGTGGCTGAGATCCCTGCGTAAGTCACGGTGCCGGCCACGGGCGTGGCTCCCGGGCCGGTCAAAGTGAACGTGGCCGCGTTAATCGTCGCCGGGTTCATGGCCTCGCTGAACGTAGCAGAGATTGCCGTGTTGACGGCAGCGGCGGTGACACCATTGACTGGAATTGTGAAAACGACAGTGGGCGGCGGAGCTGTTGTGAAGGTCCACACAAAGTTTGCTGCCAGCGCTGCGCCCGTGGGATCTTTTGCGCTCGTCGTGATCGAAGCCGTGTACGAGGTGCCGGTCGCAAGAGCGGCTGAGGGCGTAAACGCGGCGATGGTCCCTGCGTAGGTGACGGTACCGGCTACGGGCATTGCTCCCGGTCCGGTCAAAGTGAACGTCGCGGTATTAATCGTCGCCGGGTTCATGGCCCGGCTGAAGGTAGCGGAAATTGCCGTGTTTACGGCCACACCGGTGGCGCCATTGACCGGAAGCGTGGAATTAACCGTGGCTGGCGGCGCCGTTGTGAAGTTCCATGCAAAATTCGTCGCCAAGGCTATGCCGCTCATGTCTCGCGCCCCAGTCGTGACATTCGCGATGTAAGGCGTATTGGCTGCGAGCGCGACAGTCGGCGTAAAAATCGCGGTTGTTCCCGTGTAACTTACTGCTCCTGCCACGGGAGTCGCTCCAGGTCCCGTCAACGTAAAGGTTGTTGTATTAATCGTGCTGGGGTTCATTACCGAACTGAAACCTGCGCTCACTGTAGTATTGGTGACCACATCGGTTGCGCCATTGGCGGGAAATGTGGCGATTACCCGAGGAAATGCCGGACTGGGTGCTTGTTCTCGGCCACAACCGCCTGCAAGAGCGACTAATACAAAAACCAGTGACGATATTCTACGAATCTTGAATTTGCGCATTAGTTTCTCTTGTTCAACCGGTGCGTTCCTTTTTCGATGGCATGGCCGCTCCCATCGTCTAATCTTCTTGATCTCTTAACCTGTGTTCTCGCACCAACACTCATCGGCTGTTCGGATCCGCCCGCCACTGGGTACGAGTAGGTTCTGACTGCAACACCTATGGGCGACGCTTGAAACAACGGGAGAATGCGCGAGTTTTTGATGGGTGTGGACGATGATGCAGCGCGTTGGGGACATGATCCGGTCGACTCCTCTCCTTGGGCGACTTTCAAACTTCCGAAAGGAGAGGGAACAAATGCGGGCCGCGGTGTCCCGTCAGGGGTTCACGTGTGGCTTGCGTTTGTCGGCGGCCGGGATGCTGCCTCACGAATCACCGGCCCGGTTTTTCAGCTCTTGTCGCTACGCGTTGGGCTGCGAGGGCCCGTTCGAGGAAAAGTGCAGTGAAGGGGTCGAACAATATAAATTTAGAGCAAGAGTTATCGTGCGTCAATGCAATTCGCAAGCGATGTCTCTTTGATTAACCTTTCTGCAGCTCATTGCCTTAGAGCCGCGATGCGTGTGGGGGCGTAGCCGGGGAAGGCTGGAGAGACCTGGTGCTTGGGCAGGCTTTGAGGCGGCTACCTGAAAGACCGTCGGCAGGCCGAAGTTAGTCGCTCTTGGGACGACCGTTGCGAATCGCGTCCCAAATCACCCGGGGAGTTCCCAGAAATATTTTCGCCACCGCGGGATCGTATTTCCGGCCGGCTTCCGATTCAATCTCCTCGAACGCGGCATGAAACGGAAGCGCCCTGCGGTAGGGCCGATCAGAGGTCATAGCGTCGACCGTGTCCGCAACGGAGAAGATCCGCGCACCTAACGGAATTTGTTCCTTGCGCAAGCCGTGGGGATAACCACTTCCGTCGTACCGCTCGTGATGGCTAAGGACAATTTCAGCCGCTTCCGCCAGGAAAGAAATACGATTGACGAGACCGTGTCCGATACTTGCATGGGTCTGCATCGTTCGGCGCTCCTCGAGCGTAAGCGGGCCGGGCTTCAAGAGGATTCCGTCGGGAATTGCAAGTTTCCCGATGTCGTGAAGGCACGCGCCTCGAGCAATGGTACCAACATCTTTTTTCGGAACGCACATTGTTCTGGCGATCTCGATCGAATAAAGGCAAACCCTCCGTGAATGGTCTCCTGTTTCATTGTCGCGAAGGTCGATCGCTGCCCCTAATGCGCCGAGTGTGTCTTCATAACTTCGTTCAATTCCAGTGAGCGCCGTTCGGAGCTGCAGAGTCCGCTCGACGACGATCTCTTCGAGATGAAGCCGGTACCTTTCGACCTCTCGCTCAAGGCCTCTCTTCCGCAGAGCCCGTTCCACCGCTGCCATCACGGCATCGATCTGGAACGGCTTCACGATGTAATCGTCGCAGCCTTCCCTCATGGCCTGCACCCCGATGCGGATATCTCCCGCTCCGGAGACAATCAAAAATGCCGCGCGTGGATGCGAGCGGCGAACCTCATTCAGGAGTTCGATTCCAGTCATCCCCGGCATTGCGAGGTCAGAGATCACCGCATCAAATCGTTCGACTTCGAGAATTCTGAGCGCTTCATGACCACTGCTCGCTGACTTGGATTCCACGCCCGCACCAGCCAGCACCGAGCTCATCAGTTTTCGCATGGATTCGTCGTCATCGACAATGAGGAGCCGGACGGGTAAGGAAGCATCGGGTGCGCGCAAGGGACATGCCAGAAGGGCTTCTGAGGGTGCTGCCTCGGATTCGGGTGTCAACCGTGACATCTCGAGGTATTTCGAGTTAGAAGTGACGTCAATTGAGCACCCAGGCATCGGGGGGATTGAGAAACCGCAGCGCATACCTTGGGTACTCCGTTTCAGCATCCTCTGTCCGAACCACTTTGGCCCTGCCGATAGGTCCGTTGGGCGAGCCGATCAGGGTCACTTCGACGACTGAATCCTTGGCCAGTGACGCAGCGCAAGCACATAGAAAGCTATTCCGTCCGACGTTTTCCGCCGTCGTGAGAACTTGGAACGACGCGCCGCTTGCGTCGGTTCCGCCAAACTTAAGCGGTACCCGCAGACGCACTCGCACTTCGCATCGCCTTTCGCTACGACGGCTCTTCAGACAGTCCGCGAGCGACGCAAGCAGGCGATCGAAATCCACGGGTTTTTCGAAATAAACCACCGCACCCAGTTCGCGACAGAACTCCTTCGTTTTGGCCCCAGACTCTCCACTGATCACGAAAACCGGTATTAACTGAGTCGTACTCAATGAGGTGAACGTTCGGCAAAGTTCGAAGCCAGAATATTTCGGCATGCGCAAATCCAGCAAGATCACGTCCGGCTTATGCTCGAGCGCCAGGGAGAGAGCCACCTCGGGCTCGCCCGTATCGACCACCTCGTGTGTGGCCCCGAGATTCAGTCGAATCAGACGTCGCATCGATTCGTCGTCGTCAACCACAAGAATCTTTCCCATGTTTCTCCGAGCTCCTAAACAAAGGGCCTGTTCAAATTCGGAGGAGGAGCGGCTCCTCAGATTTTCTTTTGAGTTCCTGGTCCCGTTTGCCGTCGAGGATGTCACAAACCGTCTGGGTGAGTTCTTCCTCGGTGAATGGTTTGTGAAGAAGGAATATCCCGCTTTCCAAAACGCCATGTCCGGCGATAAACGAATCCGCATAACCCGAAATGTAGAGTGTTTTCATTTGGCGATATTTCGCCTGTAAGCGCTCCGCGAGAACTCTCCCGTTCATTCCCGGCATAATTACGTCCGTCACCAGCATGTTTATTTGCCCGGCGTGGCGTTCCGCCACGTGAAGAGCGTCTCCGCCATCGCACGCTGCCAGGACGGTGAAGCCGCGCCCTTCCAAAAAGGACTTAGCCAGTTTCCGCAATGGTTCCGAATCTTCCGCGAGGAGAATCGTTTCTGGTCGGCTCGCCCCTTTCGGACAGGCAGCACCGATCGATGCAACCGTGACTTTTTCTTGAATGCGGGGCAGAAAAATTTGGAATGAGGAGCCCTTTCCTGGTGCGCTATCCAGGCAAATATATCCACCACTTTGCTTCACCACTCCGTATACGGTTGCCAGCCCCAGCCCCGTGCCTTTGCCAAGGTCTTTCGTTGTAAAGAACGGCTCGAAGATGTGCGCCTGCGTTTCTGGATCCATTCCGCTGCCGGAGTCGCTCACCGAAAGCATCACGTAATGGCCCAACCTTGCTCCTGGGTGCTGGCGTACATAGAGGGCGCCAAACTCTTTGTTCGCAGTTTCGATAGCGAGTTTTCCGCCTTCCGGCATGGCATCTCTCGCATTGACGGCGAGGTTCATGAGTATCTGTTCGATCTGCGTACGATCCGCCTTAACGGCCTCCAGCTCAGGCGCAAGCAGGGTAGTGACCGCGATGTCCTCTCCGAGCAGGCGCGGCAGCATCTTTTCCATGTCTGCGACCAGCGTGTTTAAGTCCAGGACCGTCGGTGTCAAGATTTGTTGCCGGCTGAAGGCAAGTAATTGGCGCGTCAACGAAGCAGCTCGCTGCCCGGCCTTTTCGATCTCTTCCGAGTGTTCGAATAGTGGGTTGTCCCGGCCGAGCTGGCGCTTCAGAACCTGGGCATAGCCGATGATTACTCCAAGAAGATTGTTAAAGTCGTGCGCGATGCCTCCTGACAATCTCCCCACGGCTTCCATCTTGGCCGCCATCTGGAGTTGCCGTTCCAGGATGCGCTTCTCCGTGATGTCTTCCGCGAAAACGTCGAAACAGACTGACTCACCATTCTCAACTCTTCGGCCGCTACAATGCACGGTCAGCGATGTGCCGTCCTTTTTCTTCCATTTCACTTCCGCGCCTGTAGATCCGTCTCCGCTTCCGAACAATTCATTCACCCTTCGCGACTCAACGAGATCTTGGAACACGCCAGTTTCCAAATTCACGCCCATCAGCTCCTCTGAACTTGAATATCCCAGCAGTGCTTGCAGCGCTGGATTCACCCGGTGGAATCGGCCCTTGCTGTCCGCTCGATAAATACCGTAGGGAGCATCCTCGACGACTGTGCGAAAACTCGATTCCGACTGCCGCAGCGCCTCCGAAGCGCGCACTCGCTCGGTGATGTCCCGATTTACGATGACCAGCTTTTCTGGGAATCCCGTGCGACCGAAAATCACACTGGCGGTCGATTCAAAAACCCGCCACGTTCCATCCTTATGAAGGATTCGGTAGCTTATCGTTTGTCCGATACCTGTGCGGTGCGCTTCTTCAGCCGCTTCTTTCACCCGGTGGCGGTCCTCGGGATGTACCTGTTCAAGCGAGGAAGATTTCTGCAGCTCTTCGGGCGAGTAACCCAGCACTCGCTGGTACGACAGACTGTTGTAAATGCGGCGGCCGTCCATACCAACCACTGCAATCATGTCGGCAGCGTTTTCACTGATCAGGCGAAACAGTTCCTCTCGCTCCAGCATCTTTCGCCGTATGTGGTGTATTTGGACCTGCTGGTAAATTGCATACACGTCGAACAGGAGAACGAGGCCTACCAGGCCTTGAATTGCTTGGGGAAACAATGACCAGGAAAGTATATCCCTGCCCGTATGCAGTTCTGGCACGATGAACGACACCACACCCAGCGTCAATAGCAGGGTGACCGTAATGGTGGCCATCCAAAGCCACCAGTCGCGGTGTTCAAGTCTGCGGAAAGCCGGGTTGCCGGTCCGCACGGCCTTATCAGTACGTTCTTCTTTCACTCCACGTTGCCTCAAGTATGCTCATTCGCGAGAGGTGCAGGGCTCATGCTATTGCAGTGACCCAAGTCCGACCTACGACAGCAATCTAGAAGCCAACCACCGGAGGTCGCAAGGTGCTGAAAGTAGGGCGGAAACCTGCAGACGCTCACGAACCTGTGGCCCAAAACGGAACCCTTGACATGATTCGATACGCTGCGCGGATTGCATCTTCGTTAACCGGCGATCGTTTTCGCCGAATGCAAGAATCACGAGAGTGACCCTCAGTGTCCCGATTCGACCGACTTCCGGGCGGCTGTGGTCGACGATGCTAGTTTGTGAAGTTCATGCAACCCGTGGAAAGCCCAAGACCCGAGATCGCCATATGCGGCTACCCAGTTTTCGAGTTTCCACTCGGAACTTGCCGGCAGTGTGGAGTTTCATTTGCCGCTGGCATGCGTGCAAATGCGAGTGCGATTAAAGAACGAAAGAACGCTCCAAATTTCGTGCATGCGGCACCAGAAGATGTTCCTCAAATGGTTCTGGATGCTTCCCCATTTGGAACGAAATTGAATTATGAAGCCAAACTGTTCTCCGATGTTGAAGACGATTCGCATTTTCTTTGCCTTTGAACTCAAGAACTTAGCCCTGAGTTAATTCCCGCCCTGAAAACTGGGAATCTCAAATTTCGTTTGGCACGGGCTTTGCACTGCTTCTTCGTGAGTAATTATGAAATCGAGAATTCGAAATTCAGTTTTCGCGCGACTGGGTGAATGTGCTCAAGTGATACAAAAATGTATATTGATGAACAAAGAAATATTCTGAGCCGTCCCGCATTCAGGTCTTGTGTGGTGACAGCGGGATTCTTGTCACCCACAGTCTCTACCCGCTTGATTCTTGCTGCCTTTGTGAGGCGTCGATGGAGCCGCGGGATAACGCCATTCCGCAGATTGAATAGGAGAAGCTGATGCGTAAGGTAACGGTACAAAAGATCTGGATACTGGCGTTACTGCTAACTGGCTTCATAGCCGGATGTGGGCGAGAACAAACGCCCGTTCTGCTCCCCGTTGTCATTGCCACAGTGCCTGCGAATGGCGCTACTGCTGTAGTCCTCAATACAGTTGTGAGCGCAGGTTTTAATAAGGTGATGGCCCCTGCCACGATCAACTCGACAACGTTTACATTGACGGGACCTGGAGCGACTCCTGTGGCAGGAGCGGTAAGTTACGCGGGCACGACCGCCACGTTCACACCAGCGACCTCGCTCGCCTCGAATTCTGTGTATGTCGCCACCATCACGACCGGCGCCCAAGACCCGGGCGGCAACGCCCTGGCGGCCAACTTTGTGTGGAGCTTCACGACCGCTGCGCCGACTGTGATTTCTACGGTTCCTGCGAGCGGTGCCACGGCTGTCGCCGTCAACACTCTCGTCACCGCTACGTTCAGCGAGGCGATGAACCCTAGCACGATCAATGGAACAACATTCATGATGACGGGACCGGGAGCAACTCCCGTGAGCGGAGTCGTTACTTATTCTGGTAGCACTGCGACGTTCACGCCGACAACCATTCTTGCGGCCAACACCTTATTTACGGCCACGATTACTACCGGAGCAAAAGACCCCGCCGGTGCCGCGCTGGCAGCCAATTTCGTGTGGACCTTTACAACGGCTGCGCCACCCACGGTCGTTTCCACAGTTCCGGTAAACGGGGCCACCTCCGTGGCCGTCGACACGACAATCACCGCTACGTTCAGCGAGGCCATGAACCCCACGACGATCACTGGAACAACTTTCACGGTGACCGGGCCAGGAGGCACTCCCGTGGCCGGCGCCGTGACTTACGCAGGAACCACTGCGACGTTCACGCCGGCGACCGCTCTTGCAGGCAGTACCCTATTTACAGCCACCATTACTACCGGAGCGACAGACCCGGCAGGCAATCGGCTGGCGGCCAACTTTGCGTGGACTTTCACCACGGTGTCCCAGCCCACCGTGACTTCTACGAATCCGGCTGGTGCTGCGACAAACGTGCCGATCAACCAGAAAATCACTGCGACCTTTAGCGAGCCGATGTCCTCTTCCACGATCATCGCACCCGGAACCTTTGCGTTGGCGGTGACAGTTGGCGGAGCTGCGGTACCAGGCGCAGTCACCTATGATTCCGCAAGCCATACTGCCATTTTCACGCCAACTGCCAGTCTCACGGCCAGTACTCAGTTCACAGCGACGATTACGACCGCGGCCCAAAACCCTGCGGGCAAAGCACTGGGGAGCAACTATGTTTGGAGCTTCACGACGGGTAAGGTCGCGACCGCTACCGCACCCACGGTGCTTTCCACGGATCCTGCTAGTGCTGCCACCAATGTGCCGCTCAACCAGAAAATCGCCGCAACTTTCAGCAAGCCTATGAACCCAGCCACAATCTCCGCCCCAGGGACATTCACTGTAATGGTGACTGTCGGCGGAGCTGCCGTTCCAGGAGCAGTCACCTACGATACAGCCAGCAAGACGGCAATCTTTACGCCGTCTTCCAATCTCACGGCCAGTACTCAATTTACCGCCACGATTTCAAATGCGGCCACAGACCTGGCTGGCAACGCACTGATAACTGGTGGCGTTCCGAATCCGTGGAGCTTTACGACCGGAACGACTCTAAACGCCACTGCCCCCACAGTGACGCTCACAAATCCCGCTGACGCGGCCCTGAATGTCCCCATCGACGCGACAATCAATGCAACGTTCAGCACTGCGATGAATCCTACGACGATTACCACAGCGACTTTTAGAGTCGCGGTGACCGCGGACGGAACTCCTGTATCCGGCACTGTCGCTTATGACGCGGCAAGCCAGATTGCAACCTTTACTCCGTCCGCCAATCTCGCGGCCACCACCCAATTTATCGCCACAATTTCACCCGGGGTCCAAGACCTCGCCGGTAATGCACTCGCAGCTGGCCTCGTACCGAATCCGTGGAATTTCACGACGGGTACAGTCGCCGGCGGCGCAGGTCCCGCGACCATCAACCTTGGGACGGCAGGGAACTTCGCGGTGATGGCCACTTCTTCGACTTCCAGCACGGGCCCTGTGGTCATCAACGGTGACGTTGGATTGAGCCCGGGAACCTCGCAGGGAATTCCCCCCGCGCAAGTGAACGGGACGATACACATCAATGATCCCGTAGAAGCTCAAGCCAAAGCCGATCTGTTGGCCGCCTATAACGACGCCGTCAGCCGATCGACGAATGCTCAAGTATTGCCGGGAAATATGGGCGGGCTGACCTTTGCCCCTGGACTCTATGTCAACTCGACATCGGTTTTGATCATGGGGGCAGGGCCCAACAACAACGTCACTCTCGATGCCCAAGGAGATCCAAACGCGGTCTTCATTTTCAAGATGGGGTCAACACTCACAACGGGACCCGCTTCCCAAGTGATTCTGGCCGGCGGTGCCAAAGCTAGCAACATTTTCTGGCAAATTGGCACTTCAGCCACAATTGATACCACCACGATCTTCAAAGGAAACGTGCTGGCCGCTGTATCGATCACGTTGAATACCGGCGGCGTAGTAGAGGGAAGACTGTTCGCTGGAGCCGCTGGTGGAGCGGCCTCGGCAACAGTTGACGGCACGAGCGTAACAGTACCTGCACCATAAGCCCGGGATTCTTTGGAACGGTTACACAGGATGCAGGGCTCGACCGCCGCGAAGCAGACTTTTTGTCCCGCTCAGCGGTCGGAGGGCGCGATTTGGGAGGCAACGATGAGATTCGGAGTGCGACTGATTGCCACAATGGCGTTTGTTTTCGCGGTGGTGCCTACACTTCTTGCGAACGATGAAGCCAAGCCGAATGCAGAAGCCAAGAAGAAGGCGCCAGCGGCTTCGATCGCTGTGCCGAGTGCACCTGCCAAAGCCGAGCCAAATATTGCTGATCCTTTTGCTGGGCGATCCTCGGCAAGCCCACAGTCGAAGGCCGGAACCAATGGCCAGCCAGTTGGTGCTGTGCACAGATGGGACGAGTCGGAGAACTACACGCCAAAGGTCGAGTGGTTCTTGGGATATTCCTTCTGGCGTGCGATGCCCACATCGTCCAGCAACCGCATCGGCTACCTGCATGGAGGAAGCACTTCAGTGGCGTACAACCTGAACAAGTACGTAGGGTTGGTGGCGGATTTTGGCGGCTACGACAACAGCCGCGTTACACTTTTCGGTCCCACCACAAGCCGAACGTCCGATTCGAACGGAAGCGCCTATACATATATGTTCGGCCCGCGCTTTTCGTACCGCAAGTATGAAAGGATCACTCCATTTGTTCAAACGCTTTTCGGAGGAGCACACGCCAGTTCGGTGACCATCTCCGGATGTACCGGAGCTCCGAGCTGCACGCCTCTTGGCTCCGATAATGGGTTCGCCACGATGCTGGGCGCTGGTCTCGACGTCAAAGTTAGCCACCACATCGCTCTGCGTCTATTTGAAGGTGATTTTCTGCTAACCCATTTTAGGAATCCTCTCTCAAGCGATGGGGAGGAACGCGGATGGCAGAAAAACGTCCGATTCTCTACAGGAATTGTGTTTCGCTTTGGCGGGAACCCCGCGCCGCCAAGCGCTCCCATGGAGGTTACTTGCTCGGCAGATCCCGAGATCATATCTGCGGGATCCGATGGATTCGCAACGGTGCGCGCGCAGGTCAGCGGTCCGGACAACTCTTCGTTGAACTATTCCTGGTCGGCGAGTGAGGGTGGTGTAGATGGGACTGGCTCGGAAGTTCGATGGAGTTCGTTGGACAGGCGGCCCGGCACGTATGCGATTCAGGTGCGCGTGGACAACGGCCGAAACGGAACGGCAAACTGCGCGGTGAGCGTCCGCGTTGTACCCCGGCCCAATCGTCCACCAACAGTAAGTTGCCATGCAGACCGTACGGAGGTGACAGCCGACGAGCGAGTAGTAATTACCGCGGCAGCCAGCGACCCCGACAACGACCCATTATCTTTCTCTTGGACCAGCAGCGCCGGCAGAATAGAAGGTTCTGGGTCTTCCGTGACGTTTCGGCCAGCCGATCTGCCGCCCGGGTCGTACACGATTACCGGGCACGTGGACGATGGCCGCACCGGAACGGATGATTGCGTAGTGAATATTGATGTACAGATGGCTCAGCCTCCGGCCGAAGTGAAAGAACTCGAAACTAGGCTTGCCCTTCACAGCATCTACTTCCCCACTGCCCGGCCCACGGTGGCAAACCCCACCGGCGGTTTAGTGGAGAGTCAGCAGAAGGTTTTGCTGTCACTAGCCAATGATTTCAATCGATATCTAACATTCAAACCGCAGGCCCATTTAACTCTCGAGGGCCATGCAGATCGCCGTGGCTCAGTTGAATATAACGAGGAGCTGACGAAGCGGCGCGTAAACCTTACCAAGAGCTTTCTGGTCGAACACAGCGTTCCTGCCGCGAACATCGATACTCGCGCTTTGGGCGAGCGCGAAAATCTGGACCCCGAGCAGGTCAAACAACTAATCGAACAGAATCCTGACTTGAGCAGTGGGGAAAAAGAAAGAATTGAGGGTAACTTGGCCGTGATTGTCCTGGCCAACAACCGACGCGTGGACGTTTCCCTCAGCACCACGGGACAACAGTCGGTGCGTCAATACCCGTTCAACGCGAAAGACTCACTGACATTGCTAAGCACAAAAGGCGGTGAAAGTGAAAAACCGGCGAGAGCGCTGGCTAGAAAGAAGAGTCCTACGCCGTAAGCGGGAGTTCGACGATCGCCCGTTTCCGCCGTTCCGCGATGAATTCGATGAAGGCAAAGACTTCCACGATTCATTCTGAACTGGCAAGCGTCGCGTCATCCCTGCTGAGGGACGTGGCCGTTAATTTGTTGCCGTACCGTAAGCCTGCTAATCCGCGCGGAATGCTTCGCAGTCGGCGGCCGGGCGAGAGCGGCAATCTGCGGACCTCACGCCCACCGCTTCGGCGCCGGATGCTTACAGGGAACCGCGTTCAGTCATCAGGAGTCGGTGAATGGAACTGAGATCGGCGTTTGCTCGAAAGAAAGAGACCATGAGAATCCTCGTCGCTGACGATGACGCAGTCAGTCGGCGTTTCCTTCTGGAGACACTGGAGCGCGGGGCCTACGATGTCACTGCCGCGGAGAACGGACGAATTGCTTTTGAATGTCTCTCCAGAAAAGGAGGCCCCCGGCTGGCTGTACTCGACTGGTTGATGCCAGATCTCGACGGGCTCCAAGTTTGCCGCGAGATTCGCCGGCACTCGGAATATCCGTACATCTATATCATTCTGCTCAATTCGAGAAAATCTAAAGAGGACGTCGCTAGCGCTCTCCAAGCGGGCGCGGACGACTGTCTGACCAAGCCCTTCGACCCGGAGGAACTCAAGGCACGATTGCGCTCCGGCGAGCGGATCCTGAAGCTAGAAGATAGGTTGACCCATGACGCCTTTCACGACTCACTCACGCATTTGCCCAACCGCGCGTTTCTTCTCGAGCGGCTAACCCTTTGCGTCGGCTGGCGAATAAAACACCCGGATTATAAGTTTGCGATCTTATCGGTGGACGTGGATCGCTTCAAAATTGTGAATGACAGCCTCGGTAACATTGCGAGTGACCGGCTTTTGGTGCAGATTGCGGACCGGCTTCTCGCCGCCCTCCGGCGAGATGATGGTGCCGTAAGTTCTTCTGAAGCTTTGCGAACGACAGCCCTCCGGGATGAGCGCAGCATACTGGCAAGGTTGGGAGGAGACAAATTCACTATCTTGCTTGATCACATTCGGAATGCCAGTGAGGGAATTCGCGTGGCGGAGCGAGTTCAACAGAGCATCCAGGCCCCCTTCGTTATCGACAATCAGGACGTGTTCATTACCGCCAGCATCGGCATTGCCTTTAGCGGCACCGGTTACAGCGAGGCGGAAGACATGCTGGGAGACGCAAACACCGCCATGACGCGGGCCAAGACACTCGGCAAGGCACGGTACGAAATGTGCGATCCATCCATGCACTCGGCTGCGGCGGGACGCCTCAGGCTGGAAACGGATCTTCGCCGAGCGACCGAGCGCGGAGAATTTCGCGTTCATTACCAGCCTGTCGTTTCCTTACGCGATTTCTGCGTCACCGGTTTTGAAGCCTTAGTGCGGTGGCAACGTCCGGGATTTGGACTGGTGACCCCCGAGGAATTCATTTCTGTGGCTGAAGATACCGGTCTAATTCTCTGGATCGGGAATTGGATTCTACACGAAGCATGCAGCCAGATGCGCACGTGGAACCTCCAATACCCGCGCAATCCCGCTTTTACCGTCGCCGTAAACATCTCCGCCAGACAGTTCGCGCAGATGGATCTGGCAAACCAAATCACGCAAATGCTGCGCGACTCCGGCCTCGCAGCTACCGACTTGAAACTGGAGGTTACCGAAAGCGTAATCATGAGCGATGGGGAGCGGACCGCCCGAGTTCTCAGCGAACTCAAGACACTAGGCGTGCGTTTGTGCATCGATGACTTTGGTACAGGGTATTCGTCTTTGAGTTACTTGCGACGATTCGTGGTAGATACTTTGAAAATTGACCGCTCTTTCGTTTCCGAGATGCTGAACAATAGAGAAAGCCGTGAAATAGTGAAAGCCGTCACGAGTCTCGGAACCAACTTGGGCATAGAGGTCGTAGCGGAAGGCGTCGAGACGCGCGAACAGGTGAGCCTGCTGAGATCGATTGGCTGCAAGTACGCGCAGGGATATTTTTTCTCCAGGCCACTCGATCCAGCGGAGATCGTGCGCAGCCTGCTGGCGACGGAATCGAACTCTTGCACACTGCCGCAAGAATCTCCGAGCCAGCTCGTTGGCCCCGCGAATTGATTGGAAGATAAACTTGTTTCTCTCAACCGTGCGAACTGCCAACTTACAGATTGCTCCCCTTCATCTGGTCTACGCCATAATCCCCTTTCAAAGAAGTCGGCACGAGCCTGACTGGTGTTCTCTTTCAGCCCTCGGGATCGTGTCCGGGTAAGAATTTCCATTTCTAATTTGGTGTGCGATGAACACATCTCGGTGAAAAGCATCAATGATTTCTGGCTGACCAAAGTCAAATTATCGCTGCAAAGGTAAAGTGGATGCTGAAGAAATCGATCAATATTCTTCTCCTGGTCGAAGACAACTCTGGAGATGCACGTTTGCTCCGCGAGATGTTGAATGAACAGGACTCGCGGACTACCGAAATGACGCACGCGGCATGCATGAGTGAGACCGAGAGGCATCTTGCGGAGCGTGCGTTCGACATTATCTTGCTCGACCTCGTTTTGCCCGATGCGCAGGGCCTGGCGGTCGTGCGCCGGGTTCGCGAACTCGCCCCCCGCATCCCCTTGGTGGTCCTGACCGGCTTGGACGACGAATCGCTGGCCGCGCAAGCCCTACAAGAAGGAGCGCAAGACTATCTCATCAAGGGTCAAATCGACACGCGCGCGCTCTTCCGCGCCCTGCGTTACGCCGTTGAACGCAAGACCATGGAAGAGGCGCTGTTCGTCGAAAAGGAACGTGCCCAAGTCACGCTCAATTCCATTGGCGACGCTGTCATTTGCACGGATATTTCGGGGAATGTCACCTTCCTCAATCCCGTTGCGGAAAGAATGGCAGGCTGGTCGTGCCAGGATGCTGCAGGCCGACCTATGGCTGAGGTTCTTCGAATCCTGGATGCTACCAGCCGCCAGACCACTCCGAATCCAATGGAGAAGGCTGTTGGCCAAAACCGAACCGTACACCTGCCCTCTAACTGCATCCTTATCCGTCGCGACGGGTTTGAAATTCCTATCGAAGACTCCGTCGCTCCCATACATGATCGGGAAGGCCGGGCTACCGGAGCGGTAATCGTCTTTCGCGACGTCAGCGCGGCCCGGACGATGGCGTTGCAGATGACCCATTCGGCCCAGCATGACTTTCTGACTGGTCTGCCCAATCGAATGCTACTGAACGATCGCATTAGCCAGTCGATCGCCTTCGCGCAACGGCACAAGAAAAGAGTCGCCGTACTGTTTTTGGATTTGGATGGCTTCAAACACATCAACGATTCCCTCGGCCATCCAATCGGCGACAAACTTCTTCAGTCCATCGCACGACGCCTGGTCGATTGCGTGCGCGCCTCGGACACTGTGAGCAGGCAGGGAGGTGACGAATTCGTTGTGTTGCTTTCAGAGGTCGAACAATCGGAGCATGCTGACGTCACGGCGCGCAGAATGCTTCAGGCAGTGGCGGAGCCTCACTCCATCGACCAGCACGATCTTTACGTCACCACCTGTATTGGCGTGAGCATCTATCCGGACGACGGTCAGGACGCAGAGACGCTTGTCAAGAACGCTGACACAGCGATGTACCAGGCAAAGGAAACTGGGCGTGAGAGCTATCAGTTTTTCAGATCGGCCATGAACGTCCGCGCCGTCGAGCGGCAATCCATCGAGGAAAGTCTGCGCCGCGCTTTGGAACGGCAGGAGTTCACGCTCCACTACCAGCCGAAGATCAATTTGACGACCGGTGGGATTACCGGCGCGGAAGCATTGATACGCTGGAACCATTCGGTTCGAGGATCGGTTTCCCCGGCACAATTCATTCCCGTTGCCGAAGACTGCGGCCTGATTCTGTCCATCGGCAACTGGGTCCTTCGTGAAGCGTGTCGGCAAGCCCGCGAATGGGTGGATGCCGGCTTGCTGCTCTCTTCAATGGCCGTGAATATCTCCGCGATGGAATTCCGGGACGACAACTTTCTAGAGAGTGTGTTTGCAGCCCTCAGTGAGACTGGCTTGGATCCGAAATCTCTTGAGCTGGAGCTTACGGAAAGCGTTCTCATGAAGCGTGCTGAGTCCGCTGCGTCTGTCCTCCGCACGCTGAGAGCCGGAGGCGTCCAACTAGCGGTCGATGACTTCGGCACGGGCTACTCCAGCCTGAGCTATCTTAGAAAGTTTCCCATCGATGCCCTCAAGATCGACCAATCGTTCGTGCGTCAGATTACGACCACTCCCGGCGATACTGCGATTGTAGCCGCCATCATCAGTATGGGCCGCAGCTTGAAGCTCCGGGTCGTTGCAGAGGGCGTCGAGACGCAACCAGAGCTGGCATTCCTTCAGAGTCATCAATGTGACGAAGCGCAGGGGTACTATTTCAGCCGGCCAGTGTTGCCCCAGCAGTTTGCCAAGCTGCTCGAAACTGGCATCTCAGAAGCAGTCCTCCACTGAAAGCCACTCAGGTGACGCGCCGCATGCCAGCCTGCTACGTGGAAGGAAGATTCCGCAGAAGTGAATCGTGGCGAGTACGAGTTCTAAAACGTTTTGGACCAAATGAGGAATATGCGGAAATCTCCGTAGCGAGGGTGGTAGGGATTGGTGGGATCGTGAGTGTAGTAGAAGCCGCGCAGATATTGCCCTTCGAATGACAAGCTCGTGAGATGGCGCACGGGAGCAATTCGCAGTACGGGACCCACTTCGATGACGTTGTTGTAGAAGTTTCCGTTGGTATCCTTCACGACATTGCTTGCGGCGAGCAGTTGTACGGGCAGCACCCGCGCGCCCGGCAAATTGATCCCCTCACGAAGCTGCACGTTGCCAATCACGTTGTGGTGATAGCGGCTGTAGAACCCCCCGTCGGAATACACGCTGCCGGTCGGAGAAAAGGAACGATCGCTGTTCCCGGACGCGTACAACCCAGTGCCCCAGGATCGGAACCACACAGCGCCCACGCGATAATCGGAGGCGGCGCTTGGTCTTGCGCCAATCAGATTAACGGCTGTTCCTGCCTCGGCGTAGACCACCAGACCGGTATGGGCGATGACGCCTTGCACGCCGAGGGAGACAACGGCGTAATTGTCGGAGAAAATTTGCGGCAACGTTCCGGCCAGCGAACGCACGTCCCGGTTGAACCGCAGCCCGATATACGGCTGGAAATACCAACTCGGTTTCAATCCAATTTTTGCCGACACCGGGTTGATCTCATTCGAGAACCGCGATTGATAAAAAGGCGCCGCGTAGATCGACGCGAACCAGAGCTTCGTCTCGCGGTGGACCTCCTCGAGTCCCGCTTTCGCTTGCGCAACGATTCTGGGATCCGTGCTTTTGGCCGCTTCCGTGAACATCTTCCCGGCCTCAGTCGGTCGTCCAGCACCCGCATATAGATACCCAAGCTGCAGCGTCACGTTCACGTCTGAGGGATCGTCGTTGTGGACGGACTCGAATACCTGGATGGCTTCGTCGCTCCGGCGCTGAATGAGAAGTTCGTAACCTTTTTGCCTTCGGTCGCGAAACTGCGAGGCTTGCAGGTTCGCCAGAGCCTTTTGAGCGGGTATGGAAAGCTCGGGGCCGGCGTTTCGCGCCACTTCCTCGAAATATTTTCTGGCGTCGGCGTAGCGCTGCAGCTGCTGCGTGAGATATCCAAGCTGCAGCGCCACGCCGAAGTCGTCCGGATGTTGCGAGTAAACTGCCGCAAATTCCGCCACAGCTGCTTCGGGAAGGCCTGCCGCCAGATACGCGAACCCGAGGTCCTTACGCCAGCTGGCATTCGAGGGATTCGCTGCGAGCGCTTCCGTGAAGTCCCGGATCGCTGCGGTGTAATTCTTCGCGGCGAGTTCGCTGTAAGCCCTGTCCGCGGTTTCAGCCCTCAATGAAGCATCCGCCATCTGCTGGGGCGCCGCATGGGTTTTCGGGAGAACAGGCAGGAGTCCGACGCAGACGGCAAGAATGAGGCCGAATCGTGTCGCTTGTCGAAGAATCATGGCGTGCCGCATAAAATGGTCCGATTCCTTTACGTCCTACTCGAACTTTGCGCCATCTCCTGTTTTCGGAGGGCTTCGGCCAGCATCTCGGGAGTAATCAGTCCCAAATCTTGCAGGATTTCTCCAAGCTGCCTTCCGGAGCTTTGCTGAATCCGCAACGCGCGGTCGAGATCCAACTGCGAGATAGCGTGAGCTTCCACCAACAGCTCCCCCAGGAACGTGCCGGCATGACCTTCAGGTAAGAGGTAGGCATGGGCGATGGCAAGCCGAATATCCGCTTCACTCGCGATCCGCATGGAGATCGCGCAACCCAATGACGCTTCGAGGCGGCTCTTGATTCCAGGAACTTCCGGGTCCGCGCAGGCAACTTCGAGCACGCCGTTGGAAACGCGGAGCGGGAGGACAAGCAACGCTTCCACTGTTTCCCGCGGAAGTTTTCGGAGCCACGCGCGATCGATGGAGCAAAAGTCAATACTACCGGAAGGCAACCCCAGCTGGCGGCCTAGGACGGCAAGCAAGTCTTCTTCGGAGATGTAGCCCAGTTCCCTCAGCACCCGGCCCAACTTCTTCTTCGGGTCCCTCCGTTGGGCCTGCAAGGCCTTCTGAAGCTGGACGGGAGTAATGAGGCGATTTCCGAGAAGCAGGTCGCCCAAATTCCTCCGGTGCTCCATGAGTTGCTCCGCGGAAGGGAAAACATGAGCGGTCTTTTTCCATTCGGCTGGTTTGCCCGAGCGTTCCGAGGTGAAGAACATCTCGGCGGCCACGACGGTTGCGACAAAGTTGATGGCGTTCCCTACCACCGCTCGGGGGATCGACAAGAATCCCTGAAGCCATCCGGAAATCCTCACCACCGCCACGAAGCGCTGGACCAATCGGTGCAGCATCAAAAATGTGTCGGCAAGGACAACGTCCGCCACCCAGCGCGAACGGATGAGATTTGGCCCGCGTCCCCAACCGTTGATAGCGACCTTGACCACCCAATAAAGAATTACCAGGTACGCGACGGCCGTCACAACGTTGGCGTAAAGCGCCTTGCGGTCGCGATACAGCATGTATCGGATCCAGAACCCGGGAGGCCATCCCAAGTCTTTCCAGCCCTGGAGCGAGATGCCGAGCACCCAGCGAGATTTTTGGCGGACTGCCAGAGCAAAACGGTCGGGAAAGAACTCGCGAACGGCGACGCGTTCGCGCACCACGCGAATCTCTTTGCGCCGGTGCCACCAGCCCCGCATGACCGCCTGGGTGCGCGTGACCGTGAACTGAGCCAGAATGCCAGTGCGGTTCATGCGAGAAAGTCCGGCGCCGAATTCGTAATCCTCGGTGAGCGTGTTGATGTTGAAGATCTGATTTTGGGAGGCTGCTGCAATCTCATCAAGAACCGCGCGGTTGATGGCAGTCCCCACGCCCGCGGACGGAATCACTTTGGCCAGCCGTTCGCGGACCAGCAGGTCTTTCAGATGATTTTCCGCGAATTCGTCGAGGTAGGTTCCGGCAGTCCAGCAACCCGCCGGCCTTTCCAAGGGAATCACAGGGAGCTGGACCATGTCTTTCCGCGGAATGAGCCAGTTGAAGAGTTTGAGTTCGAGCGGATGGACGATATCCTCCGCGTCGTGCAGCACGACAATTTCGTAGCGGATGCCCTTCTTCTGTTCTGCCAGCAACATCCCCTGGAAAATCCAGTTCAGGCAGTCCGCCTTATTCGTCGGCCCGGGATTCGGACAGACAATTTTTTCGACTTGCGGGAATCGGGCGCGCGTGGATTCAACTGCGTCTTGCGTGAGTCGGTCGTTCGGATAGGTGCCGACAAAGATGTCGAAATTCCGATAGTTCATGCTGTCGATGGTGTGCGAGACCATACTGCCGATCACTTCGTGTTCGTGCCATGCCGGAATCCAAATCGCGGTCCATTTTTCAGGAATCGAGCAGAGGACTTGTTGGCGGATCGGCCGAATCGTACCGCGCAGGAATAGCTCGCGATAGAGCAACCGAATCCAGTAAAAGGCATCGATGAAGAGATCGTCAATGCCGCTCAGCAGGAAGCTGACGGCGACGACAACGGTCAAGATGACGAATACGTTGTCCAAGGCTAGGCTGTCTCCAGCGCGGCTGCAATGCGCTCAGCTGCGTGGCCGTCTCCATATGGGTTCACCGCTCGGGCCATTCGCAGGTGCTCGGAGGGGTCGTCCAGAAGGCGGGCGGTCTCAGAGACGATTTGTTGCGCATTGCTGCCAACCAACTTGACGTTGCCGGAAGCCACTCCCTCGGGACGCTCGGTAACTTCCCGGAGAACAAGCGCTGGCACACCCATCGCGGGCGCCTCTTCTTGAATGCCTCCGGAGTCCGTCATCACGATGTAGGAGCGCATCATCAAATGCACCAACGTGAGGTAATCCAAAGGCGGAAGAAGTGAGATGTTTGGAATCCCGCTGAGGAGGCGGTGGACCGGTTCCCAGACATTCGGGTTTTTGTGAACGGGGTAGAGAATGCGGACATCAGGGTAACGCGCCGCTAACGAGCGAAGCGCGCCGCAGATTTGGATCAGTGGCTCGCCGAAATTTTCCCTTCGATGGGCTGTAACGAGGACCAGTCTCGCACCGGACGATACCAGGACACGAACTTCGTCGCTGAGGGCCGTCGAATCCCACTGCAGGGATTGAATGCGGTGCAGGGCGTCAATAATTGTGTTGCCCGTCACGATCACGGCCGATTCTGGCACGCCCTCGCGCAGAAGGTTCCGCCGGGATTGTTCGGTCGGTGCGAAGTGGAGGTCGGCGATCACTCCCGTCACGCGACGATTGATTTCCTCCGGAAATGGGCGCCATTTGTCATGGCTGCGCAAGCCGGCTTCTACGTGAGCGACTTTGGACCGTTGATAGAAAGCTCCCAGCGCCGTAGCTGCCGTCGTCGTCGTGTCGCCTTGCACGACGACCCAGTCGGGGCGTTCCGATTGCAAGATGGGAGCGAGCGAATCAAGGACCGAGGCCGCCAGATGCGGCAAGGCTTGGTCCTTCTGCATGAGATTGAGGTCGTAATCCGGGACAATTCCGAAAAGACCGAGCACTTGATCGAGCATCTCGCGATGCTGGCCGGTCACGCAGACCCTCGAAAGAATCCCTGGCCGCCGGCGCAGCTCGTCGATCAGCGGCGCGAGTTTGATCGCTTCGGGACGGGTACCAAACACAGTCAAAACGCTTACCGCATTCCTGGAAGGAAGGCGCAAAGCGCTTGTGTCGTTCGGTTTGACCTTGGCTGGTTGATAACGCGCAGATCGCGATGGTTCCCGGTTCATTGGATCTTGATCTACGAGCACACTTTCTGCGGGTTTCCATCGGAATCTTTTCTTCCGCCGCCAAATAGCAATAGCAATCAGCCAGCCAACGCGGGTAGAGGTAAGTGCTGCTGGTTCACGAGAATGGAAGAGTTGGTAGGATTTTGTGGACACATAGAAATGCGCCGCTGTGAAACGTGTGCTTCAAGTCTGAACAACGGGGGATATTTCGGCGGGCAGCGCTTTTGGGCGTGACTTACGGACGCGGCCGGCACCCGGGGCGGAGCAGGTCAAGAGGCGGGCACTAGCGGCGTCACGCTGCCGTCACGATGAGCGCCGCCGCCAAATCAAGACGAGGTTTACGCACGCTCTTCGCAGTATCAACACACCGAGTTTTTCGTACACCACGAATGTGATTACGCACGTAATCACAAGTATCCGGGAGTGCGCACGGAGATGGCGAGCACGCTGACCCACAGGCCGCCCGACGGCGTTCACACGTGAGCGCTCATATCGTGATGCGGGTATCCGATAGCCGACATTTCCAGCGAGTCAGGGAATCCAGTGACACGTCCCTCTTTGGAACGATTGCGACGGATGTGTTTCACATCAGTGCAGTCTGTTTACTCCTTCGCGAAATCTTACTCACTGCTGACGATTTGTTTTGACATTTTTGTGACGCTTCACTAAGTTCTAATTCCCCTTCATTCTCCTCTCGTTTGGCCCCTTCCACTGGAGCTTCAATGCGTTTTCTTGTGGCCGAAAATGATTCAGCTTTGGGATTCCTTCTTCAGCAGGGTTTTGGTGCGGAAAGCTACGCCGTGGATCTCACGCAGAACGGCGAACAGGCGAAGAGCTTGGTGCGGGAGCACGAGTACGACCTCGCCATTCTTGATCTGAGTCTGCCGAAGGATGAAGGCCTTGCGGTTCTTCAGTACTTGCGTTTGTCGCGCCGGCAGTTGCCCATACTGATCGTTATCAATCGCAGCCAGGATCTTGACCTCGTGCGGCAGTTCGATCTTGGAGCGGACGATTTTGTGCTCAAACCGTTTTCCTTCTCTGAACTGTCGGCGCGCGTGAAGGTGCTGCTGCGGCGAGGCAGCCACTATCCGGGAAGCATGTTGCGCGTCGAGGATCTGGAACTGAATCGGCTGGAACATTCCGTGAGGCGCGCGAATCGCGCGATCGAGCTGACGCCGAAGGAATTCTCACTGCTCGAATTTCTGATGGGCAATTCCGGCCAGCCGCTAACGCGCACCCAAATCATCGAGCGTGTTTGGAATTTATCATCCAACACCTGGACCAACGTTGTAGACGTCTACATCAATTCTCTTCGTAAGAAGGTGGATGCCACAGCCGACCGCAAGCTAATCCACACGATTCGCGGCATCGGTTACCAGTTAGATCCCGGCCCAGCATTTAGAAATTATGAAGTTCAGCAGTCCACTTCAGTAAAGGGCGACTGATCCGAAGGAGCGCTTTTGATCCGTACACAACAAATCACCCTGGTCGCGATTGCCGAGCTGGACGCAGCGCGGCGCGAGATTCTGCTCCTCGAACATCTACCGCAAGTGCAATACATCGCTCGAAGCATTCACAATCACCTTCCACCCCAAGTCTTACTCGAAGATCTTGTGCACGCTGGAGTCCTGGGCCTAATGGACGCAGTTCGAAAATATGATCCGAGCAAAAAGATCCAGCTTAAGTACTATGCGCAGTTTCGTATTCGCGGTGCGATCCTCGATAGTCTTCGGCAGGAGGACTGGAGCTCCCGAGCTCTCCGGCGGCAGGCTCGGCGCTTGGAACAGGCAATCGTCGACTGCAAAGGAAAGTTCGCTCGCGAGCCAACGGAAGTTGAACTCGCGGCGGAGCTTGGCATGAGTCTCGAACAGCTGCAGCGTCTGACAAGAGATCTCCGCGGCCTCGACGTCAGAAGTCTTCAGGCAGACGCGATTGGAGCAAGCGACGCAACGGAGGCCGGTCAATGCGGCCCTGTTTCCGGAGAGGAAGACCCGTATCACCAAACGCTGCGTTCGGAAATGAAGCTTCTGCTGGCAAAAGCCGTCGCCGAACTTCCAGAGCGTGAAAGAAGGGTAGTTGACTTACATCATTATGAATGCCTCACGATGAAGGAAGTGGCCGCGGCACTGGGCATCTGCGAATCCAGAGTCTCACAGATTCATACCGCGGCGGTGTTGCGTTTGCGCGTCGGACTGCGAGAATTGATGGAGAATCGGTCTTCTGTCGTCGCTCCTGGTCCCGTGAAATTTGTTTCTGCAGCTCGTCGCGCTCCGCTCGCTCACCTGAACCATAGTGGTTTTGATCGCAGCGCCGAATTACCCGCAGTTCGACGCGCGTCCTGAAGGCCACGCTCGCTCATTCTCGAGTGACCGGGCTGCATGCATCCGCAAATCGCTTTCCGCATGGCGGATTCTCTGGTAGCATCAAAACTTACGCTACCTAAGCGAATTTCCTTCTGGAGCAACCGTCAATGGCACTCGCATGTGAAATTTGCGGCAAGAAACCGAGCTTTGGCAATGTGATTAGCCACGCTCACAATGTTCGCCGCCGTCGCTGGAATCCCAATTTGCGCCGCGTCAAGACCGTAGTAAAGGGCACGAGTAAACACATTCGCGTCTGCACCGCTTGTATCCGCGCCGGCAAGGTGAAAAAAGCCGCTTGAAAACTACCGCCGCTCCCCTCCCGCTCCGAATTCCCCGGAGAATCCTCTTGCTCACAGGGATTTTGGTGTGCAGTACCGCGGCGGGATGCAAAAAAGAATCGGCGCCGGGACCAGACGTCTGGGCCGTAGTGAATGGGAAGAACATCTCGCGCGCCGAAGTCGATAAATACTATCGCACCCGCGTGAATACGGATGCGCCTGCGCCCTCTCAAGAAGAATCGCTTTCTCTGAAACTCAGCATTCTCGATGAGCTTATCAACAACGAAATCCTGATCGAACGCGCCAACAAGATGAATCTGGTCGCGACCGATGCGGAAGTGGAAGACAAGTTCACCGAATCGAAGAGCCCGTACACCGAGGAAGAATTTCAAAAGAAGCTGAAAGACTCGGCCCTCTCCGTAGACGATCTGAAAAGCGACATCCGCCGCCAGCTGTCCGTTCAGAAGCTTCTCAATCGCGAAGTCGTAGCGAAAATTTCAATCACCGATCAGGACGTCACGGATTTCTACCAAAAAAATCGTTCGCAGTTCAACGTAGCCGAACCGCAGTTCCACATCGCGCAGATCGTTGTGACCAGCCACCCGGATTCTTCGGTCCACAATCGAAAGAACGACAAAGCAACCACCGAGGCAGAGGCGAAGCGCAAGATCGCCGTGCTTGAGCAGAAACTGAGTTCCGGTGCGGACTTCGGCCAGCTGGCGATGGACTATTCGGAAGATTCAACCGCCACCACGGGAGGCGATCTCGGCTTCGTCCCCGAGTCGGCGCTCAACAAGTCAGACCCCGTCTTGAAGAAGACTGTGCTTGCGATGAAACCGGGCGAGGTCACGCCGCCGATCGGCGTGCCGAATCAGGGCTATAGAATCTTAAAGCTCCTTGTGAAAGAGCCCGCCGGCCAGCGCGATCTGGCCGACCCGCAGGTGCAGCAGACGATTCGCGACACGTTGCGCAACCGGAAGGAACAGCTGCTTCGCTCTGCCTACATGATTGAAGCCCGCGATGATTCACACGTCACGAACTACCTTGCGCGCCAGATCATCGAATCCAACGGCAAGCTCCCGGCCTCGAAGTAAATTATGGCGTGCGCTACGCGATAATGGCGAGTGCCTCGCCTGCGTTGACGGTTTGACCTTCCGATACGAGTAGCCGCTCCACTTTCCCCGATTTCGGCGAGCGAATTTCGTTCTGCATTTTCATCGCTTCCACAACAAACAATCCCTGCTTTGCGCCCACAGTTTCACCAGCTCGAACGAGCACGCGAACGATTTTCCCCGGCATCGGGGCCGACACCTGCTGCCGCCCTTCCGCTTCTGAACCTCCACTTCGATTCCGCCGCCACTGGCGCGGATCGCGAATCTCGGCATGCCATTCCTGGTCCCCGGTTGCAACGCGCAATCCGCCACCATCTGGCTCCACTCGAACCTCGAGCGACTCACCATCAATCAAAATAGAATAAATTCCCGGCCCGATCTGCACGGCATCGGCCTCGAGCAGCGTACCGTCAATCGTGCAACGCAGGCGCTCCCCGATCTGTGCGAGCTCCACCTGAAGCGCTTTCCCGTTCAGCGCGATTTCAAGTTTCATCGCCGGTTGGCCTCGAGTGGGACGCTGTGATCGCGGCTCATCGTGTTGGCTCTCGCTCGACCTGCTCGCGGCGCCCTTCTGTTTTCCAGCGCGATGGTTCAGGAGTGCATTCGCGTGCCCCGTGTGCAGCGGATTCGCCGTTTCCGGCGTGCCATAACGCTGCCGCAAGCAGCGCCGCCGACTGCGCTCGCATCGAATCAGAGCCCGTCGCAGCTGTATCGGATTTCCGGCCGTCACGCAAATAGTCGTCCAGCCAGCGTGTGTAGATATCGCCGCTTTGAAAATCCGGTGTCGCGAGGATCTCTCGGAAAAGCGAGACGTTCGTCTTGATTCCGGTCGCGTAATACTCATCGAGCGCGCGCTGCAATCGCGCTATCGCCTCGGCACGATTGCTTCCCCACGCGATCAATTTGCCCAGCATCGGATCGTAGTCGTTCGGCACTGTCCAGCCAGCGTAGACGCCATCGTCAAGCCGGATCCCTGGCCCGCTCGGAACGCGCCGCGCCAGAATTTTCCCGGGCGACGGAAAAAAATTATTTTCAGGATCCTCGGCGTAGATTCGGCACTCAATGGCGTGACCGCTCAGCGCCACATCCTCCTGCGCAAACGGCAGCCCCTCACCCGCCGCGATTTGAATCTGCAACTTCACCAGGTCCATCGCAGTCACCATTTCGGTGACGGGATGTTCCACCTGCAGACGCGCGTTCATCTCGAGAAAATAAAAATTACGCTCCGCATCGACCAGGAACTCCACCGTGCCCGCGTTCGTATACCCGCCCGCGCGTGCGAGCTTCACAGCCGCCTCCCCCATTTGCCGCCGCAATTCCGGAGTCATGATCGGCGAAGGTGCTTCCTCGATCACTTTTTGGTGCCGCCGCTGCACCGAGCATTCCCGCTCGCCGAGGTAAACAATGTTGCCGTGCTGATCCGCGAGCACCTGAATCTCGATGTGCCGCGGCTTCAAAAGATATTTCTCGAGGTACAGCCGGCCATCGCCAAAAGCGTTCTGCGCCTCGGACGATGCATCGCGCCACGCGGCCGCGAGCTCCGATTCGCGTTCCACCGATCGCATTCCTTTGCCGCCACCTCCCGCCACAGCTTTCAGCACCACCGGAAATCCGGTCTCACGCGCAATTGCAATCAATTCATCTGCGGATTCAATCGGGTCCAGCGTTCCAGGAACCGTTGGGACATTCACTTCCCGCGCGAGATGCCGCGCCGCTGTCTTTGAACCGAGCTTCTCCATCGCTTCGGCAGTTGGTCCAATAAAAGTGATTCCAGCTTCCACGCACGCGCGTGCAAGCGATGGATTCTCGGCAAGAAATCCGTATCCGGGGTGAATCGCGTCGCAACCGGCATAACGCGCGGCGCCGATGATTTTGTCGATCACCAGGTAGCTTTCGCGTGAAGGCGCCGAGCCAATCGGATAGGCTTCATCGGAGAGGCGGACGTGCAGCGAAGCGCGATCCACATCGCTATACACTGCGACCGATCGCACACCCATATCCCTGCAAGCGCGCGCGATGCGCACGGCGATTTCCCCGCGATTCGCAATCAGAATCTTGCGAAACATCTAGTAGCCCTTGTAAACATTTTCTTCAGTAGGGGCACGGCATGCCGTGCCCGAAGCCGCTAGCACTTCGCCCAAGCCATTCATCTAGCGCCGCTCGATTACTCCACCTCGGCCAACGTGCCTGCTGTCGGTAGTTGGCAACCTCTGACCGGAGCGTCTATTATGTCGTCGGCGGCGGAGGAACGATGGACGCGGGCGAACAGAACCGGTGGAAAAAGGAAGCTGCCCAAGCGGCCGCTCAGCTCGTGCAAGACAGCATGATCGTCGGCCTCGGCACCGGCACCACCGCGGCCTATCTCGTGACTGAACTCGGCCGTCGAATCGCGGAAGAAGGATTGCGCTTCACTGGTGTCCCCACATCGGAGCGAACTGCCGAGCAGGCTCGCAGTCTCGGCATTCCGCTGACGACTCTCGCAGACCAAAATGAAATTGATTTGACCATCGACGGCGCCGATGAAGTGGAGCTGGGCACTTTGTCGCTGATCAAGGGCCACGGCGGGGCGCTGCTGCGCGAAAAAATCGTCGCGGCGGCGAGTAAGCGAATGGCGGTCGTTGTGGACGAGACGAAACTGGTGAAGCGTTTGGGCGCGACGCTTTCGGTTCCCGTGGAGGTGGTCCCGTTTGGCTGGGAGGCGACCGAGCGAAAGCTGAGAGCCATGGGAGCGGGCCCGGAGCTGCGGCCGGGGGTCGACGGGAAGCCGTACGTAACGGACGGCGGACACTACATTCTCGATTGCGCGTTCGGGTCGATGGCAGATCCGAAAAAAGTAGCGCGTGAACTGGACGAAACCGTCGGCGTCGTCGAGCACGGGCTGTTTCTCGGATTCGTGAAACAGGTATTCGTAGGCGGGCCCCTCGGAGTCAAAATTTTGAAGCAAGGAGCGAGCCGCGGGAAGCCGCGCGCTAAAGGAAAGAAAAAATCGAAGCGGTCGCGACGCGGCTGATGAAAGGAAATCAGTAGACGCGATTAGAATCCCGGATAGGCCGACGATGTGCTGAGCTCGGACTCGTCCCGTGATTGCTTCTTTGAGACGCAGCCTTGCGGATACACCGCGTCGAGCGCGCCCCAGAGAGCTTTCAAGCTGCGCTCCGCCGCACAAAGAACTGCAACCTCGTCGATATTCTTCTGCGCCGCGAGCCACTCGCGCCAGGCCGCGCGATGCCGCACGTCCGCTTCTTCGTGCACCGCAAAATATTGAAGCGAGCGCGAATCGGTCAGTCCATAGAACTGGCGAAGCCCCGAAATTTTCTGCGTCGCGATTTCCGGGACTTGTGCCTCGTAGCTGTAGAACATGGCGACAGCCTGCGCCATCGAGCCGTCCGTCGAAACTTCGTCGAACGTGTCTAGGAGCGCAGCAATACCCGGAAGCACGCGGCTGGAATCGAGCGCCGCGTCGGACACGCCAAGTGAGGCGGCAAACTCGCGCCAGAGCATCGGGTGTGGAGCCACGGGATCGATCTCTTCCGCGAGATTCTCCTTTAAGATCGTTTGCAAGTTGCCGTTCGTGCGGGAAGCAAGCTGCTTCAGATTTTCGGGGAACGCTCGCACGTGCTGGTAATACTGTGCAGCGTAAAGTTGTAGTGATTCCTTCGAAAGTTTGCCCTCGGTCCACGCCTGATAAAAAGGATGCTTCAGCAAATGATAGCGTTCGATCAGCGAGTCGAGCGAATCGAGCAGCGTCTTGGGCGCATTCTTCGCGCTGTCTTTCGGGCCGGACTTGGGCATCAGAATCTCCTGTCTCACCTGATAATAATGGCGCAAAACCCCGCAATCCTACCGAAATGGACTTTGAATGTCCAGCAAGTGACACCCCGAAGTTACAAACTCGGAAGCCACTATGACTTGCAGTCGTTATGGGCTGTCGAAGCCACATCATAGAGGGATGTTGCCGTGCTTCTTTTTGGGGTTCGTGTCGCGCTTGTTTTCGAGCGAGCGCAATGCGGTGATGAGCTTGGCGCGCGTCTGCGAAGGTTCGATGATGGCGTCGATGTAGCCGCGCTCGGCTGCCACGTAAGGATTGGCGAAGCGCTCGCGGAAGTCGTCAGTTTTTTCGCGGCGCAGCTTTTCGCGATCTCCTTCGGCAGCGCGGTCGATCTCGCGCTTGTAAACAATGTTGACGGCGCCTTCGGGCCCCATCACGGCGATTTCGGCGGTGGGCCAAGCGAAGTTGATGTCGGTGCGGATGTGTTTCGAAGCCATCACGCAATAAGCGCCGCCATACGCCTTGCGCGTGATAACCGTGATTTTCGGCACCGTGGCTTCCGCGAAAGCAAATAGGAGCTTCGCGCCGTGCTTGATGATGCCGCCGAACTCCTGCTGCGTGCCGGGCAAGAATCCCGGGACGTCTTCGAACGTGATGAGCGGAATGTTGAACGCATCGCAGAATCGAACGAAGCGCGCGCCTTTCATCGACGAATTGATATCGAGCACGCCAGCAAGAAACGCAGGCTGATTGGCGACGATCCCGACCGGACGCCCGTCGAGCCGTGCGAAACCGACGACGAGATTTTTCGCGAAGTGTTCGTGAACTTCGAAGAATTCGCTGTCATCAGCGATTTCGTGGATCGCGTCCTTGATGTCATACGGCTTTTGCGGGTCTTCCGGCACGAGGGCATTCAGCGCCGTCGAAACGCGGTCCCATGGATCGTTCGAACTGCGGCGCGGCGGATCTTCGAGGTTGTTTGACGGCAGGTAGCTGAAAAGCTCGCGAATCATCGCGAGGCATTCGGCATCGTCGCGCGACACGAAATGAGCCACGCCGCTTTTTTCGTTGTGCGTCATCGCGCCGCCGAGTTCCTGTTTCGTGACTTCCTCGTGTGTGACCGTCTTGATCACGTCGGGCCCGGTAACAAACATGTACGAGCTATCGCGCGTCATGAAAATAAAATCCGTAATCGCGGGCGAATAGACGGCGCCGCCGGCGCACGGGCCCATGATCGCGCTGATCTGCGGGACCACGCCGCTTGCGAGAGTGTTGCGCAGAAAAATATCGGCATAGCCCGCAAGCGACATCACGCCTTCCTGAATGCGCGCGCCGCCAGAATCGTTCAACCCGATTACGGGCGCGCCTTGCCGCATCGCCAAATCCATGATTTTTGTAATCTTTGAGGCGTTCGCCTCCGAGAGCGAGCCACCAAAGACGGTGAAGTCTTGCGCGAAAACATAAACGAGGCGGCCATCGATGCGGCCGTAGCCGGTAGTGAAGCCGTCGCCGGGAGGGCGCTGCTGCTCCATGCCGAAATCGGTGCAATGGTGACGGACAAACTTGTCTAGCTCCTCGAAGGAGCCCTCGTCCAAGAGCAGGTCGATCCGTTCGCGGGCGCTGAGCTTGCCTTCCTTGTGCTGGCGTTCGCGGCGTTCGGCGCCGCCGCCCTCCTCGGCTTCGGCATTGCGGCGGCGAAGCTCTTCGAGGCGGTCGAGATGTTTGCGGTGTTCCATTGGTTTTGGGGTACTCATATTCGGGTGTTCACCGGGTTATGATGGAATTACGGCCTCTCAATATCGGCTTTTTGGGTCGCTAAGGCAAGCGAAGCGCGGTTGCCCGACCCCCTTTTACCGCCGATTAGAAAAAGCTATCTTGTTTTTTAGCAGCGGCTTAGGAGGAAAGTTAATCGCGGTACCGTAGATTAGCCGCCAGCGGCCGCTGCCTCCCCCTTGTTCCTCCTTTGGCAACTTCTCACAACACAAATGTCACGGTAGCAAAGTCCGAATCGCCAAGCAACAAGTTATTCGCCTGGCTTTTTGAGGCAAGGTGAAACACTCAACGGCGCCGGCGAAGAGCGACGCCCCCGGCGGCCGCAGCAGACTGCCGCGCAACTACGGGATTTCGATTATTACCAGAGACATGTCGTCGTCGGGTGGGCCGTGGCGGTAGGCCGTCACGCGGTGGAGAATCTGCTCTTTCATTTCTTGCAGCGGCAGCGTGGATGTCTCGCGGACGATTTCGCTGAGGCCTTCGACACCCAGCATATCGCGTTGTTCGTTGAAACTTTCCGTGAAGCCGTCGGTGTAAATGACGAGGCGATCGCCTGACTCGACGGGGACGATAACGGTCGCTTCCTTGCCTACAGCGTCTTCGAGCAGACCGAGAACGGCGCTGCCGGATTCGAGAAGGCGCGGCGCTTGCCCGGGCTGCACGATCATGGCTGGAGGATGACCGGCACCAGCGAATTCCAGCGTGCGATTGTCGCGATCGAGGCGGGCGGCGACCATCGTGAAATAGAAGACTGAAGAGCCGATATTGCGGAGCACGAAGCGATTCAGATGGCGCATCATCGGGCCGAGCGCGGTGCCGCGTTCGATTTGCGACATGGTTTCGGTATAGATGCGATTGGCGACGAGAGCCGAGCCGATGCCGTGGCCGGAAACGTCGCAGACAAAAAGGCTGAGCGAATCTTGTCGAGGCGCGACCAAGCCGAAATCACCGCCGATGGTGCGAACCGGCTGGTAGTACGTGGCGACATTAACCCCGCCCCAAGTTAGTCCTGTGGGCGCCAGACTCTGTTGGACGCGTGCAGCGAGCAGCAGGTCCTCTTCGATTTCCTGGTGGCGCTTTTCAAGCTGTGTGTTCGCTTCGCGCAGGGCGTTTTCAGCACGCTTTTGTTCGGTGATGTCCGTCGCGGTGATCACGGCGAAAACGTTGCCATCGGGATCCTCTATCTGACGGGCGGTGACGAGAACGGGAAGCCGATTGCCGTTCGCCTGCGGAAGATAGAACTCGTACTGGGTATGTCCTTCCGTTTGCCGCTGCTGGATGCGGCTACGCAATATCGCCGCGTCTTCGGGCGGATACAAATCCAAAATCTTCTGGCCGATTAGTTCGTTCTCCGGTATACCGATCATCTTCTTGAACAGAGTATTGGCGAAAACGATGTGGCTGCAGTCGTCGTTGATGATGACGCCCTGATTGATTGTTTCGAGGACGCCGATCATTTCGTTGATCCACGGATGTTGCGTTTCTTGCACTGGAGATTCTCGCTTTCGTACGCACTGAGGGGAATTTGTCGCGCTGCAATTCTAGCGCACGGCTTCGGTAAGTGGAAATGGGTGGCGGGGGGTGAAAGCGAAAGAGAGATCCCTCCACTACGGTCGGGATGACAGGTGCGCGAGAGAGCAGCGGTGGGCGGATATCGAAATCAACTGCAAAGGCTAGGGCAAAGTCAAAAGAGCCGGCGGGACGCCGGCGGCACGGAAGTGCGGCGGTGGCCGGATGGTTTGCGAGGTCTGGGGCGGGTTTACATGTGGCAGGCGTCTGAGTTTGAGTCCGAGGGGGACGAGGCAATTGGGAGGGGGGATAATTTGGCTTTTTCGAGGGTGGAGTTTACGGATGGCAGTGTGTTGGAGTTCAGGGTGCGCCATGTGGTGATGGATTTGTTCAAGGCGGTGCAGGAATCGTCGATTACTTCGAGAGCGGTGCCCGCCGGGGCGGCATCGCCTGATTCGATCATGAAGGAGGTGCGGGCCAGGTCTCGGTTGACGCCACCTACACCGACTGAGCCGTTGGCGCCTTCGAGAATTTCACCGATTTTCGCGTCGAGATTTTTCAAGGCTTCGGCGGCAGCCTTGGCTTGAGGATCGGCGGCTTGAGGATTCGCGCCCTGCGAATCCGGAGCGTGAGCATTTGCGGCTGGCGCTTTGGGCGCCAGGGCGCTCTTCGCTTGCGCATTGGGCTTTAGGATTGCGTCGAGGCTTTGTTCGCGCTCGGAGACGGCTTTGTGCAGAACGGCAACGGCCTGAAACGTGGCGTAGCTGGCACGAAGGCCGCTATCGATGCGTTTTGCGGCTGAAAACTGCGCGGCGTAATCCGCAGGGCCGATGTGGATGCGCGGATCGGAAACGACTGTGAGAGTTTGGCGGATGGTCTGGCCATTGGCATTCAAGATGATTTCATATTGACCGGGAGGAACTATGGGGCCGAGGACTTGTTCGCGGGGCGTTTCGCCGGGGACGGCGTGATCGGAGAGTGTGTATTCGAGGTATTTGAGCGGCTGGCCGTAGTAGCTGTATTGCAAAATTGGCGGTGGCTCGAAGCGCAAATCCCATGCGAAGCGATTCAGGCCGGCATTTTTCGGAAGCTGAGCCTGCGGACCGAACCAGTAATCGGGAACATTTTTTATAACTGGGTCGGGAGCTGGCGTCGTGCTGCTAAAGCGACGGACTAGATTTCCTTGCGCGTCGTGTATTTCGAGCGTGATATCGGCGGCGGGAGCGGACTTCAGCGTGTAATAGATGATGGCGCCATCGGGTGGGTTTTGACCGGCGGGAACTTCCGCTGGAAGCGGAGTTTCCTGGTCGTTGTCCCAGCGAATCCGAGTCACAGTAGCGGGACGCAGAAGCGCGACATCTGCATTCGCGATCTGCGGGCCGGCTTGGCGGAGCGGCGAGAGATCGTCCAGAATCCAAAGCGCGCGGCCATAGGTAGCGACGACGAGATCGTTATCGTGGAGGGCGAGATCGCGGGCATCGCTCGTGGGAAGATTTAATTGCAGCGATTGCCAATGATCGCCGTCGTCGAAAGAAACGTAGACGCCGTTTGAGAGCGCGGCATATAGAAGGCCCTTGCGCACGGTATCTTCGCGAATCGCGCGAGCGACCCAGTCGGCCGGCAGTCCCGTAGTAATCTTTCCCCAGGTTTTTCCGGCGTCACGCGTGCGGTAAAGGTAGGGAGTCGAGTCGCGACGATTTTCCACGGTTGCAAAGGCGACGTTTGCATCGAAGTGCGAAGCTTCGAGAATCACCACGTTGCTGTGGTCGTTGAGATCCGGCGGCGATACATTTCGCCACGTGAGGCCGCCATCTTCGGTGAGCTGAATCAGGCCATTGTTCGTGCCGGCCCAGATGAGGCCTGCTTGCAAGGGCGAAACAGCAAGACTGGAGATGGCGGTGGGGCGGCGGGCGGATTGTTCGTCGCCAAAATCTTTTTCGTCATCGCTGAAAGGCGCGAAGGATTCGGCCTCCGGGGAATGGCCGGGGCTGACGGCGGATGCTCGCCGGGATTCTTGCGTTTCGTTTTCGTGTGAATTTGGGCGCGATGGCGGCATGGACTTCGCGATCTCTGTGGGCTGAGATTGCGTGCGCTCGAGTTCTCCCGCAGATTTTTCAGCTGATTTTTCTTTGGCACCGGGACGAGCAGTGAGATCGCCGCTGATGGTCTGCCAGGTTTTTCCTCCGTTTACCGTGGTGAGAACGAACTGCGCGCCGAGATAGAGAAGCCGCGGATCCTGCGGCGAAAAGACAAGCGGGGGCATGTTGGTGGTGCGGTATTTCGAACCGCGCACGAAGACGTGCGTGAATTGGCCGGTGGTCCTGTCGAAGCGGACGACGCTGCCGTACCAGCCACCGGAATAGACGACGTCGGGATTCAGAGGATCGGGCGCGATATAGCAGTATTCGAATCCGGCGGCGGAAAACCAGTCGCGATAGGTGAGCGAACCGTAGTCGCTGCGGCTGGGCACTTCGGCGGTGCCGCTATCCTGCTGCGCGGCGTAAGCGATGTAGGGAAAATTCGTGTCGGTAGAGACGTGGTAGAACTGGCCGGTCGGCTGGTTATACCAGGAGGTCCAGGTTTTCCCGCCGTCAACGCTGATGATGCAACCCTGATCGACGCCGAGGATGATGCGCTGCGAATTCTGCGGATCGATCCACATGTTGTGATAATCGTCGCCGCCGGGAGCGCCTTTGAAAGAGATGAACGTCTTGCCGCCATCGGTCGAGCGGTAGAGAGAAGTCTGCATCACGTAAACGAGGTCGGCGTTGCGCGGGTCGACGAAGACGCGCGCGAAATAGGCATTGCCGATGACGCGAGGGTCCTCGCTAATCTGCCGCCAGCTGGCGCCGGAATCGTCGGAGCGGTAGAGGCCTTGGTCTAAGATCGCAAAAACACGCTGGCCGTGATTCCCCGGCGCGACGGCGATGCCGACGCGGTCCCACGGGCCTTTCGGAAAGCCGGTATAGGCGAGTTCTTTCCAGGTGGCGCCTTGATCGGTGGATTTGTAAATCCAGGAATTCGGTTTTTCGGGGCCTTCGTCGCCCGCGAAGAAATCGGTGGGATGCCAGAGGGAGGCGTACATAACGCGGGGATTTTCCGGGTCGGCGCAGAGGTCGGCGACGCCGGTGAGATCGTCTTTGTAGAGAGTTTTTTTCCAGGTTTTGCCGCCGTCGGTGGTTTTGTAGACGCCGCGATCGGGACTCGGAGGCGCGAGGCTGAGAAGAGGATGGCCGAGAACGCCTACGATGACGATGTCCGGGTTGCGCGGATCGACGACGATCGAGCTGATATATTTCGATTCTTTGAGGCCGATGTTGGTCCAGGTGGCGCCGGCATCGGTGGATTTGTAAACGCCGTCGCCGGCAGTTTGCTCGCCGGTACCGACGTAGATGATTTTGGGATTCGACGGAGCGATGGCGATCGCACCGATGGAGGCGACGTGCTGTTCGTCGAAGATGGGGAACCAGACTTCGCCCGCGTCGGTGGTTTTCCAGACGCCGCCGCCGGGAGTGGCCATGTAATAGGTGGACGGGTCGCCGGGGATGCCGGCGACGCCTGTGACGCGACCGGCGCGGTGCGGGCCGATGAGGCGCCAGCGCATGCCGGAATAGAGGCTCGGATCGATGCTGCCGGTTGATTGCTGCGCTGAGGCGGAAACTGCTAGTGCTGCGAAGAGAGCAAGCAACACACACGAAGCTGTGAGACGCATAGAGGCAGTTTTCTCCAATACGAAACTTCAAAGTGTAGCACTGCGTTGGTAAGGGCGCGAATCAGGATTGCGAAATACGCATGACTGTGCTCCGGATAATTAGACGTCGCCGGGCAAGCAAAGTAACATCTCGGAAATGAGCTTGCGAGACACTCTGAGAAGATTCGTTCCCTTGCAGTGGCGAAAGACCAGCAAAGATGAGCCGCTTTCGATGGTTCTGCTCCTACGAAAGCCGCATTTATTTAGTGCAGAAGAACTGCGACTGGCCGCCGAAAGGGCATGGCATGTGTCCTTTGCTGCTGAGGAGGGATCCATGCATTGCGTTGCGCAGTCGGGAACGGTGACCCTGATGAAGGCCGGGCCGCACCTGCTCAACTTCTTCTATTACCCAGTGCCTTATGTTGAAAACCACAAAGACAACGTCGCCTGGCTTCCGCAGCTTAGTCAACGAGAGGCGTGGGTTAAACACGCAGCCTGCCTCGCTGTTGATTACCTAAATCACGATGTGAGTGTTCAGCTTGGATACTGCGTGCTTGCACAGCTCGTCGCAGAAATGCTCGATGGGAACTGTACAGGAGTCTACATTCCAGGAGAACAGAGTCTGGCTCCAAACGACAAATCGCTATATTTGGAACTGCATAGACTCGGCTCAGCTTGCGAGTCCGGCGTTAGCGCGAAGAAGAACTAAGTTATTAAGACATTCAACGCAAGACTCAATGTAGGCCTGACCAGTCGTCAGCGAGCAGGATTGAGTTGCTGGGATTCGAGGGATCGTATTTTACACTGGCGGTTTGGCCGACGGCTGCGCGCTTGAGGTGCAAGCGCTCTTCGAGGCCGGTGACGTCCTGCGCGGTTTCGTACGTAACGCCGGAGATCGAGTAGGTGTAATAGATGAGGCGCTGCGTTCCGTTGGTGGGTGCGGCGGCGAGCTTTGCGTTGCTGCTTTTTGCTGAACTCGGATGGTGCTTCGCATCGCCGGCCGGGAGAGGATTCTCGGAGATTTCGAGAATTTGGCCTTCGACGATCCGGCCCACTCGATTCAAGTAAGCGCGGCGCTGGCGTTCGATTTCTGAGGCGTCGATGGGCTTGCGGCGCAACCAGACAATGATACCAATTGCGGCCATGACGATGAGGCCGGCAATCGGCAGCACTTCGCTCCAATTCGAAAAAAGGTGTGTCAACGCCCGCCTTTACGCGACGCGACCGGCTCGGAGATTTCACCGAGCGTATCGCGCGCTTTTTCCCAGTCTTTCAAGAACGATTCGAGGCCCCGGTCCGTGAGCGGATGTTTGAAGAGCATTTCGAAGACTTTGAACGGCATCGTGCCGATATGCGCTCCCAATTTCGCGGCTTCGACGACGTGCATCGGGTGGCGAAGGCTCGCGGCGAGCACCTGCGTCTTGTAATCATACGCGCGATAAATCTGCAGGATGTCGCGAAGAAGAATCATGCTGTCCTGAGAGATATCGTCGAGGCGGCCGAGAAAAGGGCTGACGAAATAGGCGCCGGCTTTGGCGGCGAGAAGCGCCTGCGATGCGGAAAAAACGAGAGTGACGTTGACGCGAACGCCTTCCTTGGAGAGGACGCTGAGGGCGCGGACACCGTCGGGAGTCATCGGGATTTTTGCGACCACGTTGGGATGCCAGCTGACGACTTCGCGGGCTTCGCGGAGCATGCCGTCGTAATCGGTGGAGACCACTTCGGCGCTGATGGCGCCGTTTTTTACGATATTGCAGATTTCGATGATGAGTTCGCGGAAGGGCTTGTTTTCTTTGGCGGCGAGGGTTGGATTGGTGGTAATGCCGTCGATGACGCCGGAGGCTGCGCCTTGGCGAATTTCGTCGAGATTTGCGGTATCGAGGAATAATTTCATTTTTTCACCTTTGTGATTGCTGCAAAGATTGTACTTCAGGGGCTGAAGCCCCGCGTCACAATGGGGCGCGGATGTCGCGGCTAAACCGCGACCTACAATGCCCTTTGTCCGGCAGTGCCTAGCCAGGAATCAGGAGTGTGAGTAAATTCGTCTAAGATCTGCACGCCGCCGCATCCCTACTCAAAACTTGTTACCGGATTCCGAAGTGTGCCGATTCCGCTGACGCTTACTTCGACCACGTCGCCGTCGACGAGGGGGCCGATGCCAGCCGGCGTTCCAGTTGCGATCACGTCGCCGGGTTCAAGGGTCATCACCTCGGCTATCCAGCGAATTATAACATCAACGGAAAAGATCATTTCGGAGACGGTGGCGGACTGTTTCCGGACGCCGTTTACGAAGGTCTCTAATCTGGTATCGGCAAAATTGAGGTCGGACTCGACTAGAGGGCCGAAGGGGGAGAAGGTGTCGAAGCTTTTGCCGCGCGTCCATTGCCCGTCGAGTTTCTGGAGGTCGCGCGCGGTGACGTCGTTGAAGCAAGTGTAACCGAGGATGTAAGGACGGACGTCTTCGTTTGCGCCGAGAAGATGGCAGCGGCGGCCGATGATGATGGCGATTTCGCCTTCGTAATCGACGCGTTGCGAGATGCGGGGAAGAACGATGGGTTCTTCGGGCGCAATGATCGCCGAAGGCGGCTTCATAAAAATTATGGGATTCTTGGGCGGGGGGCCTCCCATTTCCGCGGCGTGGTCGGCGTAGTTTTTCCCGATGCAGACGATTTTCGAGGGAGTTGATGGGGGCAGAAATTTTACGGAGTCGAGCGACCACTTCCGGCCAGTGCGTTCGCCCGAGCCCCAGAGGTCGCCGCTGAATTCATGGACGGTGTCGGATTCGATGATGCCGTAGCGCGGATGTGGATGGACTTCGTGGGGCGCGCGGGCGATGTCGCCGGCAGCGAATTCAAGCGGCTGAAACCGGCAGAGCTTCATGGTTGTTGATGCAGATGGTCGGTGCGCCGGCGGCGCGGAGCGATTGGGATGTGGCGCGCTTGAAGAAACATTCCGATCACCCAGGCGCCAACTGCAGCCACGCCATAGACGATGCTGCCTTCAATGAGGGCCTCGAAGGGGCGGCGCAAAACTTGGAAAAGATTCTGATAGAACATGCCGGCGACGTCGTAGGCGAGGACGAATATAAACCATCCAATCATCGCGGAAATGAACATCGGCATCGGGCGATTAAAATAGCGGGCGATTGGAATCAACATGCAGATGAAGAAAAGGGCGCAGAAGGTGGCGTTGCGTTCGAGGGCGTAGCGCTCCGAGCCGGGGATGCGATTGGCGACGAACAGGGCGGCAACCATGACTACGATCAGGAGAGCGCCCATATAGATGCCCGTTTCCAAGGCGGTGCGGTGTTTCGCGGCCAAGACTCGACGGCCGACCTTTAACGGATCCGGAATCGAAGGTTCTTCAGTCATTGCGTCTAATGATCTTCTTGTTGATTAGTCGCGGGGACGCTGGCGGAAACCGGGGCGCTTGCCGGGCCTTCGTTTCCAGAGCGGTCGACCGCGGTGACGGTATAGAAGTAAGTGTGGCCGGGCACGACATTCATATCGCGAAACGCGGGCGTAAGCAACAACTCGGGATTTAAGCGCGTTCCGGGGCGCGAGGGCTCCTCACTTTTATAGATGTTGTAACCCGCGATGTCGGTTGCCGGATTAATCGCCCAGGAAAGTTCGAGATGGGCAGGCACGCCGGCGACGGCAGGAACAAAGATCACGACAAGATCCTGCGGAGCTGACGGCGGAAAAATATCTCTCGGTGTGATCGTGGCGAAATTCGAATCGGCCGATTCGATCCGCACTCCCGGGTACTGCGCAACGCTGCGGACTGAATACGCGTAGGTCTTGCCGAGCTCTGCCTGCGTATCGGTGTAAGGCGGGAATGCGGGTTCTGCGATGCGCGCGACGGGAACTTTTGGCTTGAGGTTTTCCGAGTTGCTCGCTGCAGCCGAATGCGCGCCCGCATTCGGGGCCGACTCCATTTCAGCTCGATAGACCCGATAAAATGCGATGTTGGGCGGTGTGCCAATGAGAGTTTTCTCGGGCGGCGTCCATGAGAGCGTAACGCCGGCGCGCGTAAGTTCGGCTTTCAGGTCGGCAATTGGGTTGGCGGCCGGATAGATCGTGAGGGCCGTGACGTTCGATTTTGCGGAAAGCTTTTTTGGCGAGACAAATGTGCGGACGAGGTAGATGGCTTCGCGACCGCCTGTGGGAGCGAAATCCTCGGCGCGAAGCGAATCGACGAATCGAACTCGCCCTTGAACCGTGTAGTGATCAACCATTGCGGGTGGAATCGTGAGCAGCAGAGTGGGGTTTGCGGGAGCGACGGCGGCCGGCGAATTGGCCGCCGGCACTGCCTCGAAATTGCGATACACCTGGACGGAAAGGGGCTGTTGAATTTCGCGCTTTTCGACGGACTCATGTGGAAGAGTGAAAGTGAGAATGACGTCGTTGCCGGATTGAGAAACGGCGAGGTCGGTGACGGGATTCGGGGTTGGCGGCTTGCGCTCCATGGGTTCGCCGGGAGCTGCGCAACCGCAGAGAATGAATGTGGAAAAGAGAAAGTAGAAAATGGTCCAGAGTGGCACGCTGACGTTCGCTGCCGATTTGGGTGCGAAGTCCCCTTTTCGAATTTCCATTTTCTGATTTCTAGAGAATATAGCGGCTCAGATCCTGGTCTTTCACGATGTTCGCAAGCTGCTTCTGAACATAAGCGGCATCGAGCTTCATCGATTTCTTCTTCATCTCGGGGGCTTCGAAGGAAATCTCCTCGAGCACCTTTTCAAGGATCGTGTGAAGTCGGCGCGCGCCAATATTCTCGGTGTGTTCGTTCACTTTGGCAGCGAAGCCGGCGATCGCTGCGATCGCGTCCTCGGTGAAAGCGAGCTTGAAGCCTTCGGTATCGAGAAGCGCGACATACTGCTTGATTAGAGCGTTTTTCGGCTCAGTGAGGATGCGGATGAAGTCTGCTTCGGAGAGCGAGCTGAGCTCGACGCGGATCGGGAAGCGGCCCTGCAATTCGGGAATGAGGTCGGAGGGCTTCGTTGTGTGGAACGCGCCCGCAGCGATGAAAAGAATATGGTCGGTGCGAACCATGCCGTAGCGCGTATTCACCGTGGTGCCTTCAACAATCGGAAGAATGTCGCGCTGGACGCCTTCGCGCGAAACGTCCGGGCCGTGCCCTGACTCGCGGCCGGCAATTTTGTCGATTTCATCGATGAAAAGAATTCCCATCTGCTCGACGCGGTCCACCGCCATGCGGGTGACTTGGTCCATATCAATCAGGCGGTTCTCTTCTTCCTGAATCAGATAATCGAAGGCCTCGGCGACCGTCATCTTCCGCTTCTTCTTTTGTTGGCCGAACATGCCGGACAGCATGTCCTTTACATTGACGTCCATTTCTTCGACGCCTTGATTTGTGATGATTTCGAAGGAAGGCATGGAGCGCTCGCGTACCTCCACTTCAACCATGCGCTGGTCGAGTTTGCCTTCGCGAAGTTGCACGCGAAGTTTTTCCCGCGTCCGCTGAACCTGTTCGCGGCGCTGAGCTTCAGAAGCTTGATTCGCCTCGGCGGGCGCGAATGAAGGGGGAAGCAGAAGATCGAGCAAGCGCTCTTCAGCGGACTGCTCGGCGCGCTCGGCGACTTCATCGAGCTTTTCTTCACGCACCATGTCGATCGAGGTTTCGACGAGATCGCGAACCATGGACTCAACGTCGCGGCCGACGTAGCCGACTTCGGTGTACTTCGAAGCTTCGACTTTGACAAAAGGACAGCCTGCTAATCGGGCCAGGCGGCGCGCGATTTCCGTCTTGCCGACGCCGGTGGGCCCGATCATCAGAATATTCTTGGGAAGAATGTCTTCAGCGAGTTCCGGAGTCAGTTTTTGGCGGCGAACGCGGTTGCGGAGCGCGACGGCGACCGCTTTTTTGGCGGCATTCTGGCCGACGATGTATTTATCGAGCTCGATGACAATTTCGCGCGGCGTGAGTTCGTCGAACGATGGAAGCGGTTCCGGCTCCGAAGTCTGCGATTCTCCGGCCAAGTAGATCACCATATCCTTCTCCGATTTACCGGTCATAGTTCTTCGATGCTGAATTGCGCATTCGTGAAGATACAAATTTCGCTGGCGATGCGCATGGCTTCCTGGGCGATGTCTTTCGAATTCATTTTCGTAAATTTGATGAGAGCACGGGCCGCGGCAAGGGCGTAGGGGCCGCCGGAACCGATGGCGGTGATGCCATCGTCGGGCTCGATCACGTCACCATTGCCGGAGAGGAGAAACGTGGATTTAGCGTCAGCGACCACTAGAAGCGCGTCGAGATGGCGGAGCGAACGATCTGTACGCCAGTCCTTGGCGAGCTCAACGGCCGCGCGGGACAGATTCCCATGAAACTCCTGCAATTTGTTTTCGAAACGCTGGAAGAGCGATAGCGCATCCGCTGTGCTGCCGGCAAAACCGGCCAGGATTTTGTCGTTATAGAGGCGGCGCGTCTTTTTGGCGTTGTGCTTGATGACGCCCTCGCCGAGCGTGACTTGTCCATCGGCCGCGAGCACGACTTTATTGTCGCGGCGCACGCAAAGCACCGTTGTGCTGTGTACCTGCTGAGATTTTGGCTTCCTGTGCATCAGGCGATTATACTCCGCGAGGCGCGATTGGGCGAATTGAGCGGATTTTAGGTGAGAGGCGCGCAACAATGCGTCAGTTATTCTTGGCGTCTTTTTCCGCCTTCTTGCGGGCGCTCTTGCCGACTTTCTCCCAGCGTTCATCGAGAGACGCTTTGGTGAACAGCGAATCGGAGAGGTTAGTGTTGTATTCGCACTTGTCGAAGAAGACCTGATAAATCTTGATGCCGTTGCGCTCGCGTGTGATTTGGAAGGGCGTCTCGACGCCGCCGATCGGGTGATAGTTCGAGTAGTATTCGATCTCGCCGGTTTTCGTCCGCGTATTTGCGTCGCGCGTGTCAACGATCTTTCGAATTGGCAGGTGAGTGGACTGCGAAAAGGCGATTCTGATCGTCCGGTTGTCGCTATCAACGAGCTCAACCCACTCGGCTTCTTTCAAATCCACTATATCCGGACCTGCATAGCGAAGAATCATTTTGGGTTCTTTGATCCGGCTTCGGAGGATGTAATCGAGATCCTTTTTGGTGTCTTCCTGAAAATGGGCGACATCGGCGCCCGACGCATCGGAAACGCCTCCGCGATCGAGTACCCAGCCCTTGTCGCCATCCATGACCGAGATGATGTTGCGCTTGGGCAGATTCTCAGTGCGATCTTTGAAGGGCGGGATGCTGTAATCAACGAACTTTTCGAATCCATTGAGTTCACCGGCATGGCCGAACTGGCTGAGGCGGCCTTCGCAGGTGACGTCGCGAATGTTGAGATACACGTTGCCGCCCATTGCCTGAATCGCCTGCTGCAGGATTTCTTTCGCCTTGGCAGCGCTTTCCTCCGGCATCATATCCTGAGGCGACTGCGCGAGGGCGCACGGTGAGACCGATGCCCAAGCGGTGGGCAGTAAAAGGGAAAGAAGAAGAACGGGCGAAATTATCCGCACAGCAAGGCGCCTCCATTTACGTTGATTACTTCTCCCGTGATGAAGGTTGCCAGCTCAGAAGCTGCGAACAGGATGGGACCTGCAATTTCTTCTGCTGTGCCAGGCCGCTTCAGCGGAATTGCGGCGGTGGCCTGCCTGAGGCCAGCTTTATTGCGTAGAACTGACGCGGACATATCCGTATCGACCCAACCGGGCGCCACGCAGTTGACCAGAATGTTGTAGCGCGCAAGTTCCGTCGAAAGACCTTTCACAAAACTGATGATCGCGCCCTTGGACGCGCCGTAATGGGTGTGGAAGGATTCGCCGCGTTGGCCCGCCGTGGAGCTAATCGCGATAATGCGGCCACCCCGCTGAGCGATCATGTGCGGTACGACGAAGTGGATCACGGAGTAAACGCTCTTCACGTTGACGCGCATCATTTCGTCCCACTCGCGCTCGGTAATTTTTTCGATAGGGGTATCGGTTTCATTCCAGATGCCAGCGTTGGCGACGAGGATATCGATGCGGCCGAGACGGTCTCGCGCGAATTCCACCAACTTTTTGGCATCGGCCATTTTGCCGAGATCGGCCTTGAATGACTCAATACGCATGCCATTCTTACGCGCTTCCTGTTCAAGTTGCGAAGCGGCTTCGCGACTTCGGTGATAATTGAACACCACGTCGGCCCCTGCCTGCGCGAAAAGCCGGACGGTGGCGGCCCCGATGCCGCGGGAGCCGCCAGTTACGAGCGCCGCTTTGCCTGCCAGCGAAATCATGATTCCCCCAGGAAATGAAGTTTGGATACGAAGCGACTCGTCAATTGCGCCGGGCGCCGAAATTCATCGCTCACAAACGGAGCGATAGACCGTTAGCTCAACCATCCAGAATGCGGCTATAACTGTTTGACAGGCGCTTTGCGCGCGGCTTCCACCAAGCTGATGAACAAACGCTGCGCGAAAGAATCCGATTCGACTATCCGTTCCGGATGCCATTGAACACCGGTGACCCAGTTTGAATCTCCCGTCCATTCCACCGCTTCGATCACTCCATCTGAAGCGCGAGCCGCAATTCGGAGGTTGCGACCGGGTTCGAGGATCGACTGATGATGCGAGCTGTTGACGCGAACCCCTCCCTCGCCAGCCAATTCGCGAAGACGCGAGCCGGATTCAATCTTTGCAGCGTGAAAGGGTTCAGGAGCGCCTTTGTCGCGGTTCGACCAGGGATGCTGAATCGGCGTGTGAAGCTCGCTGGGAATGTCTTGGATCAGCGTGCCACCGAGGAAGACGTTCATGCTCTGAATTCCGTAGCAAATGGCAAGCACCGGTTTGTGTTCCGCGAAGGCGTGCTCGAGAAGCGCGAAGTCAGTGTGCTCGCGATGCGGGTCGGCTTCGGCTGAGGCGGGATTGCGAGCCGCGCCGTAGAGTGATGGATTTACGTCGGCTGGGCTCCCAGTGAGCACAATGGCATCGAGCGTCCCAGCCAGCTTGCGGAGTTCATCCGCTGAAAGAGATAAAGACACTTCCACCGGTTCGCCGCCGGCTTTCGCCACCGCCTGCACGTACTTGTCGTACTTCGTGCGCTCGGACTTAAGTTCTTCATTTCGTGTACGGTAGGGAATTCCGACACGCGGCTTGGGGGTTGTATCAGAGGCCATGAAACAGCAATCCTACCACCAGTGTTGCAGGCCAGCAACTTGGATGCGAGAGGCTGTTGTAGCAACGTGAATTTGTCACCCTAACGGCAACGTAAGAATGTCACCCCCGGGCGTGAGTATGTTCGAGGCGGGTGTCCCCGTAGTAGAGCGAGACTCGGCCATCGAGCGTCTGATAGAGCTGAACCTTGGCGCCCGCGAAGCTGTAGCGGCGGGGCTGCGGACGAATCTGCAGCCGGCGCCCTTCCCATTGCACCACGTTGTCGTTGCTGACGATGCGCTCGTGAAGGAACGCGCAGATGCGCTGGAGATCAGCAGGAGCGGGGCGCCAGGCGCGAACCGCGTCGCGCGGAGTACGGGCGAAGCGGCGGTTATAGTCGGCGATAAAGCTGCGCAGCACGGCATTGGCGGAATCGAGATCGCAAGCACCGGCCAGGCGCAGTTCACTGCACACAAGCGATCCTGCAGCACGCCCCAAAGGCGCTCGATGCGGCCTTTGGCCTGCGGTGAGCGCGCCGCAATGAAGGTGATGCCGAGTTGTTCGAGCGCGCGGCCAAACTGCGTGGGCTGCCGCTGGCCAGCGAGTTCTTCTTCAAGGGTCCAGCCGTCGTCGTTGCGGACGAAGACGCCGCTGCGATCGCCGTAGAAGGCGGTGGGCACACCGCAGCGGCGCAGCAAGCTGTGCAGCAGGTGAAAGTAGCCTTGGGCCGTTTCGGAGAGAAAGAAGCGGGCGGCGAGGATTTTGCCGGAAGCATCGTCCTGCATGCCCAGAGCGGTGAGACGAGGGCCGCGGCCTTCCAGCCAGTCGTGCGGAGAGCCGTCCAGTTGCACGAGTTCGCCTTCGCGGGCGGAGCGCAGTCGGCGCTGGCGATGAGCGGGGGGACGGCGGGTGCGAGGCGGACCGATGCCGGCGGCGCGCAGCAGTCGGCGAAGGGTTTCGCGGCTGAGCGAGAAACCTTCTTTCTCGACCAGCTTCTGTTGAAGATGATGGTCGTTGAAGCCGGCGTAGCGAGTGCGGGCGAGCGTGAGGATGTCAGCCCGCACGGGCCCGCACAAGCGGCGAGGGCTGGGCCGGCCGCGGCTGGCGTGAGCCAGAGCCGCTGCGCTGCCTTGCCGGTAGCGCGCTTTGAGGCGTTTGACATGCCGAGGCGATAGGTCGAGTAGCTCCGCGGCTCTGGCACACGCCAGGTTACCTTGCACACATTGGGAAATGACTCCCACTCGCTGCAATTCTCTCTTGCTCAACGTGACTGTCTCCCTGTCCATGGGGTGACATTTTCACGTTGCCGTTAGGGGGTGACAGAATTATGGAGCTAAGACACTTGGATGCGAGAGGCCCGAGCACGCAGAATCTTGCGCTTTGCGGCGCACCACGACATCGGTTTGACCGGAAGGCGATCGATGCGTGTGACCGAACTAGAGTCCAGCGGACAGCGTGATCATTCGCGGAGCGGCGCTTGCACTCGATCTCCCGGAGGGAGAAGCCGGCTTTCTGGGCGGATTTGCTCTCAGCCAGAGTTCATAATTACGCTTCATTTGCTCGACGTGGTGCGGGATATGGCGTTCCTGGATCTCAACCCAATCTTCAAGGCGAAGCAGGCCGTCATTGGGGTGCTCGAACGCATCGGACCAGATACGATCGGGCAGCGAGGCCAGCAGTTGATAGGTCATCTTGCGCAAGCGGCGAATGATTTCAAGCGCTTCCCGCGTGCTCTGGTGAAAATATCCGAGCGAGCCAGCCCAGCGAGCTGCATCAAATTGCAGCACCGGACTTCCGGGCTCAGCAATGAAGCGGCGGCAGCGAACGTAGCCGCTGGCTTCGCTATCGGCTAGATGCAGAATCGTTTCGTGAATGCTCCATTTCTCTGACGATGGCTTGTAGAGCCACATTTTCTTCGGGAATTGCCGAAGCGCGCCGGCAAGTAATATGGGCGCGTGGCCGAAAGATTCCAGTTTGCTTCGTCTCTCCTCACGTGTCATTAGGCCCTCCAGCTATATGGCTTAGACGCTTAACCGTGCAGATTGGGTTCCAAGCTGCATATAAATAAACGAGCAAAAGACGTTAATTGTTTCCACACAAATGATGATTCCGAGCAGAAATCATTTGGTTCCCGTTCGGACACGGGAAAAACTCCGTCCGCGCTTGGGACGCACAAGTACGGATGTCGGATTCGAACTATGTGCGGTCTTGGCCTGAAATACTTGCTGTTTTGTGTCAGATACGTGAAACTGAATATGGATATGGAATACTGAATCGCGAGGATACGAGATTCAGAATTGAGGTCGTGCACTGGCGAGTTTTCGATCATGACACAAAGAGCGCAATTCGCCGATTAGGTAGAGCGAACCCGTGACAAAAACAGCGTCACCTTCACGCGCTATTTCGATTGCCCGATCGAAGGCCTCGACTGAATTGGGGATAACAGTGGGATGCGACGTTAGGTGAGCGGTCATTTCGGATAACAGAGCGGCGGAAATCGCGCGGGGCTGCTGTGGCTCGGTGAGAATCACCTCATGCGCGTGCGGAAATAGCACACCGGCAATTTCGTCGACTGCCTTATCACGCATCGCTCCGTAAACCAGGACAATGCGGCGACCGGCGAAATTGTCTTGCCAGAATTTAAGAAGTTCGCGAGCGCCGGCGGGATTGTGTGCGCCGTCGAGATAAACGGCGGGATTTTCAGACAGGCGCTCGAGACGGCCTGGCCATTGCACATTCGCGATGCCGCGTTCGATGATTTTATCATCGATCCGAAAATCGCCGTTTTCTGATAGCACCCGAGCGGCAGTGGCGGCGGCGAGAGCATTCTGAAGTTGGAACCGTCCCGGGAGCGCTGGTGCGATGATCAGTTTCGCCCGGGAGTCTTTGGAGGTTGCCACGGCACGATAGAAGCCGGCGGCCGGTGGCTTTTCTTCCAGATGCCATTCCTCGTTGACGTCCACCAGGCGTGCGCGCATATCCGCGCACTTCCGAGCGACCACCGCACGCGCTTCGGGGCGCAGAACAGAGCTGACAACTGTGACAGCGGGTTTGATGATGCCGGCTTTTTCCGCCGCAATTTCCGCAATCGAATGGCCGAGAAAATTCTCGTGATCGAAGTCGACGGGCGTGATGATGGCGACCTGGGGCGTGACGATGTTGGTTGAGTCGAGCCGGCCGCCGAGCCCTACTTCGTAGATAGCGAAATCGATGCGTTGCTCGGCAAAAATCAGAAAAGCCATTGCGGTGACGCATTCGAAGTAAGTCGGATGCGCGGCAAGCTTTCCGGAGGCCATCAGCGATTCGATCGAAGCGTGCACGCGCGTCCAAGCGTCGGCGAACACGTCGTCCGAGACAGGTTCGCCATTCAGGCGGATCCGTTCGTTGATCCGCTCGAGATGCGGTGAGGTGTAGAAGCCGGTGCGTAGACCGGCGCTGCGCAGAATGGATTCGAGGATGGCGGCGGTGGAACCTTTGCCGTTGGTGCCGGCGATATGGGCGCAGGGAATTACACGATGCGGATTTCCGAGATCTGCGGCGAGCGCCGCAATGTTTTCCAGGCCAAATTTCTGAACTCGAGCCTGCTGCGGCGCAGCGAGTTCCCGACCTAATGCCAGGAGTGAACGAACGGAATCTTCGTAATTCATTTAGGAATCGAGAAAGAAAGTGAGCGCCTGGCTCACATACGGCTTCAGTTCTTTGCGCGGCACGATTGCATCGAGAAATCCATGATCGAGCAGGAATTCCGCCGTCTGGAAACCTTCCGGAAGCTTCTGGCGAATCGTGTCTTCGATAACGCGCGGACCTGCAAAGCCGATCAGCGCGCCGGGTTCGGCGATATTCAGGTCGCCCAGCATCGCGTAGCTCGCCGTAACGCCGCCGGTGGTTGGATCGGTCAGGATCGAAATGTAGGGTATGTGTGCGTCATCGAGGTGAGCAAGCGCGGCGGAGACTTTTGCCAACTGCATAAGGCTGACCACACCCTCCATCATGCGCGCGCCGCCGGAGCAGGACACGATCACGAGCGGATATTTTCTAGTAATCGAGCGTTCGATAGCGCGGGCCACTTTTTCTCCTACTACCGCGCCCATCGAACCGCCGATAAAGCCAAATTCCATCGAGCAGCAGACGACGGGGCGGCCGTCGATGCGGCCTTCGGCGGTGAGAATCGCGTCTTTCATGCCCAGTTTGTGTTGCGCGTCTTTCAAACGCTGCGTGTATGGTTTCGTATCAGCGAAGCGAAGGGGATCGCTCGAGGCGAGTTCTGCGTCGAATTCATCGTACTGCTCGTTGTCGAGTAAGAGCTCCAGGCGGCGACGCGCGCCCAGCCGAAAATGGTGCTCGCATTTCGGGCAGACATTCCAATTCGATTCGAGATCCTTCTTCCAGATGATGGCGCGGCAGGCGTTGCATTTCGTCCACATACCTTCGGTACGGACGCGCCGCTCTTCCACTGGCGTGGGATTTTCAATCGGCTTCTTTTCGCGCTTGAACCACGTCATGATTAGTAGTCGATTCCCCTTTGTGCCAGGATGCCTTTTGTGTACGGGTGTTTTACTTCGCGCATTTCCGTAACAAGATCGGCAACCTCGACCAGCCTCGGATGCGCGTTGCGGCCGGTGCAGATTACATGAATGCGCTCCGGGCGCTTCGCCAGCGCATCGACTACGCAGTCTGCATCGAGCATTTTATAACTGATCACGTAGTTGATCTCGTCGAGGACCACCAAATCGTACTTCTCGCTGTAAATCTGATCTCGAGCATATTCCCAAGCCTGCTCGCTCATCCGAATGTCTTCGGGATCGGTGTCGGCCCCGCCCACTTTTACGAACCCGCGGCCCATGGGGCGAATCTCAAACTTGTCGTCACCCAGCATTTTCGCGGCATCGAGTTCGCCATAGTGCCATGAGCCTTTGATGAATTGGACCATCAAGACGCGAAGGCCCTGCCCCACAGCGCGGAATGCGGTGCCCAAAGCGCAGGTGGTCTTGCCTTTGCCCGGCCCGGTGTAGACGATGAGAAGTCCTTTACCTTCCGGCATTCGTCGCGCCCCACGCGAGTCCACAATAGTGGCCGCAAGCCCCAGCAAAGGTCAAGCAGCACGTCCGAAAAGGGAAGCAAGTGGCCGCCCAAAAATCAAAGAGTAACGCCGGGTTTTGCGTCAGTGCCGAGGCGCTTCGCGAGAACGGTCGATCCGCTCGCCCAAATATCCGGTGCGACAGGGAAGTAAGGGCAACGAATGACTCGAGTGTGTAAAAACCGATTTGGTAGTCCACCCCGTTTTTATGTTCTACTGAGAATCCCAAGTTCAACATCGAAAAGGGGGAATCTATGTCGTTGCCTGTGGCCACGGCTCCCGCCTCTAAAGGAATGCTTTGGACCGGACGGATACTCAGCGGGCTAATCGTCGCTTTCATGCTTTTCCTGGCGAGTTACGGGTTCTTCAAAACGGAGATCTCCCGGCAAGGCTTCAGGGACATGGGGTATCCGGATTCTCTCGCGACTCCGATCACGATTGCGTTACTCACGTCCACCCTGCTGTATGCAATTCCTCGCACCTGCGTGCTTGGCGCAATTCTGTTAACGGGCTATTTAGGCGGGGCGATTGCGACGCATTTGCGGCTGGGGCAACCGACGTTCGTCATTCCATTATCGATCGCAATTTTGGCGTGGCTGGGAATTTATCTGCGAGACACGAGGCTCCGCGCGCTGCTGCCTCTGCGCACGTGATGCAGAGACGAGCGCCTCGGCACACTGTCGCGCCGAGCAGAGCATGAGCAAAGACTCCCGCCCGGGCAGACGGCCCGCTACGCGCTGCGCGCCAATTTTGCCAGCCCTTTCAATGTAGCCTCGTCAAGTTTCACTGCCGCTGCTGCGACGTTTTCTTCCAGGTGCTCCACGCGCGAAGTGCCGGGAATGGGAAGCATGACGGGCGAGCGATGCAAAAGCCATGCGAGCGCGAGTTGCGAGGACGTGATCTTCAGCTTGGCCGCCGCGCGCTCGAGTTCACTGCCTGACTTGGAGACATCGCCCGCCGCCAGCGGAAACCACGGAATGAACCCGAGGCCTGCGCGCTCGCAATATTCGACAACGTCGTCCGCAGCGCGGTCCACAACGCTATAGCGATTCTGAACCGAGACAATCGGCACGATTGTGCGCGCGTGTTCGATCTCCTTGATGGTGACTTCCGACAAACCGATGTGATTGATCTTTCCTTCTGATTGCAGATTTTGGAGCGCACCGAGTTGATCGTCTGACGGAACTTTCGGATCGATGCGATGAAGCTGGAAAAGTTCAATCCGGTTGAGGCGGAGCCGTTTAAGGCTGCCTTCGCAAGCCGCGCGCAAATGCTCCGGCCGACCATTTGTAACCCATTTGTCCGGACCGGGCCGGTCGAAGCCGGCTTTCGTTGCAATCACGAGCCCTGCGGGATACGGATAGAGCGTTTCGGCGATGATTTCTTCGCTGACCGCGGGCCCATACGAGTCGGCTGTGTCGATAAAATTGATTCCGAGTTCGACGGCGCGGCGTAGAACTCGAATCGCTTCGTTTTGGTCTTTCGGCGGGCCCCAGATTCCTTTGCCAGTGAGTCGCATGGTGCCGAGGCCGAGGCGGTTGACGCTGAGGTCGCCACCGATTCGGAATTGTCCGGATTTGGCTGCTGGGAGCGATTGCCAATCTATCTTTGCAGGTGTTGTGCCCATTTATGTTTCCTCTCTGATTGAGCGGTAGCTTTCCGCTATATGTTGATGGGATGTCGTGCGGAGCCCGTTGGACTCCAGGTAAAGTATCGGCGGTGAAACGCTCGCAGTTTGACTCGCGGCGCGCGGGCGGAGCAGAATCCAGAGTAGCTCGGTGGTAATACCTGGGCAACTTATTTCCTATTCAAGGAGACGATATGAGGAGAATTTTCGCGATGTGTGCGATGGCGCTCACGAGTCTGACGATTTTTGCGGCATCGAGCAGTGCGCAGCAAGATAAGAGCGCGCGGCCGAGCCCGCCGGCCAAGGCCGAGTGCAAGTTAGCCGGCGGCAAGACGATCACGATTGACTATTCCAGTCCGCGAATGAAAGGGCGGAAGATTTTTGGCGAATTAGTCCCCTATGGAAAGGTTTGGCGCGCAGGTGCGAACGAGGCGACGACTTTCGTGACGACTGCTGACCTGAACGTCGGCGGGACGGCCGTGCCGGCGGGAAACTACACGATTTTTGTGATTCCGAATGCGGACAAGTGGACGCTGATCATCAGCAAGAAGACCGGCGAGTGGGGCACTGCATATTCTGGAGAAGCGAACGACCAAGTGCGCGTTGATATGGCCGTGTCAAAAACCCCCGCGTCGGTGGAGAACTTCACGATTGACTTCGAACAGGACGGCGGAGGCTGCACGTTGCAGATGAAGTGGGAAAATACACAGGCGTCTGTGAAGATCACTGCGAAATAGCTGCGCGGCCTAAACGCGCGAATTGGAACTCAATGACAGCCGCAACCACCACCACAACATGCGCCGCCCGATCCGGACGATGGGGCGGATGAGGAGGAACCACCGCTCGCCTTGCTACCATTGGCAGGGGCGGCAAAAACGGACAACTGAATCGTGTGCTTCGCACTCTCACACTTTGGGCAAGTGATCGCCTGCTTTTGGCTCATCACGATTCGTTCGTAGTGCGCGCCGCAATCGTCGCAGACATATTCGTAAATCGGCATTCAAGCTCCCGTTAGAATTATCTCATGACTTCTCAGGTGAATTGAGGCACATTTCGAATCGTTCCGTCCGCCAAAGAACGTGCCAACGCACAAGAAATAGCACCGACACAACCCACAGCAAGACTATTAGTGGTTGGAAGAGATCCCAATAAACGTCGAGCATTAATGGTGATCCAACAAATTTCTGAGCATGGATGCCTTTGATGATGTTCCCTAATCCTTCGGTCGTGACGACCGCCCAAGCCAAGCAATCCAGGAGCATCCATTGTTTGAGGCTCCGGGCGCGATTCCGAAATGGCTGCAAAGCACTAAAATCAAGTTTGGGTCCGGAATGCCTCAGGGCCCGAGCGGTTCTCAAAGACCCGATGAGATGAACTGCGGCGGCGACGAGAGAAACGAGCGCTACGAGAACATAGAGCTTTATAGCGAGAGTTGGCTCTCGCTGCACGGTTAAAAAATCCCATTGAACCTCAGTTTGTTGCACGGTGCCTCCGTTAGTGGAGACACCGTGGCATCAAAAAGGTTCCCGTTCTGCAGCTCCAAAAGCAACAGCCCCGGTTTTGGCCGGGGCTGTCGGTGAGAACTTCAGTTAATTCTGCGAAGGCTTAGTCGCCGGCGATAGCGGCTTCGGCTTCGGTGTTGGCCACTGGTGCTGCCGCGTTGCCGTTGGCTGGAGCAATCTGGACGGGCTTTGCGGGAGCGCCCGGTACCGCCATCTGAATCTGCTGAATCGAGCCGATCTGGACGACCGATTCCTGAGGCTTCTTCAGCACCATCTCTTCGTAAATACGGCGGACCTTGGCCGCTTCCTCATTTGCCTTGCGGCGACGAGCGCGGTCTTCTTCCGCAGCGGTCAGCGGAATGTCGTGCTCAAGATGGCGGACGCGCGCCGCGTCTTCCGCGTCAATTCGCAGCGAGTGCTCGTAGCTTGAAAGATCGACGCTCTTGCCCTTGGCGAAGATGTCGTGCTTGCCGTGCGTCTTGTACCATTGCGCGACGGTAGCATTTTTGTACATATTCTCGATGATCTTCCGCCAGCCGACGCCGGTGTTGTACGCGCAGAAGGAAATCTCACCTTGCTGCGTTGCGTACGGGATGATGCACATTTCGGTGCGGCGGAAGTCATAGTTGAAGAGATCCTGGAACCACATTCCGGCGATGAAGAGGAAGTTCCACGGATCTTCCTTGCGTCGCTTCATTGCGTCTTCGAAGGTGCGGTCGGGGCTTGTGCGGCCGTACTTTCTGTGGGAGTTCTTGGAGAGCGCCCACGTCTTATCGAACTTCATCCACAAATCCTTCAGGCGCAAGCTGGGCGGGGCCTGGAACGGCTTGTAGTTCTTAAGTAGCGCCAGCGCCATCATGAAGTTAGAAAAGCCCTTGCTGCGGGCTGCGTCGGTGATTGAGGTCACGTCCTTGGTGAGCGACGGCGCATCGAGGAAGCGCGGAACCGGCGCCCATTCCTTCGTTTCCTTGTTGATCATGAGCGCGGTGCCGACGCCGCAGTTCGGGTGGCAACCGCAGGAGAGCGAGCCCCACTGCGAATCCGGCCCGTGCGAGAGATCCGAAAAGCCCGCGAACGTCGCGATGTAGGAAATCGGGAACCAGTCGCGCGTGGGTTCAACTTTTCCGACCTGATTGCCCACGTCCTGCGCGAGGTGCGAGAGCGTATAGCGCTGGCGGATGCGGCGCTCGGGCGTAATTTCTTCGTCGCGGCCCGTGAACGAAACCGGCTGGAACGAAACGAAAGAAATTTTCTTCGGGTTTTCCATCGCGAACTTGACGATAGGACCGACTTGATCGTTGTTGACGTTGTTGACGATCGTGGTGACGAGGACGATTTCGATGCCGGCTTCGTGCATGTTCTCGATCGCGCGGAGTTTCACGTCAAAGAGATTGCCGACTTGACGGTGGCTATTCGCGTCGTTGCCGATGCCGTCGAACTGCAGGTACGCGTAGCGCATGCCGGCTTCGAAGGCTTTCTTGCAAAAGTCCTTGCTCTTCGCAAACTCGATTCCGTTCGTGGCAGCCTGCACGCTGTTGTAGCCGACTTTGCGCGCGTAGCGAACCGCGTCGAGGAAGTAAGGATGCATCGTGGGCTCGCCGCCGGAGAACTGCACGGACATCTGCCGGCGCGGCTTGATCTTGGTGGCATTCTCGAGAATTTCCTGAATTTCTTCCCAGCTCAACTCGTGAACGTAGCCGACCTGGTTTGCGTCCATGAAGCAGGGATCGCACATCATGTTGCAGCGGTTCGTCAGGTCGACGGTGAGAACGGAGCCGCGGCCATGGCGCACGGTGCTCGAGCCGTGGCGGTGCAGGGTTTCATCGTTGTGAGCAGGAATATCGCGGCCGGGGAAATTGCCTTCGATCCATTCGAGGAACTTCGAGTCGATAGCCATCAGGTCTTCATACTTTCCATGGTTGGGGCACTCTTTCACCATCCAAACCTGACCATCGCGCTCGATAATTTGCGCCTTAATTTCGCCGACCTTCTCGTGAACAAGATCGGTCCAGTCCTTCTTGCCGTTGAGGATCAGATCGCGCGCCTCGCGAACGCAATCCGGACAGAGAGAGTCCGTCGTGCGCGGCCAGCCAAGCGTGGGCTTGGATTTTTCCCACGACTTCAGCAGCGGCTTATCCGACCATTTCGGAGTGAATGAAGGGTTGGGATTGAATTTGTTGAAATATTGAATCGTATCGAAGGTTATCCCGGCCGTCTTGCACAGCGCCCAATCGAACGATTTCCAGAGCTTGTTAGAAACTGCGCTCGCCATGTCTCCTCCATCTTTCCTTAACTTGCTGTAACTCGGTCGCCTTTTGATTCCCCCGAAAGGGCTCGCCCCAACGGGTAAACGACACCCGTAACTGGTTACAGTACTAAAGTTTGCGCCTATGCGAACCGGGCGTCTATCAATGTGCGTCCAATTGCGCATCTTGGCGGTTAAACGGCGGTTGGACGCAGCCAATGGAAAACCCCGAGCGACGGCCCTAGAATGCCCTCCACCGTGCAGAATCTTCAAGGTTTACGACTATTCTTCCTAAGGTGGCGCCTCAAAATCCGAATAACTTGCTTGTCTACAGTGAATTAGGTACATGCGGATTGGTACACGCCATGCAGCCACAGGCTCTGAAGGGTTCCACATACCGCTTTTGGCGGTTGCCTTGGGTGGAAATGAGAGCGAAAATGAGAATGCAAAGAGGAATTCTGTTAGGCTGGATGATTCTAGGGGTTTCCTTCTCAGCGGCAGCGTCCGTTTCCAGTGGCAGGGCCATTCCGTTAAAGGCCGCCACGCTTTTGGCCGCGAATCAGGGAAGCGATTCCAAGGTCAAGACTTTCACCGGCACGATTGCCAAAAAGGGAGATCAGTTCATTCTCACAGACGAAAGCAAATCGTCCTATCAGCTGGATGACCAGGAAACGGCCGAAAAATTCGCGGGGAAAAAAGTGCGGGTGAAGGGCATCCTCGACGCAGTTAATAACACGATCCGCATACAAACCATCGAAATCGCCGCTGCTTAATAGCGTCAGATTTCCAAAAATTTCGCAACAAAGGAATCGCCGTGAGGCTCAGTCTACGGCTGATCGTATTTCTCGTACTCGGTATCAGTCTTGTCACATTTGTCGTCGCCAGGAACCAGGTGCGCTCGGAGAAGCGTGGGCTACGGGCTGATCTGGGCAGGCGAGCGGAAATTCTTGCCGAAAGTCTACAGGAACTCGTAGAGCCTGCGCTGGACAGCGGCTCGCGCGATCAACTCCGCCATATCGTCGAACGATTTGGGAACCGCGAACGGCTGGCAGGCGTCGTGGTGTATGACCCGCATGGCGGCGTACTCGCCGAAAGCTCGAATCTTGTTTCGCGTTTCGACCCCGTGCCTGTGCCGTTCGACCAACTGAAATCTCGCCAAGAGGGATTCGGCGAATTGGTCAAGCTTGGCGGCAAAGAGATGCATGTCTATTTTTTGCCGCTTCATCGAAGAGAAACGCTGTCCGGTGTGCTCGCGATCTATCACGATGCCAGTTATGTGGAAGCGCAAAGCGAGCGTATTTGGCGCGACACCCTGTGGCATGTAATCGCGCAGGTGCTTTTGATCGTGTTGATCACAGTTCTTATCGTCCGATGGACGATCATCGGACCCATCTCGCGAACGGCTGAATGGATGAAACAGCTACGAGCAGGCAAAATCACTCCCCGTCCTGACCTCCCCAAGGAAGATTTTCTTGCGCCGTTTTCCGAGGAGGTTGTGAACCTGGCGCAGAGCCTGGCTGAGGCGCGGGCGGCGGCGGAAGAAGAGGCGCGGCTTCGAGAGACCGGCCAAGCGATGTGGACGCCGGAGCGCCTGCGAGTCAGCATCCAGAGCAAGGCGCTTCAAAGCCCGCTCGTCGTGGTTTCAAATCGCGAGCCCTACATGCACGTGCACCGAGCCAAAGGCACAGAGGCGATAGTCCCGGCGAGCGGGTTGGTAACGGCGCTCGAGCCGATCCTGCGCGCATGCAATGGAACGTGGATCGCCTCGGGCTCGGGCGACGCGGATCGCGAAACGGTGGACGAACACGACCGCTTGCGCGTTCCACCCGACAAACCGGAGTACACGCTTAGACGTGTCTGGCTGACCAAAGAAGAAGAGGAAGGTTACTACTACGGATTTTCGAACGAGGGACTCTGGCCGCTATGCCACATCGCCTACACGCGGCCCATCTTTCGCGCGTCGGATTGGGAAAGTTATCAACAAGCGAACCGCAGGTTCGCCGATGCGGTGCTTCAAGAAATCGAGACCGCCAAGCATCCGCTCGTTCTCGTGCAGGACTATCATTTCGCACTGCTTCCGCGCATGATCAAGGAGGCGCGTCCGGACGCGCGGGTAGCGATTTTCTGGCACATCCCGTGGCCCAATCCGGAAGCTTTCGGGATCTGCCCGTGGCAACGCGAACTCCTCGACGGTCTACTGGGCGCGGATCTAATTGGTTTTCACATCCAGGCCCACTGCAACAATTTCCTGGAAACCGTCAATCGGGCGCTCGAATCGCGAATTGAGTGGGAGCGATTTGCTGTCAAACGGCAGGGACAGACGACGCTCGTTCGCCCATTCCCAATCAGTGTGGACTTCCGTGAGAACCCGGTTGAAGCTGCGGGCTCTGTTTCTCAGTACGTTCGGCGTACGTCACTTCTGAAAGAACAAGGCATCGAAGTAAGTTTTATGGGCGTGGGAGTGGACCGCATCGACTACACGAAAGGAATTATCGAGCGATTTCGGGGTGTCGAGCGTTTCCTGGAACGATGGCCCTCGTACCAGGGACAATTCGCATTCGTTCAAATCGGCGCACCCAGCCGAACCCACATCCCGCGATATCACGATTTTGTAGCGGAAGTCGAAGCCGAAGCCGCGCGCATCAATACCAGATTCCAAACCTCGAAGTGGAGGCCGATTGTCTTGCTCAATCGCCACCACGAACACAGCGAAATCCTGCCGTACTACCAGGCGGCGGACCTTTGCATGGTCACTTCCCTGCACGACGGCATGAATTTGGTGGCAAAAGAATTTGTTGCGGCACGCGAGGATGAGCAAGGGGCCTTAATTTTGAGCCGGTTTACAGGCGCAAGCCGCGAGCTGCGGGACGCAATCATTGTCAACCCATATGACATCGAACAGCTCAGCGACGCGATCCGAACAGCTCTCGAGATGGATGCTACAGAACGGCACACGCGCATGCAGCGAATGCGGCGAAACGTTCGCGAGCACAACGTATATCGCTGGGCGGGCAATTTGATCACCGATTTGTCTGAAATTCGAATCGAAGAGCCGCGGCACGAAGACGCCCACGAGCGCGAGGACAAAGAATCGAACAATCCGCCGTCCCGATTGGCGATTGTTTCGAGAAAGGCAGGCGTCGGCGGTGGGAACTAGTCCTCAGGAGAAACGTGTCGATGCTTCTTCGCTGGCCCCGGCGTTAGTGCCACGCAAGCGACGAACAACGCAAAATGTGCGCCACTTGGCCGATGCGTGGCATGAGGTAATCGCGCGAGTTCGCGCTGCGGAATATCGGCTTCTGCTGCTCGATTTCGACGGAACGCTCGTGGGTTTGCGGCGGCATCCGGACGATGTCCGGTTTTCGGAGCGGGGCAAGAAAATTCTCAGGCGGCTCGTCGGCCACGAAAATCTTACCGTGGCGGTTGTCAGCGGTCGCGAGTTAGAGCAGATCCAGAAGCTCGTGGGCGTTGAAGGCATACGGTACGTCGGCCTGCATGGAGCGGAGCGGCTTGGAGAAACGACGGTTCCGAGCATAGCGGCCAGGCAGATGATCGCGGCTGCGCTCAAGACGGCCCAAACAGGATTAGCAGGCCTTCGAGGAATCGAAATTGAAAATAAACACCTCAGTTTTGCCGTCCATTATCGCGGAGCCCGCCAATCGGCTGTAGAAGCAGCCAGTCGCGTTGTAGCCGAGATTGTTGCAACGGCGAACGACAAGTTGCGCATTTTGTGCGGCAAGATGGTCTGGGAAGTGCTGCCGCGCGAATTTCCGGGTAAAGGTGTTGCGGTTCTTGAGCTGTTTGCGCCGCTGCCCGAGAAGAAAATCGCCATCTACTTTGGGGACGACGAAACGGATGAGGAAGCGTTCGCCGTATTGCCTGGCCAGATCACGGTGAATGTCGGAAGCGGAACCAATACGCACGCTTCGTTTTACGTGCGAGGTCCCTCCGAAGTTTTGCATTTCTTATCGCGACTAGAAGAGAAACTGTAGTGAAAGCAACTCAAGCGGCATCGGTCCGGCAAGCCCTGCCAGTCGCGGCATAGGGGTTTCGCTGGATTGCCACCTTTAGCCGTCGGTTGGCATCCTTGTAGTTGACTCCGATCAGGTCGTCTTAAATCGGAGCCGGTCATATGCGCAGACCGAAAAATCCTTCGCTAATTAGCTCGCGGGATGTTGGAGATGCCAAATCGCCCGGCGCAGGCACCGTGACCCGGCGCTCCTTTCTGACGAATGTGGCAGCCGCCGGAATCGCCGCGACAGCCAGCCCACTGATGCGCGCAGCTCCGCGAACTACCGACTTACCGGCATCTCCCGCGGTCTCAAGTCCAGGCGGCACCGTCCCCGTGTCGCTGCAAATCAACGGACGGAGCTACGAACTGCAAATCGAATCGCGCGTGACTCTTCTCGACGCGCTGCGCGAAAATCTCGGTCTTTTCGGAACAAAAAAGGGATGCGACCACGGCCAGTGCGGAGCCTGCACCGTGCATGTGAATGGACGGCGCGTCAATTCGTGTCTCACATTCGCGGTGATGCATCAGCAGGACGAAATTACAACCATCGAGGGACTCGCGAAAGATGGCCAGCTTCATCCGATGCAAGCTGCTTTCCTCGAACACGATGGCTTTCAATGCGGCTATTGCACGTCGGGACAGATCATGTCGGCGGTTGCCCTGCTGAAGGAACCTTGCGAAGCGAGCGTCGACGCAACTCGCGAATGCATGAGCGGTAACATCTGCCGCTGCGGAGCTTACGAAAATATTGTAGCCGCGGTGCGATCGGTGCGGAACCGCGCTTAACTGCCGCGACGAGAGATTTCACGATGGACCCCTTCCAATACACAAAGCCGGCAACCGTAAACGATGCGATGACCAGTGTCAAAGCGAGCGGCGCGAAGTTTGTCGCAGGCGGCACCACGCTGATCGATTTGATGAAGTTGAATGTGGAGCGCCCGGCTGCGCTCGTCGACATCAACATTCTGCCCTTGGATCGGATCGAGCCGCATGCCGAAGGCGGCCTCAAAATCGGAGCAATGGTCCGCAATAGCGACCTTGCCCACGATTCGCGCGTGCAGCAAATGTATCCGGTGCTATCGCAAGCGTTGCTCTCCGGCGCCTCGCCGCAACTGCGCAATATGGCAACCACCGGCGGGAATCTGCTGCAGAGAACGCGCTGCTACTATTTTCGCGACACGAACTATGCATGCAACAAGCGCGAGCGCGGCTCAGGCTGTCCCGCAATCGATGGCTACAATCGCATGCACGCGGTGCTGGGAACGAGCGAGCACTGCATCGCCACGCATCCGTCGGACATGGCTGTCGCTATGATGGCGCTCGATGCCATGATTTATCTGAACGGTCCGGCGGGAGTGAGAAGCGTGCCGAACACGCAGTTTTATTTGCTACCAGGCGACACTCCGGACAAAGAGAATGTGCTGCGGAACGGTGAAATCATTACGCACGTCACACTGCCTGCCCTGCCTTCCAATGTGAAATCGCACTATTTGAAGCGCCGAGATCGCGCTTCGTATGAGTTCGCGCTCGCTTCAGCGGCAGTGATTATCGATATGAACGGCAATAAGATTCGGAAGGCGCAGATCGCTTTGGGCGGGGTGGGCACGAAGCCATGGCGTTCGCCGGAAGCGGAACAGGAATTAGCTGGACGTGATGCGACGGAGCGGACATTTCACAAAGCGGCTGAAGCCGCACTTCGCGGTGCGAAGCCCTATCGGAACAATGGATTCAAGATTGAACTGGCGAAGCGCACCCTTGTGCGCGCGCTGCAGACAGCTACTGCTTCTGCTTAAGAGAAGTCGACCTGAGAGAGGTTCGCGTGCCGCAAGAGACGATGGTTATCGGAAAAGACATCACGCGTGTTGACGGCGTCATGAAAGTGACCGGCGCGGCGAAGTATGGCGTCGAGTACGCGCTCGAAAACATGTCGTGGGGAGTAGGGGTTGGGAGCACAATCGGCTCGGGAAAAATCGTGAGCATCGATTCCAGCGAAGCCGAAAAAATGCCGGGGGTCCTGGCAATTCTGCATCATGGGAACACGGAGAAGCTCTACCGTCCGGCAAACAATTTTGAAGAAACGAGCCGGCCGGGAGAAAGCAGGCCGCCCTTTGAAGACGACCAGGTTTATTACTACGGACAATTCGTGGCCCTGGTCGTGGCGGACACCTTCGAGCGAGCGCAGGCTGCGGCGGCTCGCGTCGTCGTGAAATACGACGTACGGAAGCCGGACGTTTCGACGGAAGAATTAACGCCGAAGGATCCGCCTGTCGCGAAACACGAGCGCGGCAACGTGGAATCGGCGCTGCCCGGAGCTCCGGTACAGCTGGACGTCACATACGTGACGCCGGTTGAGACGCACAACCCGATGGAAATGCATGCAACCATCGCGTCTTGGACGAAGGACAAGGTAACTCTCTACGAGACTTCGCAAGGCGTTGTGAATCACCGGAATGTTGCTGCAGAGACATTTGCAATTCCGTTTGAGTCGGTAGAAGTGATTTCGAGATTTATCGGCTCCGGCTTTGGATCGAAACTATTTCCGTGGCCGCATTCGTGGATGGCCGCGTTGGCTTCCAAGCAGCTCGGTCGCCCTGTGAAGGTTACCGTGCCGCGAACCATGATGTTCACCACCGTCGGACATCGTCCGTTCACCCGGCAGCACATCCGGCTGGGCGCTAACACGAATGGAAAACTCGCGGCGTTTCATCACGAAGTACTTCAGCCCACGTCCATGGTCGATAACTACGTCGAAAATTGCGTCGAAGCAACCGCGATGCTGTACAGCTGCCCGAACGTTCGAGCGACTCAATACCTCATCCAGAAGAATATTGGAACTCCCACGCCGATGCGTGGACCTGGCCGCACGCCGTCGCTTTTCGCGATCGAATCCTCGTTGGATGAGCTGGCGGTGAAACTAAACCTCGATCCGATCGAAGTGCGGCTGCGCAATTACGCCGAGACCGACGAGGGATCGAAAAGGCCGTTTTCGAGCAAACATCTTCGCGAAGCATATCAGGTAGGCGCAGAAAAATTCGGATGGAGCCAGCGTAACCCGAAGATCGGTTCGATGACGAAGGGGAATGAAATCCTCGGCTGGGGCATGGCGACATGTACGTGGCCGGCCGGACGTCATAACGCTGATGTGCGCGTCTCGCTGCTCGTGGATGGAACGGCTCGCGCCGTTTGTGCTACGCAGGACATCGGCACCGGGACCTACACGGTTTTTGCCGAAGTGGTTTCCGACAGAACGGGAATTCCGCTCGATAGAATCCGAGTGCAATTGGGTGACACAGCATTGCCACCAGGCCCGACGTCCGGCGGATCGGCGGTGACAGCTACTGTGTTACCCGCGATCGCGCAAGCGACCGATCAAGCGGTCGCGGAGCTACTCAAGGTGGCGGCATTGACTGCCGGCTCGCCTTTCGAAAAGGCCGATCCCACTACGTTGAAGATGACGGGGGGCCGCATTCACAGAGAAGGTCAATCGCCCGAGAGCGGCGTTCCTTTTCCCGACGTTTTGAAACTGCGAAAGTTTAGCGGTCTTGACGGCCACGCAAGAACCGGAGCGCCGCCCGAGGCGAAGCAATACTCGATGCACTCCTTCGGCGCGCATTTCTGCGAAGTGGCTTACGATCCGGGAGTCGCGCGCCTACGCGTGTCGCGCTGGCTTACGGTGATTGATGGCGGCCGGATGATCAACCTCAAGACCTCGCGCAATCAAATTCTAGGCGCTGTTGTCATGGGAATCGGAATGGCCCTTCTCGAAGAAACGATTTACGACCCTCGGAACGGTAAGCCGATCAACAATAATTATGCGGACTATATGGTGTCCGTGAATGCGGACATTCCCGATATGGATTGCGTATTCCTCGATTATCCGGACACGAAGTTGAACGAATATGGCGCGCGAGGTATCGGGGAAATTGGATTGACGGGTTGCGCCTCAGCCGTGACGAACGCCACGTATCACGCGACGGGCGTGCGCGTCCGTGAGCTGCCAATCCGAATTGAAAACCTTCTTGAGTCCCGCCGCGCCTAATAGCATTCCTCAGCAAACGCAGTTCGCCAAAGTTGAATCGACTGCTTGTCTTCAAAAAATGAGCCGGTTCTGCCTGTTCCGGCTACAATCCTGAGCCCATGGATTGGTCTCCGCTGTGGATTTCGATCGCGACGAGCGTGACGGCGACAGTCATTACGCTTTTCCTGGGGCTCGCAGCCGCTGCCTGGCGCGAGGGACGCAAGGGCCCGGCCATGGCGCTGGTTGACGGGCTTTTTCTGCTGCCGCTTGTGTTGCCTCCTACCGTGGTTGGTTTTCTTCTCTTGTTACTTTTTGGGCGTAACGGGCCTCTGGGAAAATTGTTTCTCGAATTAGGCACGACCATTGTGTTCTCTTGGCCGGCGACCGTAATTGCCGCAACGGTAGTTGCGTTTCCGTTGATGTACGTAACGGCGCGCGCTGCGCTCGAGCAAGTGGATCCGACTTTGATTCTAGCGGCGCGAACGCTGGGCGCGTCGGAATGGCGCGTATTCCGCGAAATAGCGCTGCCCCTCGCATGGCCCGGAGTGCTCGCCGGGACGATTCTTTCGTTCGCACGGGCGCTGGGTGAATTCGGCGCCACGCTGATGCTAGCCGGTAACATTCCTGGACGAACCGAAACGATTCCGATCGCGATCTATTTCGCGGTGGAAGCAAACGAAATGACGCGCGCGGCCACGTGGTGCCTGATCGACGTGGGAATTTCCCTCGCGCTGCTCGCCGGACTTTACTCCTGGACGCACCTGCAGGGCCCCGGCCGGGTGCGAGGGACTCGGCGCTGATGGCCCTCGAAATTCAAATCGAAAAAAAGCTCCTCGACTTCGTCCTCAATGTTTCGTTTCGCGCCGAGGCCGAGCCGCTGAGCATTCTGGGTCCCTCAGGTGCGGGCAAGACGATGCTTTTGCGCTGCATCGCGGGGCTCGAGCGGCCCGATCGCGGAAAGGTGACGCTGAACAATCGGTCGTTCTTTGATTCTGAAGCGCAGGTGAATACTCCTGCGAGGCGGCGCCGCATCGGTATGTTGTTTCAGAATTACGCGCTCTTTCCGAATCGCACCGTTGCAGAAAATATTGGATTCGGTTTGAAGGGACTACCACGTGATGAGCAATCGAAACGCATTGCAGATTTGATCAAGCGCACCCATCTTGCGGGGCTCGAAGACCGGTACCCGCGCGAACTTTCGGGCGGAGAGCAGCAGCGAGTGGCCTTGGCTCGCGCGCTAGCGATCGAGCCCGAGGCGCTGCTACTCGACGAACCCTTATCAGCGCTCGATACGCATCTGCGAAGCCAGATCGAGATACAGCTCCAGGAGACTTTTGCCGCGTATCGCCGGCCCGCGCTGCTCGTAACGCATAACATGGAAGAAGCGTACCGGCTCGGAGCGCGGCTGCTGGTTCTATCGCGCGGACGCGTGGTGGCTTCCGGCGGGAAAGAAGAAATTTTCCGGCGGCCGCCTTCGGTCGAAGTAGCGCGACTGACCGGTTGCAAGAATATCTCTCGCGCCCGGGCGATATCGGATCATGTTGTGGAAGCGCTGGATTGGGGCTGCACGCTGCATTTGGCTCAACCGGTTCCGCTGCCGACAGGATACGTTGGGATCCGAGCTCATCACATGGAGTTTGCGGAGGAGGGAGAAGATTTGGGCCGAGAGAACACTTTTCCATGCTGGCTGGTTCAGTCGTCGGAGACGCCTTTTCGTATCACGTTGTTCTTGAGTTTGCAGCGGCCTTCGTCGCCGCCGCACGCCGAGGGAACACAGCTGCAAGCCGAGGTATTCAAAGAGAAATGGCTGCGATTTCGCGACAAACCGTTTCCATGGCACGCCCGCTTGCTCGCCGACGCTGTCTTCTGGATGAAGGAATAATTGGGTTCAGGCGAATCCGAAGTTATTTGAAATGGCGGACAAAGCGGACTTCAAATGCGTATGTGCCGTTGATATCGCGCACAAAAATCACTGACATGTCTCGCCGGATCGCATATTCCACCTGTATCAGCTGGTACTGGTTTGTGGTGGCGGCGTTCGTCGAGTAAGTAACCGTCAAATCGCGCGAAAACTGCTGCTGAATCGTCACGCGCGCGGCGGCGTTCGATTCTGTCGCCGTGCCGGCCAGGAATGGATCGACGCGAAAATGGCTGATGCCAAAAAGACGCTCGATTCGGCCGCCGAGTCCGCTCGAGATTGCTTCCGATAGCAGCGCAGTGGCGCCATAGTTCTGAGAGCTTGAAGACGACGATCGTAAGCCACTCTCCTGGCCGGGGCTGCCGATGGCGAGAAGCGCGATGATGTCCGAATCCGGCAACGGCGGATCGGAGCGGTAACTGAGTGAAATATGGCTGGCTTCACCAGAAAAATTGATGGTCACCTGGTACTGGCCAATCGTGGAAGTGGCCTCCACGTTCAACACCGGATCGAGACGGAATGGATTTGCAAAATTCACATCACCGCGCGTGAGCGTGTAATTGTTGCCGCGAAACGCCATTTCGCCGCCCAACAGGTGAATATGACCGAGCAGCACGGGACGGTCCCACGTACCGCGCAGTCGAATGTTGCCGTCCACTTCGAGCCGCGCGCCACCCCACTCGATGCGCGCTCCGGGCGTTGTTTGGCCTTCGATGTCAAACGTGAGATTTCGCATCAGCATCGAACTGGACGCCGGACTAGCGCTGGTCTCTGCAGCGGCAGTGAACAAAGAACCTAAATCTACGCCCTCTGCCAGCAGCAGCCGCTGAATCTGAATTTTTCCCGACAGGATCGCGGCAGTGCTGGAACCGGAAAGTTGGAGTGCACCGCTGGCGAGCCAACTCATACCTGCGGGGTAGCGAATGCGAACCACGGTGGTCGAAACATTCATCTCATAACGCAGAGGCCCTTCGCCGTAGTTCACCGCGCCATTGAGCTGCAATTGGCCGCCGCCCGCTTGCGCGGTGATGGAATCAAATAGCATCCGGTTGCGGTCGAAGACAAGGTCGCCACTCACATGGCTCAAGCCCATGGGAAAATCCGAATAGGTTGCCGAGGCGTCTTTCAGGCTCGCGCGGCCCGTGATTCGCGGACGCGATATCGTTCCCTCCACCGAGACGTTCACGTCCGCGCGGCCCAGCGCAAAGAGCTCCGGGATCATGCGATCGAGGAATCGAAGATTCAAGCTGCCGGCAAGCGATAAATGCAGAGGACGCTCGCGATCGAAGCGCGCCGAGCCGCTGAATTGCAAGTCAGTATTGGGGCCATGAAGACGGGCCTGATCGATCCGCACCTCATTACGGCGGTAAGTGAGCCGGATCGGCCCGTCGTTCTTCAGTTCCACCAAATCGTAGTTGAAAGAAATCTCGTCAATGTCGGCGCTCATTTCGATTGTCTCGGGATGGCGAAGGCTTCCAGAAAGCGTGAAAAGGCCATCGACGCTGCTGTGCCCAGTCAATTGTTTCAAGTGGAGGCCGGTTATGATGAAAGCATCCATCTGCAACTGCTTCACCGTCATCTGACCTGCCACCTGATTATCGCCATGCAGGCCTACGGAAAATTCTCCCTGCAACCGGCCTGCGTTAATTTCAGAGACGAGAGATATCTTTGCATTCTCGCCGTCCGATTTAATCTGGCCACGAAAGTTTCCCTGCACATCCGCTCCAACCTGAAGACCGACGAGCCTTACGTTGCCTTCCGCGACGGGCGATCGAATCGGCCCGCTGCCGCGAACGTCGAAATCAAGCCGGCCGGAAACGGGAATGGACTGCGTCTGCAGCGCGGCGATTCGTTCGAGTGGAATGTTGGTGCCTGTCAGATTGAATTCAGTTTCTTGTTCCACGAGCCGGTACAGAATATTTCCGGTTATCAAACCCTGACCGCTGCGTATTTCAGCGTTAGACAGCCGGTACTCGTCGTGGGACAGATGGAGCAAGCCCGCGAGCCTGTCTAGATGAATTCCCTTTGCATCCACATCATCGAGCGCGAAATTTGCGTCGAATACGGGCGCAATGCGTGTGCCCGAACCTTGAAAAGTGCCGCTGAGGGTACCTTTCACGGGATATTTCAGACTGAAAACCTCTTGCAGATCGGTGGTGGGCGTGTGGGCTAAGCGTGCATCAAATGTCCATTTGTTTTCCGGGCCGAATCCCCAGCTGCCGTCGAGTTCTAGGAAGACATTCAGATCGGCCGAAGCCTGCCCGCGGCGCACGGTAGTTTTTGTGAGGCGGAAATCGTCTGGCGAATATTCGAGGTCGCCTCCGAGATATTCGAAGTAGAAGTTATCGAAGCGCGCGTCCGTCGCCTGTAAGTGTCCCGTAAAGGTGGGCCCACCGAGCGGTCCCTCAATCTTTCCGTTAAACGTCAGCGCACCTGCGATCCGGCTCGGTGTGGAGTTCGCGCCGCGTATCACATTGATGAAATCATCCCAGCCGTACACATCGTCAGTTCGAAGATTCACGTCGAGTGCGGAACCGTTTGCTCCTAGGTAGCCGTCCATTTGGATATCGGTCTTGGGCGTCGAGATTTCACTGGCGCCGAACGACACGCCGCGGCTATCTTCCGAAGTGTCGTACTCAATGCGCGCCGTCACCGGAATCAAGCCTGGAGCGAGCGTTTCAGGCGGCGACCAGCGGCATTCGCCCTTCGAGCGGAAATGCAGGAAATTTGCGGTCCATGTGTTAACCGAATCGATGTCCATGCGAGCGTCCCAATGCAGCGGCACTACGGGGAAGCTCGAATTTTGAACCGCGGCAAACGCAGCGCCGAGGCTGACGCCGCGAATCTGCGTCTCCGTCCGAAAAGCCAGTGTTTCGGTGTCCATCTGCAGGCGGCCGGTCACGGTGCCACCGAGAGCGCGAATGTTTATTTTTTGAACCACCAGGCGATTCTTCGCCATTTCGTAATCGCCCCAGGTCTCCATTCCACCCGCATGGAACCATTTGTAGGTCATCAGAAAATCGTGGCCTTGATAATGCCCGTTCGCAGTCCACTCGCCCGACGCATAGCGCGCCTGCCCTGAGAAATCTGCGATGCCATCGGGCGTAAGCGGCGAGCGGAAAATCGTGCGCACATCCGCGAGCGTCAGCCGGCCGCGATAGTGCAGGTTCCAGTCCGGCTGCGCGAAGCTCGGAAGCTCGGCGCGAAGATTCAAATCCGAATGCGGCAGCTTCAACGCTAGGTCGTCGAGCTCGAATGCATTGGGATGCAAAGTAAATTTCGCAGAAATGTCGAAGCGGAAGGGAAGGTCGTGTCCCGCCGCCAATTCGATCTGCTGCCATTGCAGGTTCCCGATATAGGATTCGGTCCCGGACGTCGGCGCATCGAGATGCAACTGGAACTGGAGGTTTTTCCCAAGCATCGCGAGCGGAACGCTGCGATCGTTCAGAGCTGCGCTTCCATCGCGAAATTCGAGATGGCTGATGCGCAGGCTGAAAAGAGTCTCGGGCCACGGCCGGTTGCTACGCGGCACGCGCGGTGTGGGCAGATTGCTCTTGCCGTTTTTGTCGTACCGAACGGCTATTTGGGGCTGATCGAACACCAGTTCATCAATCGCGATTTCTTTGTCGATGAACGACAGAATGTGGATCGCGACGTTCACGTGTGCTGCGTGAAATAGCGGCGGCGTTCCTGCTGCTTCAAGCCCGTGAAGCGTAAGGTCGTCGAGTTCTGCGCGGAGCTGCCAAACGTGGAGATGGAAGCCGCCGAGATCGACGCGCGCGCCTGTACGCTGTTCGATTTGGCTCACCACAACGTGGCGCACCCATCGCTGCACAATTCCGGTTTCAATCAACAGCAGGCCAACAACGCACAGCGCTGCCACCGAGAGGAGCACGAATCCCAGCCAGCGCCGCCAGCGCACGCTCACGATCCCGCTCCCTGAGCGACGACATCAATCTTCAGGCGGCTCCGCGTTTCGTCGAGCCACTTTGTCGCCCGATCGTTGATGGCGCGCTGGATCAAAACTTCGCGGATCGTGTCTTCCACATCTTCGAGAGGCGGAACGGGCTGCTTCTTCGCCGCAAGCTGCGGCGCGAACTCATCGTGGTAATACGCTGCGATCTGCGATTCGTCCACTTGCGCAGCAGGCCGAAACCGGTAATCGATGAACCGAGAGAGAAACAACTGTTGCTCCAGAATTCGCCGCACCGCAGCCTCAGTGAGCCCTACAGCGGCACAGCGAGCCTGGAATTCCTGCGGCGAGGCGAACTGCTTCACGAACTCTTGGTAAGCGCGATCCACATCGGCGCGCGATGGCGCCGGAAAAGCCGCCAGCGCGGCTTCGCCTCGCACGATCCATTGGTCGGCCAGTTCTTTGATGATTTCGTTTCGCGGTTTCGGCTTGCCCTCGACCAGCTCCTGAAACGCGCTGAGCTCCCGGACTTCGCTTTCCGTAATGATGTCGTCTTCGACCCGAGCGGCGATGCCGTCAACAGTCTGCTCTCCGGATGCACTGCCGGCGTGAGAACCTGCCGCGGAGCCAGACGACGGTGGTGAAGGTTCCGGGGCGGGTTGAGTTTGTGCAAAGGCGCGATTCGATCCGAGTCCGGACAACGCAGCCGACAATACGAAGAAGAACATTAAGCGCCGCATTAGAAAACGGGTCCAATGTTGAAAAAGAATTGGAAGTGCGGCAGGGCGAACTCCCGCGGGATCGGCGGCTTTGGCAGTGGGAACAATTCCTCTCCCGCATAGTGCGGGGGGTTTAGTTGGTATCCGAAGTCGACGCGAACCGGCCCCACGGGCGTCGGATAGCGCACGCCGAAGCCGATCGTGTGAGAGAAGTAAGGCAGATTATTATTATTCGCCGGCGGTTTCCACGCGAATGAGATGTGATTGACATCGGTATAGACGTTGCCTGCGTCGTAAAACACGGTGCCGCCCAGCCGGTTTCCGACAAATGGCAGCCTCATCGGAAAGCGCAGCTCCTGGTTGAACGCGAGCAGCGCAAGCCCTCCGATCGGAAATCCCGTCACCGGATCGCGAGGTCCCGCTTGGTTGAGCGAGAAACCTCGAATCGACGTGCCGCCTCCGGCGAAGAAGCGTTCCGGCAAAGGAACATCCACCTCTGTTGTGCCGGGGAGTGTTTGCTCCGCGCCGAAGCGCACCGAACGAGCAAACACGAAGGCCCGTCCGAAACTCGTATATGTGGAATTCTGGAACGAGCCGCGGAAAAAGCTCGCCGCTGACCCCAGCGTCTTCGAGGCAATGCTGACGTCGACGGTGTTGAAGCTGCCGTGCTTCGCGTCGGCCGCGTTGTCGCGCCGGTCGCGGGCGTACGTAAAGCCGAAACCGGAAACCAGCGTCGGCTGGCTGAGCAGCGGAATTTCAATCTCCTCGATCTTCAGATTCGAAGCGTTCACGCGGCGGAAAAAATAGCGGTACACGAGGTTGGTGCCCTGCGAAACTGTTTGCACCAGCTGCACCGCTCCTTCGTAACGCACCGATGTGAACGTATTGATGTCCTGCGTCTTATCGGCGAACCCGGTGAGCTGCAGGCTCAATTTGCGATTGGCGAGAAAATTGTCAGCCGTATAACTGATTACAGCACGGTATTGCAGCGTGCTGACGCGAACCTTAAACGAGAGCGTCTGTGCCCTGCCAAACATGTTAGCGCGCGAAAGCTCGATGATTCCTCGTGGGCTGGCCCCGACGACAGTTCCGCTTGGATTGGAACTGCTGGCGAGCCGCTGCACTTCGAATCCGCCGCCGTACGCGAACGTGTACCGTTTTCCTTCCTCTGCGTCGACGACCTCCGCTTTCTCTGGGTCCGTGCCGTTCGGATTTTGCGGCGCGATTGTCACGCGGTTGAATACGCCCAGGTTGTAAAGCCTCCGCTGCGTTTCCACGACGTCGCCTTCGCGCAGCGGTCCGGGCACGATTTTCACTTGGCGCGCGACGATTCCCGGACGCGTGTACTGATAGCCCGTGAGCAGAACTTTCGATACTTCGATTTGGATTCCTTCGCTAATGTGGAAAATGAGCCGAACGTGCTCCGGATCTTTCCCCGGCAATACCTCATCACGAAAATGCGCCTCCGGATATCCTTCGTTGTAGTACATCGCAAGAATATTATTGCGGTCGCCCGCGACGCCGGCTTCCGAAAAGGGCTGGCCCGGAGTGGAACCGGAGACCGCGAGGAGCGCATCCGTGCTCAGCGCGTGATTACCTTCCACTTCGAGGCTGCTGACGAGCGTCTGCGGACCCTCTTCGATGTGGAACGCCACGAAGAGGTTTCCTTTCTTGCCGTGGTAATGGTCGTCCAGGGAGGTCGTCACCTGCGCGTCGCGAAAACCGTTCGAAAGATAGAGGCCCCTGATCGAATCGATGTCCGCGCGCATCAGCGATTGGCTAAAACGCCCGTTCGACGCAAACGATGCGGTCTGGAGCTGCAGGCGTCCCGAAAGTAGCTCCCTGCTGAAGTACTTGTTCCCATCGAACGACACAGCGGCGAGACGAAACTTGTCGCCCCGCGTAATTTCATAGTTGATGACGCGGTCTTTAGTGTGTGGGTCCTCGCGTGAAGCCACTTTCACGTCGGCGTCGAAATATCCATCGCGCTGGAAGAAATCGCGAATATTGCGGCGGCCTTCCTGAAGCAAATCGTCATCAACAGCACCTTCAGCATAGATGGGAAGCAGCTTGCGAAGGCGGCCTTTGCTTACGTGCGCGCCCGTTAGCTCCACTCGCACGCGTGGGCCGGCCGTAACATCGATAGTCAGCGGCGTTCGATTCGCTGCCGCGTCATAGGTTCCCGGCGTAATAACGACTCCGGCTCCCAGATACCCCTGGTTCACAAGGTACTTCTTGATTCGCTGCGAGCCGTGAGTGAGCCGCCCGGATGTAAGCGCGTTCTTGCTCGAGATTTTTGATCGGCGAATGAGCTCCGCATCCGGGAAGCGGGTTCCATTCTTGACGGCGATATCTCCGACGAGAGAACGCACACCGGGGTCAATGTGCACGGCGATGTCCATCTGACGAGTGTCTTCGTGCGGACTAAGTTCCCATTTAGTTTTTGCGAGGTACAGGCCTTCCGTCCGGAGCAGGTCCTGCAGGCGCTCAATTGCTTCGTGCAATGCGCTCTCGCGGAATGGCTCGCCGAGATTGAGGCGCAAGGCTGCGATTGCCGCCGGCTCGGTGGGCGGCTCTTTGAGTCCGTCGATGCGCACCACGTTATTGTAGTAGTTGCGGCGAACGATGAAATCCACTCGTACGCCGTCGTCGGCGGGCGCAGCAGCCACGCGAATATCGGAAAAATCGCCCGAGCGGTATAAGGTGCGAAGACTTTCACGCTCTTCTCCGAAATCGAACGGCTTTCCGACTCCGATCGCTAACGCGAGCGATTTCACCGTAACGTTCGCGCCATGCTCATCGACGATGCGAATCTCCGTGATGCGCCGGCCTTCCAACGTTGTTTCTTCGAAGCTCGCTGCATGGTTGATCCCCGGTCGCCCGATGCTCAGCAGCAGGCACGTGAACGCGACCCCAATTCGCGGCGATACCTTTGAAATCGATGTTTTCCATGGGAATCTCATGCGCCAGAGACTGAGAAGGCAGGTTAGCACAGCCCCGTTGCCTGCCGGACTCGAAAAGGCGCTATCATCGCATTTTGGTCACGGAAGGAACTGTGAATCGCGAAGAGCGCGAGAGATATTCGCAGCAGATTCTTTTTAGCGGAATCGGCGAAGCGGGTCAGGAGAAACTGCTCGCGTCGAGTGCTGTCCTGATTGGTTGCGGTGCGTTGGGCACTGTGGCGGCGAACCTGATGGTGCGGGCAGGGCTCGGACGCCTGGCGATTATCGATCGTGATTTCGTGGAAGCTTCTAACTTGCAGAGGCAGACGCTTTTCGAGGAAGCCGACGCGCGCGACGCGATGCCGAAAGCAATTGTCGCCGAGCGTCGCCTGCGCGCCGTCAACTCCGGTGTCCGAGTGGAAGGCATCGTCGCTGACCTGACGCCTGATAATGCTCTCGATCTGCTCAGCGGTTTTCCACTCATCCTCGACGGAACCGACAATTTCGAGACGCGGCTTCTCATGAACGATGCCGCGATTTCGCTCGGCGTTCCGTGGATATATGCCGCCGCTGTCGGCAGCTACGGCGTCACGATGACGATCCGGCCGGGAGAGACCGCGTGTCTTGCATGCCTGGTCGAGAGTGAAAGCAATCATTCTGTGCTTGGCGCGGAAGATACATGCGATACAGCTGGAGTCCTCAATGCAGCAGCAGGCGTAATCGCCTCAATTGAAGCTGCCGAAGCGACGAAACTCCTAGCTGGTCGGCTGGAAGCGCTGAACGACAAACTGATTTCCTGCGACGTTTGGAGTGGCAAGTTCCAGTCAATTCGCGTGGCGCGCAATCCGGATTGCCGCGCCTGCGTGCGGCGGGAATTCGTTCACCTCGAAGGGCGTGCTCGCCCCCACGTGAGCATGTGCGGCCGCGATTCGGTGCAGATCCACGAACGCAGGCGCGTGCTTGATCTTGCCGAACTTAGCCGCCGCGTCACCGGCGCATCCGCTTCGGAAGTTCGCAATAATCAGTTTCTTCTGCGGTTCCGCGTGGCGCCCTACGAAATGACTGTGTTCCCCGACGGGCGCGCAATCGTCAAAGGAACGCAGGATCCCGCCATTGCCCGCTCGCTCTATGCGCGTTACATCGGTTCGTAATGTAGATTTTAATTTAAAAGGTAGGAACTCGGAGAAACGATCAGCCGACGAAACGCCGCTGGGCCGATTGTCGCATCGCCGCCCGATCGAGACTCTCGCGAGTATTCATCAGGGTCAGAAGCGTGCTTAAGACTCGCGCCTTCATTTCGTCGGACATCGGGAAACCGCTGGTCGCGACGTGGACGAGCGCCTCGCCCCGGTCCGCAATCTTGCCCATCAGTTCGTTCTGCCGTTCGTGGCTGTTCTTGCCCAACGCCGATTCCCGGCGCATCTCCGCGCATTCCTGCTCGATGAAAAGCGTATAGTGCAGCACGCACAGGCGGTCGTCTCCGAATCCCCCGGGGATAGTCATTTTACAGCCTTTGGAAGTGCAGGTTTCAGCCATAGACACCCGTACGAACCCGATACTTTTTGTAGCATCTCCCGGTGACGATTTCCACAGGGCGCAACCAGATTGGTACCAATCAGATAGCGTGACTCTTAGATTGCGAGACTGGCGCGGAGTTGCTATGCCGGAGTTGTTCCGGAGGATTCGACGACGACCGGCACCGCCGGTAATTCGCTTAAAGCTCCTTGGCGAATCACTGCGAGAGTATCAGTGCCTAGTTTCCGGCGCCTATTGATTTCGGATCGGTTTGGCCGATGCGGAATTGCGTCCACGGGCCGGCGTTCATGTCGCGCATCACGGGCGCTTGCCAATTAAATTCCGGATGGTCGCGCAGAAATTGCGCGGCATTAAAGTTCGCTCCGCAGGGGTGCCCTATGCGCGCGATAAAACTCATGTTCGCGGCCATCTTGCTGTCCATCACTTTGCCTTGCACGGCGCCCATGGGATCGTGCGGCCGCATGTCCCACGTCGGGTCGCCGTCGACCGATGCGTCGCCGTGACCGCAGAGCGTTCGATGATCCGCCATCGATTTTTTTGTGTACGTATCGTAGTGATCGGAGAGAAAAGCCTGGGCCATCGCGATGTCGATCTGGCCTTTGTTGTCGCTCATCAGCTGGTCCCATCGAGCGTGCCGCGCATTGGGAGAGCTGGCCATATTTTTTGGATCGAACGTCGTGTCCTCGCGCATCACGCCCGGATCGCTTACGAAATTCGAGCCCACGAAAACTCCATCCATCGTGCGATAGAGTTTCGTGCGTTTCAGCCCCTGCTCGAACTGCGCGATTTCGCCGGTCTTGCGGTCGCCAAGCAGCCAATCGTTCGCATAGCCGCCGTTATTTCCGTCCATGATGATTTGCACGTAATCGTCAATCGATCCGGCGTACTGCATCGCTTTGCGCGCGCGCGCGAATTCCGGCTTGCCGTTGTAATCCCAGCCGTGAAAATTCGAGATGGTAGTCTCCGTGACCATCATTCCGTCGGAATTGATTCCGAAATCATCGTCGCTGGCGATCACGCCGGGAAAGCCGTCCATCAGCATGCGGTAGCCCTGTTGCGGAACGATGTCAAAAATAATGCGCCAGCGCTCGCCGTTCAGGTAGCTGGTCCAGTTGTTGTGCGCCATCACGATCTGGTGGTCTTTCGTCCAGCTTCCGTTCGCGACGAACGCACTGCAATTTTCCGGGCTGCTGATTTTCGGCGCGTTCTGCGCGTGAGTCTGCTCGTTGACCCATGGCACGTAGTAGCCGGGCAATTCTTCGAACGCGTTCATGGCGACGATGTCGTAGAGATCGAGTCTCACTTTGCGCGCTTCGAGTCCGTCGACGATGCCTTTGAGTTCCGCCTGGTACTCGGGATCGACCTTCGGCCACAACATCGTGCGGGCGGCGCTGCGGAAAAATTCCCAGTCGCGCTGCGTGGTGTGCGTCATCTGCAAGCTCACGGCTGCGAACGCGTCGCCAATCTCTGGGGCCAGCAGGTAGCCGTGCTGATAGCCGATATCGTGCGGCGAGCCTTCGAGGTGGACGTAAATCCAACCGCCGCTTTCGAACCGGTAGGCTTTCGCGAGCACAGAATCATCAGAAGATGCCGGCTTGGAGTTTTTCTGTGCACTTGCGGCGCCCCCGAGCGGTTGCCCCGATGCTTCGACCGCCGCTCGCCGGCCGGCAACTAGAAGCTGAACCGCGAAAACGGCAAAACCCAGCACCATCAGAATGAATGGCAAACGATTGCGATTCGATCGCATCAGCAGAACTCCTGCGAGGGTCATTTTCTCTCGCGCCTCACGGCATATGAGGTTGAGGGACGCCATGTTAGGCGCGGGAGAAGCGCGATGCAAGAGGAGGAACTGACGAGTGACCCTTCGCCGGCCGTGGCCTCCTCAGGGCAAGCCAGTGGCGAGTGGCGTTCCGCCGAGTGGTACCGGACGGCGATGGCCGGTGCTCGAATCGGAACTTCTTGCCCCCTTTTACCGCCGATTAGAAAATTGCACATTGTTGAGCCCTCGTGAGTTAGCGCGATTTCTAATCGCGGCACCGTAGATTAGCCGCCACGGCGGCCAGGGTTTCTGGAAGCTGGACGCTTGAGGCTTGGAGCTGGAAGAAAAGGCCGCGCGTGACGCGCCATCCGTAACCCGTTTCGACGAAAAAATCGCGAAAAATTTGCGATTAGAAAATTTTAGTTTGGTGATTCTTATGGGACTTACGTGGAATTCTAATTCCAGATTTGCGATTAGAAATTTGGGGGCATGGTCGACTCCGCGTCCTGCCTCCCCCTGTCCGCTCTGGCCGCTATTTCTCATAAGTCAAACGTCACGGTAGCATATTCTAATTCCCGATTTCAACGGATTATTCCGCCTTAGGCTCTCAGAAATCAGCGTCGGAAAGGAATCGGTCGAACTCCAATCCGTTCAGTCGGAATTGCAATGCCCGTAACCGCACTAAACGTGTCAGCAGTAAAATGAAGCTCTTTGCGAAGAGCCTCCAGCGTCAGGTCCACTTTAGTTCCGAGCGAGTTCAGTGCTGTTGCGAGCAGCTCCGGTGGCTCCATGCTGTGCTGGCTCAGAATGAGCTCGCGGTTCATTTCATCGCCAAAGAAGTTCTACGGTCTCGCTAGAGTGACGCAACCGCCTGACGTATCTGTTCGCGAAACCACGAGTGGGCCGGCTCACCTGTGAGTCGAGAATGCCATGCCATGAAATAAGGAAAAGCCTTCAGCTCGCGAGGGGGCTCGACGACTTTAACGCCCATTATCCCACGGGTGATCTTGGCTAATTTGCGAGGAATAGTCAGCACCAAGTCGCTGTGAGCGATTGCGTAGATTGCTGGCACAAAAAAAGGAATAGTCAGCAGGACGCTGCGCTTCACACCGAGCTGCGCTAGAGGGCGATCTACCAATGTTTGCTGGCCTGCCAGTGTTTCAACAAGTACATGCGGGAGTCGCAAATATTGCTTCAGCGTGAACCGAGGAGTGCGCATCCGCAGAGCGGAGCCTACGACACACACAAAGTCTAAATTGAAGATTATTTCGCTCTGGAGAGCTGGAGGTACTTCTTCTGCACTGAGAGCGGCATCGATTCTGCCTGCTGCGACATCCTCGTAGGCTCGGGTTCTCCAAGCCGACACTTCGAGCTTGATGTGCGGCGCCCCTTCTCTTATCGCATGCACGAGCGATGGCAGCAGAATCGTGCAAGCATGGTCTGTCAATGCCAGCCGAAATCGTTCCTCGCTTCGAGCCGGATCAAATTCTTCTCCTCGGACCATCGCCTCAAGACGCGGGAGGACCGTCTCCAATTCCCGCAGCAAACGGTCTGCCCGCACCGTGCGTTCGTAGATACGCCCGCTCCGGACTAGCAAAGGGTCTTTGAACATTTCCCGCAGTCGCTCCAACACCCGGCTCATCGCGGGCTGGCTCAAGAAGTTTCGTTTTGCCGCCGCCGTCACATTTCGCTCCTCCAACAAAGCACGGAGGTGGACCAACAGATTCAGATCAAGGCTCTGTAAATGCACAGTACGCATACAAGATATTCTATCAATGCATGACACGAATGGTAGCTTCTGGCGCTCTAATAGGTGAACAAAGATATACGGGATATCCGGAAAGATGAGAGGAAGAACAAAATCTATGGCAAGAGCGGCAGTTATCACCGGCGCGTCGCGCGGCATAGGGGCCGCCGTCGCTGAACGGCTCGCGAAAGACGGCTTTTCCGTAGTTGTGAACTATGCAGGCAGCGAAGCGGAAGCCGCCGCACTCGTCAACAAGATTACGTCGGCGGGGGGACACGCGATCACCGCAAAAGCTGACGTCAGCAAGGCGGACGAGGTTTCGCGGATGTTCGAAGTCGCGGAAAAGGAATTCGGAGAAGTCGACGTCCTGGTCAACAACGCCGGCATCATGCTGCTGTCGAGCGTGGCAACGACGGATGATACGGTCTTCGACCGGCAAATTGCCGTCAATCTGAAGGGAACATTCAACGGACTGCGAGAGGCAGCCAAACGTCTTCGCAATGGCGGACGCATCATCAACTTCTCCACGAGTGTTGTCGGACTCAAGCTCGAAACCTATGGTGTTTACGCAGCGACGAAAGCCGCCGTCGAAACTCTCACGGCAATCCTTTCGAAGGAACTGCGCGGGCGGTCGATTACGGTAAACGCCATAGCGCCGGGGCCTACCGGCACGGATCTCTTCCTGCACGGAAAATCGCAGGAACTCATCGATCGCATGGCAAAGATGAATCCGCTTGAGCGGCTCGGGACGCCTCAGGACACTGCGGCGGCAGTCTCATTCCTGGCCGGCCCGGACGGGGGTTGGATCAACGGCCAGGTGCTTCGCGCAAATGGCGGAATGATCTAAATCACCCCGCGTCTGTTCCAAGTCTTTCTTCAAAAAGCAAACCATTATTTCAAGGAGAAGAACTATGAAGAAGGTAATTGTCGTTACGGGAGCTTCCAGCGGTTTCGGTGCGCTTGCAGCACGGGCACTGGCTAAAGCGGGGCACGTTGTGTACGCAAGCATGCGCGACACCTCCGGTCGCAATAAGGGGCAGGTGCAAGAGTCCGCGAAGTTTGCGGCCGACAACAAAGCGGACCTGCGCACGGTCGAACTCGATGTCTTATCGGATACGTCGGTGAATGCGGCGATAACGAAGATCATCGAAGACAACGGCCGTCTGGATGTGGTGGTGCACAACGCGGGCCACATGGTGTTCGGCCCGCTCGAGGCGTTCACCCCGGAACAGCTCGCGGAACTCTATGACGTGAACGTTCTGAGCACGCAGCGGGTCAATCGGGCCGCTCTGCCCCAGTTGCGGAAGCAAAAGCAGGGATTGGTGGTCTGGGTATCGAGCAGCAGCTCGGCCGGTGGTACTCCTCCCTACCTTGCACCGTATTTTGCAGCGAAGGCCGGGATGGATGCTCTGGCGGTGGTGTCCGCTCGTGAACTCACACGCTGGGGCATCGAGACCTCCATCGTCGTTCCCGGCGCATTCACAGGAGGAACAAACCATTTCGCTCACTCGGGCAGGCCTGCCGATACTCAGCGTGTCGCTGAGTATGACAACGGACCGTACAAGAGTTTTGCAGATGATGTGATGAAGGGATTTGCCTCGATTGTTCCGCCGGACGCCGATGCCGCTGCGGTTGGGGAAGCAATCCTGAAAATTGTGGATGCCCCATTTGGAAGGCGTCCTTTCCGTGTTCACGTCGATCCCACGCAGGATGGTGCCGAGGTTGTGAACATGGTCAGCGACCGCGTACGTGCGGAATTGTTGCGCCGAATCGGTCTCGTGGACGTTCTCACGCCTCGGCAACTTGTTTAGCAGGAAAGAATCCAAGTCACGCGGAAAGATGTGATTGTTCATGATTGAGCGAATAAGTCGCGGACCGCAATAAGCAGTTCGGGACGATGCGCCTGAAGGAGTTCGAGACAATCGTTTCCGTGGTTCGCAACCTTGCGTCATAGCCTCCGGACAAGGGCAGAACGCCCTAAGTCACTGCCTCTCCGCTTGTTTTGGAACTTGCTAGCGGTCTAAGCTTCTGGCGTAGGGACCGAGTGTACGAATTTCCACCATTCCGCCTCGATACGGCAAGGCCTCACCCGGGGTCGGGGGAGCTGGATTGAAGACGGACGGCGCCGGCGAAAAGGCGTAGGTCCGCCGACGGCTGGCTCCGGCAAGGATTCGTTGACAGGGTTTCGCCCCGTCGTATAGATTGGAATTGCTGGCCCGTACCCTCCCGGGAAACGCAGCATGGTCAATCACTTAAGGGCATTTATCTGAGGGCGTTTAGGGACATTCAGGAGCAGGTGCAGCTTGACGTTGTTGTACACGATTGCAAGTTGGTTCGCGCCCATCGCGAACCCCGTCTCCGATTACTGGCGCCGAAATACCGGTCCGTTCCGGTTAGGGCGTTAATCAGGCATGTTGGATTCTTCCGGGGGGGCCCGTCGCTCGGGACAAACCGCGATCACCTCCCATAAGCCGACTTCACGGGACTTGGGTTTCAGCGTTGATTAGAAGTGGCGAGGCTTTCAAGAAAAGCGTCTCCCTGGGTGCTCAGCTTCTTCTCCAGCCGCGCCGCGCAGTCGCAATCGCCGCAGGCCCAGGGCTCAGTGCCATTGAAATCGCGGCAGTGGCGCCGGTCATGCGCACGCATGGTGGCAGGGTTGCTAGAAGAGGATTACCGGCCGCCCCCGAGGGCTACCGGCCACGAGCGCGCGCTGTGCATCTGCGGCTTTCGTGGCCGCGAATTCCTCAACAGCGCGCAGCTTAATCTCCCCAGCTGCGACCATGTTGCGGAGCAATTCGAGCCATTCGGTACGTTCGAGGACATCGGATACCGTCATCGGCTTGATCTTGATTCCCCGTTCGGCAGGCTTGTCTCCCCAGCCGCGAACCGGAATGTAGATGCCCCCATCACGGATGGCGCCAAAGGACTTTTCCCCAAGGGCCGCCGTATCGAGCAACGCGTCGACGCCATTGGGCAGCTCCCGGCGGATCGCTTCGGCGAAGCCTGGTCCGCGCTCGACCACGATATCCGCGCCGTAGCTGCGCACCAGCTCGGCATCTGCAGGGTTGGCGTCGGCGATGACCTTTATTCCCTGCCGTTTCGCGGCCGCGATCGCGTATTGAGCCAGAAGCCCAGCGCCACCGCTCACGGCTAAGATCTGACCCTTCTTCAGCGCAGCAATTTCCAGCGCGTTGAGCGCAGTCAGCCCGGTCATCAACAGGATAGAAGCCTGCGCCAAAGAAACACCCTCAGGTATCGGAACGACCGAGGCAGCGGGCACCACGATGTGCTGCGCCTGCGCGCCGCCTTCGGGCCGCACTGGATTGACTGCCGCTATCACCTTCTGGCCGGGATGTAGGCGCGATACGCCTGGCCCGACAGATTCGACAACTCCTGCGGCATCCATACCCGGCACGATATTTGAAGTCAGATTGGCAAAGCCTGGATCGCGGAAAAGGATGTCGATCGGATTGACCGCTGCCGCCTTCACCTCGATACGGACCTCACCGGCCGCAGGTGCCCGAACCGTGCGTTCCACGAATTGGATGACCTCGGGGCCGCCTAGAGCCTTGTACGTGACGGCCTTGCTGGTGAGCGGTCGACTCGATGACTGGTCTGACATTCGTCGTCTCCGTGTAAGCTTCCTAGCATAGATTTTCGTCGACATATAGCTTTCCTCGAAACGTATAAGTGTGGTTAAAGTCACAAGTTGATGCGTTTACCTGTTTCGGACGAAACTTGAATCTGCTCGAAGAGCTGCTGCTGCCAGACCGCATCGTGGAATGTCGGAACGGCTTGTGTTCCACTGGCCAGATCTCTGCTCAACGCCACATACAAGTCGCCGAGTTCCGCTACGCCTGTCTG
>Ga0185299_10000525_pt1 | contig 100375 bp, 92 predicted proteins | sample PaiPotPPA55metaG_FD_128002 | JGI IMG/M metagenome (GOLD analysis project Ga0185299, IMG submission 128002) | Iron sulfur acid spring bacterial and archeal communities from Banff, Canada, to study Microbial Dark Matter (Phase II) - Paint Pots PPA... ... | reverse complement strand
TTGACGGTCTTCATGTCAACCGGCAATACCTCGGCTATGGCGGCGGCGTCTCCGGCGACGTGAAACCCGGCTGGTTGGGCTGGCAGAAGGACGACATCACCTTCACGGCCTTCGCCGGCAACGGCCTCGGCCGGTATGCGGGCGGCGGCGGCGCCGGCAACTACTTCCCTTATATCGCGACCAATTACGGCGCGCCCGCCACCGCCCTCGGCGCCTCGGTCGGCAATCCTCTGGGCTATGGCCATGTCGGCGGGGCGACCACCGCCGCCGCCGCGGCCGGGATCCGCGCCCAGACGATCCCCGAGTACGGCGCGGAGATCAGTTACCAGCACTGGTGGACCCCGACCCTTCGTTCGACGGCCGATTTCGGCGTCGTCCACCAGGACCCGCCAACGGCGCTGATCGGCAGCTTCGCAAACGGCGGGCCTACCAACGTCAACAAGGAGCTGGTAAACGTCCACGTAAACCTGATCTGGAGCCCGGTGCCGTTTATCGATACGGGCTTCGAATATCTTTGGGGCCATCGCCAGACCGTCTACAACCAGAAGGGCGACGTGAACGTCCTCGAATTTATGAGCACGGTGAAGTTCTAAACCGCCAACGACCCTCCCCCGCCTGCGGGGGAGGATCGAAGTGGACGCCTTCGCAGCCCGCCGGCCCTCCCGCCGGCGGGCTGTTGCTTTGCGGCGGATGGGCCGTGGATGTGGCCGTCGTCCATTCCCGCCAACGCGCCATCGGCAACGGGTCGATAACCGAGGGTCTCAGACCCGGGGGGCCAGTGGCCCGCGGGGTGAGGGTCACAACCGCGAGATACCTGCCGCGGGGATGCCGGCAGGGGCCGCCGGGGGAAGGTTGGGCGGGGCGAGCAGTGGACGCTTTGCTTCAGGCGGTCTCTTGCGAAGCACAATCGCCCACCATGCGCGACGTTGCCCTCGCCGCTCTCTCGGTCTTTTCCTCAACCGCATCGGATCGACAGCCAAGCCTTCGGCGCGGACAATCCGCTGCCTCTGAGGCAGCCCGCTGCGCCCAGGCCTTGAGAGCGAGACGGCGGTACCGCGCATGCTCGACGCGCTTCCCTGCCTCTCGCGTCGGCGACCTCTTTCCGCTCGCGCGTGGCGGTCGCTGGCGGGGCCGGCGCTACCTCTTGCCGGCGAAGATCCCGGAGGCGAGGTAGGTCGGGCCGGCCACCGCGCGGACGGCAAAATTGCCGCCGGTTTCCGCCGCCAGCGGGCCGTAAAAGGTGCCGTTGACCGTGCCGGCCAGGGGGGCGGTCGCCGTTGGTGTGACGGTGAACGTGTAATTGGCCCCGGTCAGCGGCGCATGACCGGTGGTGCTGAAGCTCTTCCCGTCAAAATTGCTGATTGCCACCGTGCCGATCTGCGTGCCGAAATTATAACTGGCATTGTAGGCGCCGGAGGCGAGGTAGCTTGCGCCATTGTTGAACACTGAGCCGATCGCGGCGCCGGCGTAGTTTCCGGTCACCGCCTGGGCGGCCAAGGTGTTGAGATCGCCGACCGGGGTCGGCACCCCGGCGACCCAGGTGTTGATGTGGGCGCGATCGTCGCGCGTGACCGAGGTGCCCGCGGCGTTCGGCGTGGCGAGCTCGCCGGTCCAATACCCCCATTGCAAGAACTGACAGGAACTGCACAACCCGTTTGGGAGAAGGCTGGTCGTGGGGATGACGCCCGAGGACACCAGTGCGATGTGCGAGGCTTGGGTCGGGTCGCCATTCAGCTGAATATTCGTGCCGTTGACCTGCGAAGCTGTGGATTGGTTCTCAATCGCCGAGAAATTCTTGTCGTCGATAAAGGCGCTATTGTTTCTTGTGTTGGTGGCATTCGGGGTGAAGCCGAACTGCAACACAACGGTATTGCTGCCAAACGGGTCGCCGCCCCTAAACGTCGAGGTAAGGCTACCGGTTGAAGGTACCGTGGTAATTGATGTAGTGCCGGTGACCGCATAGGGCGAACCGGTGGTGCCGCCGATGCGCGGGACCATGGTCCCGCCAAAATACCCGGTCAGCGTTTGCGATGTCCTGCTCGAGCCGACGCCCGAGGGCAAGGTGGTCGCCGTCGCCGGCTGAGCGAAACCGTAGCTGGTGGTCGTACCGCCAAAAGGGATCTCCGAGCTGGTCGAGGTACTCCGGCCGCCGGCGTTGAGACCGTAAAAGCCCTGGTCGAGCACAAACCCGCTGATGCTGTTGCCACCGAACAAGGTGTTTCCCGCCGCATCGGGGAGAGTTGAGGCGTTCGTGGAGATCCGAACCAGCGGCGACGTGCCATTCGCCAAGAACGAGCCACGAACGATGCCGTCCCCGGCAGGCTTCCCCGAATCGGCGGCGGGAAAAAAGCTGGTCGTATCGATCACCAATACCGAACTCTGGCTCGCTCCCGTGCCATTGATCGCGAGGCTTGCCTGCAAGCCGCGGGAGGACGTCACGTTGGGTACCGCTGCGGTGCCGTCGAAGCGCGCGAACGGGATTGTCGCGGGCGCCCACACCAAGAGGGGAGATACGGTCGGATTGGAAAGGTTGCCTCCGGCCTGGTTACGAATGAACGGGATGTTGGATTGCAACGCCGCATCCGGCTGGACAGCGAAGGCAAAGAACCGGTCCGTGCCGGTCGCAGGATAGAAGCTGGAATTTACGGGAATGCCGCCAAAGACAAAGGAATGCTCGTCGGGAAGGTCAACTTGATGTTCCATGTTGTTCGAATATAGAAAGGTGCCATCGGCGGTGATAAAGCTTGTCCCGCTGATCGGCCCGAATGGCGAACTCGTTCCCGTGGTGTCATAGCTGAGAAAGCCACCATTCGCCGCGACCGGGAACCGGATCGTCGAACCGTTGAGCTGTGCGGTATAGAACCCGTCGCTGCCGATCGCTCCGCCGGTGTAGGCGATATTGAAGCGGGAATCATTGCTGACAAACCCCTGCGAACTGCCCGTTCCAGGGGTGGTTTTGTAAAAGCCTCCATAGGAGCCGGAGGTGGTAATTGGGTTGCCTGGGGGATGCACGTTGCCTGAGGAACCGGTGTTGCTGCCCTGGTTCGTCGTGCTTCCCACCGTCGAGGTAATGACCGTCGGCGGGTTAGGTGTCGGAGTGAGTTGGATGCCGCCCTGGTTTTGTGTTGCTTGCTGCACGCTCTGGGCGACGTCGGCCGAGATCGTCTGCGAAATGCCGCTGCTGGCGACGGCGGCTTCGGTCGGAACAGTCTTGGCGCCGCCGGTTTTCCCGGTCTGCCCGTCAAGCCGTTGGGTGAACTGCGCCAGCTGCCCCGGCGGCATCGGCGCCGGCGGCGAGGGTGCGGCGCCCACAGCGGTGGTGGTCTGAAACCCGGGCCGTATCAAGGTCACCGAACCGCCGGCCACGCCGCTGACCGTCAGGCCTTTGCCGTAAAGGAAGGCGGCCTCCGTCTGGGCGGGGTCGATCTGCGCGATGAACGCGCCGCCGCGCACGGCCAGCGTCGCCGTGGCGGTGCGCAGCGTCACGGCATCGTCCTGCTTGCTCAGCTTGCCGCCGACGTAACGCAGCAGGCCGCGCGTCGCTGTCATCGCCAGCTTTCCGGTGCCGGTCTTGGGGTCATAGACGAACTGGTCGATCACGAGATCGGAATTGGGACCGACCGTCATCGAGGATTCATCGACAAACAGCAGCTGGGTCTGCCCGCCCTCGGTCGTGGTGATGTGCTCGTTGAACACGACGTCCTGGCCGATCACCAGCCGGCGCGGTGCGCCGCCGGGCGGCGTCCCCGTCGCTTGCGGATTGACCGCGCTGTTGACGCCGACCCGCTCCTGGGCCGGCACGGCGCTCGCTCCGGCGGTCAGCAACAGACCGGCGAGGATGGCTACACGCAGCGGAAGCACAGCAGAACCGGACATAAGGCATCTCCTGTAGCGCCGCCCCGCGGCGGCCCGCACAGTTCGAACTACCGAGAACACCAAATCAAGCTCCGCGCATGAGCGAGACTTCTCAGAAGCGGATCTGCGCACCGGCCAGCACGCTGTTGCTGGTATAATGATAGAGCGGCACGTTTGAGGACACGATGTCGCGCTGCGCCTGGATCACGACTGCGACGTCGTTCGTGATCGGCAAGGTTTGCGATATGCCAAAACGCCAGCGCTGGTCAGAACGATTGCTCGTGACGCCGCAACACGGGTCGGGTGCGGCATAAAACGCCCCGCTGCGATACAGGAAGAAATTCGATTCCACGGGTTGTCGCAGGATCCCGGTCGGGTCGGCATAGCGAATGCGATAGGCGGCGGTGCCGCCATAGGATTTGTTCGAATAGTACGGGAGCAGGACAATCGGGTCGGGAAGCGTCCTTGTGTCCTGGTCGAGAAAGTCGAATTCAAGGCTCAGCTCGGAGTAGGGGTCGGCGGTAACCGGCTTGCTGATGGACAGCGAAACCAGCTTGTCGCTGCCGTCGAAGCCGGTTGACAGCGGCCGAGTGGGGGCGTTTTGAAACCACTTTTGGCGAAATTCAAACACCCCTTTGAACCGCACATCGTCCCATACCAGCGCGGTGGCCTCCCCCCCGACACCCATGGTGTGGAAGTACTGGTCGTCCCCCAGGGTCACGTCATTCACGATCAGATAAGGCTTGAGCGAGAGCGAGCGGACCGACGGCAGCGGCTCCGGGAAGTTGAACCGGGGCCCGGCCGTCGCCTCGACCAGCCCGAGGTTGAGCCGTTCGATAGAACCATAATGGTTGATGTAGGCGGTCCCGCCGATTTCCAAGGTGTTGCCCGCCTGGTCACCCAGATCGTAGCTGTAGAGAGCCGACCCGGTGCCGAACACGAAGTAATCCTCGCGTTTGCGGAACTGCGGCAGCAGATTGACGACGACGCCCGGGAAAGCGATGCTCGACGAACCCGCGATGTTGGCATCAGACTGATACTGGATGCCGAAAAGCGCGTAACCGGAGAAGCGCTGCGGTGCGCTCAGCCGCGATATCTCGGCGAGATAGGTGTCGATGCGTTGTTGCACCTCGCCCGGCGGGTTCGCAGCGGCCGCTCGTTCGAAATAGGTACGCGCGATGTCATACGACCCCATCCTGAAATACAGCGCGCCGAGTTCGAGCTGAACTCGTGGCAAGTTTGGGTTGAACAGCAGCATTCGCTCGAGCGCGGAGACCGCCGCCTCATTGTCGCCGAGCTTGGCCGAGATATCGGCGTAGGCGAAGGCGGTGTCGAGGTTGCCCGGATCGCGCAAGGTTTGCTGGAACAGCTGTTCCTTTTGGGCTTGCAGCTGGGCGCGTTCGGTGATGGAGAGCTCCTGAGCCGATATCGGGCCGCCAAATAGGCCGACCAAGACCAGCGCTACCCACAGCGAGTCCCGCAGTCGGCACACCGTCAACCGCAGATTGATCAGATGCCTGAAAGAGCCCGACACTCCGCCTCCCTTGCGCGGTCGCGATAGGCGATCCTCCAAGGGTATCTAACCCGAGGTTGTTTCGCAACGAATGTGGAACCACCTTTCAACAAATTTTCAAGAAGCGAGCGCCCCGCCGGCTGGGCTCTCGGCGACGCTGCACAGCGCAAGCGGTCGACGAGGCTTGATGCCGGCGGCAAATCCGGAGCAATCTCGCGATTTGCTCGCGCAGCACCGAAGCGCGCAGGAGGAGACAGGCGGGTGGACGGGCCCTTCTATGATGCGCTGGAGAGGCGCGATCCGGCGGAGCGCGAAGCCGCGCTGATGGCGTCGCTGCCGCGAATCATCGCGGCGGCGAAAGAGCGCGCTCCGGCCTATCGCGACCGCCTGGCCACCGTACAACCGGCGGATATTACCGACCGGCGCGCGCTGGTCGATCTGCCGCTGACCCGCAAATCCGATCTGATCGAGCTGCAACGACAGATCCCGCCCTTCGGCGGGTTTTGCGCCGTGCCGGTTGCCGCCCTGGCACGGGTTTTTGCGTCGCCCGGGCCGATTTATGAGGTGGAGGCACGGCGCCCCGACTTCTTCCGGATGGCGCGGGCCCTTTATGCCGCCGGCATCCGCTCGGGCGACCTCTTGCACAACACGTTCTCCTATCATCTGACCCCGGCCGGGGCGATGCTCGAGAGCGCGGCGCAGGCGCTCGATTGCCCGGTGATCCCGGCGGGCACCGGCCAGACCGAGCAGCAGCTGCGCACGATCGCCGATCTCAGGCCGGTCGCGTATGTCGGTACCCCTTCCTTTCTCAAGATCCTCCTCGACCGTGCCGCCGAGCAGGTTAGCGATATCAGCTCCTTAAAGAAGGCGCTGGTCGGTGCCGAGGCGTTCCCATCGGCGCTGCGGGTGGAGTTCGCGTTGCGCGGCATCGCTGCGCTGCAATGCTATGGCACCGCCGATCTCGGCCTAATTGCTTATGAGAGCCGTGCGCCTGATGGCTCGGTTTGCGAGGGCATGGTGCTCGACGAGGGGGTCATTGTCGAACTGGTGCGTCCCGGCACTGGCGAGTCTGTCGCGCCGGGTGAGGTCGGCGAGGTGGTGGTCACCACCTTGACCCCGGAATACCCGTTGATTCGGTTCGCGACCGGCGATCTGTCGGCTCTCCTCCCCGGCCCGAGCCCGTGCGGCCGGACCAACCATCGGATCCGCGGCTGGCTCGGCCGCGCCGATCAGACCGCCAAGGTGCGCGGCATGTTCGTCCATCCGGTGCAAATCGCGGAAATCGCTCGCCGGCATAAATCGATCATCCGCGCTCGGCTGGTAATCGAGCGCCCGGCGAGCGCGGACCAAATGAGCCTCTTGGTGGAGATGAGCGAGCCCGCCGAAACGGCCGCGGTCATCGCCGAAACGGTGCAAGCTGTGACCAAGCTGCGGGGCACTGTCACGCGGGCGCCGGAGGGCAGCCTGCCCAATGACGGCAAGGTCATCGAGGATCGTCGGCCAATCGGTTAACAATTTTCACCGAATTGCCCTATTTCCTTCAAACCAATGTCCCAATTCCGGGCAATGATCGTGCCGGCCGATCCTGTCGGTCGGACGGCGTGCGGCTCCGGAACTCCCCCTCCGGAGCCGCTTTTTTGTCAACTTCAGGCGCAGATAAGCGCTTTCTAGGTTCCGCTCGCGTTCTGCGGTTTATAAAGTCTTCAGCCCCGGCGAAGGCCGGGATCCAGTCATCCGCGTCCGAGCCGGTAAAACGTGGGTCCCGGCCGTCGCCGGGAGACACTTGAGGGAATGGCGGCTTGGAAAGCGGCTTCGCCACCGAGGGCGCGCTTGTCGCCGAGCGGCTCGCCTGCCGTCGGGGCGAGCGGCTGGTGTTTGCCGGGCTCGATTGCCGGTTGCCGGCGGGCGGCGCCCTGGTGCTGAGCGGCAGCAACGGCAGCGGCAAATCGAGCCTGTTGCGCCTCTTTGCAACGCTGCTTGCTCCCGCCTCGGGTCGGCTTCTCTGGGGCGGCTCGCCGGTCCTCCGAGATGCACCGCGCTATCGCGCCCTTATCCACTATGTCGGACATCTCGACGCGACGAAGTCGGCGCTCAGCCCGCGCGAGATGCTGCGCTTCTGGGCGGGGCTGCGCGGCGAGGCGGCGCCCGCTATCGAGCCGGCGCTCGCTGCCTTCGCGCTTGGTGCGATTGCCGACCGGCCGTGTCGCTGGCTTTCGGCCGGGCAACGGCGGCGGCTGGCGTTGGCCCGCCTCGTCGCAGCGCCGGCGCCGATCTGGCTGCTTGATGAGCCGAATGCCGCGCTCGACCGCGATGGCGAGGCCCGGCTCGCCACCTTGATCGCAGAGCATCGGGCGGCGGGGGGCAGGGTCGCGATCGCGGCCCATCAGGCGATTGCGGTCGACGATGCGGCGGTCATCGTGCTCGACGATTTCGCGGTGTCGGCCGACGCCGCGCTCGCGGTTTGGCAATGACGCCGCTTCTCGGCCTGTTTGAGTGCGAGCTGCGGCTCTCTCTGCGGCAGGGCGGCGATATCGGGCTCGTCATCGGGTTCTTTGTGCTCGCCGTGCTGCTCTACCCCTTCGGCGTCGGACCGGAGCCCGAATTGCTGGGCCGGATCGCTGCCGGGATCATCTGGGTGGCGGCCCTGCTCGCTGCGGTGCTGAGCCTCGACCGACTGTTTGCGGTCGATCACGCCGATGGCGGTCTTGATCTGATCTCGTTGTCGCCGGCACCCCTCGAACTCGTCGTGCTCGCCAAAGGCGCTGCGCATTGGGTGACGACTGGCCTGCCGCTGTGTGTGATCAGCCCGGTCCTTGCGCTGTTCGTCGATCTCGATCCAAAGGCGATTCCGATCTTGACATTCGGGCTGTTGATCGGGACCCCGGCGCTCAGCCTCCTGGGCGCGATCGCCGCCGCGCTCAGCCTGGGCGCCAGGCGGCCCGGCATCCTCGTCTCATTGCTGGTGCTGCCGCTTTATCTGCCGGTGTTGATCTTCGGTACCGGGGCGGTCGAGGCTGTCCTCGCGGCGGAAGGGGCGCGCGCGCACCTCCTGCTGCTCGGCGCCGCGAGCTTGGCCGCCCTGCCGGTCGCGCCCCTTGCCGCCGCCGCCGCGTTGCGACAGGCCCTCGATTGACTGGCGCGAGCGAGCTGCGACCCTGGCCCCCGCTGACGGCTGGCCGGCGTTGCGCTAAGATACTCGCCTGCGATCGAGAAAGGCGCCGCGATGCTTAACCGCTTTGCCAACCCGGCGCGCTTCATGCGCGCGAGCGGCGCGGTGCTGCCGTGGGTTCGCACCGCTGCGGCATGCATGCTCGCGCTCGGCCTCGTCTGGTCGCTCGTGCTCGCGCCGCCCGACTATCAGCAGGGCGAGAGCGTCCGGATCATGTTCATCCATGTGCCCGCGGCGTGGATGGCGCTCTCGGCCTACCTATTGATCGCGATCGCCAGCGCGGTGGCGCTGGTATGGCGGCACCCGCTGGCCGAGATCGCGGCGCAGGCCGCGGCGCCGATCGGCGCCGCCTTCACGCTGGTGTGCCTCGCCACGGGCTCGCTGTGGGGTCGGCCGATGTGGGGCGCCTGGTGGGTGTGGGACGCGCGGCTCACTTCGGTATTGGTGCTGTTCTTCCTCTATCTGGGCTATATCGCCTTGGTGAATGCGTTCGACGATTCGAGCCGCGGCGCGCGCGCCGGTTCGCTGTTGGCGCTGGTCGGGATCGTCAATCTGCCGATCATCAAATTCTCGGTCGATTGGTGGAACACGCTGCATCAGCCGGCCAGCGTGTTGCGCCTTGGCGGCCCGAGCATCGATCGATCGCTATTGCTGCCCCTCCTTGTCATGTGGGCGGGGTTTGCGCTGCTGTTCCTTTGGCTCTTGTTGCTGCGCATGCGTATCGCGCTCAACGAGAAAAAGACGCGGGCGTTGAGACTCTATGGCCAGCCGGCCGCGCGCGACGAGGAAAGCGCCGCACCGTTGTCCGTTGTCCCCGGCGTGGCAGTGAAACTGTGACGAACGCGATAGAGAGCTGGTTCGCGATGGGCGGGTATGCCGGCTTCGTCTGGCCCGCCTATGGCGTGACGACCGCCGTACTGGGCGGCCTCGCGCTGGTTTCCTGGCGGCGTCACCGGCGGAGCGGCAGCGAGCTTCTCGATTTGCAGCGGCGGGTTGGAACCCGCGAATGACCCGTAAGCGGCGCCGCCTGCTCGCCCTCGCGCTGGGTCTCGGCCTGCTCGGAGCGGCAACCGCGATGGTGCTCGCGGCGTTCAACGACAATCTCGTGTTTTTCTACAGCCCGAGCGATCTTGCCGCCAAGGCGATCGGACCCGGGCGCCGCATCCGCATCGGCGGGCTCGTAGAAAAGCAAAGTCTCCAGCGCGAGGCGGATGGACACAGCGTCGATTTTCGCGTCACCGACGGCAAGACGGATCTCCCCGTCGTCTATGACGGCGTCTTGCCCGATCTGTTTCGCGAAGGACAGGGTGTTGTTGCCGAGGGCCGGCTGCGCGCCGACGGCGTCTTTGTCGCGACCAGCGTCCTTGCCAAGCACGATGAAAAATACATGCCGCCCGAGGTCGCCAACGCGCTGAAAAAAGCTGGGCGCTGGCAGGAGGGTGGCAACCTTCCGGCCGAGAAACCCCTGACCTCCGAACCAATTGCCTCTCCGGCACGCAGTCCGTGATCACCGGCCTGAAGGCTAAGGCTCGGGTCGGTCTGCCGCCCGGGTCGCGGTTTCAAGAAAGCCGGGCAGGTCGTGCCAGGCATAACCGGCGGCCTCGACCTGCTTGCCGCCAACAGCAAAGATCTTGTGCTGGACCTCCCGGCCGCCGAGACGCCGGTAGAAGAACCGGCCCGGGTTGTCGCGCAATACCCAGATGATGGCCGAGCCGCATGCCTGGGCAACCAGCCGGTCGAACAGGGCGAGCAAGAGCCGGCGGCCGATCCCCTGATTCTGCCAGTCCGGAGCGACGTAGAGCGTGAACACCTCGCCAGCGAATTTCACGCCGGCGCGGCTGCGACCGCAGCTGCCAAAACCGAGAATGTCGCCATCACTGTCGACGGCAACTCGCACATCGCGCGGTTCTCGCTCGATGACGGTCGCCCAGCCCAACTCGCGCCGCTGCGCCGACAAGCCCACCAGAAAGGGGGTTGTCAGGATCCCGGCGTAGGCGGCTCGCCAAGTCTCGACATCAAGCCGCGCGATGCGGCGGGCGTCGCCAGGTCGGGCGGTGCGGATGGTAATCTCGTCCATGCCTCGCCATTGTGCCCGGTTTTGCGGCGCTTGTGGAGTGGGTTGCGGAGCCCTAGCCGCCGGTTGGCAATCTACCGCGGGCGCCGCTATGTTGTGTCGATGATCAATATCCGATGCCGCCTGGCCTGTGCGCTGGCATGCGCGGCGGTGGCGCTGGCCGTGCTCTCGTCGGCGCATGCCGCGGAGCCGAAAAAGCACCAGCCCGCGACCGCACCCGCCACACCCGCCGCTCCGGCGGGTCAGTCGCTCGGCAAGTTTGATGCCTGGACGGCCTATATCTCCCAGGACAAGACCGGCAAGGTCTGCTACCTCGCCGGCGAGCCGCAGAAAAGCGAGCCGGCCGGGTTTGGGCGGAAGCCGCCGACCGCGATGGTGACGCATCGTCCGGTGGAAAAGATCGACAATGTCGTGAGCTTCGTCGAGGGCTACGCACTCAAGGAGGGCAGCGAGGTTGCGCTCGATATCGGCGGTAGCAAATTCGCGCTGTTCACGAAGGACGACAGCGCCTGGGCGCGGACCTCGGACCTCGACAGGACGATCGTCGCCGCGCTCGCCAAGGGCAAGCAGGCGGTGGTCAAGGGCGTGCCGCAGAAGGGTCCGCCGACGACCGACATCTACCCGCTCGCGCCGGCTTTGCGAAGGCGCTCGCTGATCGACAAGGCTTGCGGCGTCAAGCGCTAGCCGGAGCCGGCTTTACGGCCCTATATGGTTGCCATGCCCAACGACGAGCCCGCACCTGAGCCCCGGCGCGACCCCGCGCGGCCCAACCTGGTGGGTATGGGGCGCGCCGGGCTGGCCGGGGAGATGGACGCTTTCGGTGCCGAGCCGTTCCGGGTGCGCCAGCTCTGGCATTGGATCTACCACCGCGGCGCCACCGACTTCGCTGACATGACCAATCTGGCGAAGGCCTTTCGCGAGCGGCTCGCCGCGCGCTACGAGTTGCGCCGGCCGGAGGTTGTACGGGCGCTCGCCTCGGTCGACGGCACCAGGAAATGGCTCCTGCGCTTCGCCGACGGACAAGAGGTCGAGACCGTCCACATCCCCGAAAACGATCGCGGCACGCTGTGCGTGTCGTCCCAGGTCGGCTGCACGCTCAACTGCACCTTCTGTCATACCGGCACGCAACGCATGGTGCGCAACCTCGGCGCGGCCGAGATCGTCGCGCAAATCATCGTGGCCCGAGACGCGCTGGGCGAATGGCCATCGCCGCCGGAGGGCCGCCAGCTGACCAACATCGTGCTGATGGGGATGGGCGAGCCGCTCTACAATTACGAGAATGTCGCCGCCGCGATGAAGATCGCCATGGACCCGGAAGGGTTGGCGGTGTCGCGGCGCAAGATAACGCTGTCGACCGCGGGCGTGGTACCGATGATGGCGCGGTGCGGCGCCGAGCTCGGGGTCAACCTCGCGGTGTCGCTGCATGCGGTAACCGACGAATTGCGCGACTGCCTCGTGCCGCTCAACCGGAAATACCCGATAGCGGCGCTGCTCGACGCCTGCCGCCGCTATCCCGGGTCGAGCAATGCCCGGCGCATCACCTTCGAATACGTGATGCTGAAGGGCGTCAACGACAGCCCGGCCGAAGCGAAGGAGCTGGTGCGGCTCATTCGCGGCATCCCCGCCAAGGTCAACCTGATCCCGTTCAACGCGTGGCCCGGCGCACCCTACGAATGTTCGCCCCCGGCGGCGATCGCGGCTTTCTCGGACATCGTCTTCGCCGCCGGCTATTCGGCGCCGGTCAGAACGCCGCGAGGCCGCGACATCCTGGCGGCCTGCGGCCAGCTCAAATCCGAAAGCGTGCGAGCGCGGCGGGCGGTGCCTGCGCCAGTGCCGCCAGCGGCTGCTTGAAGCCGAGCATTTGTTCGGGCGCGCCTTTGCCCGCGTGCTGATGCGGCTCGTTCTAGTTCCCGTCATCGCCTATTTGGCGGTGTTGGCCTACCTCTATGTGTTTCAGCGGCAGTTGCTGTACTTCCCGGACGCGTCGCGGCCGCGGCTTGGCATCCTGGCCCAGCTCGGGGTGCGCGAGGTTCAGCTGACAACCGCGGACGGATTGTCGCTGCTCTCGTGGTATCTGCCGGCGCACGAGGGCCGGCCAATGATCCTCTATTTTCACGGCAATGGCGGGAATATTGGCCACCGCGCCGATTGGGTGCAGCGCTTCGCCCATGAAGGCTACGGCGTCTTGATGCTGGAGTATCGCGGCTACGGCGGCAACCCAGGCAGGCCAACCGAAGCCGGCTTTTATGCTGATTCACGAGCCGCCTTCGACTTCCTGCGGCATGACGGCATCGGCGCCGGGCGGGTCGTGCTCTACGGCGAATCGCTCGGGTCGGGGGTCGCGGTCTATCTGGCGGCGACTCAGGAAGTCGGCGGTCTGATCCTGGAATCGCCGTATACCAGCGTCGCCGCGGTCGCCCAATACCATTACCCCTATGTTCCGGCCGCACTCTTGGTCTGGGACCGCTTCGATGCGCTGTCGCGCATCCATCAGGCCAAGGCGCCCATTCTGGTTCTTCGCGGTGGCCGCGACGCGATTGTGCCGGACCGTTTCAGCCAGGCGCTGTTTGATGCGGCGCCGGAGCCCAAGGAGAGCTGGTTTGCACCAGACGCCGGACACGAGGAGCTCGCCGGCTTTGGCGCGCTCGATGCGGTCGTCGATTTTTTGCGGCGGCGGCTCGGCTGAACTTGCGTCATCTCGAGGAGCGCACTCGCGCGACGGAGCAACCTCGTTGCCGCGACCCATAACTACACGAGATTGCTTCGCTTCGCTCGCAATGACACAAAAGGAGCTGCGGGATTGGCGAATGGGGACCGGGCATGGCCGACACGGCAAGGCGGGGGGACGTAAAAAAGATCGTGCTGGCCTATTCGGGCGGGCTCGATACCTCGGTCATCCTGCGCTGGCTGCAGGAAACCTACCGCTGCGAAGTCGTTACGTTCACAGCCGATCTGGGACAAGGCGAGGAACTCGAGCCCGCGCGGCAGAAAGCCGAGATGCTCGGCGCCAAGGAGATCTTTGTGGACGATCTGCGCGAGGAGTTTGTCCGCGATTTTGTCTTTCCGATGTTTCGCGCCAACGCGCTCTATGAGGGTGCCTATCTGCTCGGCAGCTCGATCGCGCGGCCCTTGATCGCCAAGCGGCAGATCGAGATCGCCCGCCAGACCGGCGCCGACGCGGTCGCCCACGGCGCGACCGGCAAGGGCAACGACCAAGTGCGTTTTGAGCTCTCCTATTATGCGCTGATGCCCGACATCAAGGTCATCGCGCCGTGGCGCGAATGGGACCTCGGCTCGCGCACCCGGCTCCTCGATTATGCCGAGCAGCACCAGATCCCGATCGCGCGCGACAAGCGCGGTGAGGCGCCGTTCTCGGTCGACGCCAATTTGTTGCACGTCTCGGCCGAGGGGAAGGTGCTGGAAGACCCGTGGGTCGAGCCCGAGGAATATGTCTTCAGCCGCACCGTCGCGCCGGAACAGGCGCCCGACCAACCACAACACATCGAGATCGATTTTGCCCGCGGCGATGCGGTCGCGGTCGATGGCGCGATGCTGCCGCCGGCGGCCCTCCTGACGCGCCTCAACGAGCTTGGCGGCGCGCACGGCATCGGCCGGCTCGACCTTGTCGAGAACCGCTTTGTCGGGATGAAGTCGCGCGGCGTTTACGAAACTCCGGGCGGCACGATCCTGCAGACGGCGCATCGCGGCATCGAAAGCCTGACGCTCGACCGCGGCGCGATGCATTTGAAGGACGAGCTGATGCCGCGCTATGCCGAGCTGATCTACAACGGCTTCTGGTTCTCGCCGGAGCGGGAGATGCTGCAGGCCCTCTTCGACAAGAGCCAGGAGAAGGTCGAGGGTCGGGTCCGGCTCAAGCTCTACAAGGGGCTGGCCCGTATCATCGGCCGGCAATCCTCGAACAGCCTCTACAGCCAGGCACACGTCACCTTCGAGGAAGACCAGGTCTACGACCAGAAGGACGCCGAGGGCTTTATCCGCCTGCAGGCGCTGCGCCTGCGCCTTGCCGCCAAGCGGGACGGGAGGTAAGCGCGGCCGCCGATCGCCATGGCGCCCGCTACAGGAAATCGGCGACCGCGGTCCAGTAGCGCGTCATCGCCGCGATGTGGTCCGCCAGCGAGTGGCCGGCAATGCGGCGCAGATGGCCGCTCTGATAGTAATTGGCGAGGGTCAGGTGGGTGACGCCGCAGGATTTCCAGGTCAGGACATCGGCGCGCCACTGCGCCTCGTCGCCGGCGGCGGAGACCCGCGTGTCGATGCCGATCGTTGCGGGATCGCGGCCGGCCGCCTCGGCGTAGGCGTGCAATTTAGCGATGGCCGCCTTCGCCTCTTCGCCCGGGGGGTAGGCGAGCGGCATCCAGCCGTCGCCCCATTTGACGACGCGCCGCAAGGTCACATCGGCGTGGCCGCCATACCACAGCGGCACCCGGCCTAGCGCGGGCCGCGGGTTGATGCCGGCGTCCTCGATCGTGTGCCATTTGCCGGTGAATGCGACATGCGCCTCGGCCCATAGCGCCTGCATCACCTCGACCTGTTCTTCCGAGCGGCGGCCGCGATTGTGGAAATCCTCGTTGAGCCCGGTGAACTCGACCTCGTTCCAGCCGACCCCGATGCCGAGGCGAAACCGGCCTTGCGACAACACGTCGAGGCAGGCGGCCTGCTTGGCGACCAGCACGGTCTGGCGCTGCGGCAAGATCAACACCTGGGTCGAGAAATCTACGATCTTTGTGCAGCCGGCGAGAAACCCGAACAGCACAAACGGGTCGTGGTAGAGATCGGTCGAGCGGGCGCGGCCTTGCGTCCATCCCGGCCGGCTCGCGACGTTGACGCCGAGCACGTGGTCCGGTGCGGCGATCCCCTGATACCCGATCGCCTCCGCCGCCTGGACAAAATCGCGGAGCGCGTCAGGTTCTCCGCCGATGTCGACGATCGGCAATGCCACGCCGAGTTTCATTTAAGGCACCGTCCGGTTGGTCGCGATCATCCGCCTGTCCCGCGGGTCGGGGTTTGCAGTATTCGGGGCGCAAACCGCACCATAACGGGGGGAGGGGCGCGCCGGCGCCAAATTTTTTCGCGGCTGACGTGAATTGGTTAACAGGTCGGGCGCGCCTGCCGGCCTTACCGTGTTGCTGACGAAGGCCCCCGTATCATCGGGGCAGGGAGGCTCAGAATGAGGATGTTCTGGACGGTCATGATCATCGGCGGGTTGCTGCTGTGGATCGGTAACGAGGTGAGCAATCTCGCCGCGATGTTTTGATACACGCGAGCATCACCAGATCGTCACCCGATGCGCGGCAGCCATAGGGCGAGCCGGTCCGCCGCCTCGGCGATGTCCGCGCTCGAACCGGCGAATGAGAGGCGGATCCAGCTGTCGCCGTGGATCGGGTCGAAATCGCACCCGGGGGTCGTCGCGACCCCGGTCTCTGCCAGCAGCCGCCGGCAGAAGGCCTGGCTGTCGCGGGTCAGCGCTGAGACATCGACATAGAGATAGAACGCGCCCTCAGCCGGGGCGAAACGGGTCAACCCGGCTGCTCTCAGCGCGGCGATCAGCCGGTCGCGATTGGCGCGGTAGCGCGCGACATGGCCGTCGAGCTCGGCCCGGCAACCGAACGCCGCCAGCGCGGCGCGCTGCGACAGGGCCGGCGGCGAGACATAGAAATTCTGCGCCAGGCATTCGACCGAGCGGGCGAGGTCTGCCGGCACCACCATCCAGCCAAGCCGCCAACCGGTCATGCTGTAATATTTCGAGAACGAGTTGACGATGATCGCTTCATGCCCAAAGGCGCGCGCGGTGTGCGGCGCGCTCTCGTAGGTGATGCCGTGGTAGATCTCGTCGGAAATGAGCCGGATGGCCCGCTCGCGGCAATAGCGAACGAGCCGCGCGAGGTCGTCCGGGGGGATCATCGTGCCGGTCGGGTTCGCGGGGCTGGCGACGATCAGCCCGGCCAGCTCGCCGGCCTCGGCGAGCAATTCCGGGTTTGGCTGATAATGTGCATTCTCGCCGACCTCGAGCAGCACCGGTTCGAGGCCGAGCGCCGAAAGAATGTTGCGATAGGCCGGATAGCCGGGGGTCGCGAGGGCGACCCGCTCGCCGGGCTCGAACGCGGCGAGAAAAGCGAGCTGGAAGGCGGCCGATGAGCCGGTCGTGACGACGATGTCTGCGGGGTCGACCGCGGTGCCATACTGATCCTGGTAATGCCCGGCGATCGCCTCACGCAGTGCCGCGTCGCCGAGCGCGTCGGTATAGCCGAGGCGGTCTTGCGCTAGCGCCTGGCGCGCCGCATCGAGCACCGCTGCCGGCGCCGGGGTGCCGGGCTGGCCGATTTCGAGATGAATGACCGAATGGCCGACCGCCTCGCGCGCGTTCGCTTCGCGCAGCACATCCATAGCGATAAAGGGCGGAACCAGCCCGCGGCGGGAGGGGGTGAGAGGCATCGCCGACATGTTCGCATATTATGCTTGCTCGAGGCGGGAGATTGTTGCCAGGGATAAGCCGGGTTCGCTATGACGGACGGCATTTCTCTGGGAACCGGCCGCATGCCCGACGACAGCACGCCGATCCGCCTTATTGGGATGTCCGGCAGTCTGCGCACCGGTTCCTATTCGAACGCGGTGCTTGAGACCTTGCGCGAGAAATTCTCCGGCCGGGCCGATCTGACGCTCTACGACCTCGCGCCGATCCCGCTCTACAACCAGGATTTCGAGTGCGAGAAGCGGCCGCTCACCGTCAAAAAGCTGCTCGCCGATGTAGAAGCAGCCGACGGGCTCGTCTTCTGCGCGCCGGAGTTCAACCACAGCATCCCGGGCGTCCTCAAAAACGCGATCGATTGGGCCTCGCGCCCGGCCTTTCAGTCGGTGCTGGCCTACAAGCCGGTCGCGATCATGGCGACCTCGCGCGGACCGCTAGGCGGCGCCCGCTGTCTCGAACACATGAAGGTCGCGCTCGATTCGTGTCTGTCGCGGGTGACACTGGCGCGCGAGGTCATCATCACCGCGACCGAAACCAAGATCCGCGACGGCCGCCTCGTCGACGAAGCCTCGCTCGGCTTTGCCTGCGGCGCCCTCGAGGCACTGCTCGCCGAAATCCGGCTGGGGCGGGCAGTTGACGCCAAAAAGAGCGAGGACCATTCCGGCGCCCCGGAAAGGGCGGAACCCGGAATCCATGAACGCCGACATTAGCCTTTGGAGTAAGGATTCCGGGCCCGCCGCTGCGTGTCGCCCGGGATGACGGGGCTTTGCGCGATCGACGGTGGGGGCGTTGCCGCGGTCACGCTTAACCGGCCGCAGGTCAACAACGCCTATGACGGGGCGCTGATCGCTACCATTGCCGGGCTTCGGGGTCATCCAGCGAAAGCCCGGACGACATGCCTGATCTGCGCGGTGTGCCCAATTGTTAGGCGTTGGCGATCGCCCTACATTCGGCGGTTTCGCGTTGCCGATTTGTGGGGCGGGTTTGGTGGATCAGGCAATCGTTGAGCAGGTGCGGCCGGCTAGGCTCGTGCCGCGTCGTGGCCTGGTGCTGGCGGCGGCGCTGATGGCGATCTTCATGCCGGCCGTCGAAAGCTCGATCGTCGCCACCGCGCTGCCGACGATCATCGGTGACCTTGGCGGCTTCGACCTGTTCAGCTGGGTCTTCGCCATCCAATTTCTGACGCAGGCGGTGACCATCCCGCTCTATGGGCGCCTCGCCGATCTCTATGGCCGAAAACGCGTCTTTTTTGTCGGCACGGCGATCTTTCTGACCGGCACGACGCTGTGCGGCTTTGCCCGCTCGATGGTCGTCTTGATCTTGTTTCGCGCCCTTCAGGGGGTTGGCGCCGGCGCCATTCAGCTGATCGCGGTGACGATCATCGGCGACATCTATACCCCGGCCGAGCGTGCCCGCATCCAGGGCTTCAGTTCGGCCGTGTTTGGTTTTGCCGCCGTGGTCGGGCCGGCGCTCAGCGCCTATCTCGTCCAGAACGTGCACTGGTCGGTGGTGTTCTGGGTCAACATCCCGATCGGGATCGTCAGCATCGCCATGTTCTCGCGGTTTCTGCACGAGCGCGTCGAACGCCGCGAGCATCACATCGATTACCTCGGCGGCGCCCTGCTGGTCGTCGGCATCGGCGCGCTGATGTTGGCGCTCGTCGAGGCGATGACGCTTGACGGTCGCATGATCGCCGCGTTCGTCGCGCTGGGTGTAATCGCCCTCGCCTGGCTTCTCTTCCACGAGCAGCAGACCGCCGAGCCGATGCTCCCGCTGGCGTTGTGGCGCCGCCGCGTCGTGGCGCTTGCCAATCTGGGCAGCTTCGGTGCCGTCGCGACCAATATGGCGGTCGGCGTGCTGTTGCCGACCTACGTGCAGGGCGTCATGGGGAAGAGCCCGGGCGTCGCCGGGTTTGTCGTCGGCGCGGCGTCGGTCAGCTGGATGTTCGCTTCGTTCGCCGCCGGCCGGCTTATGATCCGCACCTCATACCGGCTTACCGCCGCGATCGGCAGCATCAGCCTAATGGCGGGCTGCGCTGTCTTGTTGATGCTCGATCCGACGGTGGACGCGCTGTGGCCGGCAGCTGGTGCCTTCCTGATCGGTATCGGCATGGGTTTTTGCAACACGACCTTTCTGGTGTCGATCCAGGGCGCGGTCGAGTTTCACGAGCGCGGGGCGGCGACCGGCTCGCAGATGTTTATGCGCATGATCGCGATGGCGCTCGGCGCCGCGATGTTCGGCGCGATCGTCAATCTCGGTGTGCACCAGCGTTTGCCCGGCGCCGCCGATGCGGTCAACCAGCTGCTCCATGCGGCCTCCCGCCAAGACCTCGGCGCCGCGGAACTCACCCGGCTGGCCGAGGCGGTGGCACTATCGGCGCACAACGCCTTTCTCGTCGCCGCGCTGCTTGCCGCTGTAACGCTGGTCGTGGCGCTGGGGTTTCCGCGCGGGCTGAGTCCGATCCGCTCGTCGGCCCGATAACCCACGGCGGTTCTTGACCGCCCCGGCGATCGCTATCCTCGCGCTCACCATCTCGGCCGGCCGCCTCCCAATGCCCTCGCGCCGCCGGGGATTCTCGCCGAACTCATCCACGGCATGCGCACGCGCTTGGCCCGGCGCGATTTTCCACAGTGCCGAACGACCGGGTGATAACCCCAGCGGCTCGAATTGCTCAAACCCGTGCCAGCGCCGCCTTATAGGCCCTGACCGCGACGGCAAACCCGGTCACAAGCGCATCCGCGGTCAGCTCATGGCCGATCGAGGCTTCGGCCAGGTATGGCATCGCCGCGACCAAAGCGGGCAGATTGTAGAGGTTGAGATCGTGCCCGGCATTGACGACGAGCCCGAGCGCGGTGGCGCGTGCACCGGTCGCCGCACACGCCTCCAACTCGGCCGCGGCGTCGCCGGCACGACAGGCGGCGGCATAGGTCCCGGTATAGATCTCGATGCCGTCGGCGCCGGTGCCCGGTAGCCGCTCCACCACGCCCGGATCGGGGTCGATGAACAGGATCACCCGGCACCCGAGCCCTTTCAGCGCGGCGACCGTGGGGTTGACGAGCGGTACATCCCGGTTTCCCAGCTTCCAGCCCTCCTCCGAGGTCAGGACCCCGGGACCGTCGGGAACCAGCGTGCATTGCTCGGGCCGCACATTGCGCGCGATCTCCAGTAGCCGCGCATCCGGATAGCCCTCGATGTTGAGTTCGCACGCCGGGCGCCACGGCCGCATGACTTCCGCCAGGGCGGGGATGTCGGCGGCGCGGATGTGCCGCTCGTCCGGCCGGGGATGCACGGTCAGCCCATCCGCGCCGGAATCGTGCGCCAGCCGCGCGAAATCGCGGATATCGGGCACCCCGGTGCGACGCGAGTTGCGCAACAGGGCGATCTTGTTGAGGTTCACCGAGAGGCGGGCCATACCGCACTATAGCACGGGATCGAAAGCGCGGCGGCTCCGTTCCCAGATTGAAGTGCACGCAACCCACAGGACAAATCATGGATCAGAACATCGTTTCGACGCCGGAAAGAGCCCGCGGGGCCCGCAAAGCGGGCGTGGTCCGCTATGTCCTGGCGGTATCGCTGCTGCTGGTTGTTATTGCATTTGCGGTAGCGTATGTGACGTCGGTCTAACCGGAGGGAACCGATGACAACGCTCCGCTGCGGGTTGGCCTTTGCCCTGGCGCTGGGCGGCGCGTGCGGTTGCGTCGCCGGCGGGCCGGAGCGGGCGAGCGACATTCAGAACCTCAATGCGATCAGCGACGACATCTCGGCGGTCACGATGACGCAGCCGGACACCTCGCGCGCCCATGATCCGAATATGCGTTCGACGATCCCGCGCGGCTACGAGATCCTGGATACACCCTAGGGTTCTCGGCCGGAGGCAATGCCCGAGGCGTTGATGGCAGAGGCAACAGCGGCCGAACATTCCAAGCTGATTGCTTCGACCGAGTGGGCGCTCGTTGCCGCCGAAGCGGTGTTGCGCACCGCGCGGGCGCGGGTCAGCGAGCGGATTGCCCCGGACGGGATGATCGAGCCGGCCGCGCTTGATCGCGAGCAGATCGCCGCGCACGGTTTCGCCTGGATGGCGACCTATGTCGAAGCCTTGCGTCAGATCCGCGAGTGGGCGCTGTGCCTCGACGCCGCGGGCCTGTTCGGGGCGACCGAGGCGCTGATCCTGGCGGTCGCGTTCGGCGACTATCTGGCTCAGCTCGCCGGTGGAATTGCGATGGCGCAAAGCGAGATCGCGCGGCCGCAGGATCTCGGCCTCAGCGAGGACGAGCTCGGACCATTGCGCACCGGTGATGCCGGCCGGCTGGTGCGCGGTCTGGGCGAGGCGCGTGCCGGCCTCGCCGCCCGGCTCGCCGATGGCTCGCCCGGGCCATACGGCGATATCGGGCTCGGCGACCCGACGCTTGAGATGATCCGCGATCAGATCAGCCGCTTCGCCGAGCGCGCGGTGGCGCCCCACGCCCAGGAATGGCATCGCCGCAACCGGCTGATCCCGATCGAAATCATCGATGAGCTGGCCGAGCTCGGCGTGTTCGGCATGACCCTTCCGGAGGAGCATGGCGGTCTCGGGCTCGGCAAGATGGCGATGTGCGTCGTCTCGGAGGAGCTGTCGCGCGCCTATATCGGGGTTGGCTCGCTTGGCACGCGCTCTGAAATCGCCGGCGAGCTGATCCGCACTGGCGGCACCCCTCGGCAGCGGCAGGAATGGCTCCCCGGCATCGCCTCCGGCAAGATAATTCCCACTGCGGCGTTTACCGAGCCCAATACCGGATCGGACCTCGCCAACCTGCAGACCCGTGCGGTGAAGGACGGCGACCAGTACCGCATTTTCGGAGCGAAGACCTGGATAACACATGGCGCGCGCTCCGACCTGATGACCCTCTTGGTCCGCACCGGGGCGCCAGGTGACAGCTCCCAGGGGGGCTATCGCGGCCTCAGCATGTTCCTCGCGCCCAAGCCGCGCGGCAGCGAATCTGACCCGTTCCCCGGCGAGGGCATCAGCGGCACCGAAATCCCGGTTCTCGGCTATCGCGGCATGAAGGAATATGAGATCGCCTTCGACGGCTTCGCCGTGCCGGCCGATGGACTGCTCGGTGGGGTCGAGGGCGAGGGTTTCAAGCAGCTGATGGCGACCTTTGAAAGCGCCCGGGTGCAGACCGCCTCGCGCGCCGTCGGCGTCGCCCAAAACGCGTTCGACCTGGGCCTGGGCTATGCGCTCGAGCGCAGCCAGTTCGGGCGTAAGCTGATCGCATTCCCGCGGGTCTCGCACAAGCTCGCGATGATGGTCGTGGAGACGATGCTGGCGCGCCAGCTGACCTATTTCGCGGCCCGCGAAAAGGATAGCGGCCGTCGCTGCGATATCGAGGCCGGCATGGCCAAGCTCCTGGCCGCGCGGGCCGCCTGGAGCAACGCCGACAACGCGTTGCAGATCCACGGCGGCAACGGCTACGCGCTCGAATACCCAGTGAGCCGCGTCTTGTGCGACGCGCGCATCCTGAACATCTTCGAGGGGGCCGCCGAGATCCAGGCACAGGTGATCGCCCGCGGGCTGCTCAGTCGGCGCAACTAGGCGGCATCAACAGCTTCCCTGACCAAACCCGCGGCGCAATGCGGCGAGTGCGGCGACTCTCGTGTTGGTCCGCCAGAAGCACCAGAATTTCGGGTCGGTCTTAAGTTCGTGGTCGGCAAAGGCCAATTGCGTATCGAGCGGCGGGCAGCTTCGCGTGCCGGCAAACTCATAGAGCTGCCGTAGTCGCGTGCCGCCCCACTGGTACGTATAGCGAAGATCGCCGGCGCCGGCGACACACGGCCGGAACCCGCTTTCAATCATGGCGTGGTCAGCCAGGGCCTCGACCTGAAACCTGTGATATCCGGCAGCCGAAAACCACCTGATGATCTCGGCGCTAATCCGATCGGGCGGCGCAGACAGCAAAACCTGCGGTTGCGGCGCCGGCTGCGGTTGCGGCGCCGTCAACCCCGGCGGGGGAGCGACCTCGCTCGAGCACCCTACCATCAACAGCGCTAAGGAAATCCACACCGCAACTGCGGCGCAGTCCCGAGCCTGGCGCACGAGACAGGCTATGTGTGGTCGGGCTTGTGCCAGAATGCGGCTGTTTCTCAGGGAGTTGCCGCGAAAAACGCGCGCAGTGCCCGATAGGTATCATCGGGCGCCTCCTCGGGGAGGAAATGGCCGCTGGCGATCGCCTGGCCGTTGACGTTTTCGGCGTGCTCGCGCCACACCGCCAGCATATCGTAGCCGCTGCCCTGCCCGCTCCTCTCGCCCCACAGCACCAGGAGCGGCGTCTTGATCTTGCGGCCGCGATCGGCGCGGTCGTGTTCGAGGTCGATCCCGGCGCCGGCGCGATATTCGTCGCAGGTCGCCCGGATCGTCTCGGGATTGCTGAAGCAGCGCAAATACTCCGCGAAAACCTCTGGCTCCAGGGCCGCCGGGTTGCGGTCGAGGCCAAACGAATGACGCAGGTAATACTCGCACTCGGCGCCGATCAGCCGCTCCGGGAACGGGGCGGGCTGGATCAGGAAGAACCAGTGGTAGCTGCTGGTCGCCGCCTTCTGGTCGATCGTCTCGAAGCGGTGAAGCGTCGGCAAGATGTCGAGCAGCGCGGCGCGCTCGATGCGCTCGGGATGGTCGCGCAGCAGCCGGTGGGTGACCCGGGCGCCGCGGTCGTGCCCGGCGACGCAAAACCGCGCGAAGCCGAGCGCCGCCATCGTCTCGATCTGGTCCTGGGCTAGCGCGCGCTTCGAATAGGCGGCGTGGTCGGGCCCGCCCGGTGGCTTAGAGCTGTCGCCATAGCCGCGCAGATCGGGGATCACCACGGTGAAATCCTGCGCAAGGCCCGACGCCAGCTTGCGCCACAGCACATGGGTCTGCGGGTAGCCGTGCAGCAACAAGAGGGGCGGCCCACTGCCGCCAGTCACCAAGTTGATCGCGGCGCCCGAGGTCGCGACCCGCCGCTCCTCGAAGCCGGGAAAGAAATCGGCCATGTTCGCCGCTTACGCGGCTTTTTCGGGCGGGCCCTTCAGCTCGACGGTGTTGCCGTCGGGGTCGGTGATGTAGATCGACGAGCCGTAGCCTTCGGCACCATAACGCCGCCTGACCTCGCCCGGATCGATGCCCTGCCGCTGCAGATGCGCGGCCAGCGTGGGCACGTCCATCTCTTCGATCTGCACCGCGAAATGGTCAACGTTGCGGCCCACGTCGCTGTCGGTCTTCGGCACCAGGTCAATCATCGCAGTGCCGGCGCGCAACTGCACCAGGCCGATCGCGGCGAGGCGGCGCTCGACATGGAGGCCCAGCACCCTGCCGTAGAAATCGATCGCGCGGTCGATGTCGGCAACACGCAAGACGATGTGGTCAAGGCCCTTGACCCGCAGCGCAGGGTCGCCAAGCGCCCGGGCAGGCGCAGCCAAAATGACGTCATCAGGCATCGTCGGCTCCTTCCTTTACTGCTGCGACGGGGCGCGCCGTTGGGCGCGGGCGGCGCGCCGCTCGTCCGCGGTCAACACGCCGTCGTGGTTGGCATCCATCCGATCGAACCGCGCCTCGGCGGCGCGCCGGGCGCGGTCCACCGCGCGCTGGATATATTCCTCTCGCGTGATGTCGCCGCCCCTGGTCGATGTCGCGCTCGGGCTCGCGGATCCAACGCTCGGGCTTGCCGGCGCGGCTGACGGCGCGGTTGGCGGCGCCGGCGCGGTCTGCGCCAGCGTGGCCGCCGGACAGAGCAGGGCGACAAGGCTCACAACAAGGACAGCACGCATGATCCGCCCCCGGCTACTGCGGTGCCCGGTGAGCCTATCGAACCTGCGGCAGCGGAGCAACGGTCGCGCGCTCCAATCGCGCTAGGTGTTGCGGGCGGCGGGGCGCTACAGTCGAGATCGGTCAAATCCCATCCTGACAGTCAGCAAGCGAGGACAGATGCAGCCCATCCGCATCGGCAATTTCGAGATTGCCCGTATCGCCGATTACCAAGGCCCGTTTTTCGACCCCACGGATTTCTTTCCCGATTTCGACCCCGAGGTGGTGCGCGCCAACACGGCGCTGCTGGGTCCGCGCCTGCTCGATCCGACGACCGGCAAATTGATCTTCAGCTTTCACAGCTTTGTAGTGCGCACCGGGCATCACACGATCCTGATCGATTCGTGCATCGGCAACGACAAGGAGCGACCGACGCGGCCGCAGTTTCACCGCATGAAGAGTTCGTTCATCGACGATCTCGGCGGGCTCGGGGTGAGGCCCGAAGCGGTCGACTTTGTCATGTGCACGCACCTGCATTGGGACCATGTCGGCTGGAACACGCGCTTGGCTGACGGTAGCTGGGTGCCCACCTTCCCCAACGCCAAATACATCATTGCCAAGCGCGAATACGACCATTGGCAGGATTTCCACGCGAGCGGCGCCGACTCGCCGCATGCCCTCGCCTTCGGCGACAGCATCCTGCCCGTCGTCAAGACCGGGCAGGCGCTCTTGGTCGGCGATGATTACGCGCTCGACGACGGGCTGTGGTTCGAACCCTATCCCGGCCACACTCCCGGCAATGTCGTGATCCACGCCAAGTCAGGCGGTGAGCGCGGGGTATTCATCGGCGATGTGTTGCACCATCCGCTGCAATGCCTGAAGCCGGAGTGGTCGACGATGGCCTGCACCGACCCCGACGCCTCGCGGGTCAGCCGCACCCGGCTGGTCGAGGAGCACGCCGACAGCGCGACGCTGATCATGCCGGCGCATTTCCCTGACCCGACCGCCGGGCACATCAAGCGCCACGGGGGCGCGTACTGCTTCGCCTTTCGCGAATGAAGCGTCGCGAACTGATCGCGATGCTGGCGGGCGCTGGGCGCTGGCGTCCCCTCACCGATCGTCGGTTCGGTCCGTGGAGCGATCATCGAGCGGTTCAACCACGTCGCTCTGCCGGTAATCTACCCTGGCCACATTAGGCTGGCTGGCGGCTTCTCGGCTATGGGCCCAGGCTGGTGTGGTGCTGCCACCAGGTTGCCGCGGTTGGCGGAAAAGATCCTCGGAGGGCGGCAAGCGGAAAGCTAGAACATTTCCGGCGTGATCACGTTCTGCGGCCGGTTGGTCAACAGCGCCGCGCGCATCGTCTCGGCAGATTTGCGACGGGTGTCTTCCCAGGAATGCGGCGTCAGCCAGGCCGAATGCGGGGTGATCACGAGGCGCCCTTCGAGCCACGGCTCGCGGGCGCGATAGGCGCGCAACAGCTCGGGGATCGGTTCGACCGGCGGCTCCTGCGGCAGGACATCGAGCCCGGCGCCGGCGATATGGCCCGAGCGCAACAATTCGGCGAGCGCGTCGAGATCGATGATCGGACCGCGCGCGTCATTTACGACGACCGCGCCCGGGCGGAGCAGCGCGAGTTGCTCCCTGCCGAGGATGCCACGGGTTTCCGGGGTCAGAGGCGCGTGGATCGACAGCGTGTCGGTCTGGCGCAAGAGGTCTTCGAGAGTAGCCGCCCGCTCGATGCCGAGCGCCAGCTCGACCCCGTTCGGCAAATAGGGGTCGTAGAACACGACCCGAAAATTGAACGCCTTGGCGCGCAACGCCACCGCCGTGCCGATGCGGCCGAGACCGAGAATCCCGAAAGTCTGGGTGCCGAGCCGCTGGATCAGCGGATGCTGGAACGAGCGGAACGGCGCCGGCGGATCCTTGCGCTGCATTTCGTGGTGCAGGAGGATTCCGCGGCGCAAGGTCAGAGCCAGCGCGATCGCGTGGTCGACCACCTCGGTCGTGCCGTAATCCGGGACATTGCAGACGAGGATGTTGCGCGCCGCGGCGGCGGGGCGGTCGAGCCTGTCGTAGCCGACCCCCATGCGGACGATCGCGCGCAGCCGCGGAAAGCGCTGCAGATCGGCGCCGGTGACCGCGAAACCCATGATCATCAGCCCGTCGGCCTCGGCACAATCAGCGTCGGAGAGCCCGGAGAGCGCCCAGGTATCGCGCTTCACGATGCACAGATCGGGGCCGAACACCTCGGTTTCGAGGTGGTCGGGCTGCTGGCGGGCCTCGGGATAGAGCACGGTGACGGGCATCGGCATTTCCTCTGGTTTGAAACTTAGTCGCGCGCGACCTTGACGGGTTGATGCGTAGCTGCCGAGCGGACGATCGCTTCGAACGCGGCCACGCCATGCAGCACCTGCTCGGGCGGGATCGGGTAGGCCGGGCCGCCCTCGATCGCGGCGGCGAACGCCTCGAGCTCGGCGAGAATGGCATTGAACCCGCGATTCTCGATGATTTCGGGCGCGGCTTGAGTATGCCGGCCGGCCGGCATCGCACCCGGGGTTGGGGTAAAACGGAAATCGCACTCCGGGGTCAAGAGCTCGGCGCAGCCCTTGGTGCCGAACACCGCGAGGCGATAGCTCACGGCCGTAACGATAGAGCTGAGCAGCGTCGCCGACATGCCGTTGGCGAAAGTGAACATGACGCTGGTGGTGTCCTCGGCATCATAGGTGACGGCGCGGCGGAGGCTCGTCGCATAGACCTCCTCGATCGTGCCGAAGAGGTGCATCATCGCATCGAGGTTGTGGACGCCCGAGGCGGTCATGCCGCCGGCCGGCGCTTCGGCGGGGTCGGCGCGCCAGGATTGCGGGTTCATAAAGAGGCCGGCCGGCGAATTCTGCTCGGCATGGCAATGGGCGATCGTGCCCAGTCTTCCGTCATCGATCCGCGCGTTCAGTTCGCGCATGCCGGGATGGAACCGGCGCGGATAGGCGACGCCGAGCACCACGCCGGCGCGCGCCACCGCAGCGAGCGCCCGCGCGGCGCTCTTGCGATCGAGGGTGAACGGCTTTTCCATGAAGACGTGCTTTCCCGCCGCCGCGGCGCGTTCGACCTGGACCCCGTGTTCGCTGTGCGGGGTCGCGAAGACGACCGCGTCGATCGCCGGGTCCGCAAGGACCGCGTCTAGACTGTCCTTGAGCGCGATCCCATGCTCGGCGCAAAACCCCTCGGCATGGGCGCGCGTGCGGTTGTGCCCGGCGGTGAAGCGGATCGCGCTGCTCTTGCCCTGCACCGCGTCAATCAGCGTGCGGCCCCACCGGCCGATCCCGACGATCGCCGTACGAATCATGCGTTCCCTCCCGTGCGCAACCAGACCCGGCGAGGGTTTTACACATTGCGTGCAGCCGGAGCCATTCTCCTGGCAGAGCCGGTGCATGACACCGGACCCATCGGCGCGCTAGAATCACGTACGGCAGCCTGCCACATCAGCGGCAGGCAGGAGGGAAGCGGTGGCCACCAGCGCGCAGATCGTCGAAATCCGCCAGGGTGAGGCGAAGGCGGGCGACTCCCCGTCGCCGGCGCGTTTTATCAACCGCGAGCTGTCGTGGCTCGCCTTCAACGAGCGCGTGCTTGCCGAATCCGATAATCATCGCCATCCGCTGTTCGAGCGGCTGCGCTTCCTGTCGATCTCGGCAAACAACCTCGACGAATTCTACATGGTCCGCGTCGCCGGGCTCAAAGGCCAGCACCTCGCCGGCATCAAGACGCTGAGCCAGGACGGCCTCTCGCCGGCGCAACAGCTCGAGGCGATCCACGAGCGCGCCGGGGCCCTGATGGAGGCTCAGCAGGTAACCTGGCTGTCCTTGCGCCGCCAGCTCGCTGAGGCCGGTGTCGCGGTGGTCGAGCCGACCGATCTCGAACCGGGCGACCGCGCCTGGCTCGAACGGTACTTCACCGCCGACGTCTTTCCCGTGCTGACCCCGCTCGCTATGGATCCGGCCCACCCGTTTCCGTTTGTCGCCAATCGCGGGTTCGGCCTCGCTCTTCAGCTCGAGCGGATCAGCGACAATGTGCGGCTGCAGGCGCTGATCCTGATCCCGGCCTCGGTCGACCGCTTCATCCGCCTGCCGGGCGCCCGCATCCGCTTTCTGCCGGTCGAGCAGATGATCGCGATGTTTCTCGATCATCTGTTTCCCGGCTTCGCGGTCGTCGCGCAGGGTGTCTTCCGCGTGTTGCGCGATAGCGAGGTCGAGCTCGAGGAAGAGGCCGAAGACCTCGTTCGCCTCTTCGAGACCGCGCTCAAGCGGCGCCGCCGCGGCCATATCATTCACCTCGCCGTCGATGCGCGGATGCCCTCTGATTTACGGGGTTTTTTGAGCGAGAACCTCGATGCCGCCCCGGCCGATGTGTTCGCAACGCCGGGCATCCTCGGCCTCGACGACACCGCACAGCTGATCACCGACGAACGCCCCGACCTTGTATTCACCCCCTACAATCCGCGCTTTCCCGAACGCATTCGCGATTTCGGTGGCGACTGCTTCGCGGCGATCCGGCAGAAGGACATCGTCGTCCATCACCCCTATGAGAGCTTCGACGTCGTCGTCCAATTCCTGGCTCAGGCGGCGCGCGACCCGGCCGTGGTCGCGATCAAGCAGACGCTCTATCGCACGAGCGACGACAGCCCGATCGTCCGGGAACTGATCGGAGCGGCCGAGGCCGGCAAGTCAGTGACCGCGATGATCGAGTTGAAGGCGCGCTTTGATGAAGAGGCGAACATCCGCTGGGCGCATGAAATGGAGCGCGCCGGCGTGCAGGTCGTTTACGGCTTTCTGCAGCTGAAGACGCACGCCAAGGTATCCTTGGTGGTGCGCCGCGAGGGTGGCGAATTGCGGTCCTATGTCCATTTCGGGACCGGCAACTACCACCCCTATACCGCCAAGGTGTACACCGACCTGTCGTTTTTTACCTGCGATGCGGCGCTGTGCCGGGACGCGGCGCGGCTGTTCAATTTCATGACCGGCTACGCCCGCCCGGCCAGCCTCGAAAGGATTGCGGTGGCGCCGATCAACCTGCGGGCGCGGATCGCCGAGCTGATCGAGGCGGAGATCGCCAATGCGCGGGCCGGCAAGCCGGCGCAGATCTGGGCCAAGCTCAACGCTCTGGTCGACCCGGCCATCATCGACCTGTTGTACAAGGCCTCGCAGGCCGGGGTCGGCATGGATCTCGTGGTGCGTGGGATCTGTTGCCTGCGGCCGGGTGTTCCTGGAATGTCGGAGAACATCCGGGTCAGAAGCATTATCGGGCGCTTTCTCGAGCACGGCCGTGTTGTCTGCTTCGGCAACGGCAACCGGCTGCCGTCTGACCAGGCCAAGGTGTTCATCAGCTCGGCCGATTGGATGCCACGCAATTTTGACGGGCGCGTCGAGGCGCTGGTGCCGATCAAGAATGTGACCGTGCATCGCCAGATCCTAGACGAGATCATGGTAGCCAATCTGCGCGACACGCTGCAAAGCTGGAACCTGGCGCCGGACGGCACCTATACGAGGGTTGCCGCCGAGGATGAGGGCTTCTCTGCCCACACCTACTTTATGACCAATCCCAGCCTCTCCGGCCGCGGCAAGGCCCTGCGCCGTGCGCCCGGGCGGGCGGCCGCTCTGGCGGCTGTCGCGGGGGGTGGCGGCGCGCTGCGATCGCCGGGCCGCTGATGCCGGATCGCCACGCCATGGCCCCGCTCGGCCGCATCGCCGTCGTTGATGTCGGATCAAACTCGCTGCGCCTGGTCGTGTTCGAACGGCTCGGCGCGAGCCTGCTGCCGCTGCTCAATGAAAAGGTCATGTGCGCGCTCGGGCGCGGCATCGCCCGGACCGGGCGCCTCAATTCGGAAGGGATCGAGCTCGCCTTCGCCAATCTGCAGCGATTTGTCGCGCTGGCCCGCGCGCTCGGCGTCGATCATCTCGCCATTATCGCAACCGCGGCGGTGCGCGAGGCAAGCGACGGCCTCGCCTTTGCCGCGGCGGCCGAGCGCCAATGCGGCGTGCCTGTACGTATCATCGAGGGCGGCGAGGAAGCCAGGCTGTCAGCCGCCGGGGTGCTGGCCGGGATCCGCGAGGTCGATGGCGTGGTAGGCGATCTCGGCGGCGGCAGCGTCGAGTTGGCCCGCGTCGATTCGGGTGCCAGCACGCCGATCGGCGCCGGGGTGAGTCTGCCGCTGGGGCCTCTGCGCCTTGCTGAGGTCGCCGACAACCGCAGGGCCGTCGTGGACACGATCGAGCGCGGTATCGCGGATGCGCCGGTGCTGCGCCAAGCCGCGGGGAAAACTCTCTATCTGGTCGGCGGCGCGTGGCGGGCGATCGCACGCCTGCACATGGAACAGACGAACTACCCGCTGCACATCATTCACGAATACACAATCGCGCGACGGCCGGTCGAAGGCTTTCTCGACATGATGGCGGGCCAGTCCCGGCGATCGCTTGAGCGGATCACCTCGATCAGCCGCCGGCGTCTCGAAGTCGTGCCGATTGCGGCCGCGATCCTGCGCCAGCTGATCGCGGCTGGCCGACCGGAGCGGATCGTCTTCTCGGCGTTCGGTCTGCGCGAGGGCTATGCGGCGGGTCTGTTGCCGCCGGATTCGCGCATCGGCCCGTTGATAGCAGCCTGCATCGGGATCGCCGTAAATCTGAGCCGGGGGCGCAGCGACGGCGACCGTCTGCAGCGCTGGACGGCCCCGATCTTCCCCGATCTCGACGAGGATTCGCGCCGGCTTCATCGCGCGGCCTCTTGGCTCAGCGACATTGCCTGGACCGAGCATCCGGACTACCGCGCCGAGCATGCCTTCACCCGCAGTCTGCGCATGCCGGTCGCGCAGATCGGCCATCACGAGCGGGTCTTCATCGCTTCGGCCCTGCATGCCCGCTACGGCGGCGCGACGGACGATCCGATCACGGCGCCGACGCGGCCGCTGCTCGCTGATGGCGCCGCTGGCGAAGCGCGCCGTCTCGGTCTAGCGCTGCGGCTCGCCTATACCCTGTGCGGCGGCGCGCTGGAGCTGTTGGACCAGGTACGCCTCGCCCGTGAGGAAGGAGGCCTCGTTCTCGAATTGCCGCCGACCGGCAGCCTCTTCACAGGAGAGGCGGTGCAGCGCCGCCTTGATGCGCTCGGCCGCGCGTTCGGAGTTGCGATCCGGACCGTGCGGCGGCACAGCCCCACCCCCGCGCTCGCGTAACCCGACAGGGACGCCGCAGCCTCAATAAGGCCGCAGCCTCAATACGAAGGTGGCTGCTCGTCGCCCGGGAAGGGGGCCATCGGCTGCTGCTGCTGCACGGGCTGGACCTGGGCCTGGGCCTCCTCGCCCTCACGCGCCTCGCCGTCGCCGCCGCTACTCATTTCGAGATCGGCCGGAGTTGTCGGCCGCGGCGGGCCCTGACCCTGGCCCTCGCCGAGCGCATTCATGATCCGGAAATAATGCTCGGCGTGCTGATAGAGGTTTTCCGCCGCGACCCGATCTCCGCCGGCCTGCGCCTCCCGCGCCAGCGCGACGTAGCGCTCGAATACCTGGTAGGCGTTGCCGCGAATTTTCACGCTCGGCCCGTTGCTGTCGAAGGTCTGAATCCGATGCGGCAAGCGCGGCCGGTTGTTGTTGTGATGCGGACCGCCGCCACCCCCACCCCCATTACGACCGCGTGATCGCTTATTCTGTCCTGGCCTCATGACACCTGTCTGATCGTTGTGATGCTGGCGGACCCTGGGCCCATTGGGAACGCTGTCGGCTGCGGCTTGAACGCGGCAGGCCAGGCTGCACCGTCAACATCGCGCGGCGCGTGGCTCCCGAACGGCCGCAGCCTAGACGTGACGGCGCCGCATTCCAATCGTTTTTTGCGCCGGGCGCCGCGGCGGCGCCGCTAAACGATCGATCTAGCTGCGCGCCACGACGCAGCGAATGATGCTGCCGAGATCGGCTGCGAAGCCATCGATCGCGAGACCGTTTTGCGCCAGGATCGGGGCGACCGCTTTGGCCTGGCCCAGCCCGATCTCGGCCACGAACAGTCCGTCCGGCAGCAAGAGCCGGGGCAGGTCCGCGGCGATCGCGCGGTACGCCACAAGCCCGTCGGCCCCGCCGTCGAGCGCACGCTGCGGGTCGTATTCCCTAACTTCCGGCATCAGCCCGCCGATTGCCGGGGTCGGGATATAGGGCGGATTGGCGACGACGGCGGCGAATCGGCCGGCGATCGCTCCCGCCCAATTCCCCACGACAAAATGTGCGCGCTCGCCAAGACCGAGCCGCTCGGCGTTGTGCCGCGCGGTCACGGCGGCGCCCACGGCGACATCGACACCGACCCCAATCGCCCGCGGGAACTCGGTGAGCAACGCTAAGAGGAGGCAGCCGGTGCCGGTGCCAAGATCGAGAAACCGATAGGGCCGGGCGCGGTCCGGCAGCCGCGACACCAACGCCTCCACCAAGCTTTCGCTCTCCGGCCGCGGGTCGAGGGTGTCGGCCGACAGCATAAATTCGAGCCCCCAGAACTCGCGTTGGCCAATAATCCGGCTCAGCGGCTCGCGCGCGAGCATCCGGCTCAGCATCGCCACGGCCCGGGCCTTTTCCGATGCCGTCAGGACGGTTTCCGGACGCGCAAACACCGCGGCGGCCCTCAGTCGAAGCGCCGCGGCGAGCAGCCGGCGGGCCCGCCGGCGCGGCTCGTCGAACCCGGCCGTCGTCAGCGCCGCCGCGGCGGCATCGAGAGCGGAACCGATCGTTTCGAACCGCCTGATTATTTCCTCATGGCCGGGCTTGACCCGGCCATCCATGGATCCCCGGGTCAAGCCCGGGGATGACGATCTAAAAAAGTCTACCAAGTCAGGCGACCCCCGAGCCTGTCGCGTTTTCCTCACACTCCCGCCATCGCCAGCTTGGCGGCGCGGTCGGAGGCGCTCAGCGCATCGATGATCTCGTCGAGCGCCTCGCCGGACATGATCTTGTCGATCTTGTAGAGCGTCAGGTTGACGCGATGGTCGGTCACCCGGCCCTGCGGAAAGTTGTAGGTACGGATCCGCTCGGAGCGGTCGCCGCTGCCGACCTGGCTCTTGCGGTCAGCGGCGCGCGCGGCCGCTTGCGCCTGCCGCTCCCTCTCGTAAAGCCGGGCGCGCAGCACCTTCAAGGCGCGCGCCTTGTTTTTGTGCTGCGATTTCTCGTCCTGCTGGATCACGACCAGCCCGGTCGGCAGATGGGTGATCCGCACCGCGCTGTCGGTGGTGTTGACCGACTGCCCGCCCGGCCCGCTAGCCCGGAAGACATCGATCCGCAGATCCTTGTCGTCGATCGCGATATCGACCTCCTCGGCTTCGGGTAGCACTGCCACGGTCGCTGCCGAGGTATGGATGCGGCCGCTCGCTTCGGTTTCGGGCACGCGCTGCACCCGATGCACCCCCGATTCGTATTTCAGCCGGGCGAAGACGCCGCGGCCGGCGATCGAGGCCACCGCCTCCTTGCAGCCACCGAGCCCGGTCTCGGACAGGTCGAGCAATTCGAAGCGCCAGCCGCGCAGCACGGCATAGCGCTGATACATGCGGAAGAGGCTCGCCGCGAACAGCGCCGCCTCCTCGCCGCCGGTGCCGGCGCGGATTTCGAGGATCGCGTTGCGCTCGTCATCCGAGTCGCGCGGCAGGAGCGACATTTTGACGTTGAGCTCGAGTTCGGGCAGGCGCTCGCGGAGGGCCCGCACTTCCTGCTCGGCAAGCGCCTTCAATTCGGGATCGTCGGCTGCTTCGGCCATCTCAGCCGCGTCGACAAGACCCGCCTCGGCGCGGCGCAGATCCTCGATGCCGTCGATGACCGGGCTGAGCTCGCTGTATTCCTTCGACAGCTTGGCGAATTCGGCGCCCCCCAGCCCCACGCCGGACAGCGCCGCGCTGAGCTCGGCAAGGCGGCGCAGCAGCTGGTCGAAGCGCGATTCGAGCGCGGGGTCCATCTCTCAGCCGACGAGCGACTTGATTCGCTTCACAATTTCAGGAAGCGACTGATCAATCATCGGAATTTTGGCCTGCTCGCCACTGTCAAGGTCGCGCCACGTTACGAATTTCCCTGCCGCCTCTTCGTCACCGATCAATAACGCCGCTCGCGCGTTAACGCGATTAGCATACCGCATGCGCCGTGATAGGTTTCCCGAGTAGCTCACATCGACGGCGCAGCCGTTGTTGCGCAGCACCTCCGCGATTATCAATGCCATCGGTTCACCCGCCTCGCCAACCGGCACTACGGTGACCGGGCGCGGCGAAGCCGGGGGCTCATCGACCAACATCGCCAGGCGCTCGATGCCGGCGGCCCAGCCAATGCCTGGCATGCTCGGCCCGCCCATCAGTTCGACGAGGCCGTTGTATCGCCCGCCGGCCAGCACGGTGCCCTGGGCGCCAAGGTCCGTCGTGACGAACTCGAATACCGTGTGCGTGTAATAATCGAGCCCGCGCACGAGACGCGGGTTGCGGCGATAGGCGAAACCAAGTCGGTCCAGCCCACCCTGTACCCGGGCAAAAAACTCGCGCGACGCGTCATTGAGATAGGCCGCGAAATCGGGCGCCTCCGCGGCGATGCGCTGGTCTCCCGGATCTTTCGAATCGAGGATGCGCAGCGGATTGCGCTCAAGGCGCTGGCGGCTGTCTTCAGATAGGTCCGAATGGCATGCCGAGAAATAGCCGACGAGCGCGTCGCGGTAGGCGAGACGGCTTTCGGGATCGCCCAACGTGTTCAGCTCCAGTACGACGCGATCGGCGATGCCTAGCGCCTGGAGAATGCGCTGTCCGAGCGCAATGACTTCGATGTCGGCCTGCGGCGTTGCCACTCCCAACAGCTCGACCCCGATCTGATGAAACTGGCGGAAGCGGCCCTTTTGCGGCCGTTCGTAGCGAAACATCGGGCCGCTGTAGAAGTATTTGAGCGGGATGCCTTGGGTCAGCCCGTTCGACAACACCGCGCGCACGACCCCCGCGGTATTTTCCGGTCGCAGGGTGATCTCCTCGCCGCCGCGGTCCTTAAACGTGTACATCTCCTTGGCGACGATGTCGGTATGCTCGCCGATCGGGCGGGCGAACACCTCGGTGAATTCGAAGATCGGCGTCGAAATCTCGGCAAAGCCGTAAAGCGCGGCAATCTCGCGCGCGCTATCGCTAACCCGGCGGTGGCGCCGCGCCGCTTCCGGCAACAGGTCTTGCGTGCCGCGCGCCGGCTGCAAGGCTGGCATCGATCCCTCCCGGACATGGCCCGCAGCCTCCATGGTATGGCGGCTTGGGCCGGGCCTCAACATGGGGTGCGTCGGCCGCACCCTCAAGCGCCCCGGCGAACGCCGAGCGCCGGCAAGCGGCCGCGCGCGATATTATCGTTAATCTCCTCCTAACCCGTCCCCTGCTATGGTCCAATAGCCGATCATGGCAGGCCTCACGACGGGAAGAGCGGACGGGTGACCGCGGCACGCGAAGTTTTGGCGGGCACGGACGGCGAAACGGCGGCTCGCCGAGGAGGCGTGTCGAGCGAACCGCTGTTGGCGACTGGCGGCTTGTTGTGCCTGGTGGTCCTGGGGGTGGTGCTCCGTCTCGTACCGACTGTTTTCGCGCCGAGCATCAATTGGGGCGACGAGATCTTTCAGACCATCGAACCGGCGCATCGCCTGGTCTTCGGCTACGGTCTGGTGCCATGGGAATTCCAGCTCGGCATGCGGTTCTGGTTGTTGCCGGGGATGATCGCCGGGCTGATGGAGATTGCTCGGATCATCGGGGACGGTCCGCAATATTATCTCAGTGCGGTTGCAATCGGCCTCGGCCTGTTGGCCTGCGCTCCGGTGGTGTGCTGCTTTCTGTGGTGCCGGCGAGCCTTCGGTTCCGCCGCCGCGTTTGTCGCGGCATTCGCGGTCGCAGTCGCTCCCGAGCTCGTTTATTTCGGGGCCCGCACGCTGAACGAGGTCGTCGCCGCGCATCTGCTGGTGATCGCGTTCTACCTGATCGAGCCGGGCTATCGGGTCGATTCGCGCCGACGCCTGTTCGCTGCCGGGTTCCTCCTGGGGGTGGTCTGCTTGTTGCGCATCAACCTCGCCCCGGCGGTTGCCGTCCTCCTTCTGTGGTCGGCCCGGGAAGCCTGGCTTTGGCGTCTCCCCGCGTTGATCGGCGGCGGATTGGCCGCTATGGCATTTGGCGCAACCCTCGATTGGCTGACCCTTGGCTACCCCTTCGCCTCCGTTTGGCGCAACCTCCTCTACAACCTCTATTACGGCGTCAGCCTCGAGATCAGCGCCGACCCCGGCCTCTACTATCTGCGCGGCGAATTGGGCGTCTGGCTCACCGCCGCCCCGTTTGCGGTGTTGCTGATCGGCCTGGGGGCCCGCCGGTTCCCGGTTCTGCTGATCACCGCACTCACGGTGATCGCGGTTCACACCGGCATCGCGCACAAGGAATACCGTTTTGTTTATCCGGCGATCCTGCTGTTGATGGTGCTGGCTGCGATTGGGCTGGCGCAGCTGACGAACTGGGCGGCGCAATGGCTGCAGCGGTGCGCCGTGCGGCAGGCCGCCGCGACAGCGTTGGCGGGAGTCGTGCTGTCGGGCTATTGGGGCGCCGTCGCCTACCACGTGTGGTCGAGCGGGACCCTAGCCGAGCTGCGTCTCCGGGCGCACAACGAGCTGATGGCTATGTCGTTTGTCCACGAGCTGCCGACCCTCTGCGGCGTTGGTCTCTACGGCGAGGAGGCCTGGGTTCGCTATGGCGGCTACAGCTACCTGCACCGCCCGGTGCCGATGTATTGGCCGAAGGACGATGCCGAGCTGACCACTTCGGCCGCCGCCTTCGATACGCTCCTTTACGACGGCGCAACCCCGCCACCACCCGACTTCAAGCCGCTCCGCTGCTTCGGGCAGATCTGCCTCGCACAGCGCCCGGGCCGGTGCGAGGAGCGCGAGATGTCGCGGATCTGGTTTCCCGAGCGGCTGCGCGCGATGGCCCCGGCGACCAAGCTCTTTGACGCAATTCCCCAACCCGCCCGGGCGGGTGGAGCGGCGGGGTCGCACCCATGACGCAAGCACCACCGAAAGCGCCGCGGAGCGGAATGCCGCCCCGCTAGCGGCAGCTTTGTTGACCATGGCGCTGCGCTCAATTCTGACGAAGAGCACGCTAGCCTATCACGCCATCCCCTCGCTTGTGGCGCTGTGCTTGTTTTTCGGGATTTCGGCGATCTATCTGCTGGGTCACGACGACGCCTACAGGGCGATCCTGCGCGGTTACGGGATCGACCCCTTCAAATTTCCATTTGTCGATATTAGCGGCTCGCTTGCGGCCTGGGATTGCACCCGCCTCGGGATCGATGTCGTCGAGCACGATCCCTGCGATGTTCTGGGACGCGGCTACAACTATTCCCCGCTATGGATGGCACTTTCTTTTCTTCCCCTGGGGAAGGGCGCAACCGGCGCGGTGGGTTGGACGCTCGGGTTCGTGTTTATTCTTTCGCTCGCGCTCTTTCCGCCAACGCGACGGCCAATGGAATTGGTCCTGGTCGTATTGGCGACGAATTCGACAATGGCGGCCTTCGCGGTCGAACGCGCCAATCCGGACATCATTCTTTTCATGATGGCTCTCCTCGTCGGCTTCCTCGCGGGCGGTCCGCTGACGGCTCGGCTGCTCGCTTACCTCTTGGCCCTGTTCGCTGCGCTACTCAAATACTACCCCGTTACTTTACTGATTCTGTCGTTCCGAGAGCGCGTCGCGGTGTTCCTCGCCAACGGTCTGGCGATCGCGGGATTGGTTGCGCTCTTTTTCGCGGCCTATCTCCCGGATATCAAGCGTGGCGTGCCGCTCATTGCCGTCGGCTCTTATTTCAGCGATCTGTTCGCCGCGAAGAATCTGCCATTCGGATTGGCCGAATTGATCCTCGGGCTGTCCGGTCGGTCGGCAAACACTTCCTCCTTTATGCTGCTGGGCGTCTCCCTATATGCAATTTTGGTCTTGAGCGGCGCGCTGATCTGTCGGAATCTGCTGACCCGCACCGCACTGCAGCCGGATTTTGCGCGGATCTCCGATTCGGAGGGGATTTTCGTCGTCGCCGGCAGCGCGCTGATCGCCGGGTGTTTCTTCGCCGGGCAAAGTGTCGGCTATCGCGGGATCTTCCTGTTGTTCATTCTGCCGGGGCTGCTCGCGATCGCACGTCTCGCCACCGATCCTGCCTCGCGCAGAGTTTGTCGTGCCGCCGCGGTCGTTCTGGTACTGCTGATGTGGGAGGAATGCTTCCGCACTGGGCTCGAGGCGATCCTCGCGCGCCTGGATATTTCGCCGCTTTCCCAAACCCTGGGGAAACTCGCCTTCTGGTTAGCGCGCGAATTGGCCTGGTGGTGGATCGTTAGCGTTATGGTCGCGCTCCTCTTAAGCTTTCTGGCCGAATCGGAGACCGTCCGCGGCGTGTCGCAGCTGGCCAAGCAATATCTCTCCCCCGCGCGAGGGCGGTGATGTTTACCCTCACATCGCACTTTCGGGTGTAGAATCGGGCGATGGACATTTCGCTTGTCATCCCGATCTACAACGAGGCCCAAGGCCTGCCTGCGCTTTATCACGCCATCAGCGAGACGCTCGATCGCCTACCGCAATCGGCCGAGATCGTCTTTGCCGATGACGGGTCGAAGGACGGGTCGAGTGACGTGCTCGATGACTTCGCCGCGGCCGACCCGCGGGTGCGGGTGCTGCATCTGGCGCGCAACTACGGCCAGACCGCGGCGTTGATGGCGGGCATCCGGAACAGTACGGGCGATGTCGTCATCCCGATGGATGGCGACGGTCAGAACGATCCCGCTGATATCCCGCGGTTGCTCGACAAGCTCGCCGAAGGGTTTGACGTCGTCTCCGGCTGGCGCCAGGAGCGCCAGGATCGCGCGCTGACACGTCGGCTGCCCTCGCTGGTCGCCAACCGGCTGATCTCCGCGGTTTTGCATGTCAAGCTGCACGATTACGGCTGCACTCTCAAAGCGTACCGCCGCGAAGTTGTCGAGGACGTCCGCCTTTACGGCGAGATGCACCGGTTCATCCCGATTTATGCCGCCTGGGAGGGCGCGCGCGTCACCGAGATCCCGGTCGCCCACCACCAGCGTCGCTTTGGCAAATCGCATTACGGCTTCGGCCGGGTCGAACGGGTGATGCTGGATCTCTTGATCATGTACTTTATCGATCGGGCCTTTGATCGGCCGATCCAATTCTTCGGCAAAATCGGGCTCGGCTTTTTGGGCCTCTCGGCGCTGACCTTCGCCGCGGCACTGGTTCTCAAATACAGCGTCGGCCTCGCGCTCGTGCAAACGCCGCTGCCGCTGCTCACCGCGACGATCGCTCTGTCGGGATTTCTGTTCATCCTGCTCGGCGTGATGGCCGAGGTCCAGGCTCGGATTTATTTCGAGGTAAGAGGCCGGCCGCCCTATAAAATCAAGCGTGTGGTCGAGCAAGCGGCGCCCCCGCGGAAAAAGACGGCGGCGCGCCGGTGGTAGCATGTGTGGGGTAGTATGTGCGGCCTAGCCGGCTTCACCGCGCCGGGCACCGAGGCGAGGAGCATCCTCGCGGCGATGAATGGCGCGCTCGCTCATCGCGGGCCGGACGGCAGCGGCATGTTTGTCGATCGTAGGATTGCGCTCGGCCACACCCGGCTCGCGATCATCGATCTCGTCGGCGGGCGACAGCCGCGCGTCGACGACGCCTCCGGCGACGCCCTCATTTTCAATGGAGAGGTCTATGGCTACCGGGCGATCGCCATGGATCTGCGCGCCGCCGGCATTGCGCTGCGCGATCGATCGGATACTGAAGTCCTGTTCCAGCTGATCCGCCGCGACGGGGTGCGCCGCGCCGTCCAGCGCATCGACGGGATGTTCGCGTTCGCCTTCCGCGACGGGGCGAGCGGCGCGCTCCATCTGGTGCGCGACCGCTTTGGCGAAAAGCCGCTGTATTACGGCCTCGCGCGCGGCCGGCTGGTGTTTGCGTCCGAAGTAGGCGCGCTCCGGTGCCACCCGGATTTCCAGGACTCGGCGCCCGACCGCCTCGCTGCCTACAGCCTTCTTCTGTTCGAATATCTGCCCGGCACCCTGTCGGGCTGGATCGGCATCGAAAAACTCGAGCCGGGCACCATCGTGACCTTTCTGGATGGGCACATCACCCGCGAGCGCTATTGGCGTCCGCCGGTCGCTGACGGCACGCCGCAAAGCGTCGACGAGACGGATGCGGCCGAGCGGCTCGGAACGCTGCTGTCGGCCTCGGTGCGACGCCGGGTCGTCGCCGACGTGCCGGTCGGGGTGTTTCTGTCGGGCGGCATCGATTCAAGCCTGATCGCTGCGTTGGCCAGAGAGGCGGCACCCGATCTGACGGCGTTCACGGTGCGGGTCGGCGGCGAGAGCTTCGACGAAACGCCGCACGCGACCCTGGCGGCGCGTCATCTCGGCGTACGCCACGAGGTCGTCGAACTCGGCCCCGGGGACCTGGTTGAGGCTTTCGATGCGATCGGCGACAAGCTCGGCGAGCCACTTGGCGATTCGTCCTTGCTGCCGAGCTATCTCGTGTGCCGGGCAGCGCGACGGCTGATGACGGTTGCGCTCGGCGGCGATGGCGCCGACGAATTGTTTGCCGGCTATCCCAATTTCGCGCTGCAGCGGCTTGCCCCGGCGCTGCGCCTGGCTCCCGCGGCGGCGGGACGCTGGCTCGCCCGTGCCCTCGCGGCGCTGCCGTCGGGCGACGGGTACATGAACAAGCGGTTTTTGCTACGCCAGCTGTCGCACGGTCTGGGCGCGCCGGTGGCGCGGCAATCCTTTTTATGGATGGCGCCGTTGGCTCCCGCCGAGATGGCCGGGTTGTGGCGGCGCGAGGCGTTGCCGCCGGAGGCGCTCGCCCAAGCCTTCGCGCCGATCGACCGGCATGCCGCGGAGGCCGCCGGGCACTCGGCCGTCGACCTCCTGCTCTACCTGTTCCTGGTCATGTACCTGCCCGAGGACATCCTGACCAAGACCGATCGCGCCTCGATGTTCAACAGCCTCGAGGTGCGCGCGCCGTTCCTCGACCGCGAGGTGGCCGAATACGCCGGATCGCTTCCCAGCCGCCTCAAGCTCGCCGGACGCAGCCGGAAGATCGTCCTTAAACGGCTTGCCGCGCGCTATCTGCCAGCATCGATCGTCGAGCGCAAGAAGCATGGGTTTGCGGTGCCGATCGGCTCCTTGATCCGCACCCTGTTCCGCGAGCGCTGCGCCGACATTCTGCTATCGCGGGCAAACCCGGTGGCCGAATGGTTCGAGCGCACGGCGATCGAGCGGCTGCTGCGCGAACACCAGACCGGCTGGCACGATCACGGCAAGAAGCTGTGGGCGCTTACCATGCTGTTCCGGGTGGCCGAGCCGCGCCTCGCTACGCCAATCGCCGAACCGCGCGTGGTCGGAGCAGCGCGGTGAGCCGGGTCGTGACCGAATCCGGGGCCGAGCCCAGCGCACGCGATCTCGCGGGTTCGCCGGACCGCTTCGGCTACGAGTGGAACGCCTATGGCGAAATCCTCCCGGAATACGAAGAGCAGTTCCAGCGCTGGACCGCGCACATCGCGCCCGAGGAGTGGCGCGGCAAGAGCTTTCTCGATGTCGGCTGCGGCATGGGCCGCAACAGCTTTTGGCCGATGCAATACGGCGCGCGGCAGGGGTGCGCGGTCGATATCGACGAGCGCTCCCTGGCGCAGGCGCGCCGCAACCTAGCGCGCTTTGCCACGGTCGAGGTAATGCGCGCGAGCGCCTACGATCTGCCGTTCGCCGGCCGTTTCGACATCGCCTTCTCGATCGGCGTCATCCATCATCTCGAACATCCGGAGCTGGCCCTCAAACAGATGGTCCGGGCCGTTAGACCGGGTGGACAAGTGTTGGTCTGGGTGTATGGCAACGAGGGCAACCGCTGGCTCGTCGGGGCCCTCGACCCGTTGCGCCGGGCACTGTTAAGCCATATGCCGATCGCCTGGGTGCATCATTTGTCGCTCTATCCGGCGACCCTTCTGTGGCTGCTGCTGCGGCTCGGGCTGCGGCCAAACGCCTATTTCCGCTTGCTTGCCGGCTTCGGCTTCGGCCATTTGCGCTCGATCGTGTTCGATCAGATGCTGCCGCGGATCGCCCATTACTGGCCGAGGGAGGTGGTCCTCGAACTGATGGAGGCGGGCGGGCTCGAGGATATTCGGCTCGCCGCTGTCAACCAGATGTCGTGGTCGGCGATCGGCACGCGGCCGGCGGCACCCCCAACTAACAAGGAGCCGGAGCGTGCTGGGGGTTAAAACATTGGCGGGGTTCGCCGGAATGATCTCGTTCACGGTTGCCGCCAATCTGATGTTGAAGCTCGGCGCCGCGGCACCGCAGACCGAGCGGATGTTCTTCGGCGTCCTCGGCTGGAAATCGGCCGCCGGCCTCGCGCTTTTTGGCTGTGGCGGAATTCTTTACGCGATCCTCTTGCGCTCGATCTCGCTCAACCTTGCGCAAGTCTTCGCGGCCATGCAGTTCGTCGGGGTGGTCCTCGCCGCTGCGCTAGTCCTCGGCGAGCCGATCTCGCCGGCCCGGTGGATCGGGATCGCCTTTGTTTCATTGGGGATCCTGCTGGTCGGGCTGACCGCGCACGCCTGAGGGCATCGCGCGGCCGACGCCCGTTGCGGCGAGCGACGCCTTGAGGCGGGCCAAGCGGTTGACGGCCGCGAGCGGGAGGTGGCGCACCACGGCGTTGCGCAGGCGGTTGGACAGCGGGCGGTAATCATCTAGCGCCGCGCCGTCGCGGACTCGGCACGTGCGTACCGCTTCCGGGAGCGCGGCGAGATGGGCCTCCTCTACGTAGAGCATCACGTTGTAGCGGTAGGATGGTTCGACCGTCTGATCATCGACGAGTTGCGGGCGCAGCCAGTCGATCGCCACATAGCCGCGCCGGCGGAACATTGCCCGCCAATAATCCAGCGGCTGCTCGTTGATGTGGTTCTCGCCGCCCTGACCCGGTACGGCAGCCGAGAACAGCACGCAGGGGCCGTGCGCTGTCAGCGTCGCTATGAACTGCTCGGCCTTTGTCGCGGGCAGGTGCTCGGCAACCTCCAGGCTCTGCACGAGATCGAAGCGGCGGCCGAGGTCGATCGGCTTGGCGAGGTCGGCGGCATGAAAGAGGGCCGGATCGACCAACAGCCGGTCCGGGTCGACATAGGGACCGTCGACGCCGACGACCGTTGCCCCCGAGCTCCGCCAAACGCTCAGCCAGGCGCCCTGGCCGCAGCCGAAATCCACCACGCTGCGGACCGGAAGCACGGCCGTCAGGCGAGGCACCACCACTTGCGCCGATCGCGCCGCAAATGAAGCGAGGTAGGAGTAAAAGTCAGCGCTATATTCGTACATGCGACATCCGGCAACCAGCCTTAAACCATTCGCCGCATAGTCTCCGACACCGAGACCCGACCGCCGCCACAACCGAACCCTGCCGACCGCCGAGGGTTCCGATGATGCTGACAACCCGGTGAAAAAGCGATGAATTTGCAGGGATGTTCCGATGGCGGCCCTCCCTCGCAATAAGCCCGAGACAATGATGTTCGAGGGCGTCCCCCGTCTGGCGAATCTGAGCGCGTTCTTGACCCGGCGCCGCATCGGCTGGTGCTGCGGCGTACTGCTGGCGATCGAGCTCGCGATCTTTGGTTTCATCGTAGCGGGTACGCATGGCTGGATTGTGCCGCTACCGCGGCCGACGACGACGGATTTTGTCAGCTTCTATGCCGCCGGGGCCCTGGCCAACGACAGGACTCCGGCGCTTGCCTACGATCGCACGGCACATCTGGCCGCCGAGGAGCGCGTCACCGGCGCTGGCATCGAATACCAGTTCTTCAACTACCCGCCCGTGTTCATTCTTATATGCGCCGCTTTGGCGCGGCTGCCCTACCTGGTCGCGTTCGTCGTCTTCGAGGCGGCGACCTTTGCCCTCTATCTCCTCGTCGCGACCCGCATTTTGGGCGACCGAAGCGGCACGGCACTAGTCGCGCTCTGCGCCTTTCCGATGGTGTTTTGGAATATCGGCCTCGGGCAGAATGCGTTTCTGACGGCGGGGCTGTTCGGGGCGGCGATCCTCCTGATCGATCGCCGCCCGATCGTGGCTGGCCTGTTGTTCGGCGCGCTTTGCTACAAGCCGCAATTCGGCCTCTTGGTGCCGCTCGCCCTTGCCGCCGCCGGGCAGTGGCGCGCCATCGCCGCGGCGGCCGCATCGGCCGCGACGCTCGTTCTCGCCTCGGTTGCGCTGTTTGGAGCTGCAACCTGGCAGGCCTTTCTCGCCACAGGCAGCACCTCGCACGCGATGTACGAATCCGGGCGCATCCTGTTCGCCGGGATGGCCAACCCCTTTGGCGCGGCGCGGCTACTCGGGGCCGGGGTGCCGCTCGCCTATGTCCTGCAAGCGGCGGCGAGCCTGGTCGCGGGGGCAATTGTCGTGGTGGTCTGGCGGCGCCGCCTGTCGCTGCCGACGCGGGCGGCGACCCTCGCCGCTGCAAGCCTGGTCGCGGCACCGCTGGCGCTGCTCTACGATTTGATGCTGGGGGTCATCGCCGCGGCCTGGCTGGTGCGCGACGGCGATGCGCCAGCAGCCTTGGCCTGGCAGAAGGTTGCGCTGGCAACGCTGTTCGCGCTGGCGCTCGACGGCCGCGGCCTGGCCGAACGCTGGCATGTCCCGGCGTTCCCGCTCGCCGCGATCGCACTCTTGGCGATTACCGGCGCGCGGAGTTGGCGCGAAATGGCGCAGCGCCATAACACTGGCAAAGCGTTGCCGGTCCGCGCCGGAGCGGGCACTGGCGCAGCGCCCCAGCCCCAGCCCTAACCGCCCAGCCGGCTTTATTGCGGGAAGAGGATCTCCTCGCGCTCGTAGATGCGAAAGCCGAGCAACAGAAGCAGCGCGGTCGCGGTCAACGTCGCTACCGCGGTAATGCCGATAAACACCGCGCTCACTGCCTCGTTGCGCACCAGTTGGCCCATCAGCAAGGTTTGGCCGAAGGTCGGGATCGCGGCGAGCAGCGGCTGTGCCCGCACCGGCGCCAGCGCCAGCACCATGCCGGCGAGCCCCGGGATCAGCGGCAACAGCCCGAGATAGGTCTGCGCCTCCTTCATGCTGCGGGTGACGGCCGAGATCAGCAATTGCGTCGCGGCGGCGAGCACGACGAGCGGCAGGCAGACCGACACCACCAGAGCGAGGCGAAGGGCGCCCGGCGGCGAGATCAGACCGAGCGATTCGGTTGGCACGACATGCAGCATGACCCAGAAGGCGACGACCTGTGAGGCGAGCGCCATCAGCGTGAAGACGATCGTCGCGCCGAGCTTGCCGGTCAGCACCTCGTAGCGCCATACCGGGTTCATCATCAAAGGCTCGAACGAGCCGCGCTCGCGCTCGCCGCTGGTGGTATCGAGCGCGACATGGACCCCGCCGGTGAACAGCGTGAAGATCAGAAACGGCGGGATCATCGTCAACAGGATGACCGCCGGTCCGGCAGCCTTGCCGATATTCTCCTGCTGGATGTCGATCACGCGAATGATGTCGGGCGACAGGCCCGCCGCGCGCAGCTTGTCGCCCAACTTCAGGCGCTGATAGGCGTTCAGCAGCTCGACCACCCGCGCGGTGGCGACCATGCTGTCGACCCGCGACGGGTTGGTGATCAGCCGCACCGCCAGCGGGCTCTCGCTCGTCACATCGGGCCGCTCGGGAAGGATCACGGCAAACGCCGCCCGGCCGCCCAAGACCTGGCCCCTAGCGTCGCCGAAAAGATCTTGCATCGTCGCGCCCTCGTTCTCGAGGAAACGGACGAGGTCGGGGGCGCTGTCGCGGTGCACGATCGGCACCACCAACGGGCCGCTGTCGGTGACCCGCATTCCGCCTCCGACAAATAAGAACATCAGCCCGAGCAGCAGCGGGCCCATCAGCGGATAGATCATCGACACCAGGATGCTGCGCCCGTCGCGCAGGTGATCGACCATCTCCTTCTTGAACACCGTGAGGATCGCGGACATCGTCATTCGCCGGCGGCAAGCACCGGTTCCGTTGCTGCTTCCTGTGTCGCGGCCATGAAGATCTCTTCCAGATCGAACAGCCCCGTCGCGCGCCGGAGCTCGCCCGGCGCGCCCTGCAGGACGACGCGGCCGCCGGCCAGGATGACGATGCGGTCGGCCAGCGCGGCGACCTCCTGCATGATGTGGCTCGTCAATAGGATGCAGCGGCCTTCGGCGCGCAGCCGCCGCAGCAGGTCGCGCACGGCGCGGCTGGTCGCCACATCGAGCCCGTTGGTAGGCTCGTCGAGCATGACGTTGTGCGGCTGGTGCACCAGGGCGCGTCCGAGTGCGACTTTCATCTGCTGGCCGCGCGAAAAGCCCTTGGCCCGGCGATCGATGAAATCCTCCATGCGCAGAGTTGCCACCAGCTCGGCGATGCGCCCTTCGAGCTCGTCGCGTGCGATCCCGTGCAGCGCGCCGAAATAGCGGAGGTGCTCGCGCGCCGTCAGCCGGGTGTACAGCGCGCGGATGTCGGGCAAGACCCCGAGCCGGCGGCGCACCGCCAGCGGGTCCTTCCGGCTGTCGATCCCGTCGATCACCGTGGTGCCGCGGTCCGACCGCAACACCGTACAGATCAGGCGAAAGATCGTCGTCTTGCCTGCGCCGTTCGGCCCGATTAGCCCGGTAATTTCGCCGTCGTTCGCGACGAAGCTGACGTCCTGGACCACCCGCAGATCGCCAAAGGATTTTGCGAGACCGCGGACCTCGATCATGCGACTGCCGAGAGGGACGCCATCGACCGATTCGACGCGACGGTGGCGGCGAGGTCAAGGCGATCGTCGCCAATCCTCGGCGAATTCGCGCAGCTGGCGTGCTTCCAGATCGGACACGGCCCACAGCGCCATCCCATCCTGGGTCCAGTGCACCACGTTGTAGCCGTGTCCTTCGGTGGGTTCCGCTGGCTGCGCCGCACTCTCCACCGCCGGCCAGACGAACAGGTCGATCAGGTGCTTGTCGCGCTGGTAGACCAGCGCGGCGACCGGCCGGCCGGCGATATAGTCGAGCCGCCCGCCGCGCAATGGAAAGCGCTGCGCCGCGAGATCCTTGACAGGTGGGGCGAAATCGATTCGACCGTCGAACCACGGCTTGACCGTATGCTGGTCGGTCGAGGCGACGTCTTCGAGATGCCCGGGCTGCAAGGCGCGAATGTGGCCAGCGACGACGTCGTCGGCAAGATTGGGCCGGCCCGGCAGCAGCACCAACAGCGCCAACGCAGCGGCACAGGCGCCGCCCAGGCCAAAGCTTGCCGCCGAGGACCACCACCGGCGCCAGGCGGCAAGCCCCCACGCTGGGGAGGGGGCGGCAAGCGACGAATCGGTGACGCCTGCGCGCGCCTGCTGGGCACCGATTTGCGCCATCATCCGGGCGCGCGCATCTTCCGGCATCGCCTGATACAGCCCCTCGCCGATCAGCGCGCGTGCGCGCGCCAGTTCGGCTGCGGCGGCCTCGCAGATCGGGCATTGCATGCGGTGCGCGACGAGCGCCGCCGCCTCGGCGGCGCCGAGTTCGCCATCGAGCTCGGCCTGGACGAGCAGGACCTTGTCACATTCGGAAGCCGCGTTCATGGCGCCTCGCTTGCCGCGGCCGCCTGCACCAAGAGCCGTCGCGCCCGAAACAGCCGCGACATCACCGTGCCGATCGGAATGTGGCTGATCTCGGCGATCTCCTTGTAGGACAGCTCCTCCAATTCGCGCAGGATCAAAGGCTCGCGTAATTCGACCGGCAATGCGGCGATCAGTTCGCGCACCTGCTGATCGCCGCGCAGCTTGATCAGTACGGCTTCGGGATCATCCGCTTCGGAGACAAGATCTTCGGCGGCCATCGTTCCCGCTTCTCCAGGCTCCCCAAGCGGCGCAAACTGCACGCCGCGATCGAGGCTCTTCGATGCATAGGCGGCATTGCGCACGATCTGCAGCAGCCAAGCGCGCGGATTGACGCCCCTAAAGCTCGAAAAATAGGTCAGCGCCCGCAGTATTGCCTCCTGCACCACATCCTCCGCCGCCGCCGCGTCCCGCATCAGCCAGCGCGCCAGATTGTAGGCGGCATCAAGATGCGGCAGCACGACGGCCTCGAACGAATCCTCACGCGATCGCCTCGGCACCTCACCCAACCCGATCAGCCGCCAGCCGAGGGCGGACCTCGCCACAGCATAGACCCGATAGCGGCGCGACTTATTCTGCGTCGGCGGAGATTTTTTCGCGCGGCCAAATAAACCGCGCACGGGCCGACATTTTTGCCTCCGAAGAATAAATCGGGCTTTGCGGCGGTCAGGTTCAGCGATGCGAATGGCATCGTCGGCTCGCGACCGTTCAACCCTGGGCGACCATACCTACTGAACAGGAATTGAGGTGAGCGGTGTGTACGACCATCCCCATGCTTACGCCATCGGATTTCGCGACGTCATCGCGGCTTGGCTGTTATGCCTCGTCATCGGCGTAACGGGCATCGCCGCCCCGACGATTGTCGCCGCGGCGGAGGACTTCGTCGCCGAAGCCTGCGCCGCGCCGCTTACCCCCGTCCACCACCACGCGTCGCGGCCTGCGCCGCCCGCCAGTCTCCGGTCGTAATGCGGCGGCGGACCAGAGAGCGCGATTTTTTTACGAGCCCGCGAATAAATGACAACGGCGGCCGGTCTTCTACGCCGTGAAACGATCCTGACGAGGGAGAGAGTAATGACCGAGCGCGACAATGGAATGGAGCCAACCCGAGCGAACCTCGGTCGGCGCCGGCTCCTCAAATGCATGGCCTGGGCCGGCACCGGTATCGTCTGGACGGTCGCAGGCGGGGTTCCCCGCAGCCTCGGGCTTGGCGAGGCATTCGCTGCGCCGGCGGCCGATGGGTTCACCTTCGTCCAGATCAGCGATAGCCACATTGGCTTCAACAAGGAGGCCAACCCCGACCCAAACGCGACCTTGCAGGCAGCGATCGACCGCATCAGCAAATTGCCGAAACCGCCGGCGATGGTTCTCCATACCGGCGACGTCACCCACCTCTCCAAGCCCGAGGAGTTCGACACCGCGGCCGGGATCCTCAAGGCCGTGAAACAGGATATTCATTATATTCCGGGCGAGCATGACGTCATCGGCGACGACGGCAAGCAGTACTTCGAGCGTTTCGAGCCCAAGATCAAGACCGGCGGATGGTACAGCTTCGACCAGGGAGGCGTGCATTTCGTCGGGATGATCAACGTGCTCACCTTCGCGAAGGCGAATCTCGGCGGCTTTGGCAGCGAGCAGCTGGAATGGCTCGAAAAGGACCTGAAAGGGCACTCTGCGAGCACGCCGATCGTCGTCTTTTCGCACGTGCCGATGTGGCCGCTCTATCCGGAGTGGGGCTGGTCGACCGACGACGCGCCTCAGGCGATGTCATACCTGAAGCGCTTCGGCTCGGTGACCGTGCTCAACGGCCACATCCACCAGGTCGTGCAGAAGGTCGAGGGCAAGGTCACCTTCCAGACCGCGATGTCGACGGCTTTCCCGCAGCCCGTGGCGGGACAGGGCCCCGCTCCGGGTCCGATGAAGGTTCCCGCTGACAAACTACGCAGCGTGCTCGGCATTCGCGAGATCGTCATCGAGCCGCAGAAAAGCGCCGCCGTCACCGACGTCACCCTGGCATAGGAAGGAGATCAGAGATGATCGATTTTCTGATGCGGCGAGTGCTCGTCGTCGGGACATCGGCCTTCCTGGCGCTAGGCGCGGCCAGCGCGCTCGCCCAGCAACGGCTCGCCGCGATCGAGCCTGCCGGTTCAGCCGAAATCTCGATCAAGAACTTCAAATTCGTGCCGCCCAGCTTGACAGTCATGCCCGGGACTGCGGTCACCTGGGTCAACAACGATGAAGAACCACACAACGTCGTCAGTCCCGACCGCGCCTTCCGATCGAAGGCGATCGATGGCGGCGAGAAGTTCACCGCGGTTTTCGATAAGCCCGGGACCTTCAAGTACATCTGTGCGGTGCATCCGCAGATGCGCGGCGAAATTATCGTGAAATAGGCCCCGCCGCGAACGACTGGCCGCTGCACATCGGGTGCGGCGGTCCAGTCGTGATCGGGCAGGCTCAGCGGACCGGTACGGATGCCGTGGGAAAGCGCGCGTCATGACCGCGCGAGATCGCGATTCACTTGATGATAGTTGTGCTGAAAGGAAAACCAATGCCGAAGATCCGGCTCCTCGGGGCAGCGCTCATCGTGGTTTCTGCGGTCGTCGCTGCCGCCGATCCCACCCCCGCGAAGGAGGCTCCCACCGTAGTCGAGATCCACAATATGCGGTTCATCCCGGTGACGCTGACGGTCCCCGCCGGCACCAAGGTCACGTGGGTCAACGAAGACGGCACGCCGCACACGGTGACCGACAAGGGCGATGTATTTCACTCGGCCCTGCTCGATAAGAAGGGCAGCTTCTCCTATACCTTTGCGTCGCCGGGCGAGTTCGCCTACTTCTGCACAATCCACCCGATGATGGTCGGCAAGATTGTCGTGAAATAAAATGACCGCGCCGCCACGCCCGACTGCGCTCGACCGCTTCGGTTGCTCAGGCCAATCGTCGAGCAGGTAAATCCCGGGGCGGCTGTAGCCGGCCGCGCTCGCCGCCCCCATGGCAGATCGCAAAGCCGGCGAGCCGGCTGCCCTTATCCCAATTGCAGGATCGTGTCGCCGAGATTTGCGCGCCGCGACGGTGCGGATCTCGTCACGGCGGCCGCCCGCTCGTCTTCGGTCAGCGCCGGATAGTGCCAAAGGCGGTGCACACGATGCGGTGAGCCGCCGGCAAATCGCTCCGGATCAACGGTCGAATAATAGCGTTCATCTCGTTCTCCGACATTTTCAGCTTGATGCGACCGCAAACAGCCGGCCGCCGTGCACCGGATGCGGCGCGCCAGTGGTGCTGGGCAGGCTCAGCGGCAGGCCCAGCACCGAGCGGACCGCGAGATAGGCGAAGGCCTCCGCTTCAAGCGCATCGCCATCCCAGCCGACCCCCTCAACGGGGCGCACCGGCGCCTCAAGATGGCGGGTGAGCGCCGTCATCAGCGCCGGGTTGCGCCGGCCCCCGCCGCAGATGAGCCACTCGCGCGGCGGCGCCGGAAAATGCTGCAATGCCGCGGCGACCGCGGCGGCGCTTATTTCGGTCAGGGTCGCCGCGCCGTCGGCGAGCGCGAGATCGTCGGGGATGATGCCGCGAAACTGGTCGCGGTCGAGCGATTTCGGCGGTTTGCGCGCGAAGTAGGGGTGCTCGATGAAGCGCGCGACATGCGACGAGGAAGCCTGTCCCGCCCGCGCCAGTGCGCCGTCGATATCGGCCGTCCTGCCGGTGTGACGCAGCACCCAATCGTCGATCAGCGCGTTGCCCGGGCCGGTATCGAAGGCGAGGATGTCGTCTTCGCCGCCATCAGCCCCGGGGCCGATCCAGGTGACGTTGCCGACCCCGCCGAGGTTGAGAATCGCGACCGGCTTCGCCAGATCGGCGGCGAGTGCGGCGTGATAGAGCGGCGCGAGCGGCGCGCCCTCGCCGCCCGCCGCGACATCAGCGCTACGGAAATCGGCGACGACATCGACGCCGGCGAGGCGCGCCAACAGCGCGCCGTCACCGATCTGACGGGTCCGGCGCTCGGCCGGGCGGTGCAGGATCGTGTGGCCATGGAAGCCGACAAGGTCGATCGCGAGCTCGGGATAGCGCGCGCGAAAGTCGGCGATCGCCGCGGCATGCAACCGGGTCAGCTCGGCCTCGACCGAAGCGATCTCGGCGCCGGGGTTCTCACCACCGAGGACGCCGCGCAGCCGCTCACGGAACGCGTCCGGATAGGGCACGGTCAGGGCCGGTCCGGCGGCGATGCGCCGGAGACCATCGGTCGCCAACGCCGCGACATCGATGCCGTCGAGCGAGGTGCCGCTCATCAGCCCCAGTGCATATCGTGGATTTGTGCTAAATGAGGCCACCATGCCGCCCGCCACCTTGACTTACCGCTCCGCCTTTCTCACCGCCGCCATTGAACGCGGCTTTGTCCATCAATGCACCGATTTGGCGGCGCTTGACGAGCGCCTCGCTGCCGGCGCGGTCACCGCCTATATCGGCTACGACTGCACCGCCGACAGTCTGCATATCGGCAGCCTGTTGGGAATCATGCTGCTGCGCCTCTTTCAGCGATGCGGCAACAAGCCGATCGTCCTGATGGGCGGCGGCACGACGCGGATCGGCGATCCGTCGGGCAAGGACGAGGCGCGTCCGCTGCTCAGCGACGCCGCGATCGTCCGCAACATGGAAGGGATCCGCCAGGTATTCGCCAAGTTCCTGGATTTCGGCGCCGGCCCCCGCGATGCGGTCATGGTCAACAACGCCGACTGGCTCGACGAATTGCGCTATATCCCCCTGTTGCGGGATATCGGCCGGCATTTTTCGATCAACCGCATGCTGACCCAGGACAGCGTGAAGCTGCGGCTCGACCGCGACCAACCGCTGACTTTTCTCGAATTCAACTACACGATCCTGCAGGCCTACGATTTTGTCGAGCTGGCCCGGCGCCTTGGGTGCGATTTGCAGATGGGCGGCTCCGACCAGTGGGGCAATATCGTCGCCGGCATCGAATTGGCGCGCCGCGTCGATGGGCGCGCGCTGTTCGGCCTGACGACGCCGCTGATGGAAACCGCTTCGGGCGCCAAGATGGGCAAGAGCATCGGCGGCGCGGTGTGGCTCAACGCCGAGCGGCTGTTGCCCTATGAATACTGGCAATATTGGCGCAACACCGAAGACGCCGATGTCGGCCGCTTCCTGAAGTTGTTCACCGAATTGCCGCTCGCCGAGATTGCCCGGCTCGAACGCCTCGCCGACGTCGAGATCAACGAGGCGAAGAAGGTGCTTGCAACCGAGGCGACGGCGCTGTGCCACGGCCGCGCCGCCGCCGAGGCTGCGGCGGAGACCGCCCGCGCCGTCTTCGAGTCGGGCGGGTCAGGCGATGCCCTGCCCCAGATCGCACTGCCGCGCGACGCGCTCGCGCGCGGTGTACCGGCCTTCGAGCTGCTGGTGCGGGCCGGTCTTGCAGCGTCGAACAGCGAGGCGCGACGCCTGATCAAGGGCGGCGGCGCGCGCCTCAACGATGCCGTCGTCACCGGCGAGACGCAGCCGATCTCGCTCGCCGATCTCGATGCGCAAGGCCAGATCAAGCTCAGCGCCGGGCGCAAGCGGCACGCGCTGGTGCGCCCGAGCTGACGCCCCCGCCGCGCTCAGTGCACGGCATCCTGCTCCGGCTTCGGGCCGGGTAGGCCGACGATCGGCGCGAACAAGTCGCGCAGGATCCCCGGTGCCAGCGCGCCCAACGGATTGACCGTAACCTGCGGATCGGCGCTGGCGCCGCTGAGCCGGTAATTGGCGGCAAACAGGCCCTCCTGCGAACTGCCGCCTAGCAGCTGGCCGATGATCGGAACATAGCCGAGGAGCGAATTCAGCATATAAGCCGGCGCCACGGTGCCCCGCAGTTCGAGCCAGTCCCGGTCGAGATCGAACCAGCCATTCGCGGTCACCCCGATCGCCTCGCCAAACGCCAACAGCCGATCCAGAGTGAGCCGACTGCCGGTATAGCTGAAATCGCTGCGCAGCGTGAAAAACGGCAGGTCGGTGCCGGCCAGCATGCTGGCGAACCCGGTCAACGACGGAAACGCCAGGATCCGGGTCATCAGCGGGGCCCGCACCAAGGCGTAGTTCTGGCCCTCGACATGGGCGCGCAGGGTGCGCTTGCCATCCACCTCGGAGAGCTGCCCGTCGACTGTCACACGCCCGCCAACAACGCCATCGGCAATGTCGAGGAGCCGCAAGGCCGCGCCAAAATCGTCAGATTTGAAAATCAGGCGACCGCCGTCCTCCTCGCCAAATTGCAGCGACATCCCGCGCCCATTGGCATAGCGGCCGTCGATCCGACCGGACCGCCAGATCCCGCCGGAACGCACTAAAGCGGCGGTCACATGGTCAAGCTCGCGCCGCGGGCCGAACACCAGACGATCGATGCGGGCATCGACGGCGAGCGGCGGCGATGCCGGCGCCGGCGCGCCGCTCGTCGCATCCTTGATCAGATGGCGGGCATCGGCCCGCGCGGCATGGATATCGGCGCGCCAGCCCCCCTCGGCCCGGCGGGTAACCATGCCGCTGACATCGCTTTCGCCAACGACGAGGCGGCGGATGTCGACTCGGGCGATATGCTGATGGTCGTCGCTGAGCAGCGCCGCAAGCCGGCCGTCAAGCCCGGGCGCCGTTATCTCGATCTGCCGGATCCGGGTAATCTTCTCATTGTCGAGATCGATGACGAGCGTCGCGGATCCCGGCTGATCGGGCGCCTTTTGCCAGCCGGCCTCGGGGATCGCGAGGGCGGCGCCGCGCAGATCGAGCTGGACCGTCGCCTCGCCTCGGTTCGCGGCGAGCGCGGCATAGGTTATATCGGCCCCAATCGGACCCTTGAGACGGTCGGGCGTGAGATCGAGAGCGAGCCTGCGCTGCGCCTCCTCGCCGAGCGTCAGGCCGATGCGGTACACGGCACGCGGGCCGCTCTTTGCATGGAAGGGGATGTTGGCGTCGAGCTTTGACGGGATGTCGTCCAACCGGCCGGTGCCCTGGACATGTGCGCCGGACCGGGCAATGTCGAGCACGAAATTGCCCTCCGTGAGGCCGCGATCGAGCACGACCTTGTCAAGACTGGCGCCGGTAATGGTCGCTTTGGCACTGTAGTCGACAGCGTCGAGCTTGAGGTCGCTGACGAGCGGAACCTTGAAGTGCAACTGGCTCTCAGCCTGGCCGACAACATGTGTCGGATCGATGCCGATCGCGTGCGCGTAGCGCAGCGGCTTCGAATCGATGACTTCCAGCATATCCTGGAGCGGTCCGGCTAGCGCCAGATCGATCGTCAGCCACTCGGGATGCTCGCCGAGATCGGTTAGCCGCACCGCGCCGCCGGTGACCTTGAGCCCTTTGAGCGTGCCGCTCGTCGGCGTGAAATCGAGTTGCTTGCCGGCGAAACTCGCCGTCCCGCCGACCTGGCGAACCGGTGGCAAGCCGTTGAAATAGTTGATCGTCAGATCGTGGTAGCGCAGGCTGCCCTGAGCGGTCAGCACATTGGCGGCATGCGCCACCGGATCGAGGCCGAGACCGAGCTGCACCGCGGCTTCGTCGAGAACGCCGTCACGGATGTTGTCGAGCACCCAGCGCCGGCCGCCAGGACTGAACACCGTGGGCCACACCTCGCCAAGCCGTGCCACCGGGACATGCGTTAGCACGGCGGCAAGCTGCCCCGCGAGATGGCCTGGCGGTCGGGCGTCAGCGGGTGCGGCGATCAGCTCGGGGGTGACACCGGCGAGGGTACCGCTGAGGGCGAGTTGAGCGCCGCCGCCGAGATCGAGCGTCAGCCGCTCGAGCCGGACCTCGGAGCTTTCGGGGGCATATACGGCGTGCAACTCGCCATTGTCGATCGCGACACTGCCGGCCGGCAGCCACTCGCTCTGCACCTGACCCTTGCCCAAGGCGAGGTCGAGCCTCGAGCTCTGAGCCTTACGTTGGGCGAGGTCGATCCGGGTCCGCAACGTACCGGAGACCGGCGCCGCGATGTGCTGCAGCTGCGCCAATTCTGGAATGAACGGCGGGATGTCGGCGGGCTGCACCCCATAGATCGATATGTCGAGGTCGAGGACCTGCCGATCTGCGAAGTAGATATAGCGCGCATGCGCCTCCGGGATGCTGTTGCCCATCGGGACAGCCAGCGAAAAATCACCTCTGATCCCCTTGGCGCTGCGCTCGACCGAGATATCGACCCGGTCTGCCCGCCAGCTTTGGCCGGATCGGTGGTCGTCGACGATCACCGTCGCGCCACGGATGCTGAGCTCGTGCAGCAAACCGAGCGGCGCGTCGCGCTCGCGGGGTCCGGCCAGCTGCTCGATCATTTGCGGGCCGAGACTGGGCGCAGCCGCATCGCCGGAGCCGACCTGCGCGGCGATGATCCCGCTCGCATCGCGCACCAGATGCACGACCGGGCGTTCGACAACCACCTGCGTCGCCGTAAGCCGCCCGTGCAGCAACTCGCCAAGAGCAAAGCGCGTCGCCATTTCGGGAAAACTCGCCAACGGTGCGCCATCAGGCAGCGACACGTGGACATCCTGGGCCCGCAAATCCAGCTGATGCGTGCTGCGGTCGATCCCGAAGCGCACCCCCGAAATTGCCACTTTGAGCCCGATCCCGGAATGCTCGAATGCTGTCTCGAGATAGGGCGCGAGCCAGTCCAGCGCTATCGGGCCTTGCATCAGGCGCCAGATGCCAAGCAGCGCGATCAAGATCGCGATCGCGGCGAGCGAGGCGAACCAGCCCAGGACGTGGTGCGCGCCGCGACCGACGTGGCGCACCGCACGGTGGTGCAGCAGCCAGCGGCGGCGCGGCGCGGTATCCGGCTTGACAACCGCGGCCGGTTGCCGCCGCCCTTGACCGGGCTCGGCACCCGGGCGAGTGTCACCGCCCTCGCCGGCATCATGCAATGAAGCTGCTATCGCATCTCTCCCCGAATGGTGACGGGTTGCCGCGGCCCGCGGATGCGCGGCTTTTGACGCTCGGCTTTTCCGCCTGGGAGACCGCCCTTACCGAAGCGGAAGACCAGCGCGACGCCGCGCTTGCCCGCCGGTGGAGCGCTACCTCTGCCGGGAGGGATCTGCTTGCTGCGATCTTCGGCAACAGCCCATTTCTGAGCGGCCTCGCCGCAGCCGAATGGGCTCTCTTGACCAGGATCGTCGAGCAAGGCGCCGATCTGCCGTTCGCGGAAATCGTCACGGCGATCGAGACACACTCCGATCGCGGCGAAAATCGGGCGGCGTTGATGCGACGGCTGCGGATCGCCAAGCGGCGTGTCGCCCTGCTCGCGGCGGTCGCCGAGCTTGCCGGCAGCTGGTCGCTCGAACAGCAGATGACCGCGCTCAGCCGCTTTGCCGAGGCGGCGATCGGTGCGGCGGTGCGCGATCTGCTGCGTGTCGCAGCGGTCAACGGTTCGATCGCGCCGCTCGACCCCGAGGATCCCGAAAACGGAAGCGGCCTCATCGTTCTCGCTATGGGCAAGCTGGGCGGTGGGGAGCTTAATTATTCGAGCGATATCGACCTGATCCTTCTCTATGATCCATCGAGCGTGCCCCGATCGGCGCAAGACAGCGCTCAATCCACGTTCGGTCAAATTGCCCGAGATCTTGTCCGTATTCTCGATGAGCGCACCGGCGATGGCTATGTTTTTCGCACCGATCTGCGGCTGCGACCCGACCCGCGCTCGACCCCGCTCGCGATGTCTGTAGCGGCGGCGCTGACTTATTATGAAACAGTCGGCCAGAATTGGGAGCGCGCGGCCCTGATCAAGGCCCGCCCGGTGGCCGGAGACCGCCCCGCGGCGAGACGCTTTCTGGCGGAGCTGCAACCCTTTATCTGGCGCAAGCATCTCGACTTTGCGGCGATCGAGGACATTCACTCGATCAAGCGCCAGATCCAGGCACATAAGGGCGGCAGCCGAATCGCGGTCGAGGGTCATGACATCAAAACCGGGCGCGGCGGGATTCGCGAGATCGAATTCTTCGCCCAGACACAGCAGCTGATCTGGGGCGGCAGGCTGCGCCAGCTCCGGGTGGCGTCGACCTGCACGGCCCTGCGGCGTCTTGCGGCGAGCGATCGGATCGACCGGGGAACCGCCAATACGCTGATCGCCGATTACCGTTTCCTGCGCCGCATCGAACATCGGCTGCAGATGGTAGAGGATGCGCAGACCCACCGGCTGCCGAGCGAGCCTGACGGCGTCGCCCGGCTCGCGAGTTTTCTCGGCAATCCCGACCGCGACCACTTCACGACCGATCTGCGCGCCCACCTCGCCTCTGTCGAGAAGCACTATGCCGAGCTATTCGAGGAAGCGCCGAGCCTTTCAGGACCCGGCAATCTGGTCTTCACCGGGGCGGAGGACGACCCCGAGACGCTCCGCACCCTGGCGCGGCTCGGCTTTGCCGACCCGGCTCGGGTCGCGGTGATGGTGCGCGACTGGCATCACGGTCGCATGCGCGCGACCCGCAGTCAGCGGGCGCGCGAGATCCTGACCGAGTTCGTCCCCGAGCTGCTGCGTATTTTCGGCGCAACCGCGCATCCCGATACGGCGGTCCTGCGCTTTGACCAGTTTCTGTCGCTTCTGCCGGCCGGGGTGCAGCTGTTTTCGCTGTTTCACGCCAATCCCGGACTGTTCTCGCTGGTCGCCGACATCATGGCCGAAGCGCCGCTTTTGGCGCAAAGCCTGGCGCAGCGGCCGGCCTTGCTCGATGCGGTGCTGACCGGTGAGTTTTCGGCGCCGCTGCCCGATCGCGCCGGGCTGGGCGAGGATCTGGCGGGCGTGCTGGCCGGCGCGCGCGATTTCGAGGAGACGCTCAACCTGCTGCGCCGCTGGGCCAGTGAGCGGCGCTTTCAGGTGGGGGTGCAACTGCTGCGGCGCGGCATTGACGGGGAGCGGGCCGGTGGCGCCCTTGCCGATATCGCCGAGACCGCGATATCGGCCTTGTTGACGGCGGTGACCGCCGATTTCGCCCGGGTGCACGGGATGGTGCCGGGCGGCGCTTTCGCGATCGTAGCAATGGGGCGGCTCGGCAGCCGTGAAATGACACTTGCCTCTGACCTCGACCTGATCCTAATCTACGACGCCCCCCTCTCTGATCCAATCGGGGAGAGCGCCGGCTCGGCGGGGCCGCGCCCGCTGCCGTTCTCGACCTATTACGCACGGCTCAGCCAGAGGCTGATTTCGGCGATTACCGCGCCGACCGCGGAAGGCCGTCTCTATGAGGTCGACATGCGGTTGCGGCCGTCGGGCGAATCCGGGCCGATCGCGTCGAGCCTTGCCGCCTTTGCCCAATACCAGCGCGAATCGGCCTGGACATGGGAGCATATGGCGCTGACCCGGGCACGCCCGATCGCCGGTGATACGGCGCTGCGCGAGCGGATCGCGGCGGCGATCGCGGCGGCGCTCGGCGCGCCGCGCGACCCGCAGCGACTCCTGGCCGATGTCGCGGACATGCGCCGGCGCATTGCGGTGAATGCGCCGCGCCCCGCGCCCTGGGATCTGCGGAGCCGGCGTGGCGGGCTGATCGATCTCGAATTCACCGTGCAATACCTGATGCTGCGCGAAGCGCCACGAGCGCCCGAGGTAATGCGGCACGGCACGAGCGCGACACTTGCAGCGCTCGGCGCGATCGGCGCCCTGCCGCCGCAGGGTGCGCGCGAGCTGGGTGAAGCTCTCGCCCTGTTGCGTCATCTGCGAGAGCTCCTTGCGCTGTTGTTCGAGGGTGTGCCCGATGTGGCGGCGCTGGCCGGCCCGGCCGGCGTCACCCTCGCGCGCTGCGCCGGCGCGGTTGACTTCGCCCGGCTCGACGCAGATATGACTGGCGCCTGCGCTCGCGTGCGTTCCTGGTACGACCGTCTGATCGCCCGTCCAGCCCGATTGGCGTTGCGGCGCATGGGGTAGTCCCGCGAAAATGCGACAGGAGAGTGGCGCGATGAGCGTCCAACCAGGCGACAAGGCCCCTGATTTCACGATGCCCACCGACGCCAACGGCACGGTCGCGCTGACGCGGCTGCGCGGCAGGCCGGTGGTGCTCTATTTCTATCCGAAGGACGACACCTCGGGCTGTACCGCCGAAGCGTGCGGGTTTCGTGACTCGGTCCCCGATTACGGCAAGACCGGAGCGGTCGTGATCGGCGTCTCGCGCGACTCAGTCGCCTCGCACGACAAGTTCAAGAAGAAGCACCAGCTGCCGTTCATCCTTGGCTCCGACGCCGACGGCAAGGTCACCGAGGCTTATGGCGTGTGGGTCGAGAAAAGCATGTATGGCCGCAAATACATGGGGATCGAGCGCGCCACCTTTCTGATCGACAAGGATGGCGTGGTGCGCCATGTCTGGCACAAGGTCAAGGTGCCGGGCCATGTCGCCGAGGTGCTGCAAGCGGTGAGGGCGCTCTGAGCCCTTCACAACCATCGATCCCGTGCGTCCTCGCCGAAGGCGCGGCTGCGATCCTTGAGGCCGCCGACCCGGCCTGCAAAGTCGCGCTGAGCCGGGCACTGGCGGTGCGCTGGCGCGCCGGCCATATGGCGATCGGACGGGCGGTCCCGCCGCTGCGCCCGGCGCGGCCGGACTGCCCGGTGCTGCGCCCGCCGCGCGACATGCCGCGGCGGCGCAACTTCGGGGCGCCGGCGGGGCGCGTCGCGCTGTTGCACGCGCTCGCCCATATCGAGCTCAACGCAATCGATCTCGCCTGGGACCTCGTCGCCCGGTTCAGCGATAGCGGTCTGCCGCGCGCCTTTTTCGACGATTGGCTCGGCGTCGCCGCCGAGGAGGCGGAGCATTTCGCGCTGCTCGCGGCCCGCCTCGCTGCGCTCGGCTCCTTCTATGGCGCGCTGCCGGCGCATGACGGATTGTGGGAAGCCGCGGCGGCGACGGTGCACGAGTTGATCGCCCGTCTGGCGGTCGTGCCGCTCGTGCTCGAAGCGCGCGGGCTCGATGTGACGCCGCCGATGATCCGGCGGCTCGAACGCGCCGGCGATCCCGAGAGCGCGGCTGTTCTCGACCGCATCTATCGCGACGAGATCGGCCATGTCGCTGTCGGCCTGCACTGGTTCGACCGGCTCTGCCGAGAGCGCGGCCTCGACCCTGAAGCCGCCTTCCACGACCGCGTCCGGTGCTATTTTAAGGGCGCGCTGAAGCCGCCCTTCAATCGCGAGGCGCGCGAGCGGGCCGGCGTGCCTGCCGCTTATTACGAGCAGCTTGCATGCGCCGCCGAGGTATCCTAGCCGCGGCGCTGCTGGTCGCGGCGCCGATCGCGCTAATCCCCGTCGTGCGGCCGGCTTGCGCCGAGACCGCCGAGCTGCGGCTGTTGCGCCCGCTCGATCTGAACGCGCTGCCGCTCTTGGTGATGGAGCACGAGCACCTGGTCGAGCGGATCGCCGAAGCGATGGGTCTCGGCACAGTCACGATGATCTGGAGCGCGCCCGGCAAGACCGCAGCCATCGAGACCCTCATTGCCGGCGACTGCGATCTCGTCGCGGCGGACCTCGCCCGCTTTTTGCTCGCCGCCGACGCGACCGCAGGGACGCCGCAAGAAGTGCGGGCATTGGGCGCTCTCGCCCAGCTTCCCTATGTACTGGTGACGCGCAACCCGGCGGTCCACACGATCCGCGACTTCGGCGCCGCGGACCGCATCGCGGTTCCCGAGCTGAAGATTTCCGGGCCGGCGCTGGAGCTCGAACTGGCGGCGGCGCAGGAATGGGGCGCCGAGCATTACGACAAGCTCGACCCGCTCGTGCTGGCGCGCCCGAACGCCGCGGCCGCGGCCGAGCTGCTCTCCGGCAAGGGCGAGATCGACGCGCATTTCTCGCGCACCCCCTATGCCGATGAGGAGCTGGCCAACCCGGCGATCCACCGGTTCATGGATTCGTTCGACATCGCCGGCCCGCACAGTGCCGCCGTGCTCGCCGCGACGCTGCAGTTTCGCGACGCTAACCCGACGCTCTGCGCCGCGATCCTCTCCGCTCTCCAGACCGCCGGTGATTTCATCAAGAGCAACCCCGGCGAGGCCGCCGAGATCTTTGCCGGGATGGTCAAGGACCAGGACATCCCGGTCGAGGACCTTACCGACATGATCGGCGATCCTGATCTCGCCTATACGGCGGCGCCGGCCGGGGTGATGCGGCTGGTTGATTTCATGCACCGGGTCGGCCGGTTGAGGCGACGGCCGCCCTCCTGGCAGGATTTCTTCCTGCCCGAGGCCCACGACCTGAAGGGGAGCTGACTTGGCCGATGTTTGCCGTTTGCATTGCGGCGGATTCGCGGGGATAACAAACCATGCAGCTGCGCATCCGCTCGGTCGCCTATCTGGCAGAGGAAATCAACGGCTACGAGCTGGTTGATCCCAACGGGCGCGATCTGCCGCGCTTTAGCGCCGGCGCGCATATCGGCGTGCGGCTCGGCGACCAGGTATGGCGCGACTACTCCTTATGGAACGACCCGGCCGAGCGGCGGCGCTATTCTATCGCCGTGCTGCGCGAGAAGCTCGGTGAGGGCTCGCGCCATCTGCATGACCAGGTGCGGGTCGGCGACATCGTCGAGGTGGCGCTGCCGCGCAACCATTTCCCGCTTGCCGAGGGGGCCGCGCGCCATCTCTTCCTGGCCGGCGGCATCGGCATCACCCCGATCATGGCGATGATCGCCGAGTTGCGGCACCGTCATGCCGAATTCCGCCTGCATTACTGCGCCCGGACGCCGGAAAGGACCGCGTTCCGCGACGAGCTCGATTTGCTCGCGGCGATGGGCAAGGTGGTCTTCCACTACGACGACGGCGACCCGGAAAAGGGGCTCGACATCGCCGCGCTGCTGGCCGAGCCGCGGGAGGGCACGCATGTCTACTGCTGCGGGCCGAAGGGAATGATGGAAGCCGCCATCGCGGCCTCGGCGCACTGGCCGGCAGGGGCGGTGCACTACGAATATTTCTCCGGGCCCGGCGCGGCACCGGCCGCCCGTTTCGAGGACGACCGGCTGTTTCGCGTGCGGCTCGCAAAGAGCGGCGCCGAATACGAGGTGCCGCCCGGCGAGACGATCATCGCCGTCTTGCGCCGCCACGGCGTCGAGACCCGCACCTCGTGCGAGCTCGGCTATTGCGCCGCCTGCATGACGCGCTATCTGGCCGGCGAGCCCGACCACCGCGACCCGATCCTCGGCGAGACCGCGCGCCGGACCCACCTCTTGATCTGCTGCTCACGCGCCACGAGCGACGTGCTGGTATTGGATCTCTGACGATCGCACCGGGCCGACATGCACCAATCTTCGGTCGTGCCCGGCCTTGGGCCGGGGATCCGCGAGAAGTCGGATAGCGGCGGCCGCGAACCCTCATGGGTGGCCGGGTTAAGCCCGGGCATGAACGAGGACACGGAAATTATCCCGCGGCATCGTGACCGCGGATCGAGGCCGTGCGGTCGCGCATTGGGCCTGCGACCCTCACCCTAACGCGCAGCGCGTCGCCGGGTAGATAGGCGAGCGGCATGTCCTCGACATCGACCGTCTCGAGGCTGGCGCGTTCGGCGCCGGCGGCGACCGCGCGCTCCACTGCCTGAGCCTCGGCCGCGGCGATGGCGTCCCCGCGGCTCATTTCGCGATAGACTTGGTCGGTTTCGCCGCCGATCTGTGCAATCGCGGCGCCGACCGCATTGGCGCAGTCGCCATGTGGCACCCGGATCACTTGCGAGACGCCAGGGAGCCGGTCGGGCACGAGAAAGGCGCCGCCGCCGACCGCGATCAGCGGCACCGGGCCGGCCTCGGTCTTCATCCGGTCGATGGTGTCTTCGAGCCGCGAGCGCGCTTCGTCGAGCACCGCCTGTGCCAGCGCGCCCGGCATCGCGGCAGCCTTAGCCTTGTCACCGATCTCGACGATGCCGGCGGCGACGGCGGCATCGGTCGCGGTCAGCGTGGTGCCGCCGAACACCATCGCTTCCTCGGTCAGGCGATAACCGACGCTCTCCGGCCCGACCCGCAGCGGTGAGTCCGCGACCACGCTGCCGCCGCCGAGGCCGATCGACAACAAATCGGGCATGCGAAAGAGGGTGCGGACCTGGCCGATCTCGACGACCGAATTGGCCTCGCGCGGAAAGCCGCGGCGCAATTGCCCGACATCAGTAGAGGTGCCGCCGACATCGACGACCATCGCATCCTCGAGCCCCGACAGAAACGCGGCGCCGCGCATCGAGTTGGTGGCGCCCGAGGCAAAGCTCATGACCGGCAGCGCCATCGCGGTCTCAGCCGACATCACGGTGCCGTCGTTCTGCGTGAGATAGAGCGGCGCTTCGATCCCGCTCGCGGCGATCGCCGCGCGAAACCCGGTGATCGTGACCCGCGCCAGATCGGCGAGGGCGGCGTTGAGGAGGGCTGCGTTCTCGCGCTCCAACAGGCCGATGCGGCCGAGCCGGTGCGACAGCGTGATGGCGGCGTCGGGGCATTCCTCGGCGAGGATTTCGCGCGCCCGCTCCTCGTGGCTCGGGTCGAGCGGCGAGAACACCGCGGCGATCGCCACCGCGCGCAGATTGCCGTCGCGGATCTGCCGCGCCGCCTCGCGCATGCCGGCTTCGTCGAACGGCATGATCGGGCGGCCGTCGTAATCATGCCCGCCTTGGAGCATGAAGACCGAACCCCGCGCCAGCGCGGCGAGGTCCTGGGGCCAGTCGCAGAACGGCGGCAATGAGGCGCCGGTCGGCAGCCCGATACGAATCGCGGCGACCCGCGACAGCCCGCGGCGCTGCACCACGGCGTTGACGAAATGCGTCGTGCCGATCACCACCCCGTCGATCCGGCCGCGCGCGACGTCGGGACGATGGCTCAATAGATCGAGCGCGGTGAGGATGCCGCCGGTCACATCCCGGGTGGTCGGCGTCTTGACCGTATCGACGACCCGGCCGTCTTCGAGCAGCACCGCATCGGTGTTGGTGCCGCCGACATCGATGCCAATGCGTCTCATGTCCTCACCCTCCCACGCCCGAGAGCGCGGGTCCCTCCCTGTCCCCGCTTGCGGCGAGAGGGCTGGGGTGAGGGGCTTCATCGAACACCGAGCGGAAATCGAGGTCGTAGCCGAAGGCGCGAGGCCCGACATGCTCCAGCCCCTTCGGGGTGAGAAAAACCGGCGGCGCCGGCAACGCCACGACCGTCACCCGCATGCCGTAGCGGATCGTCTCGGTGCCCGTGGCGTTGCCCGATACCGTGTCGAGGACGCAGATCAGATCGGGCGACATCGCGATCGCTTCACCATCGCGCCAGGCAACGACCCATTCGTTCTGGAAGGCGATCTCGAGCCGGCTGCCGCGGTCTTCGTCGAGCCCCTCGATCGCGGCGCGGCCGCGCAGAAACCCCTCGGTCGCCCGCCGCGCGACATCGACGAGCTTGCCGCGGAACAACTGTTTGCCGCGCGTCTCGTCGAGCACCGCGGCGACCGGGTCGTCATGACGCTGTTGGGCCTCGCGCACCCGGCGGCCGATGCCGATCGCCTTCGACACGGTGAAATGGATGCCCCACTCCTTGACCTCGGCGCCCGAGCGCGGGGCTTTGCAGGTCGAGGCGATCGACCCCATCTCGACGCAGATCTTGCGGCTCGCGCGCTCCATCCATTTCCAGCTCGGCACGCGGGTCACGATCGCCTCGATGCCGCGCGGGTCGTAGAGCGCGCAAGGATCCGGCACCAGGTCGCCGACCGCTACGCTGGTCATCTGCGCCTCGGGATAGGCGCGGCCCATCGTGTCGGCATCGACCACCGGCAGCCCGAGATGGACCGCCGCCATCAGCGGCTGAATACCGTTGCCGCCGCCGATTTCCAAGGACATCACGGCGCGGAATTTCGCGCCGGAATATTCCTCCTGGATCTGCACAGCGCGGGCGATGTTGCGGCTGTCGGCAAGGCGTTCCTGGCCGACTAGCGGCGCTCCCATGTTGGAGACGACCGCAACCCGGTCGTCATCGGCGAGATCGAACGGCGAGATCAGTTCGACCCGGTGCCCCTCGGCATAGAGCCGGCGCATGTTGAGGAGCCCGAGATAGGGGCTCCCGCCGCCGCCGGTGCCGAGGATCCAGGCGCCGACCGCAAGGCATTCGATGTCGTCCAGGGTGATCAGGGTGGTGTTCATTCCGTCCGTGATCATTGCGAGGAGCAGAGCAACGAAGCAATCTCGATATGCAGCGCAATCGGCACGAGATTGCTTCGCTGCGCTCGCAATGACAACCGATTGGGAGGCAACGTGCCGCTTTCGGGGATCAAAATCGTCGATCTGACGCGCATTGTGGCCGGGCCGTTCTGCACGATGATTCTGGCGGATATGGGCGCCGAGGTAATCAAGATTGAGCCGCCGGGCGCGGGCGACCCGCTGCGCGGCCAGGGCGTCATCAAGGACGAGCTTTCCTGGTATTTCGCCGCGTTCAACCGCAACAAGCGCTCGCTCTCGCTCAATTTGCGCGAGCCGGAGGGGAAGGCGGTGCTGGCCCGGCTGATCGCGGGCAGCGACGTCCTGGTCGAGAATTTCCGGCCCGGCGTCATGGCGCAGATGGGCTTTGACGAACAGCGCCGCAAAGCCCTCAGGCCCGATCTCGTCCATGCCAATATCAGCGGTTTCGGCACGACCGGCCCCTATCGCGACCGCCCCTCTTTCGATTTCATCGCCCAGGCGATGAGCGGCTTCATGGCGGCGACCGGCGCTGCCGACGGACCGCCGCTACGCGCCGGGCCGCCGATCGCCGACCTCGTCGCCGGGCTCTATGGCGCGATCGGGGTCTGCGCTGCGCTCGTCAAGCGCGGCCGCACCGGCGCCGGCGACAGCGTCGGGTCGAGCCTCAACAACGGCCTCATCAGCCTCCTCACCTTTCTCGCCGCCAATCATTTCGCCACCGGCGACGACCCGGTGCGCACCGGCAACGACCATGCGATCGTCGCGCCCTACGGCATGTTCCGCACCCGGGACGGCGAGGTCGCGCTGGCGCCCTCCCAGGAGCAATCCTACCAGCGCCTCGTCGACGCGCTCGGTATGCCCGAGTTGCGCGATGCCCCGCGCTTTCGCACGAACGACCTCAGGGTCGCCAACCGCGCCGCGATGAATGCCGCGATCGAGGCGCGGCTCGCCAGCGACACGACCGAATATTGGATCGCTACGCTCAACGCCGCCGGCGTGCCGTGCGGCCGGGTCATGGGCCTCACTGAAGTCTTTGCCGATCCGCAGGTGATCGATCAGGAGATGGTGCTTACCCAAGAGCATCCGGGCCACGGCGACGTCCGGATGCTCGGCTTCCCGGTCAAATTCGCCGAGACGCCCTGCCGATTGCGTCGGCCGGCGCCGGAGATAGGTGGCGATACCGATGCGGTGTTGCAGGAACTAGGCTATTCGAGCGAAGAAATCGCCGGAATGCGCGCCTCCGCGATCATTTGAGCACGGCTGCCCCGCGGGGATGGACAGAGAAAACCCGGTCCTCGCTGTCGCGGGGACCGGGCTGATTATGCGCGGGAGAGAACCCTGTTACACGCGGGTGCGATAGAGCTCGCGCTCGCGGCGGATCTCGTCAGCGGTATAGGCCGGCGCCTTCGGATCGAAGCGGTTCCAGCCGTGCTTCTCCCACATCGAGACGCGGGTCCGCATGTTGACGGCGGTGCGGTCGAGGATCGCCTCGACGCGCCCCAACTCGGCGTCCGGCACGCGGGCCACGACCAACGCGCCGCCGCGGCGGACGCCTTCGGCGTAGGCATTGGCCTCTTCTTCACTGATACCGGACTGGGTCAAGGCGCCGATGATGCCGCCGACGACGCCGCCGCCCACGCCGAGGGCCGCCATCGAAACAAGCCAGCCGGCCGCCACGACCGGGCCGAGGCCCGGGATCGCGAGCATCCCGAGACCGGCGAGCAACCCGGCGACGCCGCCCACGGTGCCGCCAATCGCTGCGCCGGCATCGGCGCTTTCCCGCCGGTCGTCGACACCGTCGAGGTCGCGGTCGATGCGCTTGGTCGTCGTCGACGGGCGGTCGCGGTGGTACCAGCCGTCGGCGTTGCTGGCGATGATGCTGATCTCGCTGGCAGAGACTCCGGCGCGCTCCAGCTCATCAACCGCGCGGGCCGCGGCGTCATAATCGTTGTACAGGCGTGAAATGGTGATCATGGGAGTTTCCTTGATTGAGAGATCCAGGGCTGGGCCGCGTGCGGGCGACTAACGCCCGGAAGCGCCCTTGACGGGCACGCCGGTGGTTCCACCGGCTGCCATGACGACGTTGCCCTCGAAGTCGAGGCTGACGTCGACTTGTTTGCCGTCCTTCATCGCCCGACCGCGCCACACTCCATTGTCGTCTTTGACGAGTTGGCTGACGGCGGTGAAGCCCTTCTTCTCGATCCGAGACCTCGCCTCGCCTTCGGTGAAGCTGTTGTGGCCCTGGACCGGGTTGGTCACCTGCCGATTGGTGGAATCCGGGCTGTTGATCGCGCTATTCCCGGGACCCTTTTGAGCGGGCGGGCTTTGCGCCATGGCGCCGCCGGCGACGAAAGCCAAAACCACGCCAGCAACAAGCAGATTGCGCATTGTAGTCCCCGTTTGGATGGTGTGTACGTTCTCAACCAACGGGTAAATTCGTGCGCAAGTTCCGTCATCCTGAACAAAATAAATGCGATATTACCGTGTAACGTGATAAGAAAGCGACAACTTGATGAACTTCAACTGTTGCGTTATTCCACGCCGAGGGCGCGGCGGAACCGGTTCTTGAGATGAACGCCGTCGCGCGACGGCAAGACCCGTGGCGGCTCGTCGGCATGGATGGCGATGCCGGCGAAGATGGTCCGGTCGAAATGCGAAAGCCGCTTCGCGAACTCGCCGAGGGCCGCGTCGTCGGCGATGTCGAACACCGCGGCGATGCCGCAGGCGCGCGCGACGCCGCCGAGGCTAACGCGGGCCTCTGTGTGGCTCGGCTGCATCCCGGTCTCGCCGTAATGGCCGTTGTCGAACACGACGATCGCGAGGTTGGGCGGGCGCTCGACCCCGATCGTGGCGAGGGCGCCGAGGCCCATCAGCATCTCGCCGTCGCCGGTGACGACGAGCACCCGGCGCTCGGGCTGCGCGATCGCGAGGCCAAGCCCGACCATCGCCGCCGCCCCCATCGCGCCCCACAGGTAGAAATTTCGATCGTCGTCGCCAACCGCCGCGGCATCATAAGTCGTCGAGCCAAGCCCGGTGACGAGCAGCAGATCGCCACGCCCTTCGAGCAGCGCGCGCATCGCGGCGGCGGTCGAGGCGTGGATTGTTGGCTTTGGCTGACTCGCTCATTTCACCCACCGCTTGGCGCCGAGCAGGCGCTGCGCCAGCAACACCGCGGTGACGAGCCCGCCGTTGAAGGCGATGTCGAGCGCCGCCGTTACGGTCTCCCCCGCCTCCTCGGAGCGCTCGACCCGGTAAACCAGCACATCCATCAATTCGAGCGCCGCCTGGGTCTTGGTGCCCATTGGCACCTGCCACGGGTTGAACTCGCCCCATTCGCCGCGCATCGTGATGAGGAGGGTCAGCGGAAACCGGCAGGATTTCGCCAGCGACAGCATGTTGATGCAATTGCCGACCCCACTCGACTGCATCAACAGGGCGGCGCGCTGGCCACCGAGCCAGGCGCCGGCGGCAAGGCCGACCCCTTCCTCTTCGCTGGTCAGCCCGACCGCGCGAATTGCCGGGTCGGCCCGGCACAATTCGATCAGCCTGGTGTGCCCGGCATCGGGGACATAGCCGATCTGACGGATCTCGGCCGCCTTCAACGCGGCGAAGATTTCGTCGCGCCAATCGGGCTCGCTGGATAACGCCGATTGCTTCAATCCCGCCTCCTTCATCGACCGCCGCCAACCCTAGCGGACCCCGCGGCCGCTGGTTTCCAAACCGGTGCCGCTTCTCTAAGCTGCAGGAATGCCGCCGATACCGCCAGACAACCGCATCCTCTTTTTTGGCCGGGACCGCCAGGAATTTGGCTTTCTGTCGCATTTTTATCCGTCTGCGCTGGAGATCGACGGCGAAAAATGGCCGACGGTGGAGCATTTCTACCAGGCGCAAAAATCGCCGCTCTATGGTTATCGGCAGGCGATCCGCGATGCGGAGACACCCGGCATGGCAAAACGGCTCGCCAAATCGCCCGGCGCCACGGGCCGCGCCGCTCGCGGTTCCTGGTTTATCGCGCACGGAAAATCGCCGCGCGAGGATTGGGACGCAGTCAAGCTCGACATCATGCGACGCGCCGACTGGGCCAAATACTCGCAAAACCCCGATCTGGCGGTATCGCTGCTGGCGACCGGCGACGCGGAGTTGATCGAGGACTCGCCGTCGGACAGCTTTTGGGGCACCGGGCGGGACGGCAACGGGGCCAACTGGGCCGGGCGCGTGTTGACGGAAGTCCGCGACCGGCTGAAGGGCTAGGCGGGCGGGCAGGCGGCCGGCGGCTCGCATGATCGGGGTTGACTTATTGTGCACCGCAATATCAGCCTCTTTGTTTCCCGGCGGAAGGGGAACCCAAGCGGAGGTGATCCATGCCAAAGCGCATCGATACGGCCAAGCTGGAGGCGGTGACCGGTACGACGTACCCCTCGCCATTTGACGTGCCGTGCCGCGCCCGCGAGCGCAAGAAGCTCGGCGACGCCGCGGCCCTGACGCAATTCGGCGTGAATTTGCTGCGCCTGCCACCCGGCGCCTGGTCGAGCCAGCGCCACTGGCACGAGCGCGAAGACGAATTCGTCTATGTGCTCTCCGGCGAAGTCACCCTCGTCACCGACGACGGCGAGGAGGTGCTGCGCGCCGGTGACACCGCCGGCTTCAAGGCCAGCGATTCGAACGGCCATTGCCTGCAGAACCGCAGCAGCCGCGACGCAACCGTGCTGGAAATCGGCAGCCGTGCCGCCGGCGAGACCGCCCACTACTCCGACATCGACATGAAGGCGCATGGCGGCAGCTACACTCACCGCGACGGCACGCCCTATCCGAAGGCTGAGCGCCGCGGGCAGTAGCCGCGCCTCACCACCCCAGGGCGTAAGCGGCGCGGCGGGGGTCGGCGCCGGCTTCCAGGATGCCGCGCTTTTTGTCGGCGCGGATCGCGCAGACCGCGCCGGCGAGCCAGTTCCACTCGGGCCAGCGCTCGACTTGGTGGCCGCGCCGCGCCAATTCGGCCGTCACCTCCTCCGCGAATCTGCCTTCGAGGTTGAGCCGGCCGGGATAGTAGTCATAGGGCGCGAACGAGGAGGGATAGCTGTAGCTGGCAAAGCGCGGCGCCTCGATCGCGCTCTGCACATCCTGGCCATGCACGAAGATGTTGAGGAGCACCTGCAGCATCGCCTGGCTCTGCACATCGCCGCCCGGCGTGCCGAACGGCAGGAACTGGTCGCCATTGCCCTTGATCGCCAAGGCCGGGTTCGGCGTCAGGCGCGGCCGCTTGCCGGGCGCGGCGCCGGCAGGATGGCGCGGGTCGGGGCGCGATTGCGAGCCGCGGTTGGACGGGATGAAGCCGACCCCGGGGACCACCGGCGAGCCGTAGGAGCCGTCGCTTGGGGTCGCCGAGAACAAGTTGCCCCAGCGGTCGGCGACGCAGACATAGGAGGTGTCGGGCTCGGGGAACGGGTTGGGCGGGCTGGCCTGCAGCCGTCCGGAATTGTGCCCGAGACTCGCCCCAGCTTCGCCCGGCGGCGGCATTTCCGGCCACGCCTTGTCGGGCCGGATCAGCTGCCTCCGTTCGGCGGCGTATTCCGACGAGATCAGCGTTGCCAACGGCACCTCCCCCAATGCCGGGTCGGTGTAGTAGGCCTCGCGGTCGGCGAAGGCGAGCTTCAATGCCTCGGCCAGGGTGTGCACATAATCGGCGCTGTTGTGGCCAAGTGCCTTCAGATCGGTGCCTTCGAGCAACGCCAATGTCTGCAGCAGCACCGGCCCCTGGCACCAGGCGCCGCAGGTGAAGACTTCCAGATCGCCAAAGCGGCGACGCTCCGGCGGACCGACCGGCGAATGATACTCGGCGAGGTCTTCGGCCGAGAGCAGCCCGCCCTGCTCTTGCATGAAGGCGACGATCTGCTTGGCGATATCGCCGCGGTAGAAGGCGTCGCGCGCCGCTTCGAGCCCGGCCTCGCGGCCGCGTGATGCGGCGGCCTTCTCCTCATCGGCCATGAATTGCAGCGAGGAGCCGAGGTCGCTCTGGCGGAAGATGTCGCCGGTTTTCGGTACCTTGCCGCTCGGCAGGTAGACCGCGGCGGAGGAGGGCCACGAGGCGTGGCGTTCGGCGTGCTTTTCGAGGCTCGTCGCCATCAGCGGGTACATCGGGAAGCCGTCGCGCGCGAGCCGGGTCGCCGCCGAGGCGACCTCGCCAAAGCTCATCGTGCCATACCGGCTGAGGGCGGTGATCCACGCATCGGGCGCCGCCGGGACGACGGTCCGCAACACGCCGACCGGGATCTTGCCGCCGTGCTCGCGCAGGAACAATTCGGGGTCGAGCGCCTTCGGCCACCAGCCGAGCCCGGCGATCGTCACCACCTCGCGCTGCTCGGCGAGGTAGATCATGATCGGCGCCACGCCGGCGCAATTGACCAGGTCGCTCTGCACGACGCCGAGCGCGATGCCGGCTGCGACCCCGGCATCGACCGCGTTGCCGCCGGCCTGCAATATGTCGAACCCGGCGGTTGCTGCCAGGTAATGCCCGGCGGCGATCGCATGGCGCGTGACGGCGATGGTCGGGCGGTGGGCGGTCATGGCATCTCCTTAACGAGAGCGGTGCTCGGCAAAGCTTAGCGCCTTCACAGCGCTAAGCCGAGGCTGTGCGGCTGGGCAACCAATGGTTGAACCACTCGGTTCGTTCCACCTGATCCTTCTAACCGACATCAGGCTGATTTCCCGTTGCGGTCGTATAGGGGCTACGATCGGGGAGCGCCGAAAACGAGTTGCTATTTTGTTCTTTGCCCGCGGTTTGTCAACGGGCTCCCCGACGAGGCGGCCTACCCGATCGGAGCGGTTGCTCCTTCCAGCCAGCGTGCGGTTTCAGGGTCGACGAGCGGGGCGATCACCTCTCGCACCCGCGCCTGATAGGAATCGAGCCAGGCGATCTCGTCGTGTTCGAGCAAGTCGCGCTGGACGAGGGTGCGGTCGAGCGGCGCCAGGGTCAGCGTCTCGAAGCACAGCATGTCGCGCCGATCAGTCTCCGTTGGACCATCCTCCCAAGGCTGGACGGCGACCAGGTTCTCGATGCGGATGCCGTAGGCGCCGGTCTTGTAATAGCCGGGCTCGTTCGAGACGATCATCCCGGGTAAGAGCGGCTGAGCATTCGGCGCCTTCGAGATCCGCTGCGGGCCTTCGTGCACGCCGAGATAGCTGCCGACCCCATGGCCGGTGCCGTGGTCGTAATCGAGCCCCTTCTGCCAGAGCGCATAGCGGGCGAGGGCGTCGAGCTGCGCGCCGGTGGTGCCTTTCGGAAAGCGCGCGGTCGCCAGCGCGATGTGTCCCTTGAGGACCCGCGTGAAGCGGTCGCGCATCTCCGCGCTGGGCTCGCCGATCGCGACCGTGCGGGTGATGTCGGTCGTGCCGTCGAGATATTGCGCGCCCGAATCGAGCAGGAACAGCGTCCCCGGCTCGAGCCGCTTCTCGCTCTGCGGCGTCGCCCGGTAATGCACGATCGCGCCGTTCGACCCGGCGCCGGAGATCGTCGGAAAGCTCAGATCGCGGAAATGCTCGCCGGTGCGGCGAAAGGATTCGAGCCGGTCGCTGACGGCGATCTCGCGCAATTCGCCTTTCGGGGCCTCGCGCGCGAGCCAGGCGAGGAAGCGGGTAACGGCGGCGCCGTCGCGGCGATGCGCGGCGCGGGTGCCGTCGAGCTCGACCGGGTTCTTGCGGGCTTTCGGCAACAGGCACGGGTCGGCGGCACGAAGGATGCGGGCGCCGGCCCCCTCGAGCCGGTCGAAGATCCACGATGCGGCGCTCGACGGGTCGATTTGAATCGGCGCCCCGGAGGCAGCGAGCTGATCGAGGGCAGGCCCGAGGCGCTCGGGCATCTCGATCGCGACCCTGTTGCCGAGATGCCGGTCAAGGCCGGGAGCGAGCTTGCGGCGATCGATGAACAGCGTGACGCTGCCATCCTTGCGCAATATCGCAAACGACAGCGGCAACGGTGTGTGCGGCACGTCGCCGCCGCGGATGTTTAAGAGCCAGGCGATCGATTCCGGCGCCGTCAGCACCGCTGCCGCGGCGCCTTCCTCGGCAAGCGCGCGGCCGATCTGGGTGCGCTTCGCCGGCGCGCTTTCGCCGGCAAAGCGGTCGGGGTGCGGCACCACCGGCGCGAGCGGGGCCGGTGGCCGCCCCGGCCAGATCCGGTCGATCGGGTTACCAACCGCGCACAAGCTTGCGCCAGCCCGCTCGGCGCCGGTTGTGAGGCGCTCGACCTCCTGCGGGGTGTGCAACCACGGGTCGTAGCCGATGACCATGCCCTTCTTGAGCACGGCGGCGAGCCACCGCGCCGGCGGTTCGTCGATCAGATGGCGGATCTCGAAGAGCCCCGTATCGGCCTGCGCTGCGGCCTGCAGCGTGTAGCGGCCATCGACGAAAAGGGCGGCGCGCTCGGCGAGCACGATCGCCAGTCCGGCCGAGCCGGTAAAGCCGGTCAGCCAGGCCAGACGCTGGCCGCAGGCTGGCACGTATTCGCCCTGATGCTCGTCGGCCCGCGGCACGACAAAGCCGTCGAGCCGGCCCGCCGCCAGCTCGTCGCGCAACAGCGCCAGCCGCGCGGCGCGCGGCAGCCGGGTGAAATCTTCCGTGCCAAGCCCGTCGCGATAATCCTCGGCGAGCCAGGCCCGCAGCGCTTCGAGTGCGTCGGCCAGCGCCGGCGGGGTCGGGTCGGCGACCAATTTGTGCCAGGAGGCGCCGATCTCGGGCGGCGCCGCCAAGACGCCGGCGATCAGCGCGGCGACGCTGTCGGGGTCGAGCGTCGCCCCGGCTTCCGTCAACAAATGCGCCAATCGGCGCCGGTCCGGCTGTGTTCCTCGCGCCGTCATCGAACTGCTCCTGTTGATCGCTCCCGTGTTTTTACTCGGATTCTGCTGGTTTGGTCGACCCCACGGCGGCCGGGTTCGGCGAATTCGACTTCAACGTGGCGTACAGTGGCTGCAGTCAGTGAATGTCGTCTTGCTCGCGGTAGGCCTGGCGCAGCCGCTCGATCGAAAAGCCGGGCTGTTTTGAGGCCTCGATCAGAACCTTCTCGCGGCGCGCGAGCAGATCGACCGCGGCCGGGATCTTGGCGACCGCGTCGGCTGGGATCACGACGGCGCCGTGGCGGTCGGCATGGATGATGTCGTTGGCCGAAACCACCATGCCGGCGACCGTGACCGTGCCGCCGAACTCGACGAGATGGACATAGGCGTGGCTCGGCATGACCGAGCCGGCGAGGACGAAGAAACCCGGCGACATGGCATCGAGGTCGCGCACCGAACCGTCGGTGATGACGCCGATGCAGCCGAGCCCGGCGTGCACATGCGTCTGCACCTCGCCCCAAAACGCGCCGAACCCGGTATCCGGCGCGTCGATGTCCTGGAGCACCGAAATCGACGGCAGCGGTGCGATGGCGACGTGCTCGTAATATCCCAAGCGAATGCGGTTGGCGGTTTCGCGGTCGCGTGGATGCGGCTCGCGCGACCGGATCATCCCGGTACGCGCAAACCCGACGATCGGTTTCAGACCGGGAAACGGCGCGACGAGCGGCCGCCGCGTAAAGCCGATCGTGCGGCGCGCCGGTGCGACGATCTCGAGCGCGTTGCAGATGGTCGGCGTATCAAAGTCGCGCAGCGCCTCAAGGCTGTGGCGGTCGGGATGGTCGGGCATCGGGGGTTCTCCAAAGGGGGCGAGGTTGGCTCCGTCGCTTTATGGGCAATGCCGCCATCCCGCAAGGGCTTTCCGCCGCCGCGCCTTTCCCGCATGATCGCGAACCTATGAATAATTTCCCGCAATTCGGCCACATCCGGCGGGCTGATTTCCTGCTCGCCGAGGGGGTCGATCACCTCAACCATGGCAGCTATGGCGCGACGCCACGCAGCGTGCTCGATGCCATGCGCGAGCGGCAGCGTCAGATGGAGGCCGACCCCAGCACTTTTTTTCGCCGCGACCTCGGGGGCCTGTTACGCCGTGGAGCCGATCGGGTTGCCGGTTTCTTGGGCGGCCGGGGCGAGAATTGGGCATTCGTCGAGAATGCGACAGCCGGGCTCAACGCGATCATCGCCGCGGTGGCGCTCGCGCCGGGCGACGAGCTCGTATGTCTGTCGCACGTCTATGGCGCGATCGGCAATGCGTTGCGATACCACGCCGAACGATGCAGGGCGCGGCTGGTCAGCGTCGAGGTGCCGGTGCCGTTCACCGACCCGGCGCGGCTGCTGGATGCCATAGCGGCGGCGATCGGACCGAAGACGCGGCTCGCCTGTTTCGACCACATAAGCTCGGCTGGCGCCGTCGTCCTGCCGATCCGCGAGATGGCGGCGCTGTGCCGGGAAAAGGGCGTGCCGGTCGCGGTCGACGGCGCGCATGCGCCGGGCCAGCTCGCGCTCGACGTGCCGGCGCTCGGCGTCGATTGGTATGTCGGCAATCTGCACAAATGGGCGTTCGCCGCGAAAGGCACCGCGGTGATCTGGTGCACGCCCGAGCGCCAGCCGGAACTGCATCCGACCGCGATCTCGCACGCGCTCGGCCAGGGCTTTACCGCCGAGTTCGACTATACCGGCACGCGCGACAATTCGGCCTGGCTCGCAGTTCCCGCAGCGCTCGACTATGTCGAGGCCCTTGGCGTCGAGGCGATGCGCGACCATAACGCCGCGCTCGCGCGCGAGGCAGGGGAGATGTTGAGCAAAGCTTGGGGCAGCGACGCGGCGGCCGCTCCGGAATTCTGCGCGTCGATGGTCTCGGTCAGGCTGTGCAGAGCCGGCACCGACCGCGACGCGGCGCGTCGACTGGCCACCGAACTGGCCGAGCATCATCGCATCACCGCCGGAGTCATGGTGCTCGACGGCGGGTTGTGGGTCCGCGTTTCGGCGCAAATCTACAACGAGATCGGCGATTACGAGCGTCTTGCCGCGATCGGCAAGACCCTCCTCGGCTAGACGCCCACCGACGCAACCAGCAACAATCCAATCGGCAACCCAACCATCAGGATTGTGACGAACACTGCCAGCACGCGTTCGCGGCGGGTCCATTTCTTCCAATCGGCAACCCAATCGCGCATCGCCTTCACCTCTGCGGCCAAACCGCCGCCCTTTGCCGGATCTTTACGGCAAAGCCACTAAATCTTGGTTAATCGTCCTCTCGCGATACCCGCCGGTTTGCCGTGCAAGCACCGGGCCAGTGAGGGCATGAGCGCCCGGGCCATCGGCGCCGGCCCTGCGCCTTGTCCTACGCCAAAGGCTCAGCCATCATGGTCGGGCAGATTGTCGCGGCAAGCCGACAGCAGCAAAGGGGGGTCGCCGTGCCCAGCTACGTCATGCTCGCAAATTGGACCGACCAGGGCGCCCGGCAGGTCAAGGATTCCCCGAGGAGGCTCGACGCCGCCAAGAAGGCGCTCATTGAAATGGGCGGCGAGTTCAAGACGATCTACATGACGATGGGTGACTATGACCTGATCGTCATCTACGAGGCGCCGGACGACGCGGTCGCGGCGCGCTTCACGCTGCTGCTCGCGCAGATGGGCGCGGTGCGGACGCGGACCTTGAAGGCTTTCCCGGAAGCCGCCTACCGCGAGATCATCAACTCGCTCGGCTGACGAGGGCAGCATGACCGCAAAGACCCGCCGGCTGCGCGAGTTGCTGGCCACAGGCGAATTCCTCTACATGCCGTCGGCGGCGACCCCGCTCGAAGGACGGCTCGCCGAGGCGATGGGGACGCCGCTTGTCTATACCGGGGGTTATGCCAGCGGCGCCTCGCGCGCGATCAGCGAGCCTTTGTTGACGATGGACGAGCAGGTGCGCATCGCCGGTGAAGTCGCGCGGTCGGTCGGTGTGCCGCTCGTCGCCGATGCGGGCGCCGGCTTTGGCGAGCCGCTGCACACGATGCGGACGGTCCGCGAGTTCGCCGCCGCCGGGGTCGCCGGGATCCATATCGAGGACCAGCTCTACCCGAAGCGGGCGCATTATCACGCCTATCAGGTGCATGCGATCCCGCTCACCGAATTCGTCGCCAAGATCAAATATGCCTGCCTGCAGCGCGACGAGACCGACCCCGACTTTGTCATCATCGCGCGCTCCGACACCTGCCGTGAGTTCGGCCTTGGCGAGGCAATCGGACGCATCAACGCCGCGGCCGAGGTTGGCGCCGATCTGGGCCTGGTGTTTCCACGTAACCGCGAGGAAGCCGAGGCGGCGCCGCGCCTGGCGAGCGTGCCGCTCGTTTGGGTGCAAAGCCGCGGCAATCGCGACGGGCGGCCTATCCTCTCGCTGCGCGAATTGAAGGAGATGGGCTATCGCGGCTGCATCGACGCACAGATCCTGCTCGGCGCCGCGCTCCATGGCATGAAAAAGGCGCTCGGCGAGATTATGACGACCGGCAGCTACGGCGGACTGAGCGACGCCGAGTTCACGGCGCTTCGCAAGGAAATCGAGGATCTGATTGGGCTCGACGCCTATTACCGGATCGAAGCGGAGACCGTCGGACCGGGCAGCCAGGCCGCCTGAAGCGAAAGTCGCCCCCTTCCAGGGTGCGACATTCTGTCCTATCTTCTGAGCCAGACTGCCGCTGCATCGCGCCCGTATCGGCGCGGGCAGCCGCGCCCATGCCCGGGAGTTCGCTATGAACGTCGAGACAATTCTGCGCAACAAAGGCCATCGGGTCGCTACGATCCGCCCGGATGCGACGTTCGCCGAGGCGGTCGACATCCTGAACCGGGAGCGCATCGGCGCGCTCGTCGTCAGCGAAGACGGCAAGGGCGTCGACGGCATCCTGTCGGAGCGCGACATCGTTATCGCCCTCGCCGTGCACGGCGAGGATCTGCTGTCGCGAGCGGTCCGCGACATCATGACCCGCACCGTCATAACCTGCGACCCGAGCGACACGGTCGGCGAGCTGATGGCCGAGATGACCAACCGCCGCATCCGCCATTTCCCGGTCGTCGCCAACGGCCGCCTCATCGGCATCGTCAGCATCGGCGATCTGGTCAAGAGCCGTCTCGACGAGGTCGAGTTCGAGGCCAGCTCAATGCGCTCGTTCATTGCCGGCGCCTGAGATAACCTGGTCATTGCGAGAAGCGCGCAGCGCGACGAAGCAATCTTGATTAGCCCCGCACAACCCGTCGAGTTGCTTCCCTTCGCTCGCGATGACCCCCTCGACGTTGGGTGACACTCGCCCCGCTACTGGCCGCGCCGGCGGTCATCCAACTCCACGCCTTCGCCGCGCTGGTCGCGTTCGCGCTGGGCGCGGTTCAGCTCGCCGCACCAAAGGGGACCATCCCGCACCGTCTGTTCGGCTGGCTCTGGGGGTCGCTGATGCTCGCGGTCGTGCTGAGCTCGTTCTTTATCCATACGATCCGGCTGTGGGGGCGGGAACCCGATCCACCTCTCGTCGCTGTTCACCTTGGTCATGTTGCCGCTCGCCGTCCTGCGCGCGCGAGCCATCAGGTCGAAAGGCATCGCCGCGCGATGACTGGTCTGTTTGTCGGCGCGCTGGTGATCGCCGGAATATTTACCCTGCTGCCCGGCCGGATCATGCACGATGGTGTCTTTGGTCCGTGAGGTAAGCGGGGCGGGGCGATGAACCGGCTGCTCGAAGATCTGCGCATTGTCGAATTCTCGGCGTTTGTCGCCGCGCCGCTCGGTGGCATGACAATGGCCCAGCTCGGCGCCGAGGTGATCCGCATCGATCCCATTGGCGGCGCGATCGATTTCGCGCGCTGGCCGGTCACCGAAAGCGGCGCCAGCCTCTACTGGGCCGGGCTCAACAAGGCCAAGCGCTCGGTCGCGATCGCCCTCGACAAGCCGGAGGGGCGCGAGCTGGCCCGAGCGATCGCCACCGCCTCCGGCCCCGGGGGCGGCATCGTGTTGACCAATCTGCCGCCGTTGCCTGGGCTCGATTATACCAGCCTCAGAGCCGGGCGCGACGACGTCATCCTGTTGCGTCTCAACGGTAATCGCGACCGCAGTGCCGCCGTCGATTACACGGTCAACGCCGCGAGTGGTTTCCCGCTGGTGACCGGCGTCAGCGGGACGCCGAGGGGCGCGCCGATCAATCACGTGTTGCCGGCCTGGGACATCGCGGCCGGGCTTTATCTGGCGACGGCACTGCTCGCCGCCGAGCGCCATCGCAGCCGCACCGGCCTGGGCCAGGAAGTCGTCGCCGCGCTCAGCGATGTGATGCTCGCGATGGTCGGGCATCTCGGCTACATCGGCGATGTCCACATCAACGGCCGCGTGAGGCCGGCGATCGGCAACGATCTCTACGGCAGCTTCGGGCGCGATTTCGCGACATCAGACGGCCGCCGGGTGATGATCATCGCGCTGACCCCGCGGCAATGGCATGCGCTCGGCCGCGCCACCGGGCTCGCCGACAAGCTGGCGATGGCGGGCGCCGTCATGGAGGTCGATCTCGATACCGAGAGCGGTCGCTACGAGGCGCGCGACGCGATCGCCGCGCTCATCGCCCGCTGGTGCGGCACGAAAACGCTGGCCGAGATCGCTGCGGCCTTCGCCGGTATGGGTGTGCTGTGGGGGCCGTTTCAGGATTTTGTCGAGCTGGTGCGCAACGACCCGCGGTGCTCGCCGGCAAACCCGCTCTTTGCCCAACTCGAGCAGCCCGGGATTGGGGAGTATCCGATGCCCGGCCTGCCGCTCGATTTCGGTGCCGCACCCCGCCAGCCGACTCGGCCGGCGCCGCGCCTCGGCGAGCATACCGATATGGTGCTGGCGCAAGTCCTCGGCCTTGCCGCTTCCGAGATCGGCCGTTTGCACGATGCCGGCATCGTCGCCGGGCCGGAGGGGCATTGACAGTTGTCATCCCGGCGAAGGCCGGGACCCATGGATCAGCCTGGGCCTTCGCCGGGATCACCATCAAAATGGACTTCCGTCGCGCTCTCCCTGCGACTCGCGGATCTGCCGCAGCACGTCGCGCACATTGCGGGCGGTGCGCAGTTTGCGGCCGACGTCGGGCGCCAGCCGCAAATCGCCCTCGGCGTCGAGCCATCCCGCCTCGGTCTCGGGCGGCAGCTCGCCCATCACCTTGGTAAATTCGCGGAAAATCGCTTCGACATCGCGCGCTTCGAGCCGCCTTTCCCTTGCCATGCCGCCCTCCGCCGGTACGCGGGGGTCGCCGCCCCGCAGCGCCAGCCTATCAGAACAGCGCCAGCTGGTCGCCCTGTTGCGGCGGCGGCCGGAAGCGGCGGGTGTCGAGCGGATGAGTCGTGCGCGGTCCGAAACCCAGCCGGCGGCATGCGCGGTCAAAACGCGCAGCGAGCATCTCGGCGTACGGCCCGCCGCCGGTCATCCGTTTCGACCAGGCCGAATCGTAGAGCCGGCCGCCGTGGCATTGCGCGACCAGCGATAAGACATGCGCGGCCTTTTGCGGCGCATGCTCCTCGAGCCATTCCTTGAACAGCGCCTTCAATTCGAGCGGCAGTCGCAACAGCGTGTAACCGGCGACGCTGGCCCCGGCGGTGCGCGCCCGGGCCAGGATCTCCTCCATCTCGCTGTCGTTGAGGGCTGGGATCATCGGCGCCGCCAGAACCCCGGTCGGCACTCCGCCCGCGGCCAGCGCGGCGATCGTATCGAGCCGGCGCTCCGGCGTCGCGGCGCGCGGCTCCATCTGGCGCGCCAGATCGCGATCGAGCGTTGTCACCGAAACCGTGACGATCGCGAGGTTGTCGCGCGCCATCTCGCCGAGGATGTCAATGTCGCGCTGGATCAGCGCCCCCTTCGTAACGATCGTGACCGGGTGGCGGAAATCGCGCAGCACTTCGAGGATCGCTCGGGTGATGCCGAGCCGCTTTTCGGCCGGCTGGTAGGGGTCGGTATTACTGCCGAGCGCGAGCGGCCGGCACGTGTAGCCCTTTTTGCGCAGCTCGGCCTTGAGCAGCGCCGCCGCCCGCGGCTTATAGAAGATGCGGGTCTCGAAATCGAGGCCGGGCGACAGCCCGAGATAGGCGTGGCTCGGCCGCGCATAACAATAGATGCAGCCGTGCTCGCAGCCGCGATAGGGGTTGATCGAGCGGTCGAAGCCGATATCCGGCGAGTCGTTGCGCGCGATGATCGTGCGCGTCGCGTCGACGCTGAGGATCGTGGCGAGCCGGCCCGGTCCGCTCTCCGACTCGTCCTCGGGCGACTCCCAGCCGTCATCGAACGCGAACCGCTGCTCGCTCTCGAAGCGACCGCTCTCGTTGCTCGCGGCGCCGCGTCCCTTGCGCGCCTGGATAATGCCCGGCATATCCATGTCGGGCATTATGGCGATCGAGTGGGAACAATTCAAGAACAAATCCGCGTATCCGTCATCATCCCGACGCTCGACGCCGCCAGCGAATTGCCGGCGACGCTGGCCGCGCTTGCCGGCACTGAAATTATTGGCGAGGTCATCGTCGCCGATGGCGGCTCCGGCGACGACACTATGGCGGTCGCGCAGGCCGCCGGCGCGCGGATCGTGAACGCGCCGCGCGGGCGCGGGACCCAGCTCGCCGCCGGCGCGGCCGCCGCTCGCGGCGACTGGCTCTTTTTCCTGCATGCCGATTGCCGTCTCGCGCCAGGCTGGACGGCGGCCGTCGAGGCCTTTGTCACGGCCTCGGGCGCGGCCGATCGCGCCGGGTATTTCGGCTTCGCTCTCGATGATGGGAGCCCCGCGGCGCGGCGGCTCGAACAGATCGTCGCGTGGCGTTGCCGGGCCCTCGGGCTCCCCTATGGCGACCAGGGGTTATTGATCGCCCGGGAACTCTATGACGCGGTCGGGGGCTTCGCGGCATTGCCGCTGATGGAGGATGTCGATTTGGCGCGCCGCCTCGGCCGCCGCCGCTTGGCGCCGCTCGGCCTGCCGGCCTACGCCTCGGCCAGGCGCTATCGGGAGGGCGGCTATGTCCGTCGGCCGCTGCGCAATCTGGTGTGCCTGTCGCTTTATTTCATGCGTGTGCCGGTACGGCACATCGCGCGGCTTTACGGCTGATCTATCGAATGTTTCGGCGCCATCTCGTGCTGTTCGTGCGCGCCCCGCAACGGGGCGCCGGGAAGCGCCGCCTGGCGCACGACATCGGCGACGCTGGGGCGTTGCACTTCGAGCGGGCAATGCTGGAATTGCTGCTGCGCCGCCTCGGCCATGACCGGCGCTGGCACCTGCGCCTCGCGGTGACCCCAGACCAGGCCCGCAGTCGCACCCGACTCTGGCCGCGCGGCGTTCCGATCGCCGCGCAGGGCAAGGGCGATCTCGGAACGCGCATGCGCAGCGCCATCGCCCGCTGCCCGCCCGGCCCGGCATTGCTGGTCGGCAGCGACATCCCGGGCCTCGCCGCCCACCATATCGCCGAGGCGTTCCGCCTCCTCGGGCGTCATGACCTCGTCTTCGGGCCGGCCGAGGATGGCGGGTTCTGGCTCGTTGGCGCGCGCCGCTGCCCGAACCTGCCGCCGCTGTTCGGCCCGGTGCGCTGGTCGGGGCCGCACGCACTCGAAGACGCGCTGAGCCACCTGCCGCGCCGGGTCTCGGTCGGCTTCGCCGCGCGCCTCGCGGATGTCGACGACGGCGCCTCCTACCGCCGCCTCGCCCCACGCCGCGGATTTTGAGGCGGGGGCAGGCCGATCCGCTCGTCGCTCTCATGGGCGGGTGAGCTTGAAACCCCGACCTCGAATTTGGGCTTGAATTTGCCGTCTACACCGCCGATTAGCTGAGAAGCGCGGCGCTTGCGGTTCGCGGCCACGGGAGGGGCGGAGATGGACACCACCCTGACGTTGATCGATCTCGCCGGCTCGATCGCCCCTGCTGCTGTGGGGCGTGCACATGGTGCAGAGCGGCATCCAACGCGCATTCGGCACGCATTTGCGCCGCTTCCTTGGGCGCGCTTTGGGCGGTCGCTTCCGGGCGTTTCTGGGTGGGCTTGGCGTCACCGCCGTCCTGCAGAGCAGCACCGCGACCGGCTTGATGGCGGCGAGCTTTGCCGCCGGCGGGCTGGTTGATCTGGTGCCGGCGCTCGCGGTCATGCTGGGTGCGAATGTCGGCACGACGCTGATCGTGCAGCTCTTGTCCTTCGATATCAACCGCGTGGCTCCGGTTTTTGTGCTCATCGGCGTGATCCTGTTCCGCCGCAGTTTCGTGTCGCGGACGCGCGACCTCGGCCGAGTGGCCATCGGGCTCGGGCTGATGCTTCTCGCCTTGCAGCAGCTTCTCTTCATCATCACCCCCTACGAGGACGTGCCGAGCCTGCGCCTGTTGATGGGCGCGATTGCGACCAACCCGATCATCGATGTGATCCTTGCCGCGGCGCTGACCTGGGCGGCGCATTCGAGCGTCGCGACGGTTCTCCTCACCATGTCGCTCGCCTCCAAGGGCGTCGTACCGCCGCAAGCTGCCCTCGCCTTGGTGCTCGGCGCCAATCTCGGATCGGCCCTCAACCCGCTGCTCGAAGGTGGGACCGGCGGCGATCCTGTGGCGAAGCGCGTGCCGGCCGGTAATTTGCTGAATCGGCTCGTCGGCGTCGCGTTCGGGCTGGCGCTGCTCAACTGGATCGGGCCCTTGATGGTTACGATAGAACCCGATATCGCCCGTGTCGTCGCCGATTTTCACACCGCCTTCAATCTCGTGATGGCGGCGTTGTTCCTGCCGTTGCTGGGGCCATTCGCGCGGCTGCTGGTGTGGCTGCTGCCGGCCCGTGGGGCACCAACCAACCCGTCAACGCCGGTCTATCTCGATGAGGCGGCGCGTGAGATGCCCGCCATTGCCTTGGCCGGTGCCGCGCGCGAAACGTTGCGCATGGCCGATGTGCTCGAAGCCATGCTGTGCGGCGCGCTCGACGCGCTCGATCGCGGTGACCGCAACCGCATGACCGCGACCAAGGGCCTCGACGATGTGCTCGATCACCTCAACCAGGCAATAAAGGTGTACCTGACGGGGCTCGATCCCGATTCGCTCGGCGATGCCGACAATCGGCGGCTGGCGGAGATCCTCGCCTTTATCACCAACATCGAGCACGCCGGCGACATCGTCGAGAAGGGATTGATGGCGATTGCCGCCAAGCGGTTGAAACGTGGACTGGCCTTCTCGGTGGAGGGACAGGCAGAAATCCGCATCATGCTCGAACGGCTTGCGGGCAACGTCCACACCGCCGCGGCGGTGTTCATGATCGACGACGCGCGCGCAGGCCGCGAATTGCTGGGCGAGAAGGAAGTCTTTCGCGACCTCGATGCGCGGGCGACCGAAGCTCATTTTGCTCGCATCCGCGCCGGTCGCGTGGAAAGCGTTGAGACAAGCGCCCTGCATTTGGACGTGCTGCGCGACTTGAAGCGGATCAATGCCCATATCGCCGCGGCGGCCTACCCAGTGCTTGAAAGACGCGGCGAGCTATTGCCCAACCGTCTGCGGCAGGACGCGGATGCAGAAGAGATTGCGGCGAGATACGAGAGAAAGCCGTGAGGAGCAGGGATACAGTTGCGATCGTTGGTGCTCGTTGTCGCGGTGTCCGCAATCAAGCCCGCACCGCGGAGGGGTCCCATTTCCGCAGCTGGCCGCGTGATCCGCTGGCGACAGCGGCAAATTCGGGGAGGTTGCCGATGCCGAACTGCTTCGTCTTCGCCGTCGCGGCGTTGCTGGCGGCGGCTGCGGCAGCGGTGTTGCCGCAGACCGCCTTGGCCGCCGACGAGCTCGTCGTCTACTGCACCGTGCAGGAGGAATGGTGTCGCGCGATGGTCAACGCGTTCGAGCGGGAGACCGGTATCACCGTTGCGATGACCCGCCGCAGCTCCGGCGAGACCTACGCCCAAGTCAAGGCCGAGGCTTCGAATCCGCGTGGCGACATCTGGTGGGGCGGCACTGGCGACCCGCACCTGCAGGCGGCCGAGGAAGGCCTGACCATCGACTATCGTTCGCCGAACATCGACCAGCTTCATCCGTGGGCGGTGCGCCAGTGGGAGCAATCGAAGGGGCGCACGGTCGGGGTTTATGCCGGTGCCCTCGGTTATGGCTTCAACACCGAACAGATGAAGAAGCTGGGTGGCGCGGAGCCCACCTGCTGGGCCGATTTGCTCGATCCGCGCTTCAAGGACGAGGTGCAGGTCGCCGATCCAAATTCCTCCGGCACCTCCTACACGATGCTGGCGACGATGGTCCAGCTGATGGGCGAGGAGAAGGGCTTCGACTACTTGAAGAAGCTGCACCGCAACATCAACCAGTACACGAAGTCAGGCGCCGCGCCGGCCAAAGCGACAAGTCTTGGTGAAACCCTGATCGGCATCACCTTTCAGCACGACATGGTGACGTTTCTTGTTGACGGGGCGCCGATCAAGGTTGTCTCGCCCTGCGAGGGCACCGGCTATGAGGTCGGCTCGATGAGCCTCATCAAGGGTGCCCGCAATCTCGACAGCGCCAAGAAATGGTACGACTGGGCCCTGACCCCGGCCGCACAGGGATTGGGGGCGGGGGCCAAGGCGTATCAGGTGCCGTCTAACAGAGCGGCGAAAGCGCCGCCGCAAGCGCCGGATTTTTCCAAGATCAAATTCATCGACTACGACTTCGCCAAATACGGCTCTTCGGCCGAGCGCACTCGCCTGTTGGCAAAATGGGATAGCGAGGTAAAAAGCCTGCCGCGTTAGGGAGCGGCCGATGGATCGCGCCGGCAAGATTTGGCTGGCGATGGGGTGGCTGGGGTTTGCTGTTCTGCCCTGGTATCTGGGCGACGGTACGAGCGTCTCCGGGAGCTATCCGCTTGGTCCGTCCGGCAGTGCCCTGGTGCATGGGGTTGCAGGCGGACGGCCGTGGCTGTTGCCGCTCGGCCTGCCGCTGCTGTTCGGGCTGGCGCTGCTGCGGCGGCATCCCGGCCGGGGCAGCGCCAACCGTCTGATCGCGGTCGGCGCCACCGGCCTCATCTGGCTGCTGTGCCAAGGCGCGCTGATCGATCATCGGGGCTGGACCCTAGGTGCGCTCGCTGGTGCCTGGAGCGCTCCCGGCCCAATCCAGGGTGGCATGGGTTACGGCGCGTTCCTCGTCGCGCTCGCACTGTTGATGTTGTTATGCCGCGGCCTGGCACAGCGCGGAGCGTGCCGTGGCGATGCATTCATCGTCTCGGCGATCGGCCTGATCATCGCCTTGATCGCAATCTTCGTGCTGTTCCCGTTGACCGAAGTGCTCGTGAGCGCGGCCGAGGACAATGCCGGCAAGTTCGCACCGGCGGCTTTCTTCGCGAAATTCGCCGACCGCTCGATCTGGGGTTTGGGCTGCCTTGCTTCCGGGGTGGCCTGCGGCGTCGCCTGGAACAGCCTGTTCCTTGCTGTTCTGGCCGGGGTGGCGACGACGGCGCTCGGTCTCGCCTTTGCTCTGCTCGTGACGCGTGCCGCCCTTCCGCTGAAGCGCGGGTTACGCGCCCTGACAATTCTACCGGTCATCACTCCGCCGTTTGTCATCGGCCTGGCGATCATCCTCGTTTTCGGACGCGCCGGCGCGCTTTCCTCGCTGCTTTACGACTGGTTCGGGGTGCCGCGCTCGCGCTGGATCTACGGGCTGCCCGGCATCCTCCTGGCGCAAATGCTCTCCTTCACGCCGACCGCGTTCCTGCTCCTGATCGGCGTCGTCGAGGGAGTGAGCCCCACTCTCGAGGAGGCGTCGCAAACCTTACGGGCGCAGCCGTGGACGACGTTCTCGACAATTTCGCTGCCGTTGATGCGACCGGGGCTTGCTAATGCTTTCCTGCTCGGTTTTGTCGAGAGCCTCGCTGATTTCGGCAACCCGCTCGTCCTTGGCGGCAATTTCGAAGTGTTGTCGACCAAGATCTTCTTTGCCGTGGTCGGTGCCGCCCATGACCAGGGCCGCGCCGCCGTTTTGGCAATCATCCTGCTGGGGTTCACGTTGGGTGCCTTCATCGTGCAGCAGCGCTGGCTCGGCCGCCGCGGCTATACGACCGTCACCGGCAAAGGGGATGCCGGCCTCTCGGCCAGGCTGCCGCGTCGCGTCGCCTGGGCATGTTTCGCAGCGGCGATCCCCTGGACCGCGCTGACGATCGTCGTTTACGCGACGATCTTCGTCGGCGGCGTGGTGAAGACGATGGGCCGCGACTACACGCCGACGCTGATGCACTACCTTACCGCTTTCGCGATCGAGCCTGGCCCAACCGGGCTGCGTTTTACCGGCTCGGCCTGGGATTCGCTGTGGACGACGGTGACGATCTCGGCCGCAGCGGCACCCCTCACCGCGCTATTCGGCCTCCTCACGGCCTATCTGTTGTCGCGCCAGGACTTCGTCGGGCGCCGCGCCTTCGAATTCGCGGCGATGGCGAGTTTTGCGGTTCCGGGGACAGTGATTGGGATCGCCTATGTCTTGGCCTTCAATACCCCGCCGATCGAGCTTACCGGCACCGCGTTGATCCTGGTTATCTCGTTCGTTTTCCGCAACATGCCGGTCGGCATCCGCGCCGGCATGGCGGCGATGAGCCAGATCGACCGCAGCATCGACGAAGCCTCGGTGACGCTCGGCGCCGGCGCGGCGCAGACGTTGCGGCGCGTCATCCTACCCTTGCTGCGCCCAGCGATTATCGCGGCGCTCGTCTATTCGTTCGTCCATGCGGTGACCGCGGTCAGCGCCGTCATCTTTCTGGCGTCGGCGCAGCACAATATGGCGACGGTCTATATCGTCGGCCGCGTCGAGGCCGGCGAGTTCGGCCTGGCGATCGCCTATTCCTCGGTGCTGATCGTCATCGTGTCGGCGGCGATCCTATTGATCCAGCTGCTCGTCGGCGCGCGTCGCATCGGTCGCCGCGCCGGCGGCACGATCGTCCTCCAGCCGGCTAGCTGAGAACGGATGGCCGCCACCAATTCGGCCTCGGTCGAGTTCCGCAGCGTTACCAAGCGGTACGGTACGGTGACCGCGGTCAACGACGTGTCCTTCACGATCGCGCGCGGCACGCTTGTCACGCTGCTCGGCCCCTCGGGCTGCGGCAAAACAACCATGCTGCGGTTGATCGCCGGGCTCGAACTCGCGAGCGCTGGGCAGATCCTGATCGGCGAGTGTGATGTGTCCCGCCTCTCGGCGGCCAAACGCGATGTCAGCATGGTGTTCCAGTCTTACGCACTGTTCCCACATCTGACGGTGCTGGAAAATGCCGCCTACGGTCCGCTGGTGTCCGGGGTGCGCCGTGCCGAGGCGCGCGCGATGGCAGCGGAGAAGCTGGCGCTGGTGGGGCTCACCGGCTTGGAGCAGCGTCTGCCGTCGGAACTCTCCGGCGGGCAGCAGCAGCGCGTCGCCTTGGCACGCGCCCTGGTGCTGGAGCCTCAGGTGTTGCTGTTCGACGAGCCGCTGTCGAACCTCGACGCCAAGTTGCGCCGCCGGGTGCGCGAGGACATCCGCGAACTGCAGTCGCGCCTGGCGCTGACCGTCGTCTACGTCACGCACGACCAGGGCGAGGCGCTGGCGGTTTCCGACCGTGTCATCGTGATGTCGAACGCGACGATCGCCCAGATCGGCGAGCCGCGCCAGCTTTACGAGGAGCCAGCCAACCTGTTCGTCGCCGACTTTATCGGCGAAGCCAATCTGGTAGAGACCGAATTGAGCTTCGCACCGGACGGCAGGCCTCGCATCCGGCTCGCGGAGATCGATTTCGATATTGTCTGCCGCTATGACGCACCCGGGCCGGTTACCGCGGCGATCCGGCCTGATTCGATCGCGGTCTATGGGCAGCGCCCGGCGGGGCCGGCCTTGCCGGCGACGATCCGCAGGGCGTCCTACCTCGGCACCCACATGGAATATTTGGTGGCGAGCCCGCTCGGCGAGCTGTTCGTCATTGACCGCGGCACGACTGCCGTCTACCGCCCGGGCAGCAACATCTGGATAGGCTTTGCCGAGCGAGGCGTCATCGTCGTGCGCGACTGAAACTCATTCCCGGAACAAACGGCGGCTTACGGTGGTGAAAGCGTCGGTCCGATGCTTGCGGGGATATTGCTGGCGGTGTCAAGTACGACCGACCGGCGAAATGCGAATTGAGACTGATCTGAGAGAGTGGGGATCATGGACAAGGCGACAATAGAACTGCTGGCACGGCGTGCCGGGCTCGATAAGGCGCTGGCGGAATTCCCTGAAGACGTTGCCGCAGCCGCCGAGCAGGCGGGCGGCTCGGTCGCGAGGATGAAGGCGCCGACCGATCCGCGCGCCGAACCGTGGCCGCCGATGCGAGCCGGGGGCGGACTGTGAGCGATCCGCATTGGCTGACCGCGTCGGAAGCAGCACGCGCGATCGCCGCCCGGAAGCTCTCGCCGGTTGAATTGATGACAGCGCTGCTGGAGCGCATCGGCCGGCTCGATCCGAAGCTGCATGTCTTTATCCGTCTTGACGCCGAGGGGGCGATGGACGCGGCCAGAGCGGCCGAAGCAGAAATCATCTCGGGCCGCCCGCGTGGGCCGTTGCACGGCCTCCCGGTCGGCATCAAGGACATTATCGATGTCGCGGGCCTGCCGACGACCTGCCATTCCAAGATCTTGATCGACAACACCGCCGCGACCGATGCCGTCTGCGTGGCAAGGTTGCGCGGCGCCGGCGCCATCGTCGTCGGCAAGCTGTCGACACACGAGTTCGCCATCGGCGGTCCCAGCTTCGATCTGCCATGGCCGCCGGCGCGCAACCCGTGGAATATGGATCATCACCCGGGCGGTTCGTCCTCGGGGTCGGGCGCCGGCATCGCCGTCGGCCTCTTCCCGTTGGCGCTGGGCAGCGACACCGGCGGCAGCGTGCGCAACCCGGCCAGCGCCTGCGGCATCGTCGGGCTCAAGCCGACCTACGGCCTGGTATCGCGCCGCGGTGTCTTTCCGCTTTCCTTTACGCTCGACCATGTCGGGCCGCTGACGCGGACCGTGGCCGACAGCGCGCTGATGCTCGGTGTCATCGCGGGCCACGATCCGCTCGATCCCGGTAGCGCCGCGGCGCCGCCTGGGCACTATGCGAGCGGGCTGGAGCGTGGCGTGCGCGGACTGCGCATCGGGTTCATCCGGCACTTCCACGAAACAGATCTGCCGGCAGACCCCGAGGTAGCGGCCGCGCTGGAAAATGTCGCCCGCACCTTGCAGGGGGCCGGCACGGAGATCCGCAATATCCGCTTGCCGACGCTTGGTGAGTTCGGCGCCGTCAACCGGGTGATTCTTCAAAGCGAAGCCTGGGCTATTCATGGGCCGTGGCTGCGAGAGCGACCCGGCGACTACGGCCAGCTGGCGCGGCGCCGCCTGATGGCCGGCGCGTTCATCAGCGCCGGCGATTACGTGCAGGCCGGACGCCGGCGGCTCGAGATGATCGCGACGGTCGAGGACGCCTTGCGCGATGTCGATGTGCTGCTCTGCGCCAGCGCTATGGATCCGCCGAGCCGCATCGAGGATGCCGCCGAGACCGAGCGCACCTACCCGCGGCAGGCGCGCACCCCGTTCAACGTCACCGGCCACCCCGCGCTGGCGATGATGGCCGGAATTTCGTCTGGCGGTCTGCCGCTGTCGGTGCAGTTCGTCGGCCGCTATTTCGGCGAGGCCACGCTGTTCCAGGTAGCTCGGGAATGGGAGCGCGCGGCGGGTACCGACGAAAAGCATCCTCCCGTCATGTAAGTCGAACCGCTAGGTCAAACCGCGGCTGCCGCCATGCAGGCACGGCATGCCGGGATAGCGTCGGAACAACCTAGTATGACCATCCTTCGACCCGGCAATGGAGGCGGCGATGTTTGATTTGGTGATCCGTGGCGCGACAATTGTCGATGGCCTCGGGCATGAGCCGCTGCGCGCAGAGGTTGCCGTCAAGGACGGGCGGATCGCCGAGATCGGCGCAATTCGCGCCGATGCCGCGGAGGTGATCGATGCCGGCGGCCTCACGCTGATGCCGGGCATCATTGACCTCCATACCCATTATGACGCGCAGGTGACCTGGGACCCGACCCTGTCGCCGTCGCCCTCGCTCGGGGTCACGACGGCGGTGATGGGCAATTGCGGGTTCGGGATCGTGCCGAGCCCGCCGCATCTGCGCGACCTGATCATGCGCAACCTAGCGGTCGTCGAGGGCATGGACATCGACGCGCTGCGCGCCGGCATCGACTGGCGGTTCCAATCCTTCGGGGAATATCTCGACGCGGTGCGTCGGTGCGGCCCCTATGCCAACCTGGCCGTGCTCGTTGGGCATTCGGCAGTGCGTACGGCCGTGATGGGCGATGACGCGTCGGTGCGCAAAGAGCCGACCGCGGCCGAACTGGCAGAGATGAAGCGGCTGGTCGGCGAGGCGATGGGGCAGGGCGCGATCGGGCTCGGCGCCTCCTATTCGCTCAACCACTCGGGCTGGGGCGGCGTGCCAATGCCGTCGACGATCAGCGACGTGTCGGAATTCGATGCGCTGGTCGGTGCGATGGGCGGTCCTGGGCGCGGCGTCGTCGAGATCTCGTCGGGTCCGATCCCGCCCGACCGGATGGAGGAGATCGCCGGGCGGCACGGCCGCCGCATCTTCATGAGCACCGCGCTGGCGCTCTACAACGAGCAGTACCCCGAGCGCGCCCTCGGCATGTTCGATGCCTGCGCCGCGGCGCAGGCGCGCGGCAACGAACTCTACATCCAGATCACCTGCCAGCCGCTGTCGTTCGATTTCACCTTGGCGAGCGCCTATCCGTTCTACAGCCACCCCGCCTTTGACCCGATCAAGGCCTACGACCGCGAGCAGCTGAAGACGGTATTTCGCGACGAGAGCTTTCGCGAGCGCTTCCGCGCCGATCTGCGCACGCCCCGGCCCGGTACGGTGTTCCAGGGCAACTGGGACCGGATTGTCGTCGCCGCGCCGGTCAAGCCGGAGCATGCCGGGCTCACCGATCGCACGATCGCCGAGATCGTCCGCGACACGAACCGCGACCCGCTCGACGCGATGCTCGACCTCGGCCTCGCTGAGGATCTCGATACCGGCTTCATCGGCCGCTTTTTCAATGCGGTCGATTCCGGCGTCGAGCCGCTGGTCAAGCACAAGGCGGGGGTGATCGCTCTGTCCGATGCCGGCGCGCATCTGATGTATTTGTGCGACGCCGGGTTCGGGCTTTATTTCCTCGGCCATTGGGTGCGCGAACGCGGCGCCTTCGACCTTGCCGAGGGGGTGCGCCGCCTGACCAGCCATCAGGCCGGTCTCTACGGCATCCCCGACCGCGGCCGCATCGCGGTCGGCGCTCACGCCGACTTGCTGCTGTTCGACCCCGCTACGGTCGGCATTTCCGCCGCGCGGCGGGCCAACGACCTGCCTGGCGGCGGAACGCGAACGCTGCGCGACCCGCTCGGCGTCCACGGCGTCTTCGTCAACGGCGTCCGGGTGTTCGACGGCAAGGATTATGTGCGGCTCGGCAAAGGTCCCGGCCGAGTGCTCGACCGCTTCCTGCCGGCCAGAGCAGCCGCGCTGGCGAGCGCCGCGCAGTAGTTTCAGTGTCAAAGAATTGGGACGTGGAGGCCGACGTCGTCGTCGTCGGGTTCGGGGCTGCGGGCGTTGCCGCTTCTGTCACTGCCCACGAGCTGGGCGCCAAGGTCGTCATCCTGGAAAAAGCGCCCGAGGGTCAGGAAGGCGGCAACACCCGAGTCGCTGGCCAAGGCTACTTGAACACGTCATCCGCCGTAAAAGCCGCCGCCTACCTGACCGCCCTCTGCGGACCCTACGCCGTGCCGGAGCCGATGGTGCAGGTATGGGCGGCGGAGATGTGCCGGAACAATGCCTGGCTCGAAAGCCTCGGCGGCGATCCGCAAGAGCATCAACATCCGCCGGTCGGGATCGAATTCCCGGACCTGCCGGGTTCGGATTGCGTCCATAAATTCCACGATGGCCCGACTTACGGCTATTCCTACACGTGGAAACGCTTCGAGCGCCTGGTCAAGGAACGCCCGATCTCGATCCTCTATGAAGCGCCGGGACGCGAACTGATCCAGCACGACGGCGAGATCATCGGGGTCCGGGCAGAGCGGGGCGAAAAGTCGATCTTCGTCAAGGCGCGGAAGGCCGTGGTGCTGACCTGCGGAGGCTTCGAAAACAACCAGGAAATGATCCGCAACTACCTTCCCGGAATCCCCTACTGCTATACTTCCGGCTCGCCCTACAACGAAGGCGACGGCATCACGATGGCGATGTCGGTCGGGGCTGATCTCTGGCACATGAACAACTACGCCGGGCCCTCGATGGCCCTGAAGGTCCCGGAAATCCGGACCAGTTTTTCGATGCAGGCGCTGCACTTCAGCAAGCGAATACCGGGCGGCATGATCGTCGTGGGTCCGGATTCGAGGCGCTTCACCGACGAAAAGTACAAGACGCGCCACGGCAAGATCCCGGTGAACGGGATCTGGCTTCCGCTATCGACGCCATGCCCGATGTTTATGATTTTCGACCATACGCTGTTCTCTGCCGCCCCGCTCTACGACAAGCACCCGAGCCACGGCTGGACGCAAATAATCGAGCGCTACGAGTGGAGCGAGGACAACAGCACTGAACTCGCGAAGGGGTGGATCAAATCCGCCGGCAGCCTCCCGGCGCTCGCCTCGCTCCTGGGGCTCAACCCCGCGACGCTCACCGACACCGTCGGCCGGTGGAACCGCTACTGCGACGCAAAGCACGACGCGGAGTTCGGCCGGACGCTGATGCTGGAGCCGATCGCCGACGGACCGTTTTATGCGGTCGAGCTGTCGCCCGCGATGCTCAACACCCAGGGCGGCCCGAGACACAACGAGAGGGGGCAGATCGTCCGCCCCGACGGCTCGCCGATCGCGCGGCTGTACAGCGCGGGGGAGCTCGGCTCGATCTACAGCTATCTCTACCAGGGCACCGGGAACATCGGCGAATGCCTGGCCTTTGGCCGCATCTCCGGGCGCAATGCAGCAGCTGAAGCACCCTGGGAGTAAGATTTAGGGAGGCGGCAATGCGGGCGGTTTGGTACGACCGGCAGGGGGCAGCGGACGAGGTCTTGGTTCGCGGCGAGCTGCCGACGCCGCAGGCCGGTCACGGCGAGGTGCGGGTGCGCTTGGAAGCCTCCGGCGTCAACCCGTCGGACACTTATCGGCGGCGCGGTCCGCCGGCTATGGAGTATCCGCGGGTCGTCACCAACAGCGACGGCGCGGGCGTCGTCGACCAGGTCGGCCCCGGCGTGCCCGAGCGTTGGTTGGGAAAGCGGGTCTGGCTCTATAACGGTCAGCGCAACGGCCGCTGGCAGGGGACCGCGGCGGAATTCATCGCACTTTCCAGCGACCTGGTGACCGAACTCCCCGACCACGTGTCATTCGCCGAGGGGGCGACGTTGGGGGTGCCGGGCATGACCGCGCATCGCTGCGTCTTCGTCGCCGGGCCGGTGCAAGGTAAGACCGTGCTGGTGACCGGCGGCGCCGGCGCGGTCGGCCATTACGCGGTGCAGCTTGCCACCTGGGCCGGGGCCAGGGTAATCGCCACAGTGAGTTCGCCGGAAAAGGCCGAGCGCGCCCGGAGCGGAGGCGCGGCCCACGTCATCGACTATCGGCACGAGGATGTCGCGACGCGGATCCTCGACATCACCGACGGTGTCGGGGTTGATCACATCGTAGAAGTTGATTTCGGCGGCAACCTCGCGGCCGCGCTGCGCTGCGTGCGGATCAACGGCAGCATCATGATTTATGCCACCAACGGCGACCGCGAGCCGCGTCTGCCGGTGCGCGATCTGATGCAGAAGAATCTCGCGGTTTACGCGATGTCGCTCGCCGGCGTCCCCCATGTCGATCGCCGCCGTGCGCAATCCGATATGGCTGCCTGGACCGCGTCGCCGGGCCGTATCCTGTCGGTCGCCGCCCGCTTCCCGCTGTACGAAACCGCCGCGGCCCACAAGGAGGTCGAACGCGGCGGCAAGGTCGGCACCGTCGTCGTCGAGCCGCAGCGCTAAGCGCCTGCCTGCTACGGGCCGGAATCAGCTCAAAATTCGCCGCTGCGATAGGCGTCGTCGAGCCGCTTGGCGTCCTCGTCCGAAGGCTCTTCCCAAGCGTTGCCGCGGCGGCGCAGCGCGCCGGTAAAGTCGGGCGCGCGCTTTTCGTTGAAGGCCTGGCGTCCCTCCTCGCCGTCGGTCGTTACCTGGATCAAGAGGTTGTTGATCAGGTTCTGCACGTGCCAGGCCTGGTCGATCGGCAGGTCGCCAAAGCGGACGACGAACTCCTTCATCATGCGCAGCGCCACCGGAGGCATCTTGACGATGTGGCGGGCGATCTCTTCCGCCCGCTCCATCAGCTGCGCGTGCGGCACCACCTCGTTGATAAGGCCGATCCGCAGCGCTTCGGCGGCGTCGACCGGGTCGTCGGTCAACAGCATCTTCATCGCGTCGATATAGCGGAGCTGCTTGACCAGCAGGCTCGCGCCCGGCCCGTGGCCCAGCCAGCCCTGGGTGGTGAGCGCGAACTTGAACCGCGCGTGCTCCGCGCTGGCGACGCGAATATCGGTCGACGACAAGAGGATGTAGAGGCCCGCCCCGGCGGCCCAGCCGTTGACCGCCGCGATGACCGGCTTCCATACCCGCGGGTAATGGTCGCCCATCCGCCCGTCGACCCCGGTCTTCTGGCCGTGCACGGTGCCGGCGAGCGGCCAGAAGATGCGCTGGGTGCGCAAATATTCCCGTTCCTCGGGGGTGATGTTCTCGCGCGGCGCCAGATTGTGGCCGCCGCAGAAATGCCGGTCGCCGGCGCCTGTCAGGATCGCGCAGCGTATCGCGCGATCCTCCCAGAGGTCCGTCCAGGCGGCCGAGATTTCGTCCGACGTCGCCTTGTCGAGAATGTTCGCCTTGGCGGGATTATTCAGCGTGATGTAGGCAACGCCGTCCTGCTTTCGATATTCGATGGCCACATCGCTCTCCCTGGCTGGCGCGGCTCATTCCGACGACCATTTCTTGTAGCCCCGCCGCACCGCCTTCCCGAGCCGGCGGGCGTGGTCCGTCCAATCGCCATGGGTGGAGGCCGGCGCGGCAGATTTCCCGAATTCCCTCACCCACCGGCCGAGACGAAAGGCCTGGTCGGTCCAGTCAGCGGCGGGAGCCTCCGTCTCTGCCAGCTTCTGTTCGAGACGCTTTTTCACGGCCTGCGCATTTTCCCGCTCGGATGCCGTGGCGCCCGAATCCACAGCCAGCGAGGCGATGCCCCGAAGCTTTCGCCGCAGGGCAGCGACCGACCCGACAACCCCGTTAGCGCGCATGCGGCGAGCCTAGCACGCCCGCCTCAACCCAGGCCATCATTGCGGTCGGCAGCGTCTTCGGCGAAAACCGTGCGACGGAGACGGTTTGGGAATTGCCTCGACATGTCGGTATTGACCGGGCTTGAGGTCGCGCAGATTGGCGGCGGGCTGGCCGCCGCGGTATGCGGGCGTCTTTTCGCCGATGTCGGCGCTCGGGTGGTTTGCCTGGACCCCGCTCCTCCGACACCTCTCGTCGCCCACCTTGATCATGGCAAGACGGTCGTCTCGGTTGATCCGCCGGCCGCGCGTGCGGCGATCGCGGCGGCCGGGCTGATCGTCTGCGAAGGGCGGCCGCGCGAGCTTTTCCTGCTGCAGCACGACCCGGACGCACTCCGCCGGCTCAACCAGACAGCGGCGATCGTCGCGATTTCGCCGTTCGGGCAGACCGGCCCGCAAGCCGACGACCCGGCGAGCGACCTGACCTTGTTCTTCGCCAGCGGGATCGCCCGGATGCTGACTGGCCAGGTCGACGATCTCGCCGAGGCGCCGATCCGCCCGGTCGGCGAACAATCCGCTTTTATTGGCGGGATCGCCGCCGCCTGTGCGGGCATGCACGCGGTGCTGGCGGGGGAGCCGGGCGCCGTGGTCGATGTCTCGATCCAGGAGGCGCTCGCCACCTTGGCGATAACCGAACTGGCGCGCGCCGCGTTGTCCGGGAAGAGCTGGTCGCGCAAGCGGCTGGCCGATGGCAACGGCGCCACGGTCTGCATTCTGCCGGCCCGCGACGGATACGCCGCGATTTCACCGCGCGACGATCATCAATGGGCCGCGTGGGTCGCCGTGATGGGCTCGCCGGACTGGGCGAAGGATCCGCGTTTCGCCGCCAAATCCGGCCGGGTCGCCAATTGGGACGCGCTTTACGCGCTGATGTCGGAGTGGAGTCGGGGCTACGACAAGCAAGCAATCGCCAATATGGCCCAGGCGGCGCATGTCCCGAGCTTCCCGCTGCGCGAGCCGGCGGAACAGCTCACCTCGGCGCAGCTCGCGCATCGCGGCTTCTATCGGCCGCTTGACATCGGCGGCCGAACGGTCGAGGCACCGGGGCCGCCCTTCGGCCTGCGCATACCCGCAACGGAGCGGGATGCCGCCGCTGCCAGTGCGCCGAAGGGGACCGCGGGGCGCATGCCGCTGGCGGGCGTACGCGTCTTAGATTTCAGCTGGGTCATCGCCGGGCCGACAGCGACGCGCTATCTCGCGGCAATGGGGGCGGAGATCATCAAGATCGAGGCACCGCGCGGCGACCCCGGCCGCGCGTCGGAATTGCACACCGTCCTCGGCCAGGCAAAACAGAGTGTCGTGCTCGACCTCAAAAACCCCGAGGCGATCGCAATCGCCCGCGCGCTGGCCGCCAAATCCGACGTGCTGGTCGAGAATTTTGCGACCGGCGTCATGGACCGGCTGGGTCTCGGCGCGGATGCGTTGCGGCAGGTCAACCCAGACCTGGTCTACGTCTCGGCCTCCGGTCTGGGGCGCACCGGGCCGGAGGCGCGCGCGGTGGCCTACGGCACGCTATTGCAATGCTATGCCGGGTTCGCCGGGCTCAATCGCCGCCCGGAAATTCCGCCGCGCGTGGGCCTCGCGTGGCTCGACCCGATGTGCGGCCTCTTGCTCGCCTTCATCACCGCCGCCGCGCTCTGGCACCGGCACCGCCGCGGCGGCGTGGCGCGGATCGACTTCTCGATGCTTGAGGCGATGCTGTGGACCATGGCCGAGCCGCTCTTGGCCGAGCAACTCGGCGTCCCCTCGCAGTCGGCCGGCAATCGCTCCGAACGCTATGCGCCGCACGGCGCCTACCGCTGCGCCGGCGACGACTACTGGATCAGCCTCGCTGTCGCCGATAACGAGGAATGGCGAGCTTTGTGCGCCATCGTCCCGGTGTTGGTGCCGCTGGCCCACCTCGGATTTGCCCAGCGGCTGGAGCAGGAGCGAGCGATCGACGATGTTCTCTCAGCCTGGTCGCGACAACAGGACGCCGCTGCAGCCGCGGGCGAATTGCTGCGCGCCGGCATTCCGGCGGCGGCACTTGCGACGTCAGTCGATCTGGTCGGCAACCATCACTTGCGCGAGCGTGGCTTTTGGGAGCGGCATCGCGCCGGCGTTCTGCCCGGGCTGCCGTGGCGTGCCAACTTTGGCCGGATTTCCGGGCCCGCCCCCGGTCTCGGCGCCGACACCGATGCCGTGCTGCGCGATCTGCTCGGCATCTCGCCCAAGGGGATTGCCGCGCTGCGCCAATCGGGCGCATTGGGCTGATCGCCGAGCCGATTCCGTCCATCACCTTCCGGTTATCGGAGGGGGATTACGAATATCTGACCTAGAGCGCGATCATTTTAAGCTGAAGCGTATCCTGCGTTGGTAAGGTAGTTGGCGCATTCCTGGGGCGTGAAGCGGTCGAGAGTGCGCCGATCTGCCGCCAGGTTGTCTCAATGGTGCGGGCATCAGCCTTTCGCAGCATGGTCTTGAGCTTGGCGAAGACCTGTTCGATCGGGTTGAGGTCGGGCGGGTAGCGCGGCAGGAAGAACAGCTTGGCGCCGGCGGCACGGATCAGGCGGCGAACGGCGTGGCCTTTATGGCTGCCGAGATTGTC